>Ga0210394_10008981_pt1 | contig 10160 bp, 7 predicted proteins | sample IncBWC12MmetaG_FD_160121 | JGI IMG/M metagenome (GOLD analysis project Ga0210394, IMG submission 160121) | Forest soil microbial communities from Barre Woods Harvard Forest LTER site, Petersham, Massachusetts, United States - Inc-BW-C-12-M | ecosystem: Environmental > Terrestrial > Soil >...
TTCTTGAAGATACAGCCCGCGCTTTTCTGGCCCAGTGGCTGACTTGATCGGCGTTTTTCGTTGCAGATACGAATTCCTGCGAGGATTTCCTTGAAAGGCTTGGAGGGAAGTTCCAGTTTCACCGCGAGCATCATATCATCGGGCGCAAACGAAGTGTGCCGGTATTCGAAAGAAATTTGATCGCCTCTGAGGATTTCTATCTTGCGGTCAGCGGCGCGATAGAGTTTTACTTCGCGCACGTAAGTCCCGATTTGCATGCCATAGGCTCCGGCGTTCATCCGCAATGCGCCACCCACGGTGCCCGGGACGCCGATCAGGCCTTCCATGCCGCCAAGATCATTTTTCGCGCAGAAGGTGACGGTGCGGCCGAGATCCGCCGCCGCGTCAACTTGAGCGAAGGTGCCGTCGATGACCACCTCGGGCTCAGGCTTGGCCAACTGGAGCACGACCCACGGTAATTCACCGTCTCCGACCAATAAGTTGGACCCGCCACCCAGGAACTTGTGGGGGACGCCGTGGGCGTCCAGCAGGTTCAGCAAATCTGGGATGCCTTCGTGTTTTTTGATGCGAAGGAGATCGGTGGTGCCGCCTATGCCAAGCGAGGTCAAATCGGAGAGCGCCGAACCGCCGCGTAACTCGACGCCCAGGTCCGGCAAGGCTGCGACGATCTTGGGATTATCAATGCGCATGGGTTGTGGAGTGCTCCGTTCCGAGCAGAACCATCAGCTCGTTGCTGGCGCGGCTGACGTTGCCCGCGCCGATGGTTAGGATGGCGTCGCCGGGGCGCGCCTCGCGCAGCAGGTGCTCGATGCCTTCTTGCATCGACTGGAAATAGAAAGCGTTCTTGTGTCCGGCCTCGCGAATGGCGTTGGCGAGGGCATCGCTGGTTACGCCGGGAATGGGTTGCTCACTGGCCGCATAGATGTCGGTGAGGACGAGGACATCGGCTAGATTGAAGGCGCGGCTGAAGTCATCCCAAAGATGCTGTGTCCGCGAATAGCGGTGCGGCTGGAACAAAACCAGAGAGCGAGCGAACTTGCAGGCGCGGGCCGCTTCCAGGGTGGCGCGAATTTCCACTGGGTGGTGGCCGTAGTCGTCGATGACCGTGATGTCGTTGACGACGCCCTTTACGTCGAAGCGCCGACCCACGCCGGAGAATTTCGTCAGGCCTTCGCGGATCAGCTCCGCGGGAACGTTCAGGTAGAGAGCGACGGCTGCTGCAGCGGCGGCGTTGCGCACATTGTGGATGCCCGGGGGATGTGGCAACTGGAATAGACCGAGGTCGTCTCCTCTATAGGTGAGGCGGAATTCGCTGCCCAGGCCTTCCAGTTTCACGTCGCTGATCACCAGGTCGGCTTGCGTGGAGATGCCGTAGGTGATGATCGGGCGCTTCACGTTGGGAATGATGGCTTGGACGTTGGACTCGTCCAGGCAAAGGATGGCGGCACCGTAGAACGGAACGCGATTCACAAATTCGGTGAAGCAGTTCTGGATGTCGTCCAGGGAAGCGTACTGATCGAGATGCTCGCGGTCGATGGTGGTGACCACGGCGACGACGGGAGCTAACAGCAGGAAGCTGCGGTCGCTCTCGTCGGCTTCCACGATAAAGAACTCGCCTTTGCCGAGCCTTGCGTTGGTGCCGGCCTGGTTCACGCGGCCGCCGATGACGAACGTCGGATCGAGGTGGGCGGCGGCGAGAACGGAAGCGACGATAGAGGTCGTGGTGGTCTTGCCATGCGCACCGGCGACGGCAATGCCGTATTTCAGGCGCATGAGTTCCGCCAGCATCTCGGCGCGCGGGATGACCGGAATCTTGTGCTTGTGCGCTTCTTCAACTTCAGGATTATCGGATTTGATCGCGGACGAAGTTACCACCACGTGGGCGTCGGCGACGTTGCTGGCCCGGTGGCCGTCGAAGATCGTGGCACCCAGATTTTGCAGGCGTTCCGTGATTGGCGAAGGCTTGGTGTCGGAACCTGAGATGGAATACCCGAGCGTCAGCAGCACTTCGGCAATGCCGCTCATGCCGATTCCGCCGATGCCTACCAGATGAATGCGTTGAAAGTTGCGGAATGACACCATCATTGGTTTCCTCGGGAACCTGTGACCGACGACCCTGACCGAGTAGATGCCGCCTCTGACCCTGAGTGGGTCAACGCGACTTCTTCCACTAGATTGACGATATCGCGCGCCGCGTTGGGCGTGGCAAGACTGCGCGCAGCTATCGACATACGTTCAATCTCCCGGGGCTGATCGAGGAGGGAGAAAATTTCACTGCAAAGGCGGTCGGCGGTGAGCTCCGATTCTGGAATCACGCGGCCCGCTCCGGCGGCGACCATGGCCTGCGCGTTACGCAGTTGGTGGCTGTCGGTGGCGGCGCCGAAAGGGATAAAAATGGCGGCGCGGCCCGCGGCTGCGATTTCCGAGGCGGTAATCGCTCCGGCCCGGCAGACAATCACGTCCGCCCAGGCAAAACGCTCCGCCATATTCGTCAGGAACGGCACGACCTCTGCTGCATACTCACGTCGAGCATATGCAGTGCGTACAGCATTATAGTCACGTTCGCCAGTTTGGTGCACGATGGCCAGTTCACTCTTACGTACAGCCAGACGGTCCATGGCATCTACGAAGGCGCGGTTGACGGGCAAGGCGCCCTGGCTGCCGCCGGTGATCAGCAGACGAAATGGTTTCTCCAGGCTACGCGTTTTGATGGCGAAAAATTCTTCGCGCACGGGGCAGCCTGTAACAATGGCTTTTGGGCCGAGGGCTTTGGCGGAGCGGTCGTAGCCCGCGGCGATGCGCTTGGACATCCTGGCGAGGACGCGATTCGTGAAGCCCGCTTCGGCGTTCGGCTCGAAGATTACGTTGGGCACGCGATGGAGCCAGGTGGCGAGCATCATCGGTCCTGCGGCGTAGCCGCCGACGCCGAACGCAGCGACCGGCTCGTGCTTGCGAAGAATGCGCATCGCGTCGAGCAATCCGGGTCCCAGGATAGCGAGGTTTTTCAGCAGTGTGGCTCCGCCCTTTCCCTTCAGGCCGGCGGCGCGCAAGGTCTCAAGTGGTAGCCCAGCCTGAGGCACCAGCTTCATCTCCATTCCGCGTTGCGTTCCTACCAGCACGACTTCCCTTTCCTGGCCTCTCGACAACCATTCGCGTGCGATAGCGATCGCCGGAAAAACGTGGCCGCCGGTGCCGCCGCCTGCGATCAGCAGCTTCACGCGTCTATGCTTCTTCCGCTTGCTGGCTGATGTTCAGGAGCACGCCGGTGGCCAGCAGCATCACCAGCAAACTCGATCCGCCGTAGCTTACGAAAGGCAGCGGAATTCCTTTCGTCGGGACCATGCCCAGCACGACCACAAAATTGATGAGCGCCTGGCTGAGAACCATCGCGGTGATTCCGAGTGCAAGCAGGCGGCCAAATCCATCTGGCGCTGCAAATGCCGCACGGAGACCACGCCATGCGTAAACGCCGAAAAGGGCAATCACCAGGATGGCGCCGATGAAGCCGAGTTCTTCGCAGATCACGGCGTAGATGAAATCAGTGTGCGCTTCGGGCAAGTAGAAAAGCTTCTGCTTGCTCTCCATCAAGCCCACGCCGGTGAAGCCTCCGGAACCCACGGCGATCAGCGATTGAAGCAGTTGAAAACCCGAACCGAGCGGGTCGGAATCGGGATTGAGAAATGCCATCAGCCTGGCCTGACGATAAGACACATGAGAAATCAGGAGGTAGAGGACCGGAAGCGCTCCTGCGGCGCCCACGACCAGCCACTTCCACGAAAGACCCGCGACAAAAAGCACAGCCGCGGCGATGAGCACGATGTCCACTGACGTGCCTAGGTCCGGTTGAAGCACGATCAGCATCACGAAGAGGAGAATTGGCGCGACCGCGGGGAGAATAGTCTGGAGAAAATCGTCTTTGCTGAATTCCATCTCCGCGGCGGCACGGCGCTTCAAATCCAGGAACCAAGCGAGATACAGGATGATTGCGAGCTTGGCGAGTTCTGACGGCTGAATACCGATCGGGCCGAACTTGATCCAGCGGTGCGTGGCGTGCGACTTGTCGAGGAAAAACGTTCCGACGAGCATGAGCAGCACAACGCAAACGGCAGTGCACACCACGGCAGGCTCGCGAAGACGGCGGTAATCGGTGCGCATCAGGGCAAACATGCCGAAGATGCCGAGGACGAGCCAGGCGGCCTGGCGCACCAGAAAAATATATGGGCGGCCGTATTGATGGTCGGCGGTCACGGCCGACGCGCTAAAGATCATTACCGCGCCCAGCAGGCACAGCGCGAGTGTGACACCAAAGAGCCAGCGGTCACTTTCGAGTGGTCTTGGCAATTGCTAACCTCCTGATCCTGATGAGCGGCCCGACGCGCTCGAGTCCGAATTCCCGCCAATGGACGCGTTAGCATGCGGCGCGAGCTGCCGTACCAAGTCCTTAAAGACGTGCCCTCGATGTTCATAGTTCTGGAATTGATCGAAACTCGCACAGGCAGGCGCCAGCAGCACAACATCGCCGGGCCGCGCCGCGTGCGACGCGATTTCGACGGCGCGTTCGAGCGTGCCGGCTCGTTTGACGGGAACGCTGCGAGCAAGCTGCTGTTCGATTTTTTCGGACGCGGCGCCGATCAACAGCGTAAGAATCGCTTTTTCGCGCAGCGGCTTTTGCAACACAGTGTAGTCGCTTCCTTTGTCTTTGCCGCCGAGAATGATCAGAATGTGGCCTGGAAATGCATCGAGCGCTTTCAAAGTGGCGTCGACATTGGTGGCTTTCGAATCATTGAAATAGCGCACGCCGCCGATTTCGGAGACAAACTCCAGCCGGTGCTCGACGCCTGCGAACAAGCGGACACCCTTGGCGACCGCGGATCGACTCGCGCCCGCCAGCCGTGTGGCGGCCACCGCCGCCAAGACATTTTCCAAATTGTGCGCGCCGACCAGGGGAATCTCGCCGCGGGTCAAGACGATTTCTTCCGTGCCTTCGGCGCGAAATACGATGTCATCGCCTCGGAGGTAGGCTCCCTCCGCTACGCGCTGCTTACGGCTGAACCAGTAGACCCGAGGCCCCACCGGAGCATACGGCGCTACCGCCGGGTCATCGGCATTCAGGATTGCGTAGTCTTCTTCTGTCTGGTTTTCGAAAACCCGTGCTTTCGCGGCGCCGTAGATTTTCATGCTCCCGTGCCGATCGAGATGATCGGGCGTGAGATTGAGAAATAAGCTGATGTTGGGGCGAAACGTTTCAATCAGCTCGAGTTGGAAGCTGCTCAGCTCGACGACCGTCATGGTGTTCTTTTTCGTGTCGGCAACGCAGGAAATCAACGGCGTTCCGATGTTGCCGGCGAGGATCGTCGGAAAGGCCGCCGCTTTCAAAATGTGTTCGACCAGCGCGGTCGTCGTCGTCTTTCCGTTGGAGCCAGTGATTCCGATCAGCGTTCCCTGCAGGAAACGGTACGCCAGTTCGATTTCGCTCCAGATTGTGATTCCGTTGGCTTGGGCAGCCAGCAAAGGCGGAAAATCTGCCGGGACGCCGGGGCTGGGGATAACGAGGTCCTGCGCCAGGAAGGTTTTCTCGTGGTGGCCGCCGAGTTCGAGGGACACGTTCGCGCTGCGAAGTTGCGCGACGCTCTCGCCGATCTCCGCTTCGGTCCGCGATTCGGTGGCGGTGACGATCGCACCGTGAGCCGCACAAAATAGCGCAGTCGCGACACCCGTCCGCGCTAGTCCGACAACCAGGACGCGTTTGTTCTTCAGCTCCATCGAATCGCAGCTACCTCAATTTCAGCGTCGTCAACGCAAAAAGCGCAAAGATCAGCGCGACGATCCAGAAGCGCACGATGACTTTCGATTCGCTCCAGCCGATCAATTCAAAATGGTGATGAATCGGCGCCATCCGAAAAATCCGTTTGCCGCGCAGCTTGAACGAGCCGACCTGCAGGATCACCGAAAGCGCTTCAATCACAAATATCCCGCCCACGAAAAACAACAGAATCTCCTGCTTGATGACTACGGCGATGACCCCGAGTGTTCCACCTAGTGATAAGGAACCGACATCGCCCATGAACACTTCGGCGGGATGCGCGTTGTACCAAAGGAAACCGAGCGACGCGCCGACCAGCGCCCCGCAAAAGATGGTGAGCTCCGCGACCCGCGGAATGTATCCAATGTCAAGATAGGTGGCCCACCGGTAATTGCTGCTGACATAGGTGAGTACGGTCAGCGCGCCCGCTGCGATTACCGTGCAGCCGATCGCGAGACCATCGAGGCCGTCGGTCAAGTTTACTGCGTTCGACGATCCGGCAATGACGATGGAAACAAAAATCAAAAACGGAACGAACGCCAGCGGCCACAGATGGGGCGACGACAGCAGCGAATGAATGACCAAGTCTGGATGAACTTTCTTCAAGAACGGAACGATCAGTACTGTGGAATACGCGCTGCGCGTGGCGAGCGCCAGCAGCCCGGTGCCGATGATAAAGCTGACCATGACTTGCAGCAGGAACTTTTTCTTGCTGGTGAGTCCGAGATTCCGCTGTTTTGAAACCTTCGCGTAGTCGTCGATGAACCCGATGGTGGCAAACGACAGCAGCGAAAAAATGGCTAGAAGTACGAAACCGTTGGTGAGATCCGCCCACAGTAGCGTTGGCACCAACGTGGAGAGCACGATGAGCACGCCGCCCATCGTCGGTGTTCCGGCTTTCTTTTGGTGGGCTTGCGGGCCTTCCTCGCGGATGAATTGACCGATCTGCAGCTCGCGTAACTTGCGAATCAGCCAGGGGCCGAACACGAACGCCAGAAACATCGCCGTCAGGCTCGCATACACCGTGCGTACCGTAATGTAGCGAAAAACATTCAGTGGGCTGAAATAGCGCTGCAGGACCTGATACAGAAGGTAGTAGAGCATCTAGTGTGGCACCTTCTCGGCTAGCGCCGTACCGGCAGCGCTTGGTCACCAGCGCTTCCACGATGTGTTCCATTTTCACGCCGCGTGAGCCCTTCACGAGCAGCAAGTCTCCGGGAATCACGAAATCCAGGAGAAAGTTCGCAGCTTCTTCCGACGACGCAAAGAACTTGGTCTGGGACCTTGGCACGCCCGCAGCCACGGCGCCCTCGACGATCTGCGAAGCATCTCCCGCGACGCCGACGACCCAATCGATCTTTGCTGTTTTCGCCGCGAAATTTCCCGCTTCGCGATGGAGCTTGGGAGAGGTTTGACCCAGCTCGCGCATCTCGCCAGCCGCTAGGATGCGGCGTCGATAATCCGGAGTCGCCGCCAGCACCGAAATCATGGCGTGCAGCGCCGCCGGACTGGAGTTGTAGCTGTCGTTGATCAGCGCCGCTCCGTTCGTGAACCGCAGCAATTCACCGCGCATAGCCGGGGCACGAAGATCACGCAGAACGTCCTGCGCTTCCGCCGCGCCGATGCTCCAAACGCTAGCCGCCGCCAGAGCTGCAAGAGCATTCGAAATCACGTGCCTTCCGGCCAGGGCCAATTCGAGCCGCACGCGCTTGCCGCCCTGCGCGAGCACAAACGTGGAACCCAGCGCTCCGCGATCCTCAATCGCCTCGGCGCGAAAGTCCGCCGCATTCGTGATCCCGTACGTCAGGACACGGCCAGGAGCCTGCGACGCAAAGGCCGCGACCAGAGGATCGTCACCGTTCAGCACCGCAACCGATTCGCGTCCATTGAGTCCTTCGATCAGCTCGCGTTTCGCCAGGGCAATTTCTTCCACGGACGCGAAAAATTCCAAGTGCGCTGGAGCTACGCGCGTGACCACGCCAACGTCCGGCCGCGCAATCTCCGCAAGCCGCGAAAGCTCGCCCCTCCGCGACATCCCCATTTCCAGCACCGCCGCCTGATGTGTTTCGTTCAGGTGAAACAGCGTCAGCGGCAAGCCGTACTCGTTGTTGAAATTGCCTTCCGACTTCAGGACGCGAAACCGCGCGCCCAGCAGTGCCGCCAGGATCTCTTTGGTAGTGGTCTTGCCGACACTGCCCGTGACCCCGGCAATTTTCCCGCCCCACGCTTCGCGAACGGCACGCGCGAGCCCTTTGAGCGCGACGAACGTGTCGGCCACGACCAGGCACCGACCGTGCACGACGTCGGTATAGCGCCCAAGCTGCGCTTCGGAAACCATCGCCGCGAGCGCTCCGCGCTCCAGCGCATCCGCCACGTGATCGTGTCCGTCATGACGCAGTCCGTGTATGGCGATGAACAGTTCTCCAGCACGTACCGTGCGAGAATCAATCGAGACACCGGCCACCCTGGCCACGGGGTCGAGTCCTGCGCCCGTCCGAGCACCCACCGCGCCAGCCACCTGTGTAATCGTCCACCGCATAACCGCCTCAAAGGATTCCCCTTACGCAAATACCACACGGGCCGATCAGTTTTCACGATTTTGAGGGCTCCTCCTGACTAAAGGTAACCGTGCATCTGAGCGCCTCGTGACCGCTACTGATCGAAGCGCGTCAGGTGCCAAACCCTTGGCCGCTCGGCGGCTGGTCATACCCGCGCTCGCTTAGCGCGCGCCGCGCCTGTTCGCGATCGTCAAACTCCAGAGTGCGATCGGCCAGAATCTGATAGTTCTCGTGCCCCTTGCCCGCCAGCAAAACGATGTCGCCCGGGAGCGCCTGATCCATCGCAAGTGCAATCGCCTTCTCGCGGTCTGGTTCGATCATGTACTTGCCGTTTGTCTTTTGCAGCCCGACCACGATGTCGCTGATGATCTTCAGCGGGTCTTCCGTTTTTGGATTGTCATTCGACAAAATTGTGACGTCGCTCAGACGTCCGGCCGCTTCGCCCATCACCGGCCGCTTGGTTCGGTCTTTCCCGCCTCCGCAGCCAAACAGCGTAATGATGCGCCCTTTGGCGTTCAGTTCGCGCGCGGTGCGAATCAGGCTTTCCAGAGCATCATCGGTGTGGGCGTAGTCAACGACCACGAAATACGGCTGGCCGAGATCTATGCGCTGGAAGCGGCCCGAAACACTCTCCAGATTCCGAATGCCCGCTGCAATGACCTCGTTGGACAGGTCCAGAGCCTGGGCCGCGCCAATCGCCGCAAGAATGTTGTAAACATTGATGCGCCCCACCAGCCGCGACGACACCTGGATCTTGCCCTTCGGCGTCTGCGCCACAAAGGACAGGCCGGAAAACGTGAGCTGAAATTTTTTCGTTGTGATGTCCGCAGCCGATTCCAAACCGTAGGTTACCGTCGTTTTCGCGAAGCCCGCCAAACGCTTCCCATATTCGTCGTCAATGTTAATCACGGCCACTTCCGGCACGCCCGCGCCGGTGCCGATAAACAATCGCCGCTTGGCCGCGAAGTAATCGTCGAAGGTCTTGTGATAGTCCATGTGCTCGCGGGTCAGATTGGTGAACACCGCCGCGGCGAAATGGCAGCCCCACAAGCGGTCCATCGAGAGCGCGTGGGAGCTCGCTTCGAGCACCGCATATCGCCCGCCTGCGTCGCGGGTCTCGGCCAGAAATCCCTGCAGGTCCACCGATTCGGGGGTGGTATTTGGCGCTGGATAGTTGCCGGCCGGAGTGTGATACGCAATCGTGCCGAACAGGCCGGTCTTGGCTCCGGAAGCCTTTACGATCGAATCAAGGATCGAGGTGGTCGTCGTTTTACCATTCGTTCCCGTTACCGCGATGAGCTGAAGGGCCTCGGCCGGACGCCCGAAGAAATTTGCTGCGGTGATCGCGAGCGCTTTCCGAGCCTCCCTCACGCGAATCCATGGGACACCCGCGGGCAATACCGCTGGCGGGTTCTCCTCGCTGGCGATCGCCACTGCGCCCTTGGCAATCGCGTCGCGCACGAACGCATTTCCATCGACCTTCGCGCCGTGCAGCGCAAAAAACAAGGTGCCTGCCTCAACTTTGCGCGAGTCACATGCCACTTGGCGAATTTCGATTTCCGCCGCGCTCGGCGGCAAGTCTGCCTCAACATCTTTCAGCAGCGCACTGAGTTTCATGTCTCCGCCTGGCGCGCGCCCCGACACGCCAAAATTACGCTGCCGGACAACGTCGTTTGTAACCGCTTTGCGTTCCGCCTCTTGAAGTAAACTCAATGGAATCCACGGCCAACATCAGCCGACCTCGTTTCTTTCTAGTGCTTCGAACTCTTGCGCGGTTTCCCCGAACTAGCAGGCTTCTG
>Ga0210394_10008983_pt1 | contig 10159 bp, 8 predicted proteins | sample IncBWC12MmetaG_FD_160121 | JGI IMG/M metagenome (GOLD analysis project Ga0210394, IMG submission 160121) | Forest soil microbial communities from Barre Woods Harvard Forest LTER site, Petersham, Massachusetts, United States - Inc-BW-C-12-M | ecosystem: Environmental > Terrestrial > Soil >...
GGGATTGACGTACGCGTCGCCCACCGGGGCGGCCACCACTTGAATCGCATCGAGACCGACATGCAATTCCTCGGCAATGAGCATCGGCAGCGCGGTATACACGCCCTGACCCATCTCCGATCGGTCGACGATAACGGTGATGGAATTGTCCGCCGCGATCTGCAGCCAGGCATTCAGTTGCGATCCCAGGGCGGCGGACTTCGCGCCGCCGGCTGCCGCGCTCGCATGCTTGCCCGATCCCGGCAGCGTCAGGCTCAACAGCAATCCGCCGCCGACGGCAACGCCGGCGCTGACGAACTCCCGGCGGCCGAGATTGGGAATGTCCGTCATTTCGCCGGGGCCGCGAGCAGTTCCGCGGCCAAGTGAATCGCTTTGCGAATTCGCGGATAAGTTCCGCAGCGGCAGAGGTTGCCCGACATCGCCGCATCGATCTCAGCGTCCGTGGGGTGCGGATTGGTCTTGAGAAGCGCCGCCGCTGACATGATTTGCCCGGACTGACAGTAGCCGCATTGCGGAACATCGATCTTAAGCCACGCCTTTTGCACCGGATGGCTGCGGTCTTTTGAGAGCCCCTCGATGGTGGTGATCGACTTTGCCTGAACGGCGCGCAACGGCAACACGCAGGAGCGTGCAGCGACTCCGTCGACGTGCACGGTGCACGCGCCGCACAAGGCCATACCGCAGCCGTACTTGGTGCCGGTCATCGAAAGGTGGTCGCGCAATACCCATAGCAATGGCGTATCGGCGGCCGCGTCGACGCTAAGCACTTGATTATTGACGGTAATTGATGTCACTGCAATGCCCCATGAGCTGCTCGTGCCGGCAGGCGATGGTACGCGTTACGCGATTTTGAGGAAACGTTTCGCGCCGCGATTCGCGATGAGCCGGTGGTACGATGGTCGCATGCTCAGCGGTTCGGGATTCTATCCGCGCGTTTTCGCGCTCGTCGTGGCGGCGGTCCTGGGCTATGCGTTATTCCTGATATTTGCGCCCATTGCCCTGCCCATCGCCTGGGCGGCCTTTCTCGCATTCATTCTGTATCCGCTCAATCTCAGAATGCGGCGGCACTTGAAGGGCAAATCCCTTGCGGCAGGCGTGTTGACGCTGCTGGCCCCGATCATCATCCTGCTGCCCTTGAGCGCAATCTCGGTGGAATTCGTCGCGCAAATTTCGGTGCTGCTGCGCCGAGTTCAGCAATATGCGGCAGAGCTCGATATCAAGAGTTTTTCCGATCTGCAGCAATTCCCGTGGATTGCCCGCGCCAACGCCTGGCTGCTGGCGCACGCCGGAATCTCGGCCGAGCAGGTGCAAACCTGGCTGGTATCCGGCACGCGCGAGGTGATGCAGCGCGCCGCCAGCGTGAGCGGCTCGTTTTTTCTCGGCGCCCTGGGCTCGCTGCTCTCCTTTGTGATCATGTTGTCGCTGCTGTTTTTCTTCCTGCGTGATGGGGAATTGCTCGCGGCGCGTGCGCGCGGCTTGATCCCTCTCGCCGATGAGCGCAAGGAGCGGCTCTTCGGCCAGCTTAGCGGCGTGACACGCGCGATCGTCTTCGGCACGGCCATTACGGCCATCATGCAAGGCGTACTGATCACCATCGGCTTTGCGATAGCCGGCCTGCCTTCGCCGATCGTGTTCGGCGTTCTGGCGGCGCTGTGCTCGCTGCTGCCGGTCGGCGGCGCGGCATTCGTGTGGATACCCGCGGTGCTGTGGCTGTTTTTTTCCAAACACTGGGGTTCCGGCACCTTCATGCTGGTGTGGGGACTCATCTTGGGCGGCCTCGACAACGTATTGCGGCCGCTGCTGATTTCCGGCCGGGCAAGAATCTCTGCCTTTGTGGTATTCCTCGGGGTTCTTGGCGGCATTCCGGCGTTCGGCGCCATCGGCGTCATTGCCGGTCCGGTGCTTCTCTCACTGGTGCTCGCATTGATCGAATTTGCCGAGGAAAGCGCCCCGACCTTGCCGAAAAGCTAGCCCGTAGCCAACAGCAAAGCTGCAGTACAATCCGCGCCCTGATGGACGTATCTCATCTTCTCGACGGGCTGAATGACGCTCAACGGCAGGCGGTGGCCTCGCCGCTGGGGGCCGCGCTGGTACTGGCCGGCGCCGGCAGCGGCAAAACCCGGGTGTTGGTCCATCGAGTTGCCTGGCTGATCCAGGTCGAGGGCGCCTCGCCGAACAGCATCCTCGCCGTGACCTTCACCAACAAAGCGGCGGCGGAAATGCGCAGCCGCATCGAAACCTTGTTGGGGTTGCCGAGCGGCGCCATGTGGTTGGGGACTTTCCATGGCCTGGCGCACCGGCTGTTGCGCATCCATTGGCGCGAAGCGGGTCTGCCGCAGAGTTTTCAGATCCTGGATTCCGAGGATCAAGCCCGCGTCCTGCGCAAGGTATTGAAGGCGCTCGATTTGGACGAGACACGCTGGATTCCGCGCGAGATTCTCTGGTTCATCAACGCGCAGAAGGACGAGGGTCACCGCCCAAAACACATCAAGGACGATGGTGATCCAACCCGGCGTCAGCTGATCAGAATCTACCAGGCGTACGAAGAAGCTTGTCAGCGCGCCGGGGTGGTGGACTTCGCGGAGCTGCTGCTGCGTGCCTACGAATTGTGGCGCGATAACCCGGGACTGTTGCAACACTATCGCGCGCGCTTCCGCCACGTGTTGGTGGACGAGTTTCAGGATACCAATGCCATCCAGTACAAGTGGCTGATGCTGCTGTGCGGTCCGGACGGTATGCCTTTCGTGGTCGGTGACGACGACCAGTGTCTCGCAGCCGGAACTCAGGTGACGATGGGCGACGGCGCGAAGCGTGCCATTGAGTCGATCATCCCCGGCGATTCCGTGCTGTCGAACTACGGCAGCGGTGATCTGCGTCCGGCCCGCGTGACCGAGTGCTTCACGAGGCGACGCCAGGGACAGCTCGTGTGCGTGTATTTGCGATCCGGCGCCGTTGTCAAAAGCACGCCCGAGCACGTGCACTTCGCCGGCTACGTACTCGGCGAAACACCCCAGACCTATTTCTTGTACCTCATGCACAAGGAAGGCGTGGGCTACCGGCTCGGCACCTCGCAGGTATACACCGAGGGTCAGGCGAGGCCCATGGTGGGCTTCAAGCAACGCTCCCTCCAGGAGCATGCCGACGCGCTGTGGATCGTCCGCACCCACGCCACCGAGAATGAAGCGCGCATCGACGAGGTGGTGACATCGCTGCGCTTCGGTCTGCCGACCTGCCCGTTCGTTCCACGCAAAGGCAAGGCCCGCAACGGTTTCGTACACGATGCCCGCCATCTGGGGCGGATATTCAGCTCGCTCAACACGCTGGAATCCGCCGAACGGTTGCTGGAAGAAGTGGGTCTGGACATCGACCGGCCGCACCACCAGCCACAGGGCCGCAATTCCGGCCGTCGCAACATCGTCATGACGCTGTGCGGCGACCGGCGCGGCGGAACGCCGATGCATCGTATTTCCGTGGTAGGCGTTTCGCCCAAGGACCGCGCCGTCCTTGAAGCCATGGGTCTCAAGGTCCGTGCCGCCAAGGCGCAGTCCCTAAGTTGGCGCTTCGAGACCGTGCGCGCCGACTTTGGCGAACTGATGTCGATTGCGCGCGCCATCCGCGAGCAGCTCGACGGCCGTTACGTCCTTCAGGGGCACATGCTGGAGAAATCATTACCCTTCACTACGGCGGCCAGCATCCGCAGCGGCATGGTCATGGTGGTCGATTCCGGCCGGTTCGACGTGGTGAAGCGCATCGCGTACCAGACCTACGATGCCGAGGTCTACGACATCAACGTCGAGCGCACCCATAATTTCATCGCGGGCGGCGTCGTCACGCACAATTCGATTTATCGCTGGCGCGGCGCCCGCGTCGAGAATTTGAATCAGTTCCGGCGCGATTTTCCAAAAGCGGTGCTTTACAAGCTCGAGCAGAATTACCGCTCCACCGGCACGATACTGAAAGCCGCCAACGCGCTGATTGCCAACAATGCAGGCCGTCTCGGCAAGACGCTGTGGACCAGCGGTGAAGACGGCGAGCGCGTCAGGCTATATGCCGCATTCAACGAACGCGATGAAGCGGATTTCGTCGTCAATCGGATCCGCGAATGGGTCGCACGCGGCGGCGCGCGGCGCGAGGTTGCGGTGCTGTACCGTTCGAACGCGCAGTCGCGGGTATTCGAAGAGGCTTTTCTGAATGCGCGCATGCCCTACCGGGTGTATGGCGGATTGCGCTTCTTCGAGCGCGCGGAGATCAAGGATGCGCTGGCTTATCTGCGCCTGATTGCCAGCCGCGCGGACGACTCATCCTTTGAACGCGTGGTGAATTTACCGGTGCGCGGCATCGGCGCCAAAACCATGGATCTGGTGCGCGATGCGGCGCGGTTGAATTCCTCGTCATTATGGAACGCAGCGGCCGCCTGCGTGCAAGGCGCTGCTGCGCAAAAGGCGCTGGCATTGCAGGCCTTCATGGCGCTGATCGACAAACTGGGGCGCGAAGTACAGGGCCTCGAGCTCTACGAGCAGGTGGATCACGTCATTCAATCGAGCGGCCTCATCGAGCACTTCAAGAAGGAGAAGGGTGAACGCGGCGAGGGGCGCATCGAAAACCTGCTGGAGCTGGTCAGCGCGGCGCGCGGGTTTTCGCCGGAATCGGAGGCGGAATCCGAGCTGTCGCCGCTCGAATCCTTTCTCGCGCATGCGGTGCTCGAATCCGGCGAGGGTCAGGCCGACCCTTACGACGATTGCGTGCAGATGATGACCTTGCACTCCGCGAAAGGCCTGGAGTTTCCCGTGGTGTTCCTCGCCGGGATGGAAGACGGCTTGTTTCCGCATCAGCGTTCGGTGGCCGATCTCGCCGGCTTGGAGGAAGAGCGCCGCCTTTGCTATGTCGGCGCGACCCGCGCGATGCGCCAGCTTTACATCACCTATGCGGAACAGCGCCGTCTCTACGGCATCGACACCTATGGCCAGCCGTCCCGCTTCATCAGCGAGCTGCCGCCCGAGCTGATCGAGGAGATCCGGCCGCGCTTGCAGGTATCGCGACCGCTGTTCGTCAAACGCAGCTCGACACTCGATGAGACGCCCTCTTCCATGCGGATGGGCAGCAGGGTAAGGCACACGAAATTCGGCGATGGCGTGGTCTTGAATTTCGAAGGCAACGGGCCGCATGCCCGCATTCAGGTCAATTTCGAGGGGCAGGGCACCAAGTGGTTGATGCTGTCCTATGCCAATCTCGAGGTCGTGTAGAGTTCGCTCGTGAAAATCATCATTTTGGGTGCCGGACAAGTGGGCCGAACCGCGGCATATCATCTTTCGCGCGAGGAGGCGAACGATGTAACCGTGGTCGAGCAGAACGAGGAGATCTTGCGGGATTTGCAGGATCGCCTCGACATTCGCACGGTGAACGGCAATGCGTCCAGCCCGCGGATTCTGGAGGCCGCGGGAATCGCCGACACCGACATTCTGGTCGCGCTCACGAACAGCGACGAGGTCAACATGCTGGCGTGCCAGGTGGCGTGGACCCTGTATCGAACACCGAAGAAAATCGCCCGCGTACGCTCCGCCGACTACACCGAGCGCGAAACCCTGTTCGGCGAGAATGCGGTTGCGGTGGATGTATGGATCAGTCCCGAACAGCTGGTCACCGAGTACGTGGCGCGGCTGATCCGCTATCCCGGCGCGCTGCAGGTGCTGGATTTCGCCGACGGCCGGGTGCGCTTGGTGGGCATACGGGCGCTGCAAGGCGGCCCGCTGGTGGGCCAGGCCTTGAGCGCCCTGCGCGAGCACATTCCCACGGCCGACGCCAGGGTCGCGGCCATATACCGCGCGGGCAAGAGCGTGAAGCCCGAGGGCACAACGGTCATCGAGGACGGCGATGAAGTGTTTTTTCTGGCCGCGCGCGAGAATATCCGCGTGGTCATGAAGGAAATGCGCCGCGAGGAAGCGCCGGCGCGCCGCGTGGTCATCGCCGGCGGCGGCAACATCGGACTCAGGCTCGCCAACGCACTGGAAGGCCAGAATCAGGTCAAGCTCATCGAGCGCGACGGCAAGCGCGCGCGGCGCGTATCCGAGCTGCTGAAAAGCACCACCGTGCTGCACGGCGATGCCGCCGATGAGGAATTACTGCTCGAGGAAAACATCGACAGCGCGGATGTGTTTGCCGCGCTGACCAACTCCGAGGAAGCGAATATTCTGTCGGCGATGCTCGCCAAGCGCCTGGGTGCGCACAAGGTCATGGCGTTGATCAACAAGCCGTCGTACGCAGAACTCATCGAAAGCGGTTCCATCGATGTCGCGATCTCGCCGCAAACCGTCACCATAGGTTCATTGCTCGCCCATGTGCGCCGCGGCGACGTGGTGCGCGTGCACTCGCTGCGGCGCGGCGCGGCTGAAGCGCTGGAAGTGGTGGTGCACGGCGATGCCGACAGTTCCAAGGTGATCGGCCGGCGCATCGAGGATATTGTCCTGCCCGAAGGCACGACTTTGGGCGCGGTGGTGCGCGGCGAGGATGTCATCATCGCGCATCACGACACCACGGTGCAGCCCGACGATCACTTGATCCTGTTCTTGACCGATCGCCGCCATATCAATGCCGTCGAAAAACTGTTTCAAGGCTCCGCTTCCTTTCTGTGAAAGACACTTTACTGCCGGTTGCCCACGTATTCGCCCTGGTCATGATGGTGTTTTCCGTGACCATGCTGGCGCCGCTGATCATGGCGGTGTGGCAAATGGATCCGGCTCTTTGGGCCTTCGTCATTTCCGCCGTGGCGACCTTCGTTCTCGGCGCACTGCTGTGGCTCGGCACCCGCTCGTTCAAGCGCGAACTCAAGACCCGCGACGGCTTGATGCTGGTGGCGCTGACCTGGGTCGCGTTGCCGGCGGTGGCTGGATTTCCGCTGTGGAGCTACCTGCCCATCAACTTCACCGATGCGTATTTCGAGGCTGCCTCGGGACTCACCACCACCGGCGGCACGGTTCTGTCGGGGCTCGAATTCCTGCCGAAATCGATCAATTTGTGGCGCCATCTTTTGAGCTGGCTGGGCGGCATGGGCATCATCGTGCTGGCGGTGGCGATTCTGCCCATGCTGGGCGTCGGCGGCATGCAGATTTATCGCGCCGAGATGCCCGGCCCCATGAAGGACAGCAAACTCACGCCGCGCATCGGCCAAACCGCGAAGCTGCTGTGGACCGTGTACGCCGGATTGACGCTGGCCTGCATCGTCTCCTTGAGATTCGCCGGCATGGGTTGGTTCGACGCGGTCTGCCATGGCTTTTCCGCTCTATCGCTGGGCGGATTCTCTACTTATGACGCCAGCATCGGGCATTTCAATTCCCTGCCCATCGAGATGGTGCTGACCCTGTTTACCGTGCTCGCGGCGTTGAATTTCGCGACTCACTATCTGGCGTGGAGCCAGCGCGGCGTACTGGCGTATTTTCGCGATGCCGAGGCCAAGGCCATCTTGAGCGTGCTCGCCGCCAGCTGCATCGGCGTGGCATTGTTTCTGTGGTGGAAGGGCAGCTACAGCAGCTTTCCCACGGCGCTGCGCTACACCACGTTCAATCTGGTGTCGATCGCCACCGACAGCGGTCTGCATACCCAGGACTATTCGCGCTGGCCGATATTCGCGCCGATGTGGATGATGTTTCTAAGCTGCATCGTCGCCAGTTCCGGATCAACCGGCGGCGGCATCAAGATGATCCGCACGCTGGTGCTCGCCAAGCAGGCGCACCGCGAACTGAACCAGCTGGTGCATCCGAACATGGTGCGGCCGCTCAAGGTAGGCGGAACCATCATCGCCAACCGGGTGGTATTCGCCGTGCTGGCATTTGTGTTCCTCTACTTCATGAGCATCGTCACGCTGATTTTCCTGCAGCTGGCGAGCGGCCTGGATTTCATGACCTCCTTTTCGGCCATTATCGCCTGCATCAACAACGCCGGTCCTGGCTTGGGGTTGGTGGGCCCGGGCAGCAACTACGGGGTTCTGAGTGATTTTCAGACCTGGGTGTGTTCCGCGGCGATGCTTCTCGGACGCTTGGAGGTTTTCACCATTTTGGTGCTATTCACCCCCACTTTGTGGCGAAAATAGGACCCCTGTGTCGTGCGGTCGCCACATTTCGATGTAATTGACAAAAGTGGAATGGAGATAGCATGCGGGCCGTAAAAACATTGAGAAAGTGGTATTTTGAGGTCAAATGATCGGCCTATTGCAGCGCGTTTCCCACGCGGAGGTCCTGATTGGCGACAAACGGGTAGGCGCCATTGGCTTAGGATTGCTGGTCTTGGTCGGTATCCTTCCCGACGATGACGAGGCGGCAGCCCGACGGCTGCTCAAGCGTCTGCTGCAGTATCGAGTTTTTCCCGACGCGGCCGGGAAAATGAACTTGAGCCTCACGGCGATCGCGGGCGAGCTGCTGCTGGTGCCGCAATTCACGCTAGCCGCCGATACCGCCAAGGGACTCCGGCCGGGCTTTTCCACTGCAGCGGCGCCGGATTTGGGCCGCCGTTTGTTCGACGTATTTGTCGCGGCCGCTCGCGCCGAGCATGGACGCGTGGCAAGCGGTGTTTTCGGCGCCCATATGCAAGTGTCCTTGACCAACGACGGTCCAGTAACCATCTGGCTGGAAAGTTGAATTTTCCGGCAAAAACGGCAAATGCGACCGAACGCGCATCGGCCCTTTGCAGTCAAATGTCATAATAACTTTGGCGTATCATTGGCGCCCTGGTCGGTTATACCTTCGAATCGGAGAAGCGAGATGTTCGACACTAGAATGCTCATAGTCGTTTTGCTCATTGCATTGGTCATTTTTGGGACCAAGCGCTTGCGCAGCATCGGTTCGGACCTGGGCGCAGCCGTCAAAGGCTTCAAATCAGCCATGAATGAAGGCGAAACCGAAGAAAAGGCCAAGCAGCTCAAGCAGGACAAGGACGCAGACTTCGACCCTAGCGCCGCGGCGCGCGAAAGCGACGCCAAGGTACCCCCCAAAACCAACGCCTGATGCCGCATGCTTGATGTCGGGTTCTCGGAGATACTGCTCACCTCGGCCATAGCACTCATCGTGTTGGGCCCGGAGCGGCTTCCGAAAGTTGCGCGCCAGGTCGGCAACTGGATGGGACGCGCACGCGCGATGGCGCGGCAATTGAGCGAGCAGTTGGAACGAGAAGTCAGCGCCGAAGAGCTGCTGCGAGAGCAAACCAAATCTGCGAAAAGCAGTTCGACGGACAACCCTGCATCGAGTAGCCCGCCGGGCAATACCGCGCCGCAGGATGCGGGCGCGGCAAGCGTCCCCGCGGACACGTCATATAGCCCGGCAACGCCGCTCAAGGACGCGGCGGCGTCGGCCCCGCCCACGCTAAGCGCGCCCGCCGAATACTCGCCCGAGGCCGCGGCCGCTCCGCACGGTGCCGATTGGCACACAAGCCCACCAGCTTCAAAAACGGGCAATGACTGAGCCCGGCGATCCGGGCGGCCTCGCCGAAGGTACTCTGATTTCGCACCTGCTGGAGTTGCGCGATCGCCTGCTCAAGGCGATGTTGGCGGTGGGCATTTGTTTCGTGCCCTGCGCGTTTTACATGAACCAGCTGTTCAGCTTCGTCGCGGTTCCGCTGAAAGCCAAATTGCCCGCCGGCGCGACCATCATCGCGACCAGCGTGGTGGCCCCGTTCACGGTGCCGTTCAAATTGGCGCTGCTGCTTGCATTGGGCTGCGCCATGCCTTTTGTTCTCTATCAGGCCTGGGCCTTCGTCGCGCCCGGCCTCTACAAGCACGAGAAGAAGCTGGCCGTGCCTCTGCTGATCTCCAGCATCGTGCTGTTTTACACGGGTGCGGCGTTCGCCTACTACGCGGTTTTCCCGGTGATGCTGAGTTTCTTCGTCGCCACCACGCCGCACGGCGTGCAGATGATGACCGACATGGGCAGTTATCTGGATTTCGTGATGGTTCTGCTGCTCGCCTTCGGTTTGGCCTTCGAGGTCCCCGTGGCTACTGTACTATTGGTGTGGACGGGTTTTGTTAAGCTCAAGAATCTCAAGAAGAACCGCGGTTTTGTGCTGCTCGGGATATTCATCTTTGCCGCTTTTGTCACGCCGCCCGATGCGGTGTCGCAGAGCGCAATGGCGATACCGATGTACCTGCTGTACGAAATAGGGATCATCATGGCCGCGA
>Ga0210394_10008985_pt1 | contig 10158 bp, 11 predicted proteins | sample IncBWC12MmetaG_FD_160121 | JGI IMG/M metagenome (GOLD analysis project Ga0210394, IMG submission 160121) | Forest soil microbial communities from Barre Woods Harvard Forest LTER site, Petersham, Massachusetts, United States - Inc-BW-C-12-M | ecosystem: Environmental > Terrestrial > Soil >...
ATTCCCGCGGACTGGCAGCAGCGGCTGCCGAACAACAGCGCGCCGTATACCTCCACCATCGTGTTCCTGGTGCGCAAGGGCAACCCGAAGAAAATCCATGATTGGGGCGATTTGGCCCGGCCGGGCGTGGAGGTGATTACGCCGAGTCCGAAGACCTCGGGCGGCGCGCGCTGGAATTATCTGGCGGCGTGGGCGTGGGCGTTGCGGCAGCCGGGCGCCAATGCGGCCACGGCCGAAGCCTTCGTGAAAAAACTCTATCACAACGTGCCGGTGCTCGATTCCGGTGCGCGCGGCGCCACGGTGACATTCGTTCAGCGCGGTATCGGCGATGCGTTGCTGGCTTGGGAAAATGAGGCCTTTCTAGCCGTCAAGGAACTGGGCCCCGACAAGTTCGACATCGTTGCGCCATCGGTCAGCATCGTGGCGGAACCGCCGGTCAGCGTCGTGGATCAGTACGTCGATGAGCACGGCACGCGCGCCGTGGCCGAGGAATACTTGAAATATCTTTATTCGGCGCAAGGCCAAGAGATCGCGGCAAAGCATTTTTATCGTCCGCGGGACGCGGCGGTTGCGTCGCGGTACGCAAAACAATTTCCAGAGATCCCGCTCCTGCTCACCGTCGACGCGGCATTCGGCGGCTGGAGCAAGGCGCAGGCTACGCATTTCGCGGATCATGGTACCTTCGACAGGATCTACGGCAAGTAGTCGAGCGCATGGCATCGAACGCGACGGCCATCAAAGAACGCACGCCTCGGCGTGTGCTTCCGGGTTTCGGACTCACGTTGGGGTACACCATGGTGTATCTCTCCTTACTGGTATTGATCCCGTTGTCCGCGGTTTTCGTTCGCAGCTTCGGATCCGGATGGGGTCATTTCTGGGAAGTGGTTACGGCGCCGCGAGTGCTGGCCTCGCTGCGCTTGAGCTTCGGCGCCTCCTTGACCGCCGCGCTGATCAACGTGGGTTTCGGCCTCATCGTGGCCTGGGTACTGGTGCGCTACACATTTCCGCTCAAACGGCTCGTCGATGCCATCATCGATCTGCCATTTGCGCTGCCGACGGCCGTCGCCGGCATCGCTTTGACTGCTCTGTATGCGCCGAACGGCTGGCTTGGCGCGCGGCTTGCGCCCTTGGGTCTCAAGGTGGCGTTTACTCCCGCAGGCATCGTCGTCGCGCTGATTTTCGTCGGGCTGCCGTTCGTAGTGCGCACTTTGCAGCCGGTTCTCGACGATCTCGACCAAGAGGTCGAGCAGGCTGCGGCGACGCTGGGCGCTTCGGGGCGGCAGGTGTTCGCGCGGGTAATACTCCCCGCACTGTGGCCGGCGCTGCTCACCGGCTTCGCACTCGCGTTCGCGCGCGCGGTCGGCGAGTATGGTTCGGTGATATTCATCGCAGGCAACATGCCGATGAAATCCGAGATTGCGCCGTTGCTGATCGTGACCAAACTGGAGCAGTACGACTACGCCGGCGCCACGGCCATCGCGGTGGTCATGCTGGTACTGTCCTTTGGGGTGATGCTGGGCATCAACGCACTGCAAAATTGGACCGCGACGCGGCACGGTGAGCGCTGATGAGCCGATTGCTGCTGATCGCCACTGCGCTGCTGTTTCTTGGGGTATTTTTGCTGCTGCCGCTGCTGGCGGTTTTCGTGCAGGCGCTGGCGAATGGGTTCGGTGCCTACTATGTCGCGGTGTCCGAACCCATGGCCTGGGCAGCCGTGAAGCTCACTCTGCTGGTGGCGGCGATCGCCGTGCCCTTGAATCTCGTGTTCGGCGTGGCGGCAGCGTGGGCCATCGGCAAATTCGAATTCCGCGGCAAGAGTGCGTTGATCACTCTGATCGATCTGCCGTTTGCGGTATCGCCCGTCATCGCGGGGATGATCTTTATCTTGATCTTCGGCGCGCACGGTTGGTTCGGCGGATTTCTTCGCGCCGAGCATGTTCGCGTGGTATTCGCAGTGCCCGGCATCGTGCTTGCAACCGTCTTCGTGACGTTTCCGTTCATAGCCCGTGAACTCATTCCGCTGATGCAGGCGCAGGGCAATGCCGATGAGGAAATCGCGCGTTCGCTCGGCGCCACCGGTTGGCAGTGCTTCTGGCGGGTGACGTTGCCCAACATCCGTTGGGGTCTCTTGTACGGCGTGCTGCTCTGCAATGCCAGGTCCATGGGAGAGTTCGGCGCCGTTTCCGTGGTTTCCGGACATGTGCGCGGCTTGACCAACACGATGCCCCTGCACGTGGAGATTCTCTACAACGAATACAACTACACCGCTGCATTCGCGGTCGCCTCGCTGCTTGCCTTACTGGCGCTGCTGACCTTGGCGGGCAAAAACGTACTTGAATGGCGTCAGCCGGAGCTGCGCCCCGCCGCTCGCCGGCCGCGTGATGGGACTCGGAGGGAACCCGCATGAGTATTGCCTTGCGTGGCGTCACCAAACAGTACGGTGACTTCGCCGCGATCGACGACATCGATATGGACGTTTCGACCGGCGCGTTGACGGCGCTGCTGGGACCGTCGGGCAGCGGCAAAACGACGCTGCTGCGCATCATCGCCGGTCTCGAGATACCGGATGCCGGCCAGGTCCTGTTCGACGGGAATGACGCGACCTTGTGGCCGATCGGCGATCGCAAAGTCGGTTTCGTATTTCAACACTATGCATTGTTCCGTCACATGACGGTTTTCGAAAACATTGCCTTTGGACTCAAGGTGAAGCGCCGGCGCCTGCGTCCCGCGCGCGCGGAAATCCGCAAAAAAGTCCAGTCATTGCTGGAGTTGATACAGCTCGGCGGGGAGCAAGACCGCTACCCTGCGCAGCTTTCGGGAGGCCAGAGACAGCGCGTGGCGCTGGCGCGAGCGCTGGCGGTTGACCCGCGGGTCTTGCTGTTGGACGAACCGTTCGGCGCCTTGGACAGCCAGGTACGCCATGAACTACGCCGCTGGCTGCGCCGCCTGCACGATGAATTGCATTTTACCAGCATCATCGTCACCCATGATCAGCAGGAAGCCATCGAAGTGGCGGATAGCATCGTCGTACTGAATCGAGGGCGCATCGAGCAGGCCGGAATCCCGAGCGAGATGTATGACCTGCCGAATTCGGCATTTGTGCATCGGTTCCTGGGGCAGGTCAACGAGCTGCCGGTACGGATTCGCGATGGCCGCGCCTATGTCGGACCCATAGATATCTCCGCCGCCTGCGACGTGCCGGAGGGCGGCGGGAAGAATGTCGCTCTGATCCGTCCCCACGAGATTGAGATCGGGGAGCCGGCTTCGGGCTGGCTCGCAACCATCGTCGCAGTGCGCGTGATCGGACCCATCGTGCGCATCGATCTATGCGCCGAAGGTCAACCGCTGCACGAGCCGCTCGAGGCGGAAATCAGCCGCGAGCGCTTTGAAGCGGAGCACTTCAGCATGGGCCAAAAAGTGGGTCTGCGCTTCAGGCGCTGGCAGGTGTATCCCGCCGCAGCTTGAATGGCAATCCAAAGTCGTTCGCCGGCTGATAAGCCGCGGAGAAGGTCGCGAACGCCAGATGCGCGTCCTCGATGTCCGCTTCGGCCAATTCAAAACTGTTGAATCCGCAGCGCGCCAGAAAGAACAGCTGATCGCGGCGCACGTAGCCCGTGGCGCGCAGCTCGCCGGTGAAGTTGCAGCGTTCCCGCAGCAGGCGTCCTTGGCTGTAGCCGCGTCCGTCGACGGGCCCGGGAAATTGCGCGGCGATCAGCGCAAAGAATTCAAGATCCGGCGCAAGCGTCTCGATTTTGTGTGCCGGGGCGAGCAGCAACCCTAAGCGGGTGCCGCGCGCAATCCAGGTGGCGGGATCATTCCGCCATTCATCGACTGTTAAGATCAGCGGCGCAGTCGCGTCGCCTGCCGCTTCTGCGGCGTAGCGCCATTCATCGTCGACTATTTGACGATCACGCAGCAATCGGCGCGGCATACACTCTTTCCTTGAAGGGTCGCACGCCGAGGCGGCGCACCGTGTCGAGAAATCGTTCCTCGGGCAAGCGCTGCTCCACATACACGTCCAGCAGGCGCGCGATCGTTTCGGGTACCTCTGCCTTGGCCACCGAGGGGCCGATAACCTCGCCCAAAGCGGCGTCAGCGCCTGCCGCGCCGCCGATGGTGATCTGATACCACTCCTCGCCGCTCTTATCCACGCCGAGGATGCCGATGTGCCCGACATGGTGATGTCCGCAGGCATTCATGCAGCCGGACATTTTTACTTCAAGCTCGCCCAAATCGTACAGGTAATCGTAGTCGTCGAAGCGCTCGTTGATGAGCCTGGCGACATCGATGGAGCCGGCGTTGGCGAGACTGCAGAAATCGAGCCCCGGGCAGCAGATCATGTCCGTCAAGGTTCCGATGTTCGGCGTCGCGAGGCCCGCGGTGTCGAGGATTTGCCATAGCTTCAGGGTCTTGTCCTGTTCGACATCGGCAAACAGCAGGTTCTGCGTGTGGGTCACGCGAATTTCGCCGAAGCTATATTGATCGGCAAGATCGGCTAGCAATTCCATCTGGGCGTCGGTGGCATCGCCGGGCGCCACGCCGGGCTTCTTCAAGGACACATACACTGCGCGATACCCTGCTACCTTGTGCGCCGTGGTGTTATAGCGGTACCAGGCGCGAAAGGCCGTGCTTTGCCCCGCATCGGGATTGCTGTCCGACAACGTTCGGTAGGCAGGCGGATTGAAGAAGCCCCGCATGTGCGCGACCTGCGCGTCATCAATGCTTGGGGCCCCATCGCGCAGCAGTTCCCACTCGGCTTCGACGCGTCGGGTGAATTCTTCCAAGCCCAGAGCGCGCACCAGAATCTTGATGCGCGCCTTGTTCAGGTTGTCGCGGCGGCCTTCCAGGTTGTAGACGCGCAATATCGCTTCCAGATACGAGAGTAAATATCGGCGCGGCAGGAATTTGCGCACCACCTGACCGATGATGGGCGTGCGCCCCAGCCCGCCGCCGGCCAAGATTTCAAAACCCAGATCGCCATCGGGCCCGCGCACGATGTGCACGCCGACGTCGTGCACAAACGAGGCAGCCCGGTCTTGCGAAGCCGCGGTGACGGCAATCTTGAATTTGCGGGGCAGGTAGCTGAACTCCGGATGAAACGCAGCCCACTGGCGGATGATCTCGCACCACGGGCGCGGGTCCGCGAGTTCGTCGGGAGTTACGCCGGCGAGGTGATCGGATGTGATATTGCGGATGCAGTTGCCGCTGGTCTGGATGGCATGCATCTCAACCTCGGCGAGTTCTGCCAGAATGTCCGGAACCTCCTCGAGCTTGGGCCAGTTGTACTGGATATTCTGCCGGGTCGTGAAATGCCCATAGCCGCGATCGTAGCGCCGTGCGATTTTGGCCAGCACGCGCAGTTGCGTCGATGACAGCAATCCGTACGGAATGGAGACTCGCAGCATGGGGGCATGCCGCTGAATGTACAAACCATTGCGCAATCGCAAGTGCCGGAATTCGTCCTCGCTCAAGCGCCCGGCCAGGAATCGGCGCGTCTGATCACGAAACTGCGCCACGCGTTCGTTGACGAGAGTTTTATCGATCAGGTCATACCGATACATGGCACAACCATACTTCGCGTGAGCTTGGAAGCGCCAATTACCTCACGGCATGAGCTTATGACTGCCGATCCTTGTCAATGATTGCCGCTCCTTGTCAATCCGCCGAATAGTTCCTTAAGGAACAGCTAAAAACCGTGATTTGCTTGGCAGAGGGATTCCAGGCTTCAGTGCAGCATCGCGGTGGTAATCAAAGGGTCCCTCATTTGGCCAAAGATCTCCCGGAAGTATCGGTCGCGCCTGACACTTATCACGTCTCGCCCGAGCCCATGCTGCTGATCGCCGATTTGCACGGCGCCCTGGCGCTTTGCCTGCACGATGAAGGCCGAGGTGTGGGCGGCTTGCTGCACTTGAGATTCATGGGCGGCACCGGACGCCCCAGCGATGTGACGGACAACACATTGAGTTCAGTCTTGGTGGTGCTCGACCGCTTCAAACGCGCCGTGCTCGGCAATGCATCGCCGCGCGACGAGGTTCAGGCACGGATTCTCGCCCATGCTCTGCCGCCGACGGACGCGGGCGAGCCCAGCGCTTCACTGGTCGATTTGATTCAAGCGGATCTCGCCGAAGGCAAAATAGCCTGCGGCGCGCAAACCATGCGCCGGACCGAGGGTGTGCGCGTGTGTTTCCAGCCATCCGAGGGCCGCGTTTGGATCTGCGGACCGAATGACAAGCGGGCCGTCGGCCGAACGCATCACTCCGCAAGCTGAATTCAATATAAGATTCCCTTATCAATAAGGGGTTCATCATGCGGGTCGCCGTACTTGCGGCAATCTTTTGCCTGAGCGCTTGTGCCAGCGACAAAATGAGCTTGGCGCCGCCTCCCGGCGTCGATTTCAGCGGCAAATGGAAGCTCAATGAGGCGGACAGCGACGACCCGACCCATCTGATGCAAGCCGCCAGCGGCCAGGCGGGAGCGGCTGGCACGCGCAGCGGGGGTTCGGGTGGACCAGGGGGCCGCGGGGGCGGGCGCGGCGGCAACACCCCCGGCGGCCTTGGCAATCCGGGGATAGGGCCGGCGACACCGTCCATGAGCGCATTGGGCGCGGCCTTGCGCTGGCCCGGCAAGCGGCTCGAGATCAAGCAGGCCGGCGAGGTCCTGACCTTTACCTCGGATGGCAAGTACCGCGTTTGTCGGCCCGGAACCCATGAAAAAAAGTCCCGCCATCATGATGATTCATCGGACCGCGATGCCCTGCCGGCCGCGCGCGATGCACCGCCACCGCGCTGTGGATGGTCGGATAAAACACTGATTGTGCAAAGCAGCGACCCCGACGAGGACCGCCCGCCATTCGAAGAGCACTACAGCATCACCGCAGACGGACAGCGTCTGATCGAGATGGTGAGCTTCAAGGGCGGGCGTTACACCGGGTTTACGGCGTCCCGGGTGTGGGATCGAGTACCGCCGTAAGGTCGCGACTACTTGCCGCCAGGCAGCGAGCTGTTCATCTGCTGAATCCTTTGCACAGTGTCCTTGCCGTTTTGCTGCGCAAAGTCCAACTCCTCGGGGGTTCCGCAGACCGAAGTTTCCAAGCGACTGCCCAGCGCCTGTTCGCTGCGGCAGTAGCGCGTTACCCCGTTTCGAGTCATCGGCTTGTAGCCCAGTCCCCGCAACCTCTTATCCGTCGCTTTGGCTTTAGCGTCGGCATCGGCCTTGGCTTGCGCGTCGGCCTTGGCCTGCGCCTCGGCGCTGGCCTGCGCCTCGGCACCGGCCTGCGTCCCCGCGGACGACACTGCCGGATTTTGTGACGGTTTGTCAGCCGCAGCCGGCGACGGCGGATCGGCAGCCAGAGCTAGAGAAAACACGCCGATGCAAAGTGAAGCAATGAAATATTTTAGATAGTGCATGTAAATGATATGCCACAGGTGCTTCGGGCCAGTCAACAGCATGGGAAAATCATGCTCGTGAGATGCTGTCCAGCAATAAAAAAGCCGGGCCAAGCCCGGCTTTTAAGTCCCCATGCCATTCGCGGCGCTTTTGCAACTGCGCTCGGCGACGATCGGTCTTTTTATGTCCCTAGAGTCCAATTGCGTCGGAGCAACACTCTAGCCTCGCAGCGCCGGCGAAGCCAGCCTTATTGCAAATAACTGCGAAAATTAATGTAGCATGAAAACAACAAACGCTATCCGCCACCCGAGCCATTGGCCTTCCAAGGGTGGTGATTTAAGTTCGAGTATCCTTAGGCGCATACGAAATTCGTCATAATTCCGGAGATCTGATTTCCTTGGTCAAGCACCCAAAGTTATCCCCCAGCCCAAGCCCGACGGTGCGAACTCGACGCGCTTATTTCGACTTCAAATTTGGGCAACTGCACGTGCGTACGGCATTTCCCACCAACGGAGGCTTCGATGAGCAGGTAACGCTGTTCTGTCTGCATCGCGAACAGGCTTCGAGCCGCATGTTCGCCCGATTCCTGCCTGAAATCGCCGATGTGCGCTCAGTTTATGCCCCTGATTTGCCGGGATGCGGGGAGTCCGATCCCTCTGCCACTGCGAGTGTGGCCGCTGCCGCCGAGGCAATCTCCGACCTTGCCACTGAGTTGAGGCTGCGCCAGATCGACCTGTTGGGAATTCAGGCTGGGGCGGCAATCGCCCTAGACCTTGCCGCGGCCAGGCCGGAACTGGTGCGGCGTTTGATACTGGCTCAAGTCCCGGCAGGCGATCGGCTGCCAAAGGTCTCGGCGCACGCCTTGGTGCTGCGCGCCCCTCAGGAATCGGCGGAGGAGATCGCCAAGGTCAAAGCAGCGCTGCCGCACGCCACGTTCGAAGACCTCGCCGCCTACACGGACGACTTGTTCGACGCCCAGCCCAAGACCTTGGCCAGGCAAATCGGTGCATTCTTGAGCGGCCGCTCTTAGGGCCTCGATGCGGCTCAATAAATACATCAGCGAGACCGGTATATGTTCGCGGCGCGAGGCGGACAAGTGGATCGAAGCCGGCCGCGTGACATGCAACGGTCAGAGCGCCGCCTTGGGGACGCAAGTCGCGGAGGGAGACGAAGTTCGAATCGACGGCGCGCTGATCGGCGTCAAGAAAAAACCGATCTACATCGCCCTGAACAAGCCGGTCGGCATTATTTGCACGACGGAAACGCACATCAAGGACAACATCATCGAGCACGTGGGATACAAGGAACGCATTTTTCCAGTCGGCCGGCTCGACCGGGATTCGGAAGGCTTGATTCTGCTGACGAATGACGGCGACATCGTCAACGAAATTCTGCGTTCGGAAAACAATCATGAAAAAGAATACGTGGTATCGGTCGATCGTCCCATCACGGATCTTTCATTGAGCATGATGGCAAGCGGCGTGAAAATCATGGGCGAGAGAACCAAGCCCGCCAAAGTCATCCGCATCGACAGCCAGACATTTCGCATCATTCTCACCCAGGGACTGAACCGCCAAATCCGCCGCATGTGCTCGGCGCTCGGCTACAAGGCGCGGCGGCTGCAACGGGTGCGCATCATGAACATTCAGTTGGGAAAATTGCCTGCGGGACAGTGGCGCCACCTGACCGCGCCCGAACTTGAGAGTCTTGTCGCGGCGAATTCTCGGGGCTAGACCGGCCGTAGCGCCGTCGAGCTGAGGCCTTCCGACCATTGCCGGCCGCTGCTGATGCGCCAGTCCGGATCCGCGGCCTTGTCCGCCAGCCAGCGGTAGAAATCCCGGCCCTGATTGGTCCAATAGCCAAAATTGAACAGCACGCCGCCGGTGCTCGATCTGACGGTAAAGCGCCTGCGAAATCCAAAGCTGGCCAGCCCGCGGGTGCAGGTTATTCTGGGTGAATTTTCCGACAATGCGTATTGATTCGGGCCGACTTGCAACCGCAAGCGCCCGCCGTGACCATACACGCAAATATTGGGTCCGGCCGGACGTATCAACGCGATGCCATGTACCAGTGAGGGCGGCGAGTCGCAGGCCGTCCAAGTGCCGCCGAGCGCATGCCATTGCAGCACCATGCTGTGGCGGCGGAAATCGATGACCGAAATAGTCGTGAGGCTATCCACGGCGAGCGTTCAAGCTCGACGCGTCATGGACCGGGTGCGTCCGCGAACGCACTTTGCACGACGCCGGCGGTGAGGATTTGCGGCAAAACCTGAGGCTCCGCAGACCCACGTTTCCCGTTGTATACGAGGTAAAGCGGAACGCCGGCGCGCCCAAATGCGGCAAGGGCCTGCGTGATGGCGGGATCCCGATTGGTCCAGTCGCCCTTCATCAAAGTCACTTTCTTGTCGCGAAAAATAGCTTGCACGGCGGCATCGGCAAAAGCGTTGCGCTCATTGACGAGGCAGGTCAGACACCAACTCGCGGTGAAGTTGACCAGTAGCGGCCGGCCGGCGGCGTTCAGTTCGGCGACTCGCGACGCGCTGTAGGGTTGCCACTGCTCGGCGCCCTGCGAAGATGCAGCGGCCACGCCCGGGGAGGCCGCCGCCACATCGGCAAAGCGCAACGGCAGAATAACCGCGATAACGAGCGCAAGTCCCGCGGTGACGAGGACGGTGACCCGACCGCCGCCGGAGCTCGAATTGGATTTCTGATACGCCCACGCCGCCAAGGCAATGAGAATCGTCCCCGCGAGCGCTGCGCCGAATCCGAAGGC
>Ga0210394_10008987_pt1 | contig 10156 bp, 9 predicted proteins | sample IncBWC12MmetaG_FD_160121 | JGI IMG/M metagenome (GOLD analysis project Ga0210394, IMG submission 160121) | Forest soil microbial communities from Barre Woods Harvard Forest LTER site, Petersham, Massachusetts, United States - Inc-BW-C-12-M | ecosystem: Environmental > Terrestrial > Soil >...
GGATCGTTGCGCGCATAGCATTCTCCCGCATCAGCGGCACACCCACCAGGGGTGGGAATTGGAGACGCAGATGCTTGCGCACCGGCGTTGGGAATCACTGGACAGAGCTGATCTGGGCTGGCTGCGCGCGAAATACCATTTCCAGGTCAGCGCCGACGGCAATCCTGCGCATCAGGCGCTCGGTTCCTTGATCGTTTGGAACGACGATGAGATCGCCATTGGCGGCGGGTTCCCCCTGCACGGGCACCGCGACGTGGAGATCATCACCTACGTCCGCCAGGGCGTACTCGGGCACCGAGACACTCTGGGTTCCGAGGGAACGATCCACGCGGGCGAGATACAGGTAATGAGCGCAGGCACGGGCATACGCCACGCCGAGTTCAACAAGGGCGACTTGCCGCTCAAGCTTTACCAAATCTGGCTGCTACCCCGCGAGCACGGTGGTGTGCCCCGGTGGGATACGAAGACGTTTCCCAAAAGCGATCATTCCGGGCGCTTCAGCGCGCTTGCCAGCGGCTTCGCGGTCGACGCGGGGGCGCTTCCCATTCGCGCGGATGCGCGCCTGCTCGCAGCAACACTGGCTGCCGGGCAGAGCGTCCGACAGCAGCTCCGCCCATCGCGCAGCGCCTATCTGGTGGTGGTGTCGGGACGAATTGAAGTCAACGGCGAGTCCGTGGGCCCGCTCGACGGCGTTGCAATCACTGACGTATCGGCGGCGCAGGTATCTGCCCTCGAAGACTCTGAGCTGGTGATGGTGGACACCGGCCAAGTTCCCTTTCACTTCACCTGAATGTTCTCGTTCAAGGAGGCTGTCATGGAAAGCTACAAGTTTCTTCCGCTGCTGGGTCGCGTCCTGCTCGGTGCGCCGTTTCTGATGAGCGGGCTGAGCAAGCTCGGAGCCTACGCTGCGACGGTGGGCTACATCACGGCGGTTGGTCTGCCGGTGCCCGTGCTCGCGTACGTCGTCGCAGTGATCATCGAGGTGGGCGGCGGCTCGTTGCTGCTGTCGGGCTACCGGGTCCGCTTCGCGTCGCTGGCGATGGCGGTGTTCAGCCTGGTCACAGCAGTGTTCTTCCACCGCAACTTCGCCGACCAGAACCAGATGATCCATTTCCTGAAGAACGCGATGATCGCGGGCGGTCTGCTGCAGATCGCGTACTTCGGCGCCGGCGCGTGGAGTCTGGACGCGCGCTATCCGAAGTCTGTCCCGCACAACGCGGCTCTGAGTCACTAAGAACCGCCCCTCAGCGTTCGGCGCAACTAATCCTGCCCGGCATCGCCGGAAACATCGAAAGGAGTCCGCCATGTCTAAGGTTCTCGTTCTGTACTACTCGTCCTACGGCCACGTGGAAGCGCTGGCGGACGCGGTCGCCGAAGGCGCTCGCTCGACCGGTGCCACGGTCGACGTCAAGCGGGTGCCGGAAACGGTTCCGGCAGACGTAGCCAAGGCTGGCTACTTCAAGCTCGACCAGAAGGCACCGGTGGCGACGGTCGCCGAGCTCGCCGACTACGACGCCATCGTCGTCGGCACGCCGACCCGCTTCGGACGCATCTGCTCACAGATAGCCACGTTTCTGGATCAGGCCGGCGGCTTGTGGATGCGCGGTGCCTTCAATGGAAAGGTCGGCGGCGCCTTCACCTCGACCGCGACCCAGCACGGCGGACAAGAAGCGACGCTGTTTTCGATCATCACCAACCTGCTGCACTTCGGCATGACCATCGTCGGCCTGCCGTACAGCCATCAGGGGCAGATGACGCTGGACGAGATCGTGGGCGGCTCTCCGTATGGCGCCACGACCATCGCCGGCGGACAGGGACAGCGCCAGCCGAGCGCTATCGAGCTCGCTGGCGCCCGCCACCAGGGCGAGCTGATCGCCAAGACAGCGAACAAGCTGTTCGGGTAATCCGTCCGCGCCTCGGATGTCGCCATGCGCGATCAAGCCACAAGGGAATTCTCATGTGGTATCAAGAGATCTCAGCGCGTCCCGCTGTCGCCACCGCCATCGCAAAGACCATGGCCTCGCTCAGGTGACCAGGTCGACAGTCAATTGATTAAAGGAGAAGTGTTATGAACGACCCTACCCATGAGCTGCTCTATCGCAACCTCCAGGAGGTCTTCGGTGAGGGCGACGCAGCGCGTCGTCGCGCGGCAATCAAGCAACTCTACACCGAGGACTGCGTGCTCTACGTGCCTCCGGGTGTGTTCGTCGGGCACGACGCCCTCGACAAATTCGCCGGGGACCTTCGCGCGACGCACCCGCACTTCGTTTACACACCGCACAGCAAACCTCAGAGCCTCCACAACGCCGGTCGTCTGGCTTGGGGTTCTGGCCCGCGCGGCCAGGCGCCCGACTACACGGGCTGGGATGTGATCATCGTTCGCGACGGCAAGATTGCGGCACTCTACGTGTTCCTCGATTCCATGCCTTCGTGAGCACGTCAATTTGACGAATACCTGCGTTCACGCACCGCTATTACTCTAAGGCCACACGGCAGTAAGTCTTCGCCGTGTAGCCGGGGTCTGACTGCTCCAAGGCACGAGTCTTCACGATTCGCCTTCCGCCTCCAGCGCCTGCCGCACGTCCTCCCATAGCGTCCCGGGCGGCTCGCAACCGACCGAGAAGCGCACATAGCCGTCGGCGACCGCCTCGCCCCAGCGCGCGCGCCGCTCGGCCGACGAATGCACGCCGCCGAAGCTGGTGGCGGCGCGCACGTAACGGCAGGCTCCGATGAACCGCTCGGCCGCGGCGGCGTCGGCCAGCGTGATGCCGATCAGGGCGCCGAAGCCGCGCATCTGGCTGCGCGCCAGCGCGTGAGCCGGGTGCGAGCCCAGGCCTGGATAGCGCACCGCGCGCACTTTCCCGTGCTGTGCCAGCCGCTCGGCCAGCTGCTGGGCGTTCTCGCACATCCGGGTGAAGCGCACCTCCAGCGTGTCCAGGCCGCGATGCACCAGCCAGGTCTCGAACGCGCCCGGGATCGCTCCGCAGACGCGCCGCCAGTTGCGCACGCCGGCCATCACGTCGGCATTGCGCGATGCCACGTGCCCGAACAACGCATCCGAGTGGCCGTTGACGGCCTTGGTGTCGGACGACACGACCACGTCGGCTCCCAGCTCCAAAGGACGCTGGCCGATCGGCGTCATCGTCGTGTTGTCCACCACCAGCAATGCGCCGGCCGCGTGCGCGCGCTGCGCTACCGCGCGCAGATCGGCCAGGTCCAGGCCCGGATTCGATGGCGTCTCGACCCACACGATCTTCAAGCCATCCAGCGGCTCGCGCTCCACGGCCGCGGTCGGGCAGGTGCGCACCTGAACGCCCATCGGTGCCAGGAATTGCTCGGCCGCGGTCCGGACCGTGTAATACCCGTCGGACGGCAGCAGCACCTGGTCGCCCGGTCGCAGCTGGCTGTACAGCACGGCGGCGACCGCCGCCATCCCCGACGGAAAGATCAGCGTCTCGGCGTCCTCCAGCAGACTGAGCACTTGCTCCAGCGCAGTCCAGGTCGGGTTGGCCCAGCGCGCGTACTGGTACGGACCCTGCGGCTCGCCGGGCAGCGCGTAGATCGTCGTGTTCACGATCGCCGGCTCGTACGGCTCGCCCGGCTGCCGCCGGTGCGTTGCAAAGTGCAGACAGTCTGCAAAGCGGGTATCCAGCCAGTCCATCGAACACCTCCAGCCAGCGCTCCAGGGAACGAAAGGCCCCCGGTCATTTGACCCGTAAGATACCCGCGCTGACGACAGGCGCACGGGGGAGGCCGAGTTGAGCACTTACCTGCACCACGAGTCCCACTTTCAGTCGAGCGACCTGCTGCGCGATATCGTGATCGGGATGGCCGACGGCCTGACGGTGCCGTTCGCGCTGGCGGCCGGCATCAGCGGCGCGGTGGCCGGATCGGGGGTCGTGGTCACGGCCGGCGTGGCGGAGATCGTGGCCGGGTCCATTGCGATGGGTCTGGGCGGTTACCTGGCCGCGCAGGGCGAGGTGGAGCATTACGCCTCGGAACTGATTCGCGAGGAGGCCGAGATCGCCGAAAAGCCGCAGGCCGAAATCGAGGAGATTGCCGAGGTATTTCAGCAATATGGCCTGACGGAACAGCACTATGGTGGGGTGATCGAGGGCTTGAAGACCAACCCCCTGGCCTGGCGCGACTTTATGATGCGTTTCGAACTGGGATTGCAGAAGCCCGACCCCAACCGGGCTGGCCGTTCGGCGCTCACGATCGGTTGCAGTTATATTCTGGGCGGGCTGGTTCCGCTGGCACCGTACATGATGATCGACTCGGCCGCGCTCGCATTACCATGGTCGAGAGGCGTCCCGTTGGCAGCGCTGGCCGTGTTCGGATACGTCAAGGGCCGGTTCACCGGTGCCGCACCCCTGAAAGCGGCGGTGCAGACAGCCAGCATCGGCGGATTTGCGGCGGCGGCAGCCTTCGCGCTGGCGCGTGCGATCAGCTGAGGGTCGAAGCTACGGTATCGGTAGTCTGCAGGCGGGTGTAAATGAAGTTTCCCAGCTCCCTCGAAGCCGATCCTCCCGCTTTTCCGCAGCCAGCCGTGTGGGTGTCGAAGCCACGGTATTGGCAGTCTGAAAGCGTGCGCAAATGACGTTTCTGCGCAATCCCGAGCGGGAAGTGTTCCATTTTCGGACCCGGCTGCTGGCCGCGTCGGGTTTCGTGCTGGTCGGCTTTACCCTGCTGTTGCTGCGCTTCGCCTGGCTTCAGGTGGTTCGCCATGAGGACTTTTACACGCAGGCCGAACAGAACCGGATCTCGCTGGTTCCGGTGACGGCCAACCGCGGCCTGATCAAGGACCGCAACGGCGTGATCATCGCGAAGAACTACTCGGCCTACACGCTCGAAATCGCGATGGACAAGGTCAAGGACGTCGAGACGACCATCGACGAACTGTCCAGCGTCGTCCCGATCGAGGCGCGCGACCGGCGCCGCTTTCACAAGTTGATCGAGGATTACAAGCGGCTCGATTCGGTGCCGATCCGCACGCGCCTGACCGACCAGGAGGTGGCCCGCTTTGCAGCGCAGCGGTACCGCTTCCCCGGGGTCGAACTGCGTGCACGGCTGTTCCGCCAGTATCCGCTCGGCGAGACCGCTTCGCATGTGCTCGGCTATATCGGCCGGATCAGCGCCGGCGACGAGCAGCGCATCGACCAGTTCACCAAGCCGGACGATTACAAAGGGACCGACTACATCGGAAAGATCGGAGTCGAGTCCAGCTACGAGGAGTACCTGCACGGCACCACGGGTACCGAGCAGGTCGAGATCACGGCCGGCGGGCACCCGGTGCGCACGCTGTCGCGCACGGCCTCGGAGCCGGGCCACAACCTGATCCTGTCGATCGACATCAAGCTGCAGGAACTGGCTGAAAAGGCGTTCGGCGATCGTCGTGGCGCGCTGATCGCGATCGAGCCCGACACCGGCGACGTGCTGGCGTTCGTCTCCAAGCCGACGTTCGATCCGAACCTGTTCGTCGACGGCATCGATCCGCTCAGCTGGGACGGCCTGAACAATTCGCTGGACAAGCCGCTGCTGAATCGCGCGCTGCGCGGCACCTATCCGATCGGATCGACCTACAAGCCGTTCCTGGCGCTGGCCGCGCTCGAACTGGGCAAGCGCCGGCCCGACAGCGTCACGTACGATCCGGGCTACTTCTGGTACGCGGGCCACGAGTTCCGCGAGGGCCGCGCCCCGAAGGGCGGCTACGGCATGGTCGATCTGCACAAGTCGATCGTGGTGTCGAGCGACACGTACTACTACGCGCTGGCCAACGATCTGGGCGTCGACGCGATCCACGATTTCATGCAGCCGTTCGGCTTCGGCCAGCTCACGGGGATCGACCTGGAGGGGGAGCTGTCCGGCGTGCTGCCCTCGTCCGATTGGAAGGAGCACCGCTTCCACCAGAAATGGTATGGCGGCGAGACCATTTCGATCGGCATCGGGCAGGGCTACAACAGCTTCACGCTGTTGCAGCTGGCCCACGCCACCGCGACGCTTGCCAACGGCGGCGTCGTGATGAAGCCGCACCTGGTGCGCGCGATCGAGGACCCGCGAACCGGTGAGCTGCGATTGACGGTCCCGGCCGAGAGCGGACGCATCCGGCTGAACCCGCACAACCTGGAATTCGTGCGCGACGCGATGGTCGACGTGAACATCAACGGAACGGGACGCGCGGCGTTCGCCGGCGCCACGTACCACGCGGCGGGCAAGACCGGCACCGCCCAGGTGGTCGGCATCGCGCAGAACGAGAAGTACAACGAGAACAAGATCGACGAGCGCCATCGCGACCACGCGCTGTTCATCGCGTTTGCCCCGGCCGAACCCGGCGCCAAGCCGAAGATCGCGCTGGCGCTGCTGGTCGAAAACGCGGGCTGGGGGGCGATGGCGGCGGCGCCGATCGCGCGCCAGATGTTCGACTATTACCTGCTCGGCAAGCTGCCGGCGGCCCCGGTCCCGCGCGAGGAGCCGGTCGATCCGGTCGCGAACGCTACCGACGCAAAGGAGGCGCAATGAGCTCGGATGCGGCTCCCCCGCTCCCTTTGGGGAGCGGGGGTCGGGGGGAGAGGGCCCTGCATGATTTTTTCCAGCTAACCCTATGAGCGCGCGACTGTTACCAGAGCGGCTTGGCCCCTGGCTGCGCGATCGGCTGCCGTCGCTCGATCCGGTGCTGCTGGCGGTGCTGGGCGTGCTGAGCCTGGTGGGACTGGTGACCCTGTACTCGGCGGCATCCGACCATCCCGGCCGCTTCGGCGAGCAGTTGCGTAATTACGCGCTTGCCGGCGCCGTGATGATCGCGATCGCCGGGCTGTCGCCGCGGATGCTGAAGCGGCTGGCGCTGCCCGTGTATTCGGTCGGGATGCTGCTGCTGGTGGCGGTGCTGGTGGCCGGCGTATCGGTCAAGGGCGCGCAGCGCTGGCTGGACCTTGGCCCGATGCGGATCCAGCCCGCCGAGATCATGAAGCTGGGCGTGCCGCTGATGCTTGCCTGGTATTTCGACCGTCGCGAGGGGTCAGTGCGCCGGCTGGATTTCGCCATTGCCGGGCTGCTCGTGATGGTGCCGGTTGTGCTGATCGCCCGCCAGCCGGATCTCGGAACGGCGCTGCTGGTGATGGCGGCCGGGTTCTTCGTCATCTTTTTCGCCGGACTGCCGTGGCTCTGGCTCGGAGCGATGGTCGGCGGCGCGCTGGCACTGCTGCCGGTGGCCTGGGCGCTGATGCACGACTATCAGCGCAACCGGATCCTGACCCTGGTGGACCCGATGAGCGATCCGCTCGGCAAGGGCTTCCACACCTTGCAGGCGATGATCGCGATCGGCTCCGGTGGCGTGTTCGGCAAGGGCTGGATGCAGGGGACCCAGGCCCATCTGGAATTCATTCCGGAGCGCACCAGCGATTTCATCTTCGCGGTCTTCTCGGAAGAATTCGGTCTGATGGGCAACGTGGTGCTGCTGGTGCTGTTCCTGGTGCTGGTGGTCCGCGCGCTGGCGATCGCGCACCAGGCCGCCACGCCGTTCACGCGGCTGCTGGCCAGTGCGATCGCCATGATCCTGTTCACGTTCGCGTTCGTGAACATGGCGATGGTCAGTGGCATCCTGCCGGTGGTGGGCGTGCCATTGCCGTTCATCAGCTACGGCGGCACGGCCCTGGTCACGCTGGGCATGGCGTGCGGCATGCTGATGGGCGTGCAGAGCAACCGCAAGCTGGTGCAGATGTGAGCGTGGCCGCGCGGCCCCTGCCGCGGTGGCTTCCGATCATCGTGGCGACGTCGCTTCTGGGGGCCTGCGGTTCAGCGCCGAAGCAGTCGGGCTCCTATCGCGAGGACGGACCGCCCGAGCGTGTGCCGGCGGACCTGCTGGCGACGCCCGATGCGGTGCCGCGCGAAGAGCCGTTCAATCCCAATGCCAACCGCCCCTACGTTGCACTGGGCCGCACCTACGTGCCCGACACCTCCAATGCGCCGTTTCACCAGCGCGGGACGGCGTCGTGGTACGGGCGTCAGTTCCAGGGCAATCGCACGGCCAGCGGCGAGCCGTACGACATGTTCGCGATGACGGCGGCCCATCCGACGCTGCCGATCCCCAGTTACGCGCGCGTGACGAGCGTGCGCGACGGCCGTTCGGTGATCGTACGGATCAACGACCGTGGGCCATTCGTGCGCGATCGGATCATCGACCTGTCGTACGCGGCGGCCGCCCGCCTCGGGCTGGCCGTGGCGGGAAGCGGCCAGGTCGAGGTCGAACGCATCCTGCCGGGGCAGATCGCGCGCGCCGCGCCGCCTGCGCCGGTCGCTGCCCCGGCCGCGGCTCCAGTCGAGCCGGCGGCGGCAGTGGCCTTTGCGGTGGCGCCACCCGGTTCGGAGCCGGTGGGCGGTGCGTCGCCCCCGGGGCCGCCGGGCGCGGATCCGATGGCGCGGATCGCGCACGACGATCCGCCGCAGCCGGCGCCGGCGGCCGCGGCGGCAGCGCACTGGTCGGTTCAGCTCGGAGCCTTCAAGATCGCGATGAACGCCGAAGCGCTGCGCGACCGCCTGGCGCTGCTGTTGAGCTCGCCCGAGGCATCGGGACTGCCGCCCGAATTGCGCACGCCGCGGATCCAGCGCCAGGCGGGCTTGACCCGGGTGCTGATCGGAGATGCGGAGCAGCGCTCGGTGGCACTGGGCTGGTCGCGGCTGCTGGAGCGATACCTGGCGCGGCCAACGGCGCTGTTTGCGCAGTAGAGAGCTGCCGGCATCGAACGTTTTTCGAAGCTGAGGTTCCGGAAAGGGGTCGGTGATGCAGGACGTCCAGGCGCTGCTGTTCGACGTATTCGGCACGCTGGTCGACTGGCGCGGCTCGATCGCGCGCGAGGCCCGGGAGCTTCTTTGTTCCCGGGGCGTCGCGATCGATTGGGAGGCGTTCGCCGACGCCTGGCGCGGCCAGTACCAGCCGGCGCTGGAGGAAGTCCGCAGCGGGCGCCGCCCGTTCAGCAAGCTCGACGCGCTGCACCGGCGCAACCTGGACGTGGTGCTGGATCGGTTCGGACTGGGTCGGATCGACGAGTCGACCCGCTCCGAGCTGAATCTGGCCTGGCACCGGCTGGACGCCTGGCCCGATGTGACGGCCGCGCTGGCGCGACTGCGGACCCGGTTTCGGATCGCCCCCTGCTCCAACGGCAACATCTCGCTGATGGTCGACCTGGCGCGCCGCAACGGCTTCGCCTGGGACGCGATCCTGGGCGCCGAGATGGCGCGCGACTACAAGCCCAAGCCCGTTGTCTATCTTTGCTCGGCGGCGGCGTTCGATTGCGAACCACAGCAGGCGATGATGGTCGCGGCCCATTGCTCCGATCTGGCCGCCGCTGCCGCCGCTGGCCTGCGCACCGCGTTCGTCGCGCGCCCGGACGAGCACGGCCCGGGGCGAGGGGAAGCCCAAGCCAGCGTGCCGGTCGACCTGGCGGTTTCGAGTCTGATCGAGCTGGCCGATCGCCTCGCTTGTCCTTGAGGTCCGTCAAAATGCGGCACAGGGGTATGCTTGCCGCGCCGTACACGACTGACCCGCGCCAAACTTCGCCAACCTGCGCCAACCTGCGCTGACGCTCCATGGTGCCTGCCGCTGCACGCCAGTACGTCGATGATCGCTGGGACCACGATATCGTCGCTCGTCTGAGCGATTACATCCGGATCCCGGCCAAGTCGCCCGCGTTCGATCCCGGCTGGGCCGCCCACGGACACCTGGATCGCGTCGCGCGTGACGCGCTCGAGTGGGCGCGCAAGCAGCCGGTGCGCGATCTGCGCGCCGAGATCGTCGCACTGGACGGCCGCACCCCGTGCCTGTTTTTCGACACCGCCTCGACCCGGCCCGCACCGGCGGGCGATCAGACCGTGCTCTTTTACGGACACCTGGACAAGCAGCCCGAGATGTCGGGCTGGCGCGCCGGCCTGGGACCGTGGCAGCCGGTGATCCAGGACGGGCGGCTGTACGGACGGGGTGCCGCCGACGACGGCTACGCGGTCTACGCCGCGCTCACGGCCATCGCGGCGCTCGATACGGCCGGGGTGCCGCGTCCGCGCTGCGTCGGACTGATCGAGACCTGTGAGGAAAGCGGCAGCTTCGACCTGCCCGCTTACCTGGACCACCTGGGGCCCCGGCTGGGACAGGTGGCTGCTGATCGGG
>Ga0210394_10008989_pt1 | contig 10156 bp, 7 predicted proteins | sample IncBWC12MmetaG_FD_160121 | JGI IMG/M metagenome (GOLD analysis project Ga0210394, IMG submission 160121) | Forest soil microbial communities from Barre Woods Harvard Forest LTER site, Petersham, Massachusetts, United States - Inc-BW-C-12-M | ecosystem: Environmental > Terrestrial > Soil >...
AGCTACGCCATTGCGGCCATCGCCGCGGTGGCGATGGTGTTCAGTCTGTCGGAGATGGCGGTGATGCATCCGACGGCCGGTTCGTTCGGAACCTACGCCGAAATCTACCTGAACCCGTGGGCGGGCATGGTCGCGCGCTACTCCTACTGGCTGGCGCAGGTGATCGCCGTCGGCGGCGAGGCGGTGGCGGCCGGCGTGTACATGACATTCTGGTTCCCTGGCACGCCGGTTTGGCTGTGGTCGCTGGGCTTCGCCTTCGTGCTGCTGTACTTCAACTCCCGGTCGGTGAGCAACTTCGGCTCGATCGAATACTGGTTCGCGCTCATCAAGGTGGTCGCGATCGTCATCTTCATCATCTTGGGGATAGTGACGATCTTCGGACTCTGGAGCACGCCCGTGGGTTTTCACAATCTCACCGGCCTTCCCGGAGGATTCATGCCGCGTGGATTCGGCGGCGTCTGGATGGCCGTGATCATCGGAATTCTGTCGTTCAACGGCATCGAAGTGATCGCCGTCACCTCCGGCGAAGCCAAGGATCCGGTGCGCGCGATACCGGCGGCGCTGCGCACCATGGCCCTGCGGCTGTTTCTGTTCTATATCCTTGCACTTGCCATCGTGGTGACGTTCGTTCCTTGGACAGAGACGGGCGCCACGGTCGTGACGCAGAGCCCGTTCGTCCGCGTCTTCGCGCATTCCGGCATCCGCAACGCGGCCGGAATCATGAATTTCGTGGTGCTGAGCGCCGCCCTGTCGAGCATGAACACCAATGTCTATCTGTGCTCGCGAATGCTGTTCTCGCTGTCGCGGGGCGGTTATGCGCCGCGCTTCCTGGGCAAGCTCGGCAAGAACGGCACGCCGATCACGGCCATTCTGCTTTCCGGTGCCTGTATTTTGGTTGCCGCCGGGGTCTCGAAGCTGACGCCGCTCGCCTACAACTACCTGTTCGGCGTCGCCTTGTTCGACGCGATGATCGTGTGGATCATCATCCTGCTCAGCCACTTGAGCTTCCGGCGCAGGCACCGCACGGCGGACTTGCCGGTGCGCATGCCTTGGTTCCCCGCGGTGCAGATTGCCGGACTGGCATTGCTGTGCGCGGTGCTGGTCACCATGGGTCTCGACAAGGAGACCTGGCGCATCTCGTGGATCGTCGGCGTCCCGTGGCTGGCGCTGATCTCAGTCGTGTACTTCGTCTTGAAGGCGCGCGGCGCCCTGGCCGCCCCGGTCTCGATCGCGGCGACGAAGCAGCCTGGCTAATCGCGAATGCAGTCACGCATGGCAGCGTGTCCGCCCAATGACGCAGGCCGGCACAGGCTATCGGATCGTTACTGGGCGGTTTGAGGCTGGCCGGATTGAGGTAAATTCAGCTTCAGCGCCGTTGCGGCCGACTCAATCTTACCGTTTGCATCCTTGGCTGCGGTCACAGCGTCCTCGACATTGTCCGATTTGAATGCGGTTTGTGCCTTGTCCCACGCCGATGTTGCATCGGCAAGGCCGGATTTGGCAGCCGCGAGATCGATGCCCTTCGGCACGTGCTTGGTTTTCGACAATTCATCGACGCGGGTTTGCACCGCTGTAACCGATTGAGGTACCGACGCGGCCAGAGCCCTCCACTCGTTACCCAGCTTCTTCAGATTCTCGTCCTTTTTGGCTGTCGCCGCACCGGCCAGGCCATTGACCTCGGTCAGCACGGCGGGCGCCCTCGCCAGCACCGCGTCGTAGTCCTTCTTGTCATACGAAGCGGTCAGTTCGGCGACCTTGCTCTGGGCGCTGGCCAGCTGGTCCGGGATGTATTTTTGCGCATCCGCCGATGCTGCATTCAAAATGGCATTGATGTTGTTGAGAGCGTTTTTAGCCGGCTCCATCTGGTTTGCGCAGGCAACAAAGAGGATCGCGGCGGAGTACAGCGCGAGATATTTTGCGACGTTTCGAATGGACTTCACAGGTGAATCTCCTGGCGGCCAGCCAAACACATACGCTACGCCATGTCGCGAAAGGATTGCAAGTCAGGGCGGGGCTAGGTCGGCACGCGCCCCTCGAGAATCGCCGCGAGCATTGCGCTATCGAGATTTCCGCCGGATACGACGGCGCAGACCTTCGTCTCGGCGTAGCGCCCGGACAGAGCCGCCGCGACCGACACGGCGCCTGCCCCTTCCGCCACCACCCGGTTGTGCTCGATCAGGGTTTTGATCGCCGCCGCCACGTCCGCGAGCGAGACGGTGATGACTTCGTCGATCATGGTCTTCAGAAGCGGCCACATCTCCGGCAGTACCGACCCGAATCCCACGCCGCTGACGAAGCCCGGCGCATGCGGCGTCTCAGTGGGGGCCCTGGCGGCAAATGCCGCCTGAAGGGGATGCGCACTCTCAAGCTCGCAGGCGATGATCTTCACCGTAGGCGCAAGCGCGCGCACCGCACAGGCGATGCCGCACGCGAGCCCGCCACCGCCGAAGGGAATCAAGATGCCTTCGATGTCGGGCGACTGTGCCAGGATCTCGAGTCCGATGGTGGCGTCGCCGGCCAGCGAGGCCGGGTCCCGCACCGCATCGATGTACACGCCCTCCTGATCCGCGAGGGCGCCCGTCTCGATCGCGCGCCACCATTCCTCGATGGGACGCATGTCGATGCGCGCGCCGAGGCGCCTCAACTTCGCGATTTTTCCCTCCGGTGCGTTCACCGGCACCACCGCCGTGGCGGGGATGCCGAGCCGGCGCGCCATCCAGGCAACTCCCAGCGCGCTGTTGCCGGTGCTGGTGGTATAGATCCCGGAGTTCAGGTCCGCCGGCGCTCGCGCGAGGACGGCGTTGCCGATGGGCCTGATCTTGAAGGATCCGATGGGCTGCAAGTTCTCCAATTTCAACAACACGGTCTTGCCGGCCGGCGCGGCGCCGCAGGCGACGAGCGGCGAGACCATCGCCAAGCCCTGCAGGCGCGCTCGAGCCGCTTCGATCTGCGCCATTCCAATGGGTTTTACTTCGCCGTGCATCTCGAGCACTCCTTCCCCGCCGCATCGTCCGTCGGCGGGCGGGCGCGTAATTGCAGAAGTATATGATATTGCATATAATAACGGAATTGAATCAATGACGGCGGGAGCACAGCGACATGGAACCGAACTTTCAGGCTTTGCGCAATGAATTCCCGGTTCTCGCGCGCAAGACCTACCTGAACAGCGGCTCCTATTGCGCGCTTGCGAACGACGTGAAGGCCGCCTTCGAAGCCTACATGGAGGATCGCCTGCTGGTCGGCGCGAACTGGGACGTGTGGATCACCAAGAACGAATCCGTGCGTTCGCTCACGGCGGCGCTGCTGCGCGCCGCTCCCGATGAGATCGCCGTCACCGCTTCGGTGTCCGCCGGCCTCAATGCGCTGGCGAGCGCTCTGAATTTCTCCGGTCCGCGCAACAAGGTCATCGTCAGCGATTTCGAGTTTCCCACCAACGCGCAGATCTGGCATGCGCAGGAACCGCGCGGGGCCCGGGTCGTGCACGTGCCGCGCGCGGCGGACGGCTACATCCCGCTGGAACATTTCGCCGCGGCCATCGATGAGCGGACGCAGCTCGTGGCGATCACGCACGTCTGCTTCAGAAACGGCGCCAAGCTCGACATTCCGGGCATCGTGCGCCTGGCCCGCGCCAAGGGCGCCATGGTGCTGCTCGACTGCTACCAGGCGGTCGGCTCATTGGACATCGACGTGAAGGCTCTGGATGTCGACTTTGCCGCCGGCGGCATGCTCAAGTATCTGCTGGGCACGGCCGGCATTGCCTTTCTCTATGCCAGGGACTCGTTCACGAAATCCCTCGTGCCCACCAACAGCGGCTGGTTCGCGCAGGCCGACATAGCGGCGATGGACATCACCGCCAACCGGCCGGCACCCAACGCGCGCCGTTTTGAAGCCGGTACGCCGGCCGTGGTCAATGCATACGCCGCCGAGGCGGGCCTCAAGTTCCTCCTGGGCGTGGGCACGCCGGCCATCGAGAAGCGCAACTACGCTCTGACGCGGCGCTGCATGCAGAGACTGGAAGAGATCGGCTGGCCCAGCGTTACGCCGGTGCAGAACGAGCGCCGCGGCGCCACCGTGGCCATTCCTTCGCGCGACAGCGGCGGGCTGGCGAAGGAACTCATGAAGCGCGACATCGTCACCTCGCACCGCGACGACAATGTCCGGGCGAGCTTCCACTTCTACAACAACGAGGACGATGTAGAGTCCTTCATCGGGGCGATGAAGGACCTGCGCGGATCGTACAGCCCCCGCTAGGGAGTCGACGTGGAAATTCGGGTCGTGCGCGCAACTGAAGTGCGTCATCTGCTGCCGATGAGCGAATGCGTCGAGCTCATGCACCGGACCATGATTGCCGTATCAGAGCGGCGCGTGGTCCTGCCGCTGCGCTCGGTCATGGTCATGCCCGGCGATTTGGGCATGCTGGGCAACATGCCGGGCTATCTCGCGGAACCCGAGTGCTTCGGGGTCAAGCTCGTGAGCCTGATCCCGCGCAACAAACCGCCGCAATATTCATCGCATCTGGGTCTGGTGCTGCTGTTCGAGGCCGAGCACGGCTGTCCCGTCGCCCTCGTGGACGCCGCCGAGATCACCGCCATACGCACCGCGGCCGCCAGCGGACTGGCGACCCGGCTATTGGCGCGTCCGGATGCCGGCGACCTGGCGCTGCTGGGAGCCGGCGAGCAGGCGCGCAGTCATCTGGAGGCCATGCTGGCGGTGCGCCGGCTGCGGCGTATTCGGGTCTGGGCTCGGGATGGCGGCAAGGCGGCGGCGTTCGCGAAGGTCGAAGGGGCGAGGCACGGCATCACCATCGAAACATCGGCCACTGTGCCGCAGGCCGTGGCCGGCGCCGACATCATTTGCACGCTGACCAAGGCGCGCGAACCCATTCTATTGGGCGAGTCGCTGGCGCCGGGCGCGCATCTGAATGTGGTCGGCTCCAGCATCGCCTCAGCGGCGGAGATCGACACGCCGGCGGTGGTGAGATCGCGGTTCTTTGTCGACTATCGAGAGTCGACAGTAAACGAAGGCGGCGAATATCTTCGCGCCCTCAAGGCGCACGCCATCACGCCGGACCACATTTTGGGAGAGATCGGGGAAGTGGCGAATGGGTCGAAGATCGGCCGGCGCTCGCCGGCCGAGGTGACACTGTACAAGTCGCTCGGCATCGCGCCCCAGGACCTCGCCTCGGCCCACCATGTGCTCGAGAAGGCGCGCGCCGCCGGCGTGGGACAGGTCATCGAATTTTAAATGCCGCCGCCGTCCTCAGTGCCGACGTTGCCGACCTGCGAGGATGTGGCGGCCGCACGCGGCAATATTCGCGGGTTCGCCGAACGCACCCCGCTGCTCAAGCTCCGGGTCGATCTTCCCGGCCGCGACGTCTATCTCAAGCTCGAGAATCTGCAGCCCTTGGGTTCGTTCAAGATCCGGCCCGCGATCAATGTGCTGAAGACCATGGACCTCGAGCGGCTGCGGCGCGGTGTGTTGACCGCGAGCGCCGGCAATTTCGGCCAGGGTCTGGCGTTCGCGGCGCGGCAGATCGGCGTACCGGCGACGGTGGTGGTCCCGGACGGCTCGGCGGCAAACAAGGCCAAGGCCTTGGCGGAGCTGGGAGCCAAGGTGATTCGCCTGCCCTTCGATGAGTGGTGGACGGTTCTCACGAGCCGCCGCCATCCCGGCGAAGAAGGCGTATTCATCCATCCGGTGGCCGAGTCCGCCGTGCTGGCGGGCAACGCGACCATTGGCGCCGAAATCATCGAGGATCTGGCGAGCATCGACGCCGTGGTGGTGCCGTTCGGCGGCGGCGGCCTCGCCTGCGGCATCGGCTCGGTGATGCGGCGATTGAAGCCGGGCGTGCGCATGATCGTGGCGGAGTCCGAGGCCGCTCAGCCGGCCGCGGCGGCCCTCGCGAACGGCGGGCCGGTGCCGGTGCCGCACCTGCAGAGCTTCGTCGACGGAATGGGCAGCACGACGGTGCTCGATGACATGTGGCCGCTGGTTCGCGACATGGTCGATCAAGCGGCCTGCGTATCGTTCGCGGACATTGCCGAGTCCATTCGTCTCCTCGCGGGCCGCCATCACGTCATCGCGGAGGCCGCGGGCGCCGCGTCCGTGGCCGCCGCCCTTGCCGGACAGGCCGGAAACGGCAACATTGTCTGTATAGTCTCCGGCGGCAATATCGATGCTGGGAAGCTCGGTGCCATCCTCAACGGCCAAAGTCCCTTTTGAACATGACCCGAACAAAGTCTGCGCGCGCCACCGAATCGCTGTTCGACGACTTCCTGCCGCATCTGATCGCGCGGCTGGCCTACCAGCTCAACGGCGATCTGGTCGAGAAGCTGCGGCGCGAGGGCATCAACGTCACGCGCTGGCGGATCTTGGCCGTGCTTGCCATGGGCGACGGCATCACCATCAACGAAATCATCGATCGCGCGATGATGCAGCAGTCGGCGCTCAGCCGTGCGCTCATGAGCATGGAAAAAGAGGAGTACGTGCGGCGTGTGCTGCGCCGCGACGATGCCCGCTATGTCCAGGTTTTCCTCACCGACAAGGGCCGCACCCTGTTCAACTCTTTGAACATCGTGGTGCGCCGGCGCCAGAAGCGGCTGCTCAAGGGCTTCACGCCGCAGGAAGCCGCCGCGGCCTTCGCGCTGATACGCAGATTGAGCCGAAATATGACGGGCTAGGCGCGCCGCGTGCTCAAGGCGCCGCGTGCACGAGGCCGGCCGCCGTTGTCGGCCGCACGCAACACCTCGGCGTATTGAGTTGATATTTCATATGATAACTCATATTGTAACCGCACAAGAATTTTGCTTTTGCACAACATTGCACACAGAGGGGATCAACGATGCTGCGTTCCGCGAGCAAACTCCGATCGGGCGGTAAGTACAGGGTTTCCGGCTGGCTGCTCGCCGCGAGCAGCGTCATCGCTGCATCGTTGAACGGCGCCCCCGCGGCGGCGGCGGATCAAGCGTCCAGTGAAGGCGCGTCGATCGAGGAAATCGTCGTCACGGCCAACAAACTCAATGCCCAGAAAGTTCTCGATATCCCTGCGACGATCCAAGCGATCAGCGGCGACGCGCTGCAGAGCGCCGGCGTGTCCGGGATCATGGACATCGCTGGAGACATTCCCGGCCTTTCGATTCAGGATCTGGGGCCCGGTGACAAGAAATACGTCATCCGCGGCATCAACTCCACCGGCGACTCGACCACCGGCGTCTATTACGGCGAGGCGGTGATCAGCGGCTCGAACAGCGATGACGGCGGCGGCTTCGAGTCCGATATCCGTTTGTACGACCTGGATCGCGTCGAGGTGCTGCGCGGCCCGCAGGGCACTCTGTATGGCGCGAGCTCCATGAGCGGCACGATTCGCTTTATCCCCAAATCGCCCGATCTGAACAAAGTCGGCGGTTACTTGACGCTGGAGGGCTCGGAAACCGCCCAGGCGAGCGGCAATTACAACATCAACGGCGCGGTCAATCTGCCGCTGGTCGAGGGCGTGCTGGCGCTGCGCCTGGTGGGATGGAAGCTCTACGACAGCGGCTACATCAACCAGATCCGAGTCGGCACCGCCGTCACCGGGCTGTCCAACATCAGTACGACCAGCACTCCGAATTATCAAACCGAACCAGTCCAAGCGCTCGGTTACCTGAAGGGCGTCAACGATGATGACGTGGGCGGCGGACGGGCCATCGTGCGCTACCAGCCCACCGACAAGCTGACCATCGAAGCCACCTACACGACGCAGACCGAAACCTCGGGTGGCTCATCGCGCTATACGCCCGCGGGGACCACGGCTTTCAATGGTGGACCCATCACGCCCGTGCAGGGCTGCGACTTGTGCAATACCGATCTGACGCAAAGTCCGTGGAGCGACAACCTCGTAGTGTTTGGCGGCACCATCACCTACGACACCGGCGTCGGCACCGTGACCGGAACCGCCAATCAGTACAATCGCCGCACTGACTTCACTTTCGATTCGACGCCCATTCTGGTGTCGTTCGGTATTCCCGTGCCCGCCGAAACCTTCGAACCGCGCGATCGCGAACTGACCTCCAGCGAGATCCGCTTCGCGAGCGCGTTTGATTCCCCCGTGAACTTCGTGACTGGCGTCTACCGCGAGCACGATCACCAGGTGCTGAACGTGCAGGTCATCACCACCAACGGATTTGGTTTGGCGACCGGCCCGTTCTGCGACAACAACAGCTGCGATGCGCTCACCTATCCTGGCACCGGGGACACGTTTTTCGGGCGCACCGATGAGCGCTCGACGACGTCCTATGCCGGCTTCGGGGAAGCCACTTGGAAGATCACTGACGGCTGGACGGCGGTTGCCGGCGTGCGGTACTTCACCGAGTCCCTGCAGGGTGTACAAACGCAGACCCACCCCTTCGGCGGTTTTCCGCCGGGACCGACCTTGGTTCCGCTGCCCGACCCGAACGAGACATTCAGCAAGGTCACGTGGAAGGCCAACTTGAGCTACAAGTTCAGCGACAGCCTGCTGGGCTACGGCACTGTTTCCACGGGCTTCCGCAGCGGCGGCCTGAACGCCATCAGCGAGCCTTTCGAACCGATTCCGGCCGCCTACTCACCCGATTCGCTCACCAACTTCGAGCTGGGCGCCAAGGGTCGCGTCTACGACGGTCTGTTCACTTATCAAGCTGACGTGTACTTCATTCGCTGGACCAACATCCAGGTACAGGAGACCACACCCGACGGTGCCTTCGTCTACCAGGGCAATGCCGGCGAAGCCAGGGTCAAGGGCGTGGAATTCGAGTTCACCGCTCATCCGATCCAGTACTTCACTGCGAGCTTCGCGGGCTCCTATCAAGATGCCTACCTCACGGAAGGCGCAACGATGGCGCAGTACAAGCTCAATAGCACGCTGGGTTTGACCGGCGATTCCATTCCGAGCGTGCCGAAGTATCAGCTCAACTTGGGGCTGAAATACAGGCAGCCGATGGGGAATGGCTGGGATGGCATGGCGGCGACCGACGTTACCTATAGAGACGCGGAAAACTCTTATTTCGCCTCCAATTCATTCAACATTCCGCTGGCCCCCTATACCCTGGTGGGACTGCGCATGGGAGTGATCAATGGCCCCTGGAGCGTCACCGCCTTTGCCCGCAACCTGACCAATAAACGCGCCCAGGTGTCGGCGATCAATTCCTCGCAGGATCCCGACGCGCTGCTGACCGTGCAACCGCGGACGATCGGCCTGACCGCGACCCGGACATTCTAGTCGGCCGCTGCATGAGGGCACCGATCCGCCGGCCCGCAACTCTCGAACGTCCTCGCAGACCGCTCGTGGGTTGGGGTGTTGCACTGGTCATGGGTTCAGCACTGTTGATTGCTCCCAGCGCGAGGGCGGTCGCTCAAGAGGCGGACGTCAAGGCTTCGCTTTGGGAGTTCTACAACTCGACTCTCAGGAACGCCAAATACATCGACTTGACGCACGCCATCGCCCCGGGCGGACCCATCGGTGAAGGATTCACCGACTTCAAAGTAGGGCCGACCTTGGCGGGCGTCGCCATCCCCGGCGTCATCGGCCGGGGCGAGCCCTTCACCTATGAAAAGCAGGGCGTGGCGATCACGGCCTACGAGTTGCCGATGGACCATATCGGCACTCAGTTTGGGCCTCCGGCGCATGAGAATGAGCACGGCGCGACCATCAGCGATATCCCGCCCACGGTGGCGCTGCGCCCCTTGGTGGTCATCAATGTGGCTCCCAAGGTCGTTCGGGACCCGGGCTACCAGGCCACGGTTGCCGACATCAAAGCCTGGGAGCACCGCCATGGAGCCGTTCCCGAAGGATCCGTGGTGATGATTCGATCCGACTGGTCGAAAAAGTGGAATGATCCGCAGCGTTTCACCACTCAGCCGTTCCCCGGCGTTACCCTGGCGGCGCTCAAGTACCTGTACCTGGAGCGGCATGTGCTGATGCATGGACACGAGCCCTTGGATACCGATAATACGGCTCCGGAATTTGTCGGTGAAAAATGGCTGCTGCAGCACAATTTTGCGCAGGCCGAGGGCGTGGCGAATTTGGATCAGGTTCCTGAAAGCGGGGCTCTCATTTCGATTGGATTCGCCAAGTTCGAGGGTGGCACGGGTGGATTTGCCCGCTATATCGCGATTGCACCGGCGGGCTGGCCCCAGGGGC
>Ga0210394_10008990_pt1 | contig 10155 bp, 11 predicted proteins | sample IncBWC12MmetaG_FD_160121 | JGI IMG/M metagenome (GOLD analysis project Ga0210394, IMG submission 160121) | Forest soil microbial communities from Barre Woods Harvard Forest LTER site, Petersham, Massachusetts, United States - Inc-BW-C-12-M | ecosystem: Environmental > Terrestrial > Soil >...
GGGCTCCAGTTTCTGGCGCAGGCGGACGACGTGGGCGTCGACGGTGCGCGTGTTGGGGAACGATTCGTAACCCCAGACGGAGTTGAGAATCATGTCGCGGCTGAGGGCCCGGTCGGGGTTCTGCAAGAAATACGTGAGCAGGTTGTATTCGGCGCGAGTGAGTTTCAGCTCCTCGCCGTGGCGGGAGACGATGCGGCGGGTGACGTCGACTTCGACGTCGGCGAAGGTCAGGACTTTGGTATCGCCTGGAGATGTACGGCGCAGCAGAGCGCGGATCCGCGCCAGCAGTTCGCGCGTGCCGAAGGGCTTGACGACGTAATCGTCGGCGCCGATTTCGAGGAGGAGGACCTTGTCAATTTCGTCGCCAATGGCGCTGAGGACGATGAGGGGAGTCTTCATGCCGGCCGCGCGGAGTTGCTTGCAGACTTCGACACCGGTCATGCCGGGCATGCGCAGGTCGACCAGAATGAGCGCGGGTTTTAGGGTAAGCGCCTGGCGGAAGCCCTGCTTGCCGTCCTCGGCCAGAACGGGGCGGAAGCCTTCCTTTTCGAGCAGGAGGCCGATGGTGTCGCGGAGGCTCGGGTCGTCGTCGATGACTAATACGGTCTGCATATAAGTGGAGCTAGGGCGATTGTAACCGTTTCGAGGGCGGGTTCCCGGAGACGCGAGGTTTGTTTTACAACTCTTTTACAAGTTGCGAGCATGATATATTCTTCGCCTGGAGGTTTTGCTTATGATGCCCCTCTCAAAAAGGGTCCGGCAGTTTTCGTAGGCGGCTGGGCGGTCGAGCAGTTGTGGCTGTTCTGGGTGGCTCCGATAGTCGGCGCGGCGCTGGCGGGCGTGGTGTACGCGGTTTTCGCGACGGAGCCCGAGCGGTCCATGCGGAAGAGCCTTTCGGCGCAGGCATAAAATATTTGCAGCGCTCATACGTCTTCATGAGTGATGGAGGACGTGCTGAATAACGACCGGCTTTCCGAAATATTTCGGCGGGAGCAAGGTCGTTTGCGGAGCTTCGTCCGAAGGCGCGTCGCCGATGAGGGAGACGCGGAAGACATCCTGCAAGACGTCTTCTCCGCGCTGGTGGAAGCGAACTGGCTCACCAGGCCGGTGGAGCAGGCCGGCGCGTGGCTGTTTCGGGTGGCGAGGAATCGGATCGTCGATTTTTTTCGCAAAAAACGCCCGGAGCAGTTTGACGACAAGGGGGTCGAAGATCTGCTTCCGTCGGCCGATGCGGGGCCGGAAGAGGCATACTTGCGGAGCCTGCTTTGGGAAGAGCTGGAGCAGGCGCTGGCGGAGCTTCCCGAAGAACAGCGCGCGGTATTTATCGCTCATGAGATCGAGGGGCGGAGCTTCAAAGAGCTCGCCGCCGAGACCGGTGTGAGTGTGAATACGCTGCTATCGCGAAAACGCTACGCGGTCCTCCATCTGCGTGAGCGATTGAAAGATATCAACGAAGAAATTACAGGAGAAACGAGATGATGAGTCGAAGACGTGCGCGCAAATTGTTGGTGCTGTTACCGATCGGGATCCTGGCGATCACGATATTCGGATTTGGCGTCATGAGCCTGTGGAACTGGCTGGTTCCGGCGCTGTTTGGAGGCAAGCTGATTACGTTCTGGCAGGCGCTGGGGATGCTGGTGCTGAGTAGGATCCTGGTGGGCGGGTTTTCCCAACCAAGGGTGGTCCATAAATGGGAGCAGTTGACGCCCGAGGAGCGGGAGAAGCTTCGGGCGGCGATGGAGCGTCGGCGATGTAGCGAGCCCGGCAGCGCGCCGGCTTAAATTTTATGCCAGCGCCGCTTTGGCGTACTCGAAGCACTTTTTCACTTCGGCGGTGGAAGTATCCGTGCCGCGATATTCGTATTCGATATAGGCGGGAATCGGGTACTTCTTTTCCTTGAGCAGCGTGAGGACGGGCTTGATGGGCGTATCGCCCTGGCCCCAGGGCATGTTGTCGCCGTGATCTTTTTTGCGGTCTTTCAAGTGCAGGTTGGAGATCCGGGCGTGATGCTCGGAGATGTAGGCGACGGGGTCGTAGCCGGCCGTGAAGAAGTGGCCGATGTCGAGATTCACGTAGAAATATTTCGACATGTCTATGGCGGCTTGAAAGCTTTCGGGCTTGGCGAACTGCTCGGGATCGGTGACGTTGTCATGGCCGTGCATGGCGACGATCATCTTGTGCTTTTCGGCGAAGGGCGCGACGCGTTTGGCTACGCTGACGGTGGTCGACGCGGTGATAGCGTGTACGCCTAGCGCTTTTGCCATTTCGAAACCGCGTTCGATCTCATCGTCGGTGAAGCTGTTGTTGAAGCTGTAATTGTAGGCGTAAATCGTAATACCCGCGTCGTCGAATTTCTTCTTCAGGCTCTTGAAGTGGTCCATGGAGACGGTGAGACGCCAGTTGCGGAGATCGTTGCGGGCTTTCTCGCGGGCGGCGACTACGGCAGGATCGGGGGGCGTGCCCTTTCCGCGTCCACCACCACCGCCCATGCGGGGCTGGGGCGGCTCGAACTGCGATGCGAACACCTCGCATTCGCCGAGCCCGATCTCGGTCATCGCCTTGATGACGGCGTCAACGATGCCCTCGGGTGGCAAATCGCGAAAGCTATAGGTTTGTACGCCTAGTTGAACCCCATTAATCTTGGAGTTTATTTTCGCGAAGGCCGATGCGACAGGCAGCGCGGCCAGAGCGATCTTTCCGAAGTCTCTTCTCGTGTACATGGAGAACGTTTCCCTTCCCATCGAGAATATCACCTTGGAGGGGCTCCGCCCGTTCTATTTGAAGCCGAGGTTCTTCAGCATCGCGTTGCCAATTGCATCGCCGTCGAGGGGCGGCCCAGGCGCCTTGCGCTCTTCCGCCTTTTTAAGCTGCTCCTCTTTTTGCTTTTTGTTATTTTCCTCGAAGGCGGCGAGTTGTCCAAGAGCCGCCTCCCGACGAGCAAGGTCCGCGGCATGCGCTACTTTGAGGTCCCCTTTGGTCGCTTCAATAAAATCAAGTCTTTTCTTGATGTCGGGATTGTTCACCGCCCCGGGCATGCTGCGAATCTGACCGGTGAACTTGTCCATCTCACTGAACAGCTTGGCGAGGTCCACAGCGGGGACGGCCGGGGCATTTGCGCCGGTAGCGGCTGCCTTGGGCGCCGCGGCGGAAGCCCCCGCGGCTTGCCCGTCCTTCAAACTAAAAACACAATCGCACGCGGGGCAGCAAACCCAATTCCACATCCGTGCGATACAGCCGTCCCTCATGCAGGCCAGCGCCGCTCCTGGTTCCAGGCAGGTGGGTTTGCCGCAACGGGGGCAGTCGATGCTGCGGCGCATCGGCGTGTGGCAAAACTCGCAGGCGGGTGTCTCAGCCTCCGCTGGCATTCCCACCGCGATCAGCACCCCTCCCACGATTTCCGAGTTCGCAATTTGCGGCATCCACAATTCCAACAGTTGGGCATGCGGCAGCCGGCGCGCCGCGCCGAACAGCGGATCGTGAACAATAACATCCTTGTTGTCGATGTCCACCAGGACGGTATAATGGCCGGCGGATGAATCGGCTTGCGCGCGATGGTTTAAAATCGCGCGAATGCCTTTTGCGCTACAAAGCCGCAGCGCGTCTAAAGGATTGCGCGCCTGAATCGCGACGGCGCTGAAGCCCCGGTTTAAAGCATCCTGTGTCATCAGATGAGTGGTCGAAGAGATCCTGCCAAACCGGTTTTCCTTGGAAATTACGGGCCAGATCGCAGTCTGCTCGACTGGCTTGCCCAAGGAGCGATAGACCATACTCAGGCACGCCGCGCCGCATGCCCGGCCAGTCAGTTTCTCGGATTGCTTCTCGAAAGGGATCACCGTTGCCGCTGAACTCATAGAGTAATCTTCGTCTCCTGTGTCACGGGCCGATCAAAACCGTCGGCCAGCCCATAACGATCACGCCGCCGTGAATCGTCGGATCCAACATCCGTGCCGCCATCAGCCCACCGATTAGGACCGTTGGAGATCCCATCGCGATCATATCGGGCGGCCCGACGCACACCAGCATATCGGTGATCCGCGCCGCGGGCAGGTCTCCAATCAACACCGTCGGCCAGCACGGCCCTACGATGGGTCCGCCGACGTGCGGAACCAGGACCGTGACCATCGGACATACGTGCGGGTCGAGCAGTCGAGCGGCGGGCATCGGCATGTCGGTTTCTCCTTCCTTCTTATTCGAACAGCTTCATCATGACTGCGAACTCTGCGGCGCATAACGGCCCTCCGCCACGGCCATACCCAGCCCAATCAACGATCGCTGCGTGCGTAGGATTTCAGGGGCTTCGACCTTGGTGGATGCCACCTTGACCGCGATGGCGACGGCCCTGTTTGGCGCCAGCGGACTCGGTGGCATAGGCGGCCCGTCAGGCGGACCGATGCTTCCCCCGGTTTGGTTCGCAGCCGCCGCCAGGCAACCGGCCGCCGAAGCGGGTCCCAGCACCTCAGCCGGCTGTTTGTTGGCTGCCCGATTCGCCTCCGTCGGCTGCAGCACCCATTGCACGGTGAGCCTGTACGCCCTTCTTTCCCATGGCTCCAGTTTGCTTCCGCAGGTGTGGTGCAGGCACAGACAGCCCCACCAGATGGCTTCGCGCGAAGGCAGCACATGGGCCATGAAGTCGATGCCCGCCAAATACTGTCCTTTCTCCACCAGCGCGTCCACGAATCCGCGCGGGCTCATCCCGGTCCGCAGTAAGTCGAGCGCGGCCTTATCTAAGTAAACACGCGAACAGATTTCAGCGGCAGTGGACGCCGTAGCGTAGACCAGCGGGTTATTACCTGGCTGAGCGGAACTCATATTCAGGCCATGTCATCCGGCGAGGGCGGTTCAGGTTCGTCCGGGGGTAACGGAGGAAGGGGCGGCGCCGGCGAACCAGGATTAATTTGCACCAGCGGCATGCCGATGATGGTGATGCCCGTCGGACCGATGACGATCTGGCTCATTCCCGCGTTCAGCGTCAGAGTTCCCGCCAATCCAGCGTTAATCGTAATCCCGCTCGGAGTCATCGTAATGTACTGATCGATTTCGGGCAACTGGCCTCGCTTAATCGTGATCGATTGCGACTCGCCGGTTTCGATCTCGATCCCGTCCGTCGATGCCGACGACATGACCGGATTGATTACAGGAATCAGCGGCCCGGAGGTGATGCGCACCCCTTTGCATCCCCGGACGTCGACCGTCCCATCGTCAATGAATGCGCCATCCAAGCCTCCCATGGCCAGGAGCCCAATCCGGCTTTCGTTGTCTGTAGACGGCGGTATATTCTTCCAACTGACGAGCGAGATCTGGTTAGCGCGAGTCTCGTGCGTGCCGTCGGACGTTACCATCCGATGGCCTCTGGTTCCCGAGTCGTCGCCGCCGCCCGACCCGCCGCCTGGATTTATGTCGTTTTCTTCCATGGTCTGATCCCTTCCTGACTATTGGCCCTGACTACTGGTCTCCCGAATTACCCCCCTTACCCCCCATGGCTGTTAGCTCCGTTGCCAACATAACAATGATCCCCACGATGCCAAAGAATACCTCCATGCCACCGGTATAGGTGTCGAGGGTGGCATCAGTGGGAGGCGCGTCGTCGCCTGCGCCCGGGGTTACTTCCGTAGATCCCCACAACGAGAAAGCTCCGGGAAACAGCTTGTACGTTTTCTTTGCTGCGTCGCAGGAGTACCAATCTATAATGTCGACATTGCGCTCTGCAGCCAGGATTGCGACCATCATCACGTCCGTGAGGCCCTGATAGCCGAGTATCCACTTAGCGCGTTCCTCATCTCCCGATTGCTCATCTTGAGTCGCGGGAGCACCCGAATCGTTGTTATTCGTGTTATTCGCTCCCTTCAGACTGTCATACACAAGCGAGAAGGTCTCCGTCAAAGCGCCCTGGAGGATGCACAATATGCGAGTGAGATCCCCTTTTACGTTATGCGATTTGTGAATCTCAACCTTCGGCGGTCCGACGGAGATTTCAAAGCTTTGGCCGAGTGTGAATTGGGCACTGGATCCAATGGTGAACACCATGGCGCCCATGCCACCCCCCAGTAGCATCGCGGCGCCCGCGGCGTAGCCGACCTCGGGGGGGGCAGAAATGAGGGATTTACTTTCAGCAAGTAGCGCACCAAGCGAAACGCACATCTGGAGGTTCTGGCCTATGGTGTCCTGGTGGGACACACCGCTGACGAGTTGGAATTGGTCGCCGTAGGTAATCATCGCGTTCATGCCCAAAATCTCGCTTGGGGGTGGGGTATTCATCGTACTTCCGCCCTCAAAGCCGCCGCCGCTGCCGCCTGTCACCGGGATGATCTTGCCGACGGTGAGGATGTTGGCGATCCCCACTCGTTCGCCCTTACTTGCGCCCGCGTGGATCATCTTGTTCTTCTCTGAATTCAGACCCAGGTTGTTTTCCGAGTGAATCGCCAGATGTTCCTTGCCTTTCTCGTCATTGAAGACGATTGCGTTAAAGTTCTGGTGCGCCGTACCGCGCACGCTGGCCGACTTGAAGCCCGCCAGTTGCTTGTTTATGGGCAGCTTAAACCAGGGCATATTGTCTGCATTGTACACACTGCCGACGATCAGAGGCTGGTCGGGATCGCCCTCTTCGAAAATCACCACCACTTCGTGCCCAATCCTGGGCCAGAAAAATGCACCCCACTTATTGCCCGCCCACACCTGCGCCACGCGCACCCAGCAGGAACTGTTCGCGTCCATCTTCCCTTCGCGGTCCCAATGGAACTGGACCTTCACGCGGCCATACTTATCGACCCAGATTTCCTCGCCCAGGGGCCCGACCACGGTCGCGGTCTGCATGCCGGCGATCTCCGGTACAGGCGTCACGCGCTGAGGCCGGTAGCGCAGGGCTTCGGGGATGCATACGAAGCGATTCTCGTAGCTGTATTGAGCTACATCCGGCTGTTCGCTGCGGTAGGACTCGTCGCGGGCTTCATGTTCGACGCGCATCAGCAGATACGCGGCGTCGGCGTCGAAATGCCGTTCGAGCGTGAATTTGTGGCCGGCGGTGAACTGGCCGCAGTCGCTTTTCCCTTCGATCCGGATTCCCAAAACCTCTTCCTGCTCCATGCGCAGCCTGACGGTCCTGGTGCGATCCTCGAAGGTGTGTGAAATATCGGAAGGCCGGGGCCCTCCGCTGGGGTCGATGCCGTCGAAGCGCTGCGCGTAGCGGCCGGGATAATCGTAAATTTCGAGAGTGTCGTTGGCGAGGTTGAGCTTGTGAACCACCTTGCCGACGGGAACCGTCACGATGGTTTTTTCCTTGCCTTCCAGATGATTGGTGGGGAGTTCGAACGTGTGATCCCACAGCGTGTATTCGCCTGAGCGTAGTTCCTGGATTTTCTCCCAGGCGATCACCCGCATATCGGTCCGCACTTCGGCGAAGACTTCCTCGTAAATCGCGGTGGATTGTCCGGACACGGTCGGATGCTTGCTGGTGTTGTCGGACACCAGCATCTGGTGGTTGCCGTCGGAGTGTTTGAAGAAATAATAGATTCCTTCTTCCTCCATCAGGCGGCTGGCGAAAGCGAAATCGGATTCACGGTATTGAACGCAATAATCGCGCTGATAGTAGGTTCCGGTGATGTCGTAGCTGACGTCGAATCCCACCAGCACGGCTTTGAGAATCTCGGGCACGGTTTGGTGCTGAAACACACGGCTGCGGACCTTTTTCGACAACAGCCAGAACTTGGGGACGATCTCGGCGCTGAAATGCACGAACGTTTCGTCGCGGCGGCCCTGGCTGAAGCGGTTGACGATGCCGTTGAAATAGCGTTTACTGTCGTCGAGCAGGCGCATCTCCACGGTCACGCTCTGACCGATGATCTGGTCGAAGCGCACTTCGTCCTTCTGGTCGGCGACCATGTCGACATGGAAGCCGAAAAGGTGCGAGATCTCCTCGTGGCCTTGCACTGCGCGCAAAAGCAGGATGTCCGGGCCCAAGGGCGTCGTAATCTTGAGCGGCCGATCGGTCTGAGTGTAAGCCAAGTGTCTACCTCCGGAATTCCCGGATTCTATCATGTAGCGCGTCAACCGATTCCAAAACGGCTCAAAACCCTACCGAGCCGCGACCACGGGGAGCGGAGCCTCGGCGAGAATAGAACCGTGAAGTCCCTTCTTCTGTTTATGTCCTGTGCCGCGGCCACTTACGCACAGCCGAAGACCGTCGTCGCGATCGCGCACCGCGGCGAGCATCTTCATCACCCCGAAAACACCCTGGCCGCTTTCCAGGGGGCAGTAGACGCAGGCGCCGATTTTTTCGAGCTCGATGTCCGCACTACCTCCGACGGCAAGCTGGTGCTGATGCACGACGCAACCGTCGACCGCATGACCGGCGGCAAGGGGGAAGTGTCGAAGATGACGTTCGAGGACCTCCGGAAACTTGAAGTGGGGGTAAACCCCGGCCCTGGGTTCGCGGGAACCCACATCCCGACCTTCGACGAAGCGCTGGCCTTCGCGCGCGAAAAAATCGGCGTGTACATCGACAGTAAACGGATCTCCGCCGCCGATGCCGTCGCCGCCGTGCGCCGCCACGATATGGAGGATCGCGTCGTCGTTTACGGAGATCCGAAATATCTAAAAGAAGTCGGCATACTGTCCCCCAAAATGAAGCTGATGCCGGAAGCGAGAAATCCTGCCGCCTTGCGAAGTCTTATCGATTCGCTCGCGCTTAAAGTGGCCGCGTTCGATGCCTCCGACTTCAACGACGAGACGACTCGCGTCGCGCGCGACGCCGGAATCGAAATCTATGTTGACCGCCTGGGGGCGGCTGACAATCCTTCCGGCTGGCAGGACGCGATCGACCGGGGCGCGGCCGGCATCCAGACCGATCATCCGGCGGAGCTGATGCAATTTCTCAAATCGAAGGGATATCATCGTTAGCAAGATGCCGACCCTGCTGCTCGCTCTGCTGCTGAGTTTTGCCGACGACTCGATTCGATTTTCAGAGCCGGAGATTCATCTGTGGCCCAACGGCGCGCCGGGCAGCGAGGGGCAAACGGCCGCGGAAACCTGGAATCCGAGCACGGATGGTTTTCATCGCGTCACCAATATTCACAATCCGTCCGTCACCGTGTTCCTGCCGCCAAAAGACTCGGCTAGCGGAGCGGCATTTATCGTTTGTCCCGGCGGAGGGCATCAATACCTGGTGATGGACCTGGAAGGGTCGCTGGTGGCGAAGAAGCTCAACGAAATGGGCGTCGCCGCGTTCGTTCTGAAGAGCCGCCTGGCGCGCGCGCCGGGGTCGAAGTACAAAGCGGACGTCGAGTCCCTGGCGGACGCGCAACGGGCGATCCGATTGGTCCGCAGCCGGGCAAAAGCGTGGAGCGTGGATCCGGCGCGCGTCGGCATCATGGGTTTTTCCGCAGGTGGCGAACTGGCCGCGCTCGCGGAAACGCGTTTTCAACCGCCCGACCCAAACGCGACTGATCCGATCGACCGCCTCAGCTCGCGCCCCGATTTCGTGGTGCTCGGCTATCCCGGGGTGCGGCCCGGGAATTTGACGGTTCCGAAGGGCACTCCTCCGACGTTCATCGTGGTGGCGAACGACGACAATCTTTCCGCTGCGTCAGCCGAGTATTACGGCAAGCTGAAGGCCGCCGGAGTGCAAACCGAGCTTCATATTTACCTCACCGCCGGTCATGGATTCGGGATGACGGGCAGGAATTCGGCGTTTGCGAGCCTGGCGGTCGCCCATTGGCCCGAGCAACTTCGCCAGTGGATGGCTGCACTCCATTTTCTTCACCCTGTAACATTACCCTGAGACAATGCGAGGGTCATGTCGTATTTCCTCGTATCTTTTTCCATCGCGACCTGCGCGCTGGCGCAGACGGCGGCTAGTCTCCCGACCAGCCAGTTGATCAGCGGCGCTGGTGCGGCGTTCCGCATTGCCGACAGCGATCTTTCTTCGCCCGTAAAGATCATCGCCTACGGCGATACGCGTTTCACCGATCCGATGAACGTCCGATCCACGAATCCGAAGGTGCGGCGCTGGCTGGTGGAGAAAATCGCCAGCGAGAAGCCCGCCGCCATCGTCATCAACGGCGACCTTCCTTTAGCCGGTGACGTGACCAACGATTACGCCGTGTATAAAGCGGAAACGCAGATCTGGCGAGACCGCCACATTCGCGTCTTCCAGACCCTGGG
>Ga0210394_10008991_pt1 | contig 10155 bp, 10 predicted proteins | sample IncBWC12MmetaG_FD_160121 | JGI IMG/M metagenome (GOLD analysis project Ga0210394, IMG submission 160121) | Forest soil microbial communities from Barre Woods Harvard Forest LTER site, Petersham, Massachusetts, United States - Inc-BW-C-12-M | ecosystem: Environmental > Terrestrial > Soil >...
CTCGAACCTCAACCTGAAAATCGAGGGCCCGAAGTGTGTGGGTTTCCTAGGCCCGAACGGGGCTGGCAAGACGACCACGCTCAAGATATTCACCGACCTCATCCGGTCAACTTCAGGCGAAGCCCTGATCAACGGGGCCAATGTCCACACGCAAAAGAAGGCCGCGTTGGCGTCAGTCGGCACCGTGATTGAGACCCCCGAGATATATCCCTCACTCACGCCCAGAGAGGCCCTAGGGATGATAGCGGAATTGCGAGGGGTGCCGCGCGCGGAGCGAAGGAAGAGGATAGAAGAGGTCGTCACCGAAGTGCAAATGCTGGACTGGATTGACAAGAGGGTCGGAAAATTCTCAAAAGGGATGAAGCAGAGAATCGATGTCGCCTCCGCGCTCTTGAACGACCCTAGGATAGTGCTGCTGGACGAGCCCACCACAGGCCTCGACCCCAGGGGGATGAGCGAGGTCAGGGGCATAGTGAAGTCCTTGAAGAACAAGGACAGGCTCATCTTCATGAGCTCCCACATCCTGAGCGAAGTCGCGGACGTTTGCGACGAGGTCGCCATGATAGACCACGGGAAGCTGCTAGTCTACGACACTCTCCATAACGTCACAGCGAAGTTCGCTGGCGGAGATAACATAGTCGATGTGGGCCTCACACGCCCGCTGCAAGCCGGGGTGGTCGACGGGTCGGTGGCCAAACTTCCCGGAGTGGCCTCGGTAGAGAAGTTGGACGACAAGCGGCTGAGGATTCATTGCAGCGGCGGCCTTGACGTCCAGGAGAAAATCCTCACCGAGCTTGTCGGAATCAACATCGGGGTAGTGAGTTTCACTCCCACCTCCTCTGCACTTGAGGAGTCGTACCTCAATCTGATCAAGGACACACTGTGAGTGAGGACCATGACACAATCTAATCGCCCCAGAAACAATGTCCCGAACAGCATATCCCAGGTGAGAATCACCATGCGGTATACCTTCTTGGACTACTTCAGATCCCGAAGATTCGCGATACTCCTCGGCATCATGCTTCTCATAAGCCTGATTCTCACCGTCGTGGTCGCTCACTACAGGCCGGCAAGCTTCGTCAGCGACGGAGTGCTCTCGTTTTACTCGGGATGGTGGGGGATGTCGGCGACATTCGTCGTGATACTCTCAGGAATCTTCTTCGGCGGCGATGCCATTTCCGGCGAGTTCCAGAACAAGACTGGATACTTCACCCTGCCTAACCCGATCCGAAGGTCGAGCGTGTATATCGGGAAATGGATTTCCGCGTTCATAGCCGCCACAATAGTTCTCTTCATCTTCATGGCGATAACAGTGGCCAACGAAGCTCTGTACTACCCACTGAGCATCCCATGGCAGTTTGGCGAATCGTTCCTTTTCGCATGGTTTTACCTCATGGCTGTCCTCGGGTTCACATTCTTCTTCAGCTCCCTCTTCAAGAGCACCTCCTACTCAATCTTGGTCACCGCCATCTTGTTCCTCTTCGCATTCACTCTCATAGAGACACTCATCTCAGCCCTCGCCCAAATCGAGCCCTGGTTCATCCTGACATACGGCTCCGGGATAATAGGCAACGTTCTAGCTCTCACTTACCCTCAACATATCACGACAACTGCCGGTTTTGCGGGCCGTGGAGGTGCTGCCGCCCCCACTTTCACTACTTTCAACGTCACCATCCCTGAAGGCCTCGCGATAATTGCAGCCTATTTCGCAATCACCGCAATCTTGGGGCTAGTCCTCTTCGAACGGAAAGAGTTCAATTAAAGAAGCAAGAGACACATTCCCACCTCATTCTGGTAACTGACAATCAGCTATCGGTGCAGAACTGCAACGTCGCAAGGTATATGGTATGAGCTCTTGAATCAAGACCTTGCATCAATTGACCATGGCGCAAGGCAAAGTCAACTTCGGGCTCACGTTCATCGCGCTTCTGTCATTCACGGTCGCCTTCTTCGCGGCCAGAATCTTTACCACGATAAATCCTGACACCGTGGTAGTAAGCGGAGGAATACACTTTCACCACTTCTGGTACGGCCTCGCGATGGTGGTGATAGCCGGCTGGCTGGGCATCGCCTCCAATCATCCCACGTGGCGCAGAGTCTATGCGGTCGTCTTCGGATTCGGCGGCGGCCTGATCAGCGACGAGGTCGGCCTACTGCTCACATTCGGCAACTATCATTCTGAACTCACCTACGTTTTTTTCATCGGGTTCGTCTGCTTCGTGACTCTCGCGACCTTGCTCGTCCGCTTCAGGGTGAGCCTCGAACGAGACCTATTGAGTATGGAGAGGGGAGAGGTCACGGTCCACGTTGGGCTAGCAATCATCTGCTTCTCCGCGCTGCCATTCGCGTTCGATTTTCTTCTCACAGGCTTAGCGTGCGCCTTGGCCGGCGTCGTACTCGCGGCGGTCGGGATAATCGTACACAACCGGCAAAAAGCGAATTTACAGAGTTTGAAAAGTGCGGGAGGTGGGATTCGAACCCACGAACCCCTAAGGGACGAGGTCCTGAGCCTCGCGCCGTTGACCAGACTGGGCGACTCCCGCGCAGAATGAGGCGGGCCGCAAACAACGACTTAAAGAATCTAATCTAATCGAAAAGGGATGTAATGCGTCTAGCCGAAGCCCCAGCTCACAGCTTTGTTCGGCGTCACGCGGAAGATAGGGGACTCTCCCTCCCCCCAGGGATTCTTCCTGTAGAACTCGAACTTGGTCATCAACAGGTCCAGGAGCCGGAGGTACTCTGCACCCCTCTCATGCACTTTGCACGTCCCCTCCACCGTCACCGCCCTGGTCGGGCGGAGCCTGTCTACCACCAGCGCCACGTTCAGGTTCTCCCGGACGTTCTTGAGCTTCTTCGTGCCGTAGTCGACTGCGATGACGAAACCTGTCCCGTCAAGCGCGTACATGACAGGCGTGACCTGTGGCCTCCCATCCTTGGACGCCGTAGCGAGACGGCATATCTCGTTGGACTTTAGGAACGCCTCTTCCTTCGCGGTGAACTTGACCATGACAGCTCGAAGGAGGGCCCGACCTTTTACGCGTTTCCAGAACCGGATAAGAGCCGCGACTGGGAATTGAACCCAGGACCTTTACCTCTTTGGACTTTCATTTACCAAGGTAACGCTCTACCAGGCTGAGCTATCGCGGCGCGAGCGCACCACCAATGAATCAGATTTTTAGTGTTTGCGAAATGCAATCCTGGCGAGATTCCTTCGCCCACACCCATAAGAAAAAAGGTACCGGGGGCGGGATTCTCATGGCTGGCATTTTGAGCCCGCGACCTTCGGGGATATCTCTATCCTCTCCGGATTTCACATCTTGGCCGATTATGAGTCTCGCCCACGCATGGGCGTAGCCGGCGCAATGGGCCAAGCTATGCTACCCCGGCGACTTCCACGGACCGAAGTAACTATGTAATCTTTCCTTTCAGGGCCGCCGACGGCTTTCAGCGATTGTGTCTGCAAGCGCACTTCCTCTAATCCCCATCCAGAATCCTTTTCTACACGAATATCTCCCGCACCACCGGACCATGCAGATTCCAGTGCTGGCTGTCGCCGGCTACTATAACTTCCTGAGCGGGTTGATGATTACGCTTTTCGTGGTTAGCCTGATAATCATCTTCGTGTACGAGTACGAGGTCCTCCGTCGTCCAAAGTCCTGAGTCGCCGCTCTCGACTACTTGCCTATACCACTATATTCCTTTTCCCGTAACCGCTGCACCTTGGACGAACTTCTCAACTCGAGCGTCTCAACACCCATCTTCGATACCTGTATCATGGCGTCATGAACCCGAAGCTTCTCCCCCACCTGGATTTCCCCAATAATCTTCGCCACGTCACCCCAAGCCACCGCGGTGATTTCTCCGGTGTCGTCTCCGAGCATCACTTCCCCTTTCTTTGCCGTTGACCCGTCTTTGAGGATGACCTCCCGTACGCTTCCTTTCGAGAGCGCCATGACCTCCAATGTGACGTTACCAGTAGCAGCGCGTTCGGCCACCTCAATCACTTTGACGAGATGGGGCACACTCTCTACCTCAATGCCTTTTCCTTGGTCCCCGTGGTCTCCAAACAACAGTATCACCGTCGCACTGTCTCCGTGCAGCTCCACTTCGCCCTGACGTCCCTTCTTATGCCTCAGGTTTGTCACCCTTACGTTGCTGCCTGATTTCACTTCAGGCAAATCGCCGGCGTCCCAAATGACGACGCGCGTCGTGTTCCCGCGCGAGCCCTTCAATTCGAACTGCGTGAGAGATCCGTTGGATCCGTCGTCGCGGCGGACGAAGGTTGAGCGCTTGCTGTCGGATGCGGCCACACCATCGACCGCGAGCACAACCTCGCCCTCTTGAACCGCGTCTACTCCTTTGGACAGCGTCGAGAGCGAGGCGAGCTTCGATGAGATGGAAGAATCCGTGATTGCTTCAATCCTTCCCCTCTTGCCAAGGTTGAGATTGGCCTTCCCGTCGAGGCCCTGCTTGACATACGCGCTAATCACCCTCACCGGTGCGTCGACCGCTATTCCGGAGAGTTTGATCGCCTCCACACTGTCCTCCCATATGGTGAGCCTACCAACACCGTTACGATCGAACAGATTCACCCGCCTATACCGTCCGACGCCGCTCCCGTCCTTCTTCTTGAACTCGGCAATTGGGTATATCCCTAATACTCTGGCGACGACCGTGATGTCGTTTGCGCCGATGTGAAGATCTTTGAGCGTCAGGTCTGCCGTAATCATGTGCTGGAGCCTGACTCCAAGTTCCCCCGCGATTAAGAAGAGCGCCCCCTGATCAGTGAGGTAGCCCGAACCCACTGTCCGCTTCTTCTCCTGAACTAGCTCCATCAGGGAGTCTCGATTGATTTCTGGCTTGTTGCGAAGAACCTCGGCCACGAGCGCGTCGAAATCATACATCTGCGGGCACTACACTCTCCCTACGCTTCGGCGTTCACTTTCGCTATCGCGCCTTCCATCACATCAAGGCCTTCCTCAAGCTCCTCTCTTACGACGTTCAGCGGCGGAATCACCCTGAGGGTGTTCATTCCAGCAGTTATCAGAATCAACCCTTCCTTGAAACATCCCTTCGTCACGGCCTGGGCCTCCTGCACTCCGCGCTCCTTCCCCTTCTTGCTCTTGACGATCTCCACTCCAATGAATAATCCCTTCCCTCTGACGTCTCCGACTATCTCGTAATCCTCCTTCATCTCTCCAAACCTCTTCATCGCCACCCTCCCCATTTTCACCGCGTTCTCTATTAGTTTCTCCGAATTAATTACCTCCAATGTTGCCAACGCAGTCTCCACAGCGACTGGATTCGCACCAAAGGTCGAGGCATGCTGCCCAGGCACCCATGAGTCCATTATCTCAGATGCCGCGATGATGCCCCCTAGCGGCAGCCCCGAGGCGATGCCCTTGGCGACGCTGATGATATCGGGCTCGAGGTCAAAATGCTCCACTGCGAAGAACTTGCCTGACCTTCCAATTCCCGTCTGCACTTCGTCTGCGGCGAACAAGACTCCTTCTTTCCGCAGGAAGCTCATCTTCCTGAAGTACTCGGGGGGTGGGAGGACGTACCCTCCCTCGCCTTGGAACGGCTCGAAGAAATACGCGGCCACATCTTCGACGGGAACGAACTTCTCGAGATACTGCTCCTTGAAGTAATCGACGCAGTAATAGTCGCATTCCGGGAAGGTCTGCTTCCATGGACAGCGATAGCAGTATGGGAAGGGAAAGTGCACGACCTCCGGGACCATCGGGAGCGACCCCTTCCTCTGAATCGGCCTGCTCCCCGTCAGGCTCAGCGCCCCCATTGTCCTGCCGTGGAACGCGCCCGAATGTGCCAGAAATAGCGGCCTCTTGGTATAGTTCCTAGCAAGCTTCATCGCAGCTTCGTTCGCCTCGGCGCCGCTGTTTCCCCAGTATACCTTCTTCTCTCCGCCGCCGGGAGCCAGCTCGCACAGTTTCTCTGCCAAGGTTACGAGGTTTTCGTAATAAAAATCTGTGTAGGAGAAATGTATGAACTTGTCGAGCTGCCGCTTGGCGGCCGCGACCACCTTCGGATGCGTCGAGCCAGTGCTCAACACTGCTATCCCGGAAGAGAAATCAATGAACCGATTCCCGTCGACATCCGTGACGACAGAGCCGTGGGCAGACTCGACGACGAGCGGCTCGTCCCTCGCAATCGAGGGCGAAATCGCCTTCGCGGTCCTCTTGATGACGGCCCTCGCCTTCGGCCCCGGGACGTCACCCTTTACCATCCTAACGTTCTTCTTGGATGGCAAGAATCGATCTCCCGAGAATCGCAGGCTCCGCGGAGAAGCTGCTTAAGCAGGGTTCGTCTTGGGCATTGACAGTTCGATTTCCAAGACCGGGAGGCTCATGCGCCTTCCGTCACGAGAGACCACGTTATCCCCATCGATCTGTATCTTGGATATCTCCACCTGGCTCACAAACCTCTTCTTTAGGACTTGGACCACGTCCACCGCCATGTTGATGGCCTCGCCTCTAGACCTGAGAATCACATGCTCAGCCCCACTGTTGAACATGGTTATGCAGGCGGTGACATAGTTGAGGAGCGGCTTGGACTGACCTACGATTACTGTTTTCGTCTCTCCAGACATGGTCCAAGCGTCAACCTCCCGCCTTATAATCGCTCTGGAGGGGTACTTCGCAGGAAGGAGGAACGGGAGAACTCCGACCCTAAGCACCCACAAAGGCGCTTTTACTTTATAATAAGCACAGATAACTCGCTAATGAACGAGATTCCCAGTTCAAAAGGTGAAGCTTCGGAACCTGACCGGAACCGCAGCAAGGAGCTCGTGAACCTCAAGGACTCACAGACGCTCCGCGAGCTCTATTGTACTGAAGGGAGATCTCTCAAACAGATAGCCAAATTGGCCGGCACTACGAAGAGCGACGTCCATTACTGGATGGTCAAGCACGGCATTGCCAGGAGAGAATGGAGCGCGAACACGCCAAAATGCAATCCTAAGCAAATCCACGAGTTATACTGGAATCAGGGCAAGACCATCCGTGTAATCGCAAAGCTAACCGGAATCAGTTTCACCACTGCCAGAAAGCATCTGCTCCACGAAACAGCATTGCAAAACCAATACTCCTCGATGCCTAGCCGTCTCAGAAGTCGTTGGAGTGTCGAATACCCGAGGACACCATTTTCAGAGGATGAAGTGGAAAGGGCATACCTTCTAGGTCTTAGAGGCGGAGACTTGAATGCAGCCAGGACATCTCCGAACTCGGTTATGGCTAGGGTCAGCACGACACATCCTGCCATGTTGGGACTGTTCGTGCAGAAATTCGGCAATTACGGGCATTGCAGCATAGTCCCGAGGAAAGTCTTTCTTACTGGATATGATTGGCAGGCGAGGACCTACCTAGACAACTCCTTCAGATATCTAGTCGAAAAACCTCAGACCATCCCAACCGCCGAAGCACAATTCTATGCATTTCTAGCCGGTCTGTCAGATTCCGACGGTTCATGGGTAATAAGTCACGGCAATACGAGATTGACCCATGCCTTTCTAATCACCACCGAGGAATCTGGCCTAATAAGAGGCGTGAAGACGATACTAGAAAGATTCGGTCTGCATCCGACGCTTCATCTGGACAAACGTAGCGGCACGACCAAAATCATGCGGGGAGTGGGAGTATCAGGGACAAGACAGATCACCCTCTCGAGAGAGACATGTGGCTGTTGCGAGTTCAAAGATTGGAAGAAGTCTCGTTCTTGGCTGCTAGGATTCTACCGCACAACCGTCACAGAGAAAAAATCGAGAAAATTCGAATCATCTTGAACTCCAAGACGAGGGACTGGCCACAGGTCGAGCCGCTTATCAGCAGTCTGCGGAACAAGATAAGAGACGGAGTGGTTGAATCGACAAGAAAGGCGGAGATAGAATATAAGGCGAGACACCCGGGGGCAGTAATCGATGCGGGGTCGTCGGCTAGGCCAACGTTGAACTCGATTCAACTTGGGGCTAGTCTGGTCTAGGCTTCAAATAATCAGAGAAGATGCCTCGGGAACGTCCCTAACACGGCCGTTCGGGAACGCTTGAGACCCCCGGTTCAAATCCGGGCGACCCCACCACATCGTTTACAATCGCCCTCAATTGGTCGAAAGCTACCGAAGGGCTATTAAATCGCGCTGGGCCGAAGAACGATATCAAAGTTTTGAGCCGCATAGTCGGTCACCTCGACCTCGATTACTTCTATGCGCAGGTCGAGGAAGTCGAAGCGCCATCCCTAAAGGATACCCCGGTCTTGGTCTGCGTCTTCTCAGGACGGACCGAGGAGAGTGGCGTCGTGAGCACCTCGAACTACAAGGCGAGAGAATACGGAATCAAGTCAGGGATGCCCATCGCCCTGGCAAAGCGCCGCTTGGACGGAGTCCCGGCCTCCTTCATCCGCATGGACCTTGGGAAGTATAAGGCGTATTCCGACCGCGTGATGGAAATTCTAAGGGGCGAAGTCGGTGTCCTTGAGCAGACCGGGATAGACGAGGCGTACTTTGACATCACGAAGAGGACCGGAGGCGATTACGCCAACGCCACCGCCTTGGCTCTCGGGCTCAAGCAGAAGATCTTGAGCGAAGAGAAGCTCAGTTGCTCGATAGGGATAGGGCCCAACAAGGTGGTGGCGAAGATAGCATCTGATTTCAAGAAGCCGGACGGTTTGACGGTCGTGAGGAGCGGAGATACCCGGAGCTTCCTATCCTCATTGTCGATTGACAAGATCTCAGGCGTCGGCCCAAAGACCGCCAAGCTTCTCGAGGAGAACGGAATAACGACCATGCCTGACTTGGCATCCACCCCGACCGAGAGGCTCGAGGATCTGTTCGGCAAGAAGCTCGCGGTCTACCTCCACAACGCCTCCAATGGTCTCGATGACGAGCCGGTCGTCGACGGCGGCGGAATCACCCAACTGAGCAGGATGATTACATTGAAACACGACACTCATGCCGTCGACAAAGTCGTCGACGACCTCCTTCCCGCCCTAAGAGAGGTTCACGAGAGACTAGTCTCAAGGAACCTCTTCTTCAGGAACGTCTCTGCAATCGGGATTGCGAAGGACCTCTCACTCCATACGAAGAGCAAAACCCTAGAGACGCCCACGAACGACTATCCGGTCCTTGAGAAGGAGGTCAGGGAGCTTTTCGCCGCGCTGCTACCTGAGGTAGGAGACTTGCGTCGGGCGGGAGTGCGCATGAGCGGGCTTCAAGACATGGTGGACCAGCACTCGCTCACCGAGTTCACGAGCTGAAGGAGAGCCCATGCCAAAGACCATCGAGTCAAAGGAGGAGCTCGCCTCGCGCTTCGCAAAGTATTCCGACAACCAGAGTCAGTTCAAGAAGGCCGTAGACGCCGCCTTCGGAGGCTGCGTGAAGAGACACGTCTTCCTCCCAAGCGGGAGAAGCGTGTACACGGTCGTCGGGAGCAACGCGGACGAGTTCATCGACCCCGACAAGCCGTTTTGCTCCTGCGAGTCCTATTTCTATGGTGTCATGAGCACCAAGGTCAAGTACTGCTACCACATCCTGAGCTACAAGATGGCCAACGAGTCCGGGCTGATCAAAGATGTTCGGTTTGACGACGAAGAGTACGACACGTTCACGAGGCTTCTCGCCTCCGATGTGCTACACTCACGGGAGCTTAGGAAGTGTTGAGAGCCACGGGAGGGATTTGAACCCTCGGCCTTCTGCTTACAAGGCAGCTGAGCCGAAAAACTTTGGATTTCTCGCATGCTCTAGCCAGGCTGAGCTATCGTGGCCCGAGCATCCCTCATTACGCGTCGGTTTATCTCCTTTCTTGGACGCAACGCCGTCTCTAACCCGACGTCAGCAAGTATGAGCTGACCGCATCGTCGTCGAGCTCGCATAGGACGCCCCTCAGAATCCCAGAAGCGTACTCGCTCCCCGGATTGAAACACATCGTCCTGCCAATCTTGACCATTCCTCTAGACTCGTGGATGTGCCCGTGGAGCCCGATGAGCGGCTGATACTTTTCGATGCTGTGGCGCACAGCCGAGCTTCCCGCAGACGCGAATACCATGTCGCCCCCGGAGACCACGGGTTTCATGTCCTTGTCGAGCTTCGGCGCCTGGTCGATTGGTGTGCCCAAAGGCGGGACATGGATGTTGAAGATGGCATTCG
>Ga0210394_10008992_pt1 | contig 10153 bp, 9 predicted proteins | sample IncBWC12MmetaG_FD_160121 | JGI IMG/M metagenome (GOLD analysis project Ga0210394, IMG submission 160121) | Forest soil microbial communities from Barre Woods Harvard Forest LTER site, Petersham, Massachusetts, United States - Inc-BW-C-12-M | ecosystem: Environmental > Terrestrial > Soil >...
GCGATTTGTGATTTTGGACATACAAATCGCCAACGTGACCGATGGCGCTGACGCCAAAGCTCACCAGGTCGCGATTGGCGTGGGTGGTATAGCCCTGAAAGCTGCGGTGTAGCGTACCGTCGCGCTTCGCCTGGGCCAACGAGTCTCCCGGCAGCGCGAAATGATCCATACCGATGTATTCGTAGCCTGCCTCGCTCAGCTTGCTGACGGCAAGTTGCAGCAGCAACAGCCGCTCGGCGGCATTGGGCAGCTCAGCACTGCGAATTTGCCGCTGGGCCTTGAACAGCTGCGGCATGTGCGCGTAGCCGTAGACGGCCAGACGGTCCGGCCGCATCGCGACGACGCGGTCTAGGGTGGCGGCAAACGAGGATACCGTCTGCAGAGGCAAGCCGTAGATCAAATCAAAATTGATGGAACGAAACCCTAAGGTGCGGGCAGTTTCATACAGCGTGGCCACCATGGCTGCGGGTTGCACGCGGTTTACCGCTCTTTGCACATGCTCGTCAAAATCCTGCACCCCGAAGCTGATGCGGTTGAATCCGATGGACGCCAGCAGCTGCAAGCTGCCTGCATCGACGCTGCGTGGATCGATTTCAATGGAGTAATCGCGATCGTCGGCGTCCGTCAGCTGGAATTCGCGGTCCAGCCGTTCGATGATTTCGATGAGATTTTTGACCGGCAGATACGTCGGCGTGCCGCCGCCGAAATGCAGTTGATCGACGACCCTATTTCGATCGAAAAGGCGGCTGCGCAGCGAGATCTCAGACAGGAGTTGCCCGACATAGGCATCCATGCGGTCCAGCTTGTGGGTGATGATTTTGTTGCAACCGCAATAAAAGCAGGGACTGGAGCAAAACGGAATGTGCACGTATGCGGACAGAGGTTGTCCCTCGCGGGCACCCGGGCTGGTGGCCGCGGCCAGCTCATAGGCATTCGGCGCGAGCCCAGCGGCGAACTGCTGGGCAGTCGGATACGAAGTGTATCGAGGCCCCTCCCGATCATAGCGGCGCATGCAGTCGGCATCGAATGAAACGGCGGTTGCGAAGCTCATGTGGCCTTATGGGGTCCCGGTTTTGGCGCCGCCAAGTCGTTCGATCGTGGTTCCTGCATCGAACCTGAATCGCTTGCTGTGCAGCTCTTGCAGCTGCCGCTTGGCGTTATTGAACGCATCGCGCAGCGCAAGGAATAGATCTTTGTGGCCGGCGCCATCGAGTTGCAGGCTGTCAGCGTGGATCTGCGCACCCGGCACGGCCAAATCAATCTGCACCACGTAGGGTGCGCCGCTGCCATGACCGCCACGCGAACCTTCGAGCGTCATGTGACATTGGGTGATTCGCTCGCCATAACGCTGCAGCCGCTGTCCCAGTTCGCGCGCCCGTGCCTCGAAGGCGCTCGAGTGATCCGTGTGTCGAAATGTCAAGGTCATCGGCGACCGCATTGCATGACTCCGATGTAAAGCATGCGACATTGTCGACGTCCCATGCCCGGCGTACATCAGGGGTTTCCGACCGAATCTGCGGCATCCCCCGGGGAGCTGGCCCAAGAGTCGAGTTTCAGCGGATCGGCTGTATGGCGCGGAGATTTAAGACCGCGCGTCGTCCGTCAATGTTAATTGCAGCCTCACAAGATGTGCGACAGAACGCGCACCCATCTTTTCCATCACTTTGGCGCGATGAATCTCCACGGTGCGCTCGCTCAAGTTCAAATCGATGGCGATTACTTTGTTCGCGGCGCCGTCGACGACCATGTCCATGACTTGCCGTTCGCGCGGCGTCAAGGTCTCCAGACGATGCAGAACCTCGGCGCGGCGCGATACGGTGCTGCGATTCTCGGCATCCTGCTTGAGAGCATGGTTGATCCGGTCCAAGAGATCCTGGTCGCGGAAAGGCTTCTGGATGAACTCGAAGGCGCCTTCTTTCATGGCTTGCACAGCCATGGGCACGTCGCCGTGGCCGGTGATGAATATCACGGGCATCAGGGAGCCCATACGATTGAGCTGCTGCTGCACCTCGAGGCCGCTCATGTCCGGCATACGAATGTCGAGCACCAGGCAGCCCGGCGAGTCGGCCTTGAAGTTCGCCAAAAAGTCACTGGGCCGGGAATAAACCGCTGTTTTATAGCCAACGGTGCAGAGCAGAGTATCCAGCGCGCGGCGCATGCCGTCGTCATCGTCGACCACATAAATCACCGGTACCGCGCTCTTATCGGGCTTTGACATTTTGACTACCCACTGGTTTCCGCGACCGGCAAGCGGAACCAAAAGCGGCTGCCGCCCGCCGGCAAATTAACAAATCCTATGGCTCCGTCATGCGATTCTATAATTGCGCGGCTGGACGCCAAGCCAAGACCCGTGCCCTGCGGCTTGGTGGTGAAGAACGGCTTGAATAGCTGATCTTGCAGCTCCGCCGGCACCCCCGGACCTGAATCGGTTACCCCAGTCTCCACGGTATAGCGATCCGAGGAGACGTCGATCTGGATCGTAGGCGGGTTGTTCGCTTGAGCGCTGGCTTCGACGGCATTCTGAGTCAATGCACACAGCACATGCTGAATCCGCAGTCGATCGATCACCAAGTCGGGGATCGGGCACGACACATCGATGCTCACGGCGCCCATATTCAGCACCATGGCGTCAAGCACCGGCTGTAATTCCGCAATGAGTTCGGGCAGCTGGCATCGGGTACGTTTCGGCAACTCCTGTCCGAAAAGCCGGCGAATACGTTGGATGCCTTCGCCAGCCGCAAGCGCTTCAAGGTTGATCTGACGAAACACATCCAGTGCGCGGTCCACCATCGGCTCGGGCCGATTGAGCATGCGCTGCCCGGCCTGGGAAAAGGTCGCAATCGCGCCCAGCGGCTGATTGAGCTCATGCGCCACACCGCTCGCCATCTCCGCCAGCGCCGAGGCGCGCGCAATCTCCATCAATTGCTTTAGAATCGGATCGGGACTCCCGTTTTTTACCTTAATTTCGTCCAAACGAGACCTCGTCTTTGCCGATCAGGTATTCGGAACAATAAGCGCCTGGCAAGAGTACATATACCAGCGCAGTGTGCGGTTTTTTTTGGCGCCGCATAGCTGTGAATTCCCGTAAGAACTTGCGGATGTTCCTCAACGATCGCCGCGGATGGTCTTGGGGTTCCAATTCCGAAGCAGCCACAAACTATGCTACGGTTAGATAATCTAGTTCATACAGTGGGTTAGAAGCGATCCATCGCGATTATCCCAGGGTCTCCAATGGCCGAAATCAGCTCGATCGCACAGCGGCTCTTGCAGTTCTCCCCCGATGCCATGCTCGTCGTGGACGAATACGGCATTATTCAGTTTTCCAATGCGACCTCCACTGATTTGTTTGGCTATAGGCCCGAGCAGCTCATGGGTCAGCCGATCAAGCTGCTCATTCCGGAGCGATTCCATATGCGCCACGGTGCGCACGTTGCGAACTTTTTGCGGCAGCCGGCCAGTCGCGAAATGGGCGCGAGAATCACTGACTTGTTTGCGCGCCGCGCCGATGGCAGCGAGTTCCCAGCCGGAATACGGCTGTCGCCGTTTCAGGATGATGGCCGCAACTTCGTTGCAGCCGCGATTCGCGATATGACCGAGCGCCGTGCGATCAGCGACGCTCTGGTCGCCGCACGCGAGGAAGCTGAGCGGGCGAATCGTGCCAAGAGCCGCTTTCTCGCGACCGCCAGCCACGACTTACGCCAACCCCTGCAGGCGATCCGGCTCATCAACGCCTCCCTGCAAAAGTTAACGCAGCAGATCCCGCATATTGGCGATCTGGCGGTTCAGCAGGAAACCGCCATCGACAGTGCCACCCGCATGCTCAATGCGCTCCTGGACATCAGCCGCCTCGAATCGGGAACCGTGGAGCCGCAATTGTCGCCGGTCAGCCTGGCGACCACATTCCAGGAACTTGCCCGGGAATTCGATCCGGCAGCGGCGACAAAAAAATTGCGCTTGGAGTTTGCGGACACTCAAATCGTGTTGTCGAGGACCGCACTTTGTTTGCTCAGCTGTTGCAGAATCTCATCGGCAATGCGTTGAAATATACCGAACACGGCTATGTACGAATAACGCAGGGCTTAGAGTCCGATGCGCTGGTGCTCGCAATCGAGGATTCCGGCGCGGGCATACCCCACGATAAACTGGAACGGGTTTTCGACGAGTATTATCAGATCGGCCCGCAGGGTACGCAACGACTCGGGGTCGGCTTAGGTCTTGCCATCGTCCGCGAGGTGTGCCGCTTGCTCGGCTATTCAGTCGCGGTTTCCTCGAGAGTGGGCGAGGGTACCGGCGTCAGCATTCGCATACCCCGGCATCGTCTGCTTGCCGCCGCTCAAGCTCCGGTGCCTGCCGCCGATGTCGCCATTCAAATGCCTCTGTCCGGCAGCCGAGTGGTATTGCTCGAAGACAATGATGCGGTACGCATGGCGACGGAATTGTTTTTGACCCTCGAAGGTTTCGACACGCGGGCGGCGGCGACGGTCGAAGAAGCGGAAGGTATGCTTGCCGATATGCGATCGAGCGATATCTTGATCGCCGACTATCATCTGGACGGCAAGCTTACCGGGCTCGATGTGCTGCTGCAGCTGCGCTCGCAGCAGGGCCGCGACGTGCCTGCGATTCTTTTGAGCGGCGACCTTCAGTCAATGATGCGGGTGGTCAAGACCGCAATTCCCAATTGCCGTTTCTTGAGCAAACCGGTGGACACCAAGGCACTGCTCACTGCCATTGCCGAGCTTGGCGCGAGCTAGCGGCGCTTGCGGTTAATCCCTGATGCCCTTCGGCTGGTAATGCAGGATACTTGCCCTGGAATAGTGAAAAGTTGCCGAGGTTATGTGATGCCGCGAATCAGCTTGGTGGGCGACGGAGTTCTCGTCGCGATGGCATCTAGCTGGCTGGGAAGCCTGGCCGGGTAACAATTGATGCAAGCGATGGTATTGCGCGCACGAAGCACTCCGCTGCTCTTGGAAGAGCGGCCGGATCCACAGCCCGGACCGGGGCAAATTCGTGTGCGCGTCGAGGCTTGCGCCGTTTGCCGGACCGACTTGCACGTGATCGACGGGGAATTGCCGGATATCCGTTATCCCATAGTTCCGGGACATGAAATTGTCGGGATGGTAGATCTGCTGGGGTCAGGCGTTTCCAGCCCGGCGATCGGCCAACGCGTCGGTGTCGCCTGGCTCGCCAAGACCTGCGGGCAGTGCGAATACTGCCGGTCCAACCGCGAAAACCTCTGCGATGCACCGGAATTTACCGGCTATAGCCGGGATGGCGGGTTCGCCACCCATGTAATCGCCGAGGCCGCCTTCGCAATTCCGTTGCAAAACTTTGCCGAGCCCGCAAAGGCTGCTCCGCTGCTGTGCGCCGGCCTGATTGGCTGGCGCTCGCTGCTTGCGGCGGGTGAGGCAAGAACGATCGGGCTGTTCGGCTTTGGCGCCGCCGCGCACATCATCGCGCAAGTGTGCCGCTGGCAGGGGCGCAGAATTTTTGCCTTCACCCGCACGGCAGATCTGGCCGGCCAAGACTTTGCGCGCTCCCAGGGCGCCCATTGGGCCGGCTCTTCGCTCGATGCCCCTCCCGAAGAGCTGGACGCCGCCATTATTTTCGCTCCCGCAGGTGAGTTGGTCCCGGCGGCACTTAAAGCCGTGAAGAAGGGTGCAATCGTGGTGTGCGGCGGCATCCACATGAGCGATATTCCGTCATTTCCCTATCAAATATTATGGGGCGAGCGCCGCGTGGTGTCGGTCGCCAACCTCACGCGCAGCGATGCCGCCGGTTTTTTGCCGATTGTCCATCAAGCGCGGATCCAGACTTCGATAACCCGCTATCCCCTGCACGCAGCCAATGAAGCCGTGAGGAATTTACGCGAAGGACGCCTTCAAGGCGCGGCCGTGCTGGTGCCGGAATAAATCGCCTGGCGATGAGCCCGGCGCAAATGCATCAGCAGTTTTTTCTAATATTGAATCGATAGCCGATTATCGACGTTGGCCACACCGGGCGCCGCCCATGCCGCCCGCGCTGCATCCTCATGCTCCTGCGCACCTCTAAATCATTGAGCGAGATGCGGCTTTTACCGTGCTGGCACGCGTTTGACCGTAAGGGAGTTGTGCGGATCACCTACGTATATTCGCGGATCGGCATACTGGCGCACCTAGCGCAACATTGTGCGGTCCGATGTTGAAAGGAGAATTTTATGAGCTTGATACGTTGGGAACCATTCGGCGACGTCGATACATTTTTCAACCGCTTGGTGCCAGGCAGCTATGCGAACTGGCCACGCCTGTCGGTAGAGGGCAACGGCAAGAAACTCGACTGGGCGCCTTCGGCCGACATAAGCGAGACCGACAAGGAATATGTGATCCGGGCCGAGCTGCCGGCTGTCAAGAAGGAAGATGTGCAAGTAACGTTTGAGGATGCAATGCTCACCATCAAGGGTGAGCGCAAACAGCAGAAAGAGGACAAGAACGAAAAGTTTCACCGCGTGGAGAGCTTCTATGGAAGCTTCGAACGACGCTTCTCGCTGCCCGAGAACGTGAATGCAGATACGATTTCCTGCGATAGTAAGGACGGCGTCCTTACGGTGCACATTCCAAAAAGCCAATTGTTGAAGCAGAAGCCGAAGCAAATCACGGTGCAGTGACCGCAGCGTAAGAATGGCTGATAAGCCCGACGGCCGCGCTCGCGCTGCCGTCGCTTGCGCCAGATGTCGGTTTAACGAAGGAGTAATTTATGTATGGCAAGATTTTAGTCCCCGTCGATGGCAGCGAGACATCGACGCGCGGCCTCATTGAAGCGATCAAACTCGCGAAAATTCATGGCGGTCAGCTGCGCTGATCTGGTGGTGCGCGGCGCGGCGATGCCGGTTATGTTGATTCGCGCCAAACCGAATAGGAAGAACGAGTCCGCCGAAAGTGCGCGGATCGAAGCGTCGGCGGCCTAATTGGCGTCACGTTAGGGCGGAAGACGCGGTGCGGCTTCATCGCTACGAAGAAATCAGCGGCGCTTGCAAAAGCATGTTCACGCCGGGATGGCTCTAGACTATGCGCGCGGTGTAATCGGAGTTACGCGATACTCCAGCGGATTCGCCGTATGATCGGCAAATGCATGAGCCTGACACGGCAAACTTGGATCTGCTTCGCAGCATTGCGCGGCGGGCGATGCTGGAGCGCGGCTTGCTGCCGGAGTTCTCGTCGGCGGCCCGGCAGCAGACCGAGGCCATTTCCGCGGCTGCGGCGCCCACGGGACACGATATTCGCGATTTGCGCGCGCTGCTGTGGGCATCGATCGACAATGATGATTCGCGAGATCTCGATCAGCTCTCGGTGGCGCAGCCGCAGAGCGGCGGGGCGGTTAAGATACTGGTGGCGATAGCGGACGTCGATGCCATCGTCCGCGCCGGCTCGCCGGTCGATGATCACGCCCGCAATAACACGACCTCGGTTTACACCGTACCGCAGATCTTTCCCATGCTTCCCGAGAGGTTGTCGACCGACATCACGTCTCTGGGAGAAGGGCAGGAGCGTCTTGCCATTGTCATTGATATGACGGTGCAGGCCGACCGCACAATAAGCGCTTCTCAAGTCTATCGTGCGCTCGTCCGCAATCAGGCCAAACTTACCTATGATGGCGTCGGCGCCTGGCTGGAGGGCAGGGCCCCTGCGCCGGATCGGCTGCGCGCGGTTGCGGGTCTCGATCAGCAGTTGCGCATTCAAGATCAGATTGCGCAAGCCCTCAGAGGTGTGCGGCGCGGACATGGCGCATTGGAACTCGAGACACTTGAAGCTCTGCCGGTATTCCACGGGGAAGCGCTGAGCGATTTGCGGCCTGAAACCAAAAACAGAGCCCACGAGCTCATCGAGGATTTCATGATCGCAGCCAACGGCGTGACGGCAGAGTATCTTACCAGCAAGGGAGTACCATCATTGCGTCGGGTGCTGCGCACCCCCGAGAAGTGGAGCCGGATCGTGGCGCTTGCCCGGCAACTCGGCGAATCATTGCCCCGCGAACCCTCCGCACCGGCGTTAAATGCGTTTCTCACTAAGCGTCGCCAGGCCGATCCGGCGCACTTTGCCGATCTGTCGCTCTCCGTGATCAAGCTGTTGGGCAGGGGCGAATATGTGCTCGATTTGCCGGGGCAGCGCGTCGCAGGACATTTTGGGCTCGCGGTGAACGATTACACCCATTCCACGGCCCCCAATCGGCGTTTCGCTGACCTGCTGACTCAGCGCCTGCTGAAAGCCACGATGAGCGGGCGCGCCGCGGAGTACTCTCCCGACGAATTGCGCTCGCTGGCCGCGCACTGCACGGCCCAAGAAGACAACGCTGCCAAGGTGGAGCGGCAAGTGAGGAAGTCGGCGGCTGCGCTGTTGTTGGCACCGCGTATCGGTCAGCATTTCGACGCCATAGTCACCGGAGCGGCGGATAAGGGAACCTGGGTGCGAATCTCTGCGCCCACCGCAGAGGGCAAGCTCGTCAGGGGATTTGAAGACTTGGATGTGGGCGACCCATGCCAGGTCAAGCTCGTGCATACGGATGTTGCGCGCGGATTCATCGATTTCGAGCGCTGGCGCTAAACAATGCAAAGCAACGACGCTTCGCACTCACCCGCACTCGCTTACGACGAAGAACGAATCGACCGATCGCTGATCTTGCATGGCACCAATTGCGGTTAGTTACGTAAATCCACGGATGTGAAACGGTGCAGCTATACTTCATGCTTGTCGTCGGGATCGATCAATACCTTGGACAGGGGGCAGTTATGAGAGGAACGCTTACTGCACCAGCAGCACACAAACCAGTGCCAGCCGATTTTGCGCACGTCTTGGCGATGTGTATGGCACCGCACATTCACGAAGATCGCACGGCCTGCATCGCCAAAGCTGCCTATCTAATTGCCGCGCGCCGTGGCTTTGCTCCAGGCCACGAACTCGACGATTGGCTGGAAGCTGAGAACGAGGTGGACGCGCGACTCAGCGGCGAAGGCTGCCCCTGCTGAAGAGATGAATCGAGTCGAAGTGCAGGAACGGGCTCGCGCTTAGTGCGCTCCACCGGGGCGGTTCGAGTCCAGCAGTGGCTCCGAGCCGCCAAGACGCGAAATGTAATCCGCAAGTGCATCCTTTTCCTGGGGAGGCATGCCGCGCAGCGCACTGGTCATTTCGGGCGGCAAGAAGTCCTTGTGCAAGGACGCAGCCGCCTCGATCTGCCGGCTCAAATAGGGATATTGCTGGCCGGCAATTCGCGGTATGCGGTTGGCCGACTCACCTCGACCGTCGATGCCGTGACAAGCTGCGCAAATGTGCGCGTAGAGTTCCTCTCCCACACGCAGATGCTGTCCCGAACCCTTCACCGGATTCGGGTTCGTATCAAGGGCCGACAGATAATTCGCGAGCGCCGCGATGTCTTGATGGTTGGCAAACGTCTCATGCGCCGTTACTACCTGCATCGCGGTATCGAGGCGCGCCCCTGCGTGAAACAGGCTGAGCTGCCTTTCCAGATAGCGCCGCTGCTGGCCGGCCAGATTCGGGATGGTCCCATCCGTCGAGCCCCAGGCGCTCGGCTGATGGCAGATCACGCACGGCGCGTATAGACGGCGTCCGTCGGATATTGTGGGCGCCGCCTGCGCGGCGCTCACGACTGCCAAGGCCAGTGCGGCCGGCAATAGCTGAGTGAAAATTGGCTGAAATCGCATAAATATAACCTGTCGTTACGCACTCCGGTGCGGTTTAATGATTGCGACATCCTCATATGTACGCCGCGCCAGACATGCTTGCAGGGTAGGCCGAGTCTGCGCATCGCTCCATACGAACAAGCCACGTCGCTTACGGGAAAGCCACCGCTTCGACAGGCACCGACATGAGGCGTAATGTTAACCGATGAGCGCTACGCGCTTTTGGTGTTCGGCGTCCTGAATGCCATGTGGTATGAGTTCGGTGAAAAGAAGTAACATGCGTTTGCCGACCTAAGGCAGGTCCCCGGCCGGCGTATGTGGCGTCGCTCAAAGCAAAGGCGTGCATCTACTGCGGCAATTACGTATTTTCATTTTTCTTCGTGTTGCCAGACTAAATCAACGAGCTTCTTGCAGCCTCGAATAAAGGGATGTTTCTTATGATCGGACTTCGTCGCTTGATTTTCAGCATATTCTCCATCTGCCTCT
>Ga0210394_10008994_pt1 | contig 10152 bp, 9 predicted proteins | sample IncBWC12MmetaG_FD_160121 | JGI IMG/M metagenome (GOLD analysis project Ga0210394, IMG submission 160121) | Forest soil microbial communities from Barre Woods Harvard Forest LTER site, Petersham, Massachusetts, United States - Inc-BW-C-12-M | ecosystem: Environmental > Terrestrial > Soil >...
CTATCTTCCGTGCAGGATGCGGGACAGCCCATGTGATAGACCGCCAGAACCGCTAAAGCCCGGCGTCTAGTGAGCGAGCTTCCTCCGAGTGATGAACACGATGCCTAGGAGTCCCTTCTATCAATAGGTGCGACGACTCCGTAGCATATGCCGCAGCTCATTTGGGTTCGCTTAGTGTGAGTGAAGAGTTCTCGATCAGCCATCGGGCGCGGTGGCCGGCTTCTGTGATAGCTGTCTGTTCAGTCGCAAAAACAACGTTTCGGTCTCGCGGAGTCCACGCCAGACTGTGATCCTTGCCATTGATCCGATAGAGTGGGCGCCACACTTCATTCGGCGGGTGATTTATCTGGCGAGCCGATGTAACTACCGCGAAGCCTCTGTAGTTGTAACCCATATTCTTAGCGCCGCACGTCCATGGCCGCCGACAGTAGATCCTCGATTTCGCTCGGACAAATACAACCGGGAGCAACCATCAATTCGTCATCATGGGTTGCACCGATATCGTGGGCCTTGAGTAAGTGACAATAATATTCTCTCCGCTGGCTGGGTTCCGAAACTCGACAGACCACCGTCCATTTTTGTACATAAAACACTCCGGCGCCTCATTGACCACACGTGAGACGGTTTTTCGAAGGCGAATCCCGGCTTCTGCTAGTTCTTGCCGAAGGAGCATGTCCACGGTTCACTCTCCGTTTCTCTGACGAATAATACTTGGCGCCGCCGGCATAAGTCTGTCCGTTAAGGAACAGCGTAGGTGCAAGAAGCCCAAATACTCTAGTTCGCCTCTGCGTTTAGCATTTCGCAATCGCCGCAAAGTCTATAGACGGTGCTGTCCTCTCGCCGGTCAATGGCAGATATCTCCCGGCCCGGGGCACACGCTTCATTGTTGTGGTAAACGCGATCTGCTAAGGGCCTCGAAAGTTCACTGATTGAATAAAAGTCGGGTACCTTCGACATTTTGGCTCCTTGGGAAAATTGCAAACAGTCGCACCAACTGGCAGCATCGGTTCCGCGGCCCCTTAAGCGCTAACTCGCGAGACCGAACACCGCATCTGCTTCGGTCTTGTACGTATCGAAGACGGTCAGCAGCCTGGTGACCTGCATGACTTCCTGGAAGTGGGAACCTAGATTACACAGCGCCAGTGACGCCCCATGCAATTTGGCGGCGCGATACATAGCGACGAGTATACCGAGGCCCGAGCTGTCGATGTATTGGATCCTATCCACATTTAGGATGATCTTCTTGGTGCCATTGGCTATTAGACCGTTCACGTTTGCGCGCAGCGCGCTACTTTCGTCGCCGAGCACGATGCGCCCGCTTAGCGCCACGACAGCCGTACCGTGTACCGTGTGGTTCGCAATTTGCAAGGCCATGTTTCTAATCTCCAAATCGAAAGTGTTTGCTTGCGGCAAGGCCGCGATTCTTCCCGCTACGGTGATAAATCTGTCCGTTGCGGAATGACAGCTCGTGTTGCAACAAAGTCCACCCCACATTGTTCTGAACTGAGGCAAAGAGAACTGATTAATCCCCGTCTAAATCAGTATGAAGCTCGGTGCGCTCCGTTCTCGACACTTGCAACGAGTTCCTCGAACCTTGAAGCTCCCGACGTTCCTCCGCGGATACCTGACCGTCGAGCGATACGCGTTCTGCAATCGCTTTTTCAGCCGCATCGACGCGTTCAGGGAGTTTGTCGAAAGTTCGTTTCGAGGACCGCATCCCGGTACAGCGCAAACCATTTGTCGTTAGACATGAGACACCTCACGACCGAAATTGAGTTCTGGGCTTGTCTGAGGTCGCAAGGAGCCGGATGGAAGGAGCGCGGCGGGATGCTAGAGAGACATAACGACGGTACACTGTTTGCCTGGGAATAGACACAGCGACCGACGATATTCCGATTTGTGGCTCGCCAGCTAGCTGGCGAGGCGATGGCGGAACTTTGCAGGGAGTTTGGCATCTCCCGCAAGACAGGTTACAAGATCTTTGATCGCTACCAGGAATGCGGGATTCAGGGGCTGACCGACAGAAGCCGGCGCCCGCATCGCTACGCCAATCGACTTCCGTTCCAGTTGTGTAACCCATGTCTCCGGGCTGGATCCTTGAAACTATGGTGGACGTGGGGGGGGGCTCGAACCCCCGACCTCCTCGTTGCGAATTCAGAAAGCGAATTTGGACGAGGTGGAGAAGAGCGTGAAGAAGTGAGTGCAACTCGCATCGAAACAAACGGTTGACGCAGTTTCGCGCGCAAACGGATTGGACCGAGTTGCACAGCTTTGTGGGTGCTTGCAGGGGCTAGCAAGGCAGGGTTACGTCACAAAGTACGTCACAAACCTGTTGACGAGAGGACTTAGGCGCTTAGCCCGCAGCCTGCGAGAAGGGGGGCCAGAAGTAAGGCGAAGGCTGGCCCCCAAATCGCGAGAGTCACGATGCGCCTTATTTCTGAGCAACCTGAACCGGAATCGCTTCCACATTGCGTGCTTCTTCGGCAGCCCTTCGGCTCGCCGGGAACGGATGCACCGTTTGAAAGACTTCACCGAGACCTGCCAGTTGCACAGAGTACACCGCACGCTGGTTTCCGCGGACGGCGATGAGCAGTTTGCTATCGTCACCGTTCCCGCTGTAGCCGGGCCTGGCGTTCTCGAGAGCGACAATCTTTCCAGTCTGTGCATCACGAATGATGATGGTTAGGTTCGTCGCATCGAGCGCGAGCGAATACGCCCCGGGGGGGAGTACAGCCTTGCCCCAATGGACTTCGTTCCTCAGTGTAAAGGTGCCGGTGAAGAGCGAATCGGCATGAGCCGCCGTCGCCAGGAAACAACCCGCCAGCAAGATCCCCAGGAACAGTTTCAAGCTGGCTGAATATCCCACATGGTTCACTTTCATCGCGGTTCTCCTTTTCTGTGGCCGAGTGTGCCTCCGCTGCCCTGCAGGAGGTTGCATCGTGCCTTCACCCTGTAGAGCGAGAACTCGCGGCAAATCGGCTCACGTAAATCGACGATTTTTCAGGTTCCAGGTTGAGCAGGCGTCCCGGCAAATTGACTTTGCTGGTCCCGAGCTGTACCTTTTCACTAATTTCAGCTGTGTTTGTCGCGGCGGGAGATGAAACGTGTGTCCGGCTTCGTCCACGCGGATCAATAGACTGCTCGCCGATTGGGGCCGTGGCAACGAAGAAGCGCGGGAAGCGCTCATACCCGTCGTTTACGATGAACTGCGCCGGGTCGCGCGCCGCCATCTGCGGCGCGAACGTCCCGACCACACCCTCCAGAGCGCGGGCCTGGTTAACGAGGCATACCTGCGCCTGGTTCGCCAGGAAACGCCGCAGTGGCAAGACCGCGCACACTTTTTCGGAGTAGCCGCGCAACTGATGCGGCACATTCTGGTGGATCATGCGCGCAACCGCCTCGCCGCCAAGCGCGGAGGCGGTGCGCCCCGGCTCTCGCTCGATTCGGACAAAGCTCCGGCACAGAAGCAGGAATTTGATCTCGTCGCGCTCGATGATGCCCTCGGCAAACTCATCACGCTGGACCCCCAGCAGGGTCGTCTGATCGAACTGAGATTCTTCGGAGGACTCTCCATCGAGGAGACTGCTGTCGTCTTGGGAATCTCGCCTGCCACCGTAAAGCGAGAATGGGCGACGGCTCGCGCCTGGCTGCGCCGCGAATTGAAGAGGGGCGCACGGACGTGACACCGGAACGCTGGCAAGAAGTGAAAAAGGTGCTCGCGGCTGCGCTTGAACGCGCGGCGCAAGATAGATCCGTTTACCTCGATCAGGCCTGCTCCGAACCCGCCCTACGCCGAGAGGTTGAATCGCTCCTCGCTGCACACGATCACGGTGACGGCAGCCTGCTCGAACGACTCGCCGCCGCGAACGGTGAGCCCCTAAAAATCGGCGACGAAATTGGCCCTTACGAAATTCTCGCGTGGATCGGTGCGGGTGGAATGGGGATCGTCTATCGAGCCCGCGATTCAAGGCTCGAGCGCGAAGTTGCTATCAAAGTCCTTTCAGTTGGCTTGCTCACCGACGACAGCGCACGCCGGCGCTTTCGCAGGGAAGCTCTTGCTCTCGCCAAGCTCAATCAAGCGAACATCGCCGCTGTTTACGATGTCGGAGAACAAGGCGGCGCCGATTACTTGGTCATGGAATGCGTTCCCGGCCTTTCGCTCTCAGAGAAAGTCAAGTCCGGTGCGCTCCTTGAAAAGGAAATCTCTTCGCTTGGCTCTCAAATCGCTGCGGCCCTGGAAGAGGCGCACGAGCAAGGCATCATTCATCGCGACCTGAAGCCTGCCAACGTCATGGTCACTCCGAAGGGGCAGGCCAAGGTCCTCGACTTCGGCCTTGCAAAGCTCCTTCTTCCCTTCTCCGATGCCGCAACGACGCAAAGCTTCGCCGAATCGAAGGCCCTCGTAGGCACGTTGCCCTACATGGCTCCCGAGCAGCTCCAAGGTGAGCCAGTCGATACGCGAACCGACATTCACGCGCTCGGTCTCGTGCTCTACGAAATGGCCTCTGGCCGCCGCTTGTTCCAGCAGGATTCGGTTCCGCAGTTGGCCGATGCAATCCTGCACCAGCCGCCGGTGACGCCGCGTGCGTTCAACGCGCGCATCTCTCCGGAACTCGAGCGAATTATTTTGAAGTGCCTCGAAAAAGAACCAGAGAACCGCTATCAATCCGCAAAGGAACTTGGAGTCGACCTCCGCCGCCTCGGCGCAGCCCAGACCGTAACAGTGGCTCCCGGCGCGGTCTCCGTCCCGGCGCGGGCGCGCCACACGCGCTGGCGGTTGCTCGCGCCCGCTGCTGTTCTGCTAACGGCTGCCGCTGTGGGCGCCTACTTTTACTTTCATCGCGCGCCCAAGCTGACGGAAAAGGACTCGATCATCATCGCCGACTTCGCGAATTTGACGGGCGATCCTATCTTCGACGGCACCTTGCGCCAGGGTCTTTCCGTGCAGCTCGAACAAACTCCGTTCTTGAGCCTCGTCTCCGGCGACCGTATCACTCAAGCCTTGCGATTGATGGAAAAGCCACCGGACACGCGGCTGACGGCGGATGTCGCGCGGGAAGTCTGCCAGCGCGTGAATGCTTCCGCGCTCATTCAAGGCTCGATCGCAACGCTGGGGACCCAATATGTTCTGGGACTGGATGCCTTGAACTGCCGGACTGGCGAAATGCTGGCGCAGGAACAGGTCACGGCAGATGGCAAGGAAAAAGTCCTTGCCGCACTCGGCCGCGCGACCTCGCAACTTCGGGCCAAGCTAGGCGAGTCAGCCGCTTCGCTCCAGACGTACGATGCACCATTAGATCAGACCGTCACGACATCTTCACTCGAGGCTTTGCAGGCCTACACACGCGGTAACGAAGCGGTTTTCAAAGGGGACTATACGTCAGCGATTTCCTTCTTGCAGCGCGCCGTGACTCTCGATCCGAATTTCGCAACCGCATATTCGGTCCTGGGCATAACCTACCAACTCACAGGAGATAGTGTCCTCGGCACAGAATCGCTCACCAAGGCATATAGCCTGCGGAACCGAGTCAGCGAACGTGAACAGTTCGTGATCGCCTCCAATTACACTCAATCGGTAATGGAGGATTATGAAGAGGGGGTTCGAATCGCAGACCAGTGGATCAAGGTCTTTCCGCGCGACGCTCCTGGATATATCGCCCTCTATTCCGCGTCCTATTTCACCGGCCAACTTGATCAGACGCTGACGTCGGCCCAGGAAGTCCTTCGTCTCGATCCTACGCCATTCGCCTATTACCAAGTGCCCCGGACATACATAATGCTAGGGCGCTTGGATGAGGCACGCGCCACGATCCTGCAGGCTGAAGCGAACCACGTCGATTCTGCGATGTTCAGCGATTTATCCTATTTCATCGCCTTTCTACAGAACGACTCTGCAGCCATGGACCGGCTAGTGACTGGCACCTGGGCAATTGCTTCGCCAGTCGAGGCCAGTGCGGTTCAGGCCGATACCGCCGCCTACCATGGTCAACTGAATCGCAGCCGGCAATTCAACGAGCGCGCAATCGCCTCGGCGGGACACGTAGGAGGCGCAATTTACAAAATATCCGGTGCTATGACTGACGCGCTGCCGGGCAATGCTTCGGAAGCCAAGAAAGCTCTAAACGACGTGGACACGTCTTCGCATGGCGGGAGTCTCGAAGGCACCATGGCCATAACCCTCGCGCTCGCCGGAGATATCAAGCAGACGAGAAAACTGGCTGATGATCTGAACAAGCGATATTCGGAGGTTACTTACGTCCGCTTCGGCGCCTTGCCGGCAATTCATGCCGTTTTGGCGCTCGACCGAGACAAACCTGATGACGCGATCGAGGCGTTGCGTGGCATTTCCTCGCGCGAATTGGTGCCCGCAGGAGTCACGCCCCAGTTTCTCCCTTTCATGGTTCCCGTCTACATTCGGGGCCAAGCATACCTCGCGGCGCACCAGGGGTCGAATGCAGCTGCTCAGTTTCAAATGATTCTTGACCATCCTGGCTTCGTCCTAAACTCGATCACCGGTGCGCTTGCGCATCTCGGCCTAGGCCGTGCCTACGCGCTCATGGGCGATACGGCTAAAGCCAAGACTGCCTATCAGGATTTCCTTACGCTCTGGAAAGACGCCGACCCGGACATCCCTATTTTGAAGGAAGCCAAAGCCGAATACTCGAAATTGCGGTAGTCGCCGATGAACTTACGCTTGGTCAGGATTATAGCTCCCGATAAGTTGATTGGAAAAGGTCGTCGGCTCCTCTCGAGCGAGTAGACTTGGCGGCGACGAATCGACCAAGGCTCGGAGGAAAGGAGCCGAGCGATGATCATTATAGGCTGTGATTTTCACACGCGCTTCCAGCAAATTGCCCTGCTGGATCCCACAACCGGCGAGATTGTCGAGCGCCGCTTGGAGCACGAGCCGGGAGAAGCCGAGAGGTTTTATGCTTCGCTTCCGGATTCGGCTCGTGTGGGAGTAGAGGCAACGATCCGCGCGCAGTGGTTCGAGAAAGTCCTGGCTCGCTACGGCCATGACTTTGGATCATGGTGGACGTGGGGGGGCTCGAACCCCCGACCTCCTCGTTGCGAACGAGGCGCTCTCCCAGCTGAGCTACACGCCCATCGGTGTTTCGTCAGTTTAGCAAACGCGCGCAAGGCCGCAAAACCCGATTACGCTTCGCGTTCGGCCCTACCCCAACCTGTTCATCGCATGGTCACCCTGAACCCGGCTGCCCGAAGGCCGGCGTCGGTTCGGGTTGACTGCAACTAGCCCACCAACAGATTACGCGCATCGCGAGGAGGGCGCTTTCCGCTCCCGAAAAATGCGGCCAAATTGGACGCGCCACGACGCGGGATCGCGCACGGCGCAAGCCCCGCCGACAACGCTCGCACGGTACAATGGGCACGTGCCCATACAACTGATCGCCATGGATCTGGACGGGACGTTGTTGAATAGCAGCGGCCAGATGCCCGGGGCGAACGTGCGGGCCGTCGAGGAGGCTGCGGCGCGCGGCGTGGAGGTTGTGATCGTCACCGGGCGGCGGTTTCATTCGGCGCGGCAGATCGCGGGCGATTTCGCTTGCGATGTGCATTTGATTTGCAGTAACGGGGCGCTGGTCAAATCGTCGACCGGCGAGACGCATTTCCGGCGGCTGTTGCCGGCGGCGACGGCGCGGGCCGTGCTGGAACTGACCACGGAGTTCCGGTCCTGCACGGGCGTGATTTTCGACCGGCCGCGGGAGCGGCAAATTGTTTTTGAGCGCGTCGATTGGGAAGGGCCATTCGTCGGGCCGTATCTGAGGCGGCACCGGGATCAAGTCGCCGAAATCGCTCCGCTCAGCGATTGCCTCGACGGCGAAGACCCTGTCGAGATACTTTACCTCGACGATTGCGCGCGCATCACTCGGGCGATGAAAGCGCTTGAAACGCTTGCCCGCGAACACAGTTTTACACTCGCCCTCACCGAATATCCGCACCGCAACCTTTCCATGCTCGACGTGCTGGGACACGGCGTCAACAAAGGCGCTGCGCTCGCAGAATGGGCACGGCTTCGGGGCGTGGCGCGCAAGAACGTGATGGCCATCGGCGACAACTGGAATGACCGGGAGATGTTAGAATGGGCCGGTTTGCCGGTGGTGATGGGGAACGCCGTTCCGGAACTGAAGACGCACGGTTGGAGGGCGACGGCCTCGAACGACGACTGCGGCCTCGCGGAAGCGATTTACAAGCACGTTCTCACGGGCCTGCGCTCGACTCCATCGATCGATTGACACCGGGTTCGCAGCAATGAAATTTCGCAGGCAATCGGACAGGGGGAATGACATGAAACGGTGTATGGGAGTGGGGATTTTACTGCTGTCGGGACTGATCGCCGGGACCGCGGCGCGCGCGCAACAGGGTCCGCCGCAGGGGCGTCCGGACCAGCAGGCGCCGCCGACCATCACTTCAACGCTGAATTTTGAACTGGCGATTGTGGAGCGCGAAGTGGTTAGCATCGCGGAGGCCATGCCGGAGGACAAGTATACGTTTGCGCCGACGAACGGGAATTTTGCGGGGGTGCGGACGTTTGCGCAGCAGATAAAGCACGTGGCCACGGCCAACGACCGGTTTTTTGATTCGATCATGGGAGTGACGGCGCCGGTCGCTCCCGATGAGGGCGTGGGGTCGAACGGACCCGACACCATCGCGACCAAGGCGCAGATCGTGCAGTACCTGAAGGACTCGTTCGCCAAGGGGCACAAGGCGATGGCAACGATCAACGCCGACAATGCGGTGACGCCGATGAAAGATCCGGCGGTTCCCTTCCTCAGCACGCGGATGGCGCTGGCGACGTTTGCCTGCACCCATGCCATGGATCATTACGGGCAGATGGTCGAGTATTTGCGGGACGTGGGCGGGACTCCACCGATGAGCGCGAACCGCCCGCCGGCGAATCCTGCGACGGCTGCTCCGAAACCATAGGAACATGATCAGGCGAAGCATCGCATGGTGGGGACTGGCTGCCGCGGCGTGGGGGTCCGTGTTTGCCCCGGTGGCGAAGGCCGACTATGCGGTGCTGCGCTCCGGCGCGAGGCTGCATGTGAGCAGCTACCAGGTCGATGGGCAGCGCGTGCGGCTGGCCGTGGCGGGCGGAACCGTCGAGATTTCTGCGAGCGAATTGATCGACGTTGAACCCGAGGATCAGTTCCCTGCACCGCCGCCCGCCGGCGCCGACCTCAGCGTCCGCTACGCGAATTTCATTCATGCCTCGGCGCAGAAGCACGGCGTGGATGAGCGTCTCGTTGCGAATGTGATTGCGGCCGAGTCGAATTTCGACGCCAAGGCCGTGTCACGAAAAAGAGCGCTGGGTCTGATGCAGCTGCTGCCGTCCACAGCGGCGCGCTATTCGGTAACCAATGTTTTCGATCCGGCGCAGAACATCGAGGGCGGCACGCGTTATCTGAAAGACCTGCTGGCCCGCTATCGCGGGGATACCAAGCTGGCGCTGGCGGCCTACAACGCCGGGCCGGAGACGGTCGATCGGTACGGCGGCGTGCCACCGTTTGTTGAGACCCAGCGTTATGTGCGATGGATTACGACGAAACTAGCGGCTGGCGAAGTGGCGGCTGTGGCGAAGCCGTAGCCGGGGCCAAAGCCGAGATCATTTGGGCGAGCTGTTCACGGGCCTCTAAGGGCCCACCCTTCGCCTTGCACGGTCGAAAGGGCCTCACCCTGCGAAACGGGATAAGCAGCCTAGAACCAAGACACCGGCCTTTTGCTCGGCACGCTGCCAACGGTCGGTCCCCTGATCAGAAAAACGCCAGCAGGTTACTGGCGCTACTGCGTCGCGGATTTTTCGCCCAAGCGGCGCATGCGTTCCTGGAGTTTCTTGCGCAGTGGCGCTGGGGCATTGGGGTTGAAGGCTACCAGGTACCAGAGCGGTTGCGAGCGGTCGCGGCTTAAGCGCGAGAGCGTCGAGGCGTCACTGTTCGGGTGTCGCGCGATATTTTCGCGGATGGCGGAATATGGGTGGTGCGAAAGGCGCGCGAGTGTTTTCGCGGCGACTTTCGGATGCTCGCTGATTAGGCGGAGCAGGTAGAAATCCTCCTTAGGAGCCTGCCGCGAGAGCTGGTCGAGCGCGTCGGGCTTCACTTCGGCGCTCAGCACCACGCCGACTTTTTCGTCCCA
>Ga0210394_10008995_pt1 | contig 10151 bp, 7 predicted proteins | sample IncBWC12MmetaG_FD_160121 | JGI IMG/M metagenome (GOLD analysis project Ga0210394, IMG submission 160121) | Forest soil microbial communities from Barre Woods Harvard Forest LTER site, Petersham, Massachusetts, United States - Inc-BW-C-12-M | ecosystem: Environmental > Terrestrial > Soil >...
GAACATCTTGCACCATTCACTCTGCGGAACGAACTCTCTTGCCTCCTTGCTGGGCACACCCAGAGCGTGAATGAACATGACCCGGAACATCTGAACTGCGTCCGGAATCCAGAGAAAATCGAGCAGTACGCGCCGGAGATCGGCAGGACGCATGACCTGAATTTCAGGATCAAGACCGACCATGATGGTCTCGGTGTGATGTCGCGTATGACTCCAACGCGTGTATGTCCCCTCTTTCATGTTCATAAGGGAACAGAGGAAGTAAAAGGTCTCGTTCAACCAGCGCGTTCGGAAAGGAGTGCCGTGAGCACATTCGTGCCAGCGCGCGTCACAGGAACTGTAAATCGTGCCGTAGAGAAAAAACGCGGGGAGCACCCAGTGGGTACCGACAGATCGGTACGCCGCATAGCCACTCAAGGCGAGACACGCCCCCCAGAGGCCGAAGTCAATAAGCGCGTGCGTGTCATCGCGCGCCGTAAACGCTTTGAGTTCCTTTCGCGGGATCTCGGGACGATACCAATCGTCTCGCATGATTCGGGTTCTCCCTCAGCCTTGCTTTTAAGACTCGCTGAAGTCGATCGCGACCGGCTGGCCTAGGGCCTTCGTTTTTAAGAGCACATACAGCGCCCCTACTCCGACCCAGATGGCGCCCGCGACCAGGGTTGAATTCTGCAAGCCCAGGAAAATCACCAGACAAAAAAGAAAGCCCAGAGCCGGGACGATGACGTCGAGGAACAGCTTGCGCTTGTTCTTCATTTCAGGGCTGAATCCGAAATATCGAATCGCGGCCAGGTTCACCGCCATGAACGCCATCAATGCCCCGAAATTGAGGATTTCGACAGATCGCTCCCAGCCCATGGTCAGCGTGCCGAGGTAGGCCATGGCCCCGGCAATAATCACGTTATAGGAAGGACTGCCGCGCTCGGCATTCAGATGGCCAAAAATCTTACGGGGCAGAATGTTGTCACGGCCCATGCCGTACAGTAGCCGAACCGCGCCCAGAAGCCCTGCCAGTCCGCAGGCCAGGCTTGAAACCAGCAGAACAATCGCGAAGCCGACGAAAAGGTGATAACCACCGGCAACCCGTGCGACGTCCATGAAGGCCGTTTCCGGATTGGCAAGTGTGCGGAAGTCCGGCCAGATGCGCTGGGCAAGGTAGACCTGGAAGGCGGCGAACAGCCCGGTAAAAACACAAACAAGGACGGAGGCCAGCAGAACGTTTCGTCGGGGATTCTCGACTTCTTCGGCGAGGATGCTCACGCCATCGAAGCCAATATAAGTGGTCGCTGCCAGGGCCGTACCGGCAGCGATCGCGCGAACGCTGAAGGTCTTGGGATCATAGAAAGGCTGCGCCGAGATGAGCCCATGCCATTGCTGGTGCGTGAAAATGTACCAGAGCGCCTCAAAGATGAAGGCGATCATGACAATCGACATAAACGCAAGCAGGATCTGGTTAGCTCGCGCGGTGGTGCGAATTCCAAACCAGCACAGCAAAGTCATAAAACCGACCGCGCCGGCAGACAACAACGCGAATGGAACGTGAGGCAATAGTCGCTGCACCGTGAGCGCCGCATAGAGACTGTTCTGCAAAGGTTGAAACAGATACTCCAAAAACATGGCCCAGCCGACGACGAATCCAATCTGTGCATTGAAGCCCCGACTGACGTATGTATAGACCGATCCCGCGGAAGGATACACAGTTGCCATTCGGCCGAAGCTTACCGCGGTGGCGGTCATGGCGATCATTGCGGCCAGAAGCGTAATGACTGCATGTCCCTGCGAAAGTACTTGCGCCTCACCAAACATCGGCACCACCGCAATGGGCGATGTCAGAATGATTCCGTAATACACCAGGTCCCAAAGGCCAAGAACCCTCTTCAACTTGGGTTGTGAGGCGGCGGCCGCGACATCGGTGGTCGATTGCACTAAAAGTCCCCTGCTGATTGCGAAATCGGATCGTGCTTAACTTACCTGACTCATTGCCAGAGTCGAATGACGATCTCCTGCTAAAAGATGCGTTGTTTCTCGCGAGCTTTGACGTACTTCTCGCGCGCTGCTCGAACCGGCGCAACCTCTGAAACCTCGGCAATGGGAACGTCCCACCAGGATTCATAACCCGGCACCCGCTGGTCGTAGGCTGTTTCGATCACAACGACAGAAGTGCCAGGCCGTTGACCGGCCTCGCGTAGAGCGTTTCGGAGATCATCGCGCGTCTTCGCACGAACGGCGTGCGCGCCTAAGCTCTGCGCGTTGGCGACGAAGTCGACAGGGATGGAGTCGCCCTCAAGCTTCCCGTTGCGGCGATAGCGATATTCGGTTCCCATGCCGCGATTGCCGCAGGCGCGGCTCAGGCCGCCAATGCTCGAAAATCCGTGATTGTCGAGCACCACCACGATGAGCTTTATGCCCTCCTGCGCGGCGGTGACGATTTCCTGCGCCATCATCAGGTACGAACCGTCGCCCACCATGACATAAACGTTGCGATCGGGGGCTGCCATCTTTACCCCCATTCCGCCGGAGATTTCATAGCCCATGCAGGAATAGCCGTATTCGAGGTGATATCCATTGGGCTCGCGCGTGCGCCAGAGTTTATGCAAATCTCCGGGGAGGCTGCCCGCTGCGCAGACCACCACATCGTGAGGTCCGGAGACTTCATTGACCACTCCGATTACTTCTCCCTGACTGACCGGAACTCCAACGTTGAGGTTATAAATGCGATCGACCTCCTGTTCCCAACCCGCGCGAAACTTTTGCATTTGGGCGGAGTACGAATCCTGAACCCGAACGCCTGTGAGCAGGCTGCGTAGTTCTTCGAGTGTGACCTTGGCGTCGCCGACGAGTGGTAAAGCAGCCTGCTTTCCGGCGTCAAATTCGCAGACGTTTATGTTGATGAACCTCACGGAGGGGTGTTGAAACGCGCTCTGCGATGCGGTCGTAAAGTCGCTGTAGCGAGTGCCGACCCCGAGGATCAGATCTGCTTCGCGGGCCAGGATATTGGCGCCCGGTGTGCCAGTAACGCCGATCGCGCCGAGGCACTGGGGGTGATCATAAGGAAGCGAGCCTTTGCCCGCTTGCGTTTCGACTACCGGAATTCCTGTCTGGGATGCGAACGAGGAGAGAGCCTCGCTGGCTTCGGAATAGAGAACACCGCCGCCTGCAATCAGCAACGGATGCCGAGCCGATCGAATCCACTCGACCGCCACGGCCATCAAGGTGCTATCGCACCGGGCGCGCGCGATCGGCCAAACACGTTTGCGAAAGAAGTGCTCGGGGTAGTCGAAAGCTTCCGCTTGAACATCTTGCGAAAGCGCCAGAACGACCGCTCCCGTTTCCGACGGTGACGTGAGAACGCGCATGGCCGCGGGCAGAGCCGTCAGGATCTGTTCCGGTCGCTGAATGCGATCCCAATAGCGCGCGACCGGTTTGAAGCAGTCGTTCACCGAGACATCCTGGCTGCCCGGTGACTCGAGTTGCTGAAGCACCGGGGCGACGTCGCGGCGAGCAAAAATATCTCCCGGCAAAAGCAGCACGGGCAGCCGGTTGACGGTGGCCACCGCGGCTCCCGTCACCATGTTGGTGGCGCCCGGTCCGATGGAGGTCGTGCAAACCAACGTCCGCAAGCGATTGCTGGTTTTTGCGAACGCCGAAGCGGTGTGAACCATCGCCTGCTCGTTGCGGACGAGGTAATACGGCAGGCACGGGTCCTGCTCCAAGGCCTGGCCGATGCCGGCGACGTTCCCGTGTCCGAAAATTCCGAGGCAACCCTCAAAAAACCGGTGCTCTTTGCCGTCGCGCTCGCTGTACTGATTCTTGAGAAACGCGATCACGGCTTGCGCCATGGTGAGGCGTCGAGTCATCCGAACTTCCCCCGCGGAATGGTCCCCCGAGACTTGCTTTCGATGAGCCATGCTCATCCTCTCACGAGGGGCAGCCGCGGATCCGTTTCTTTCCAGGTGGATCGAATCCAGACGTGGTGGGGATCTTCGGTGATGGCCAGGGTGCGAGAAGTTCCCGCCAGGAAGTTCAAGTAATAGACGTCATAGCCCGGTCCGGCGACGACGGGATGAAACCCGCTGTGCACAAGGACGACATCGCCGTCGCGGGCTTTGAGTGTGCGTTCGCCGGCATGCTGGCCAGAGTAGAGGTGTTGAAAAGCGAAGGCGTCGGGCTGGCGCATGCGGTAATAGTAAATCTCGTCCAAGTCGACTTCGCGGGGAGGATCGTGCACGTCATGCTTGTGAGGCGGATAGCTGGACCAGTTTCCGCCGGGCGTGTACACCTCAATAACGATGAGTTTGTCGGCAGGGAACGCGGGCGTGATGATGTCCACGATCTGGCGGGAGACGTTGCCTCCTCCACGCAGATTGCTTACGACTTCAGAAGGGGTGACTAATTTAGCGTCGAGTCGTGCTTGGGAAGGCACCCGGCATTCGGCAATCTCGCACAAGCTCTCTGCTTTGAACTTTACCTGACCGCCGCAAGGCAGGTAGAGCGTGTAGGGAAAACCGTCAAACACATTCTTGCGCTTCCCGATCTTCTGCTCGCCGTTGCCCCAATCGGCCAGGCAGGTTCCTCCCAATAGGACAAACGCGGCTTCTTCTCCGTCGGTATGCGCCTGGTAATGCTCGCCCGGAAGCAAACGACGAACGAAAAAACTCATCCACTCCCATCCAGCTTGCTGACGTGGCAGATGGAAGAGTTCGCCGGCCTGATCCGGAGGCAGATTGCGGGAATGTAGGAGGAAATCGCTTTCGCTCATGTCGTTCTCCGCTAACGGGGCGCGGAAGTTTCTGCAAAGTGGCCGGGAATAAGCTGATCTTGCTAACCGCTTTGACAATATGGCAAATGTCCGGTTCCATTGTCAATTGCAACTTGCAGAGTACGCACTTCCAGCGAGTGGGCGCTGGAAGTTAAGCGCTTCGCTGCTAAGCGGATTTTGGCAGGTCGCCCAGCGGCGGACGTTGTCCCCGTTTGCTGGCGATTTCGAACATCAGGTGGAAGACGTGGCCGTTCTCTGACATGTGGGATGTCGCGGAATCCTCAAGGGACCCATGTACCCAGCGGTCAATCGGGTTGCGCTTCGCGAAATTGGGATCGACAGCCGCGCAGAATTTGCAATCTCGTCCATCAGGCTGCTCTTTGCGATGAGGCTGGCGATGATAGGAATCCATAGGGATGAGTCCTTTTAAAATTCGCGTGAAAATCGATTACCCAGTATAGCCGGGCAGCCATTCGGTGGCCAATCGGGGAAACCTGAGCTCAGGATCGTCCCCGAATTCCATGAGTTCCATCACATTTGCAGAAGATTGGCCTGCAACTTTGCATATCCATGCTCCTGCGCCCAGAGATCGAGCGGAACCGCGGCCATCTCATCGATGACCGGCTCGGCGAGCCCGTTCTTCGTGAGATCGACCGTTTTCAGGTAAGACTTACAGCTGTCGCAACACTCGACGCGCACATGTTGCAGCTCGTGGGCCGTGTACACGGGAAGCTTGGCGTGATTCTCCTCGCCACATGCCGGGCATAGAATGCGGCGAAATTGCCACTCCGCAAGGCAAAACGAACAGATGAGAGAACGCTGCCCGCCATCGCCCAACTGCCGCAGCACGCCCAGGCCCGGCTTTCGGTTGCAGAAAGGACAGTTCGAGTGCGTGTAACCGTCCCACTGCATACCGGAACGCAATCGCACGAACTCGGCATACGGTTGAAGAAAGGCGCGAGCCGGAAATTCATTCATGCCTGTGCCATCTGGAACTGCCGTTCCATTCCAAAAATCATTCAACAATGCGGTGCGATCGTCTTCGGGTATGGACCGGAGCGTGCGAGCATACTCGGCCAGGCGCGCTGGCGCCTGCTGCTCAACTACGGCCAGAAATTCGGGAAAACTGGCCACCAGTTCCGGTAATTCCGGAGGACCGGTAAGCGCATTCGCTGAATTGGTGGGTGCCGCAGAAGCGCTTTCCAGGCGCTGGTAGAGCTGTTTCTGGAATTGCGCGATACGCACATAGAAGCCAAGGATCTCGGCTGCGAAGGAATGCTGGTGCCGGAGTTCCTCCGCCCGTTCGATCCGCCGTTGCCAGCGATCTTGCGACATGACTTAGATTATGGGCTGCAGACGGCAGCGCTGCAATGAGGTGGGTGGACGACCCGATTGACGCCCGTCAACGCGCGGAGTAATATTCCTCCACTTTTTTTAAGCCGTAGATTTGGCCGTTATCGAGCGGTCAAAATTGTTCTCCATCGAACAAACAGCTGCGGAGGCCGTGAATGGAACTTTCCCGGCGTACCTTCCTCAAGAGCACCCTTGTGGGGGGAGTTGGCGTTTCGGTTCTTGGATTTGATCTCACCCCTGTCTATGCGCAAACCCAAACTCTGAAGATTTCGCGCGCCAGCGAGACCCGCAGTACGTGTCCGTACTGCTCGGTCAGTTGCGGCGTAATCATCTACACCTTGGGCGACAAAGCGAAGAATGCGATCCCGCAGGTGGTCCATGTCGAAGGCGATCCGGATCACCCGATTAATCGGGGCACGCTGTGCCCAAAAGGATCTTCGCTCGAGCAGGACATTCTGAACGACCGGCGATTGCTGAAGCCGCAGGTACGCCGTCCCGGGGCCACGGATTGGGAAGATATTTCCTGGGATCAGGCCTACTCAGAGATTGCGCAGAAGGTGAAGAAGACCCGCGACGACTCCTTCCTTGAAAAGGACGCGCAGGGCAAGACCGTGAACCGTTGCGAAGGCATTGCTTTCACCGGCGGCTGCACCGATACCAACGAGTTCAACTATCTGGTCGTGAAGACCATGCGCAGCCTGGGGGTCTGCTACCTGGAAAACCAGGCTCGTGTTTGACACGGCCCTACGGTCTCCAGTTTGGGGCCAACATTCGGACGCGGCGCAATGACCAACGGCTGGATCGACATCAAGAACACCGACATGATGTTGATCATGGGCGGCAACCCAGCCGAAAACCATCCTTGCGGCTTCAAGTGGGCCATCGAAGCCAAGATTCACCGTAACGCGAAGACCATCGTCGTGGATCCACGGCTGACGCGTACGGCCGCCAACGCCGACCTTTATTTGCAGATTCGCGCCGGAGCCGATATCGCGTTTCTGGGCGGACTCATCAATTACGCGATCGAGAACAATCGCATCGCCCGCGACTACCTCGTCAATTACACCAACGCGGCGTTCATTATTAAAGAAGGATTCAAGCTCCCGGAAGATGGCTTGTACTCCGGCTTCGACCAGGACAAGAAGACCTACGACAAGGCGACGTGGAACTACGAGGAGGGCGGAGACCTGGAAGGGAAAGCTGCGGGCGCCACGGCCGCGGCGGCAGGGGCGCCGCATCCATCCGCGCAAGCGCACGATCAGCAACAGGCCCGACAGAGTGGTGGGGACGCGCATAAAGCCGAAGGTCAGGGCTATCAGGCACAAGGGCCTGCCGGTGCGAAGGCCATGGGTGGAGGTCCGATTCCTCCGCCAATGCTGCCGCCCAAGATTGCTTACGATTTGTCGCTTCAGCATCCGCGCTGCGTCTTCCAGCTATTGAAGCAGCAATATTCGCGCTACACCCCCGAGATGGTGGAACGGATCACCGGAATTCCCAAGGATCAGTTCCTCAAAGCTGCTGATATGTACACGTCCATCCGCAAGGATGGCGACATGAAGAAAGTCAGCACCATCATTTACGCCGTGGGTTGGACTCAGCACAGCTTTGGCACGCAGATCATCCGCACGGCCGCAATGCTGCAGTTGCTGATGGGAAACGTCGGACGCGCGGGTGGAGGAGTGAACGCGCTCCGCGGGCATTCCAACATTCAGGGCGCTACCGACATGGCCGGAATCTTCGATATTCTGCCCGGCTATCTGAAAGTGCCGACCCCGGCAGATACGGATTTCGCGACTTACCTCAAGCGCATTACTCCGACGGCCGCAAAGCCCGATCCCTGGGACTCGTTCAATTACTGGTCGAATACGCCGAAATTTGCTGTGTCGTTCTTGAAAGCAATGTACGGTCCTGCGGCCATGAAGGAAAACGATTGGGCCTTCAATTATCTGCCCAAGATCGATCGCAACTATTCCTGGGTGAATATCTGGAACGACATGTACGACGGCAAGATCAAGGGAATTTTTGCCTTCGGCATGAATGGCGTGATGATCGGGCCCGATTCGCAGAAGAACATCGAGGCTCTGAAGAAAGCGGATTGGCTGGTGGTCTGCGAAATTTATCCCGATGAAACCAGCGAATTCTGGCGCGCGCCGGGAATTACTCCCGAGGAGATGAAGAAGATCAACACCACGGTCTACCGTTTGCCCGGCGCCGGCTTCGCCGAGAAAGACGGAACCTTCGTGAACTCGGCGCGCTGGTTGCAGTGGAAGAACGTCGCGGTCCCGCCGCCGGGATTGGCCCAACTCGACCAGGCAATTCTGGCCACAATTTTCTTGAAGGTACGTGATCTCTACAAGAAAGACGGCGGCAAGTTCCCGGACCCGATCCTCAATGCCTGGTTCCCATACACCGATCCTTACAATCCATCGCTGGCGGAAGTCGCGAAAGAGATCAACGGGAAGGCGCTGGCCGATCTGACGGATCCCAAAACAAGCCAGACCATCAAAGCTGGTCAACAACTGCCCGGTTTTGCCTGGTTGAAAGACGACGGCACCACGCTCTCCGGGAACTGGCTCTACTGTGGCTCGTGGACCGAAGCGGGCGCCATGATTCAGCGGCGGGGCACCGATGATCCTTCCGGTCTCGGCATCTATCCGAACTGGGCGTGGTCGTGGCCGGCGAATCGCCGCGTGCTTTATAACCGCGCCTCCTGCGACTTGGACGGCAAGCCGTGGGATCCCTCGCGGCGCCAGGTGTGGTGGGACGAGAGCAAGCAGTCCTGGGTAGGCAATGACGTGCCGGACTTCAAGGCCGATTCCGCGCCCAAGGACCACATGGGACCGTTCATCATGAATCCTGAGGGCGTGGGACGCATATTTGTGCCCCTGGGCGCGATGGCGGACGGTCCTTTCCCCGAACACTACGAACCGATCGAGAGTCCGATCGCGAACCCGTTGCATCCCAACCAGTCCAATAATCCTGTCGTGAAGCGATACAAAACGGACTTGGATAAGTACGCGAATTCGGCGCAGGAATACAACATCGTCTGCACGACCTACCGGCTCACGGAGCATTATCACTATTGGACGAAGAACAATCCCATGAACGTCCAATTAGTGCCCGAGCCGTTCGTGGAGATTCCGGTCGAGCTTGCCGATCGGATGGGCATTCGGGGAGGCGAACGGGTGAAGGTCAGCAGCATCCGTAGCCACTACATCGCCAAAGCGATGGTAACGCGCCGCATCCGTCCCATGAAGATCGACGGCAAGGAGACCTTCCAGATTGGCATTCCGATTCACTGGGGCTTCCGTGGCATTTCCGAGGACGAAGGGAAAACGGCCAAGACCTTGACCAACCAGTTGACGCCGACGGTGATTGATCCCAACGCCTTCACCCCGGAGTTTAAGGGCTTCCTCGTGAAGCTCGAGAAGGCATAACGAGGGCGGACAGATGAGCGATCGAAGAACACTGCAGATCAAACAGATGTCGGCCCACCCGGGAACCATCGCAGGAGGGGACCCGGGACATGAGGTGCAGCGCGACTACGACGTCTGCAAATTGGTGGATACGACGACCTGCATCGGCTGCAAGGCATGCGAGGTCGCGTGTGTTGAATGGAACGACATGCCATTCGCGGCGACGACTTTTGACAATACCTACCAGACCATGCCGGAAACCCGCTGGAATTTCTGGAACCTCATCAAGTTCAACGAGCACCAGAATGCTGACGGCACAATTCAGTGGCTGATGCGCAAGGATCAGTGCATGCACTGCGCCGATCCCGGATGTCTGCGCGCATGCCCTGCGGATGGCGCTATCGTGCAATACACCAACGGCATCGTGGATTTCCAGCAGGAGAACTGCATTGGCTGCGAATTCTGCGTGTCCGGCTGTCCGTTCAATATTCCGAAATTCAACAGCTTCACAAAGAAAGTCTACAAGTGCACACTGTGCTCCGACCGTGTGGGCCAGGGATTGGAGCCTGCTTGCATCAAGGCGTGTCCGACCGGATGCCTGAAGTTTGGATCAAAAGACGACA
>Ga0210394_10008997_pt1 | contig 10150 bp, 8 predicted proteins | sample IncBWC12MmetaG_FD_160121 | JGI IMG/M metagenome (GOLD analysis project Ga0210394, IMG submission 160121) | Forest soil microbial communities from Barre Woods Harvard Forest LTER site, Petersham, Massachusetts, United States - Inc-BW-C-12-M | ecosystem: Environmental > Terrestrial > Soil >...
TGTAAGTAGAGTTCTGCGCTCGTGAACTGGGCTGTTCTGCGGAAGGAGTGGGGGGCGGTCACTTTCGTGTTGACCGTAATCGTGGGCATCATCGTCGTGCCGCTCGCGCTCTACTTCGCCAACCAGGGGCCGGCCGCGATCGCCGCGCCTCCCGTCACGACCGCGAGCGCCGCGAGGGCCAGCGACATAACGGCTACCTCGGCGAGGGTCTCCCCGACTCCTTAAAGACCTAGCCGGCCAGGCCCCAAAGCAGTCGCTCGCCGTTGGGCTGGACGATGTCCTGGAGCGGCATCGAGAGCTCGGCCACCGATTTCTGCTCGGCGCTGACGCGCATCTCGATCACCTCGGACAGGCGGAGGTGGGCGATCATCGCGCAGTCCCGCAGGAAGGTGAAGACGACAGGGCACACGAGGTTCATGACGTAGTCGGCGGCGCGAGCTCCGTCGGAGAGCGTGCCGCTTTGGGCGATCCGGTCGCGAAACGCCAGCACGACGACCTCGTCGCTGAGCATCACCGGATCGCTCCACTCGTACGACGTGGACCCGGATCCGCTCAGGAGCTGGAGCAGCTGGGCGAGCCGGTGCATCGGGGGCTGGGGGCCTTCGAAGAGGAACGGGATGTCGCGCTGAGGCTCGTTGAACTGCTGGGCGCGGTACTGGGCCGTGAAGCCCAGATCGGAGATTCCGGCGAACGGTGCCGGAACCTTGATCGTCATCTCGCCAAGCCGGGGGTTGCTGGAACGCATCCTGGGACGTGAACCTTTCATGCCGTATTAACGCATGGGGGGCGGGCTTTGTCTTCATCGCAGAGAATTGACCCGTGTCACTGACCGGGATCCGGGTCCTTGATCTCACCCGGCTCTTGCCAGGTGCCTACTGCACGATGCTCCTGGCCGACATGGGGGCTGACGTGATCAAGGTCGAGGAGCCGGGGGCCGGCGACTACATGCGCTGGACGCCGCCTTTGGTGAATGGCCAGAGCGCCCTGTTCGATGCGATCAACCGCAACAAAAAGAGCATCACGCTCAACCTGAAGTCCGCGGAGGGACGCGATCTGCTGCTGCGGCTGGTGGAGCGGGCCGACGTCCTGGTCGAGGGAAACCGGCCCGGCGTGATGGCGCGGCTTGGCCTTGGCTGGGAGGTGCTGCACGAGCGCAATCCGCGCCTGGTCATGTGCTCGATCACGGGCTACGGGCAGGACGGTCCTTTCGCCTCGCGCGCCGGCCACGACCTGAACTACATGGCGACGGCCGGAGCGCTCGGGCTCAACGGTGAGCAAGGCGGGCCGCCGGTTCCGTTGTCGGTCCAGGTGGCGGACATCGGTGGCGGAGGGCTGCAGCCGGCGGTCGCGATCCTCGGCGCGCTCGTCGCGGTGCAGCGAGGGGCGGAGGGACGTTGGATCGACGCATCGATGACGGACGGCGCCGTGAGCTGGCTGGCGCTGGCGTTCGCCGCGCGCGCGGGGGGCGAGGCCGTGGGGAGGGGAGACCAGCGTCTCACCGGCCGGTACGCCTGCTACCGCGTCTACGCGTGCAAGGGCGGCGGGTTTTACAGCGTCGCGGCGCTGGAGCCGAAGTTCTGGGCGACCCTGTGCAACGCGGTCGGCCGCCCAGACCTCATCGACCAACAGTTTGCGGAAGGAGAAAAAGGCGAAATCGTGCACCAAGCATTCGAAGCTCTCTTCTCGTCTCTTACGCGGTCCGAGTGGGAGAAGGAGCTCGCGGACTGCGATGCATGTTGCGAACCGGTGCTCGAGCTGGACGAGGTGATGTCTCACCCGCAAATCGCGGTGCGCCAAAAGCAGCGCGGGATAGAAGGCGGTGCGCCGCGCTTAGGCGAGCACACGGCGGCGGTGCTGGACGAGCTTGGGGTCGATACCTCGCGTTACCAGGAGCTGCTGCGCCAGGGCGTCATCTGACCGAGAGGACTTCTCTCCAGAGCCGATCGACGCGCTCCCGCGTCGCTTCACGGGTGCCGCTGTTGTCGATCACGCGCGCCGCCAGCTTGCGCTTCTCCTCGATGCGCATCTGCGAGGCGATCATCGCTTTCGCCCTGTCTTCGCCGAGGCCGCGGCCCTCGACGAGGCGCTTCAACTGGAGCGGTTCGGGCACGTACACCAGCACGGTCGTCGAGTAGAGTCGCTCGAGCCCGTTCTCGAACAAAAGCGGCACGTCTTGCACGACGACATCAGCGCCGGCCTCGATCGCCTCGGCGGTGCGCGCCGCCATCCACTCCCGCACAAGTGGGTGGACGATCGCGTTCAGGCGCTGACGCGCGTCCTCGTCGTTGAAGACGAGCTGGCCCAGCCGAGGCCTATCGATGCGCCCGTCGCGCACGTAATCGGGCCCGAACTCGCGAACGACCGATGCGAATCCCGGGCTGCCGGGCTCGTACGCGGCATGGGCGGCTTCGTCCGCGTCGATGACGGTCGCGCCTAACTCTTTCAGCATCCCGGACACGGTGGACTTCCCGGAGCCGGCGCCGCCTGTCAGCCCAATGAGTTTCAATTTGCGGGAATGGCTGACGAGGAAAAGTTCGACGCCGTGGTCGTCGGCGCCGGCCCGGCGGGCTCGGCGGCCGCGATCACGATGGCCAAGGCGGGACTACAGGTCGCGCTGCTGGAGCGGGGCGCCCGGCCGGGCTCGAAGAACGTGATGGGCGGCATCCTGTACAACCACTACCTCGAAGAGATCGTAGGCGACGCGTGGAAAGAGGCTCCCCTGGAGCGACCGATCATCGAAGAGCGGCGCTGGATGATGACGCCGGACGCCGCCATCGGTCTCGACTACAAGAACCTGCGCAACAAGACGAAGCCGCATTCCTACTCGGTCCTCCGCGCCAAGTTCGACGCGTGGTTCGCGGAGCAGGCGGAGAAGGCGGGCGCGGTGGTCGTCCCGGAAACGGTGGTCGACCGGCTCATCACGAAGGATGGTCGTGTGATTGGCGTGGGCACCGGCCGTGGCGACGATGTTTACGCCGACGTCACGATCGTGTGCGAGGGCATCGGCCTGGGCACCGGCCTGCTCGAGAAAACCCTGATCAACGGCAAACCGCTGAGGCGAAAGCTGCGCCCGAATGAGGTGGCGATGGCGGTCAAAGAGATCATGCAACTCGACACGAAGTTGATCGAGGAAAGGTTCAACTGCGATCCGGGCGACGGCTGCACGATCGAATGCTTCGGCGAATCGACGATGGGGATGTCCGGGTTCATGTTCATCTACACGAACAAGGACACGCTATCGGTGGGCGGTGGCGCGCTGTTGAGCGAGTTCAACCAAACGCTGCGCAGCCCAAACGATTTGATGGAGCACTTCAAAAAGCACCCGGCGGTGAAGCCGCTGCTGCGCGGCGCCGAGACCGTGGAGTACCTGGCCCACCTCATTCCAGAGGGCGGCTACCGCGGGATCCCGAAGGTCTACGGCCCCGGCTACCTGGTGTGCGGCGACGCGGCGATGCTCTCGAACCCGGTGCACCGCGAAGGCTCGAACCTCGCGATGGAATCAGGCCGCCTGGCCGGCCTGACGGTGGTGCACTGCAAGGAGGTCGAGGACTTCTCGGAGCGCCGCCTCGCGGAGTACAAAGGCCGGCTCGACCACTCGTGGGTGATGGCCGACATGAAGAAATACGACGGGGCGGTGCCGCTGCTCGAGCACAACCCTCAGATGCTGACCAAGTACCCGCAAGTCCTGGACCACGTCCTGGACGAGTTCTTGCGGGTCGACGGCAATTCCAAGTGGAAGAAGCAGTCGAACATTGTGAAGATGGTCCGCAAGGAAGGAATGTTCCGGATGGGCTGGGACACGCTGAAAGCCCTCTGGACGATGAAGTAACAGCCGGCCTTACGTTTCGATCGGCTCTAGTTGGTTCACCGGTGGTGCCATGGCAGGTCTCTCGGTCACCGTCTGCGCCATGACGTAACGAGATCTCTGGCCAAAGTAGACATCCTGGGTCGAGATCTGGACCTCCATCACTGTCCCGTCCTTCTTGCGATGGAGGCGCGGACCCGATTGCTCAACGTGAAGGATTGCCGGTGATTCCGGCCCTTCGTCCGGGACGTTGAGGTCCTTGATCGTCATCGCGAGAAAATCTTCGTGCGAGTAGCCGTACCGCCTTACCGCCGCGTCGTTCACCTCGACAAAACGCAAAGTCCCCAGGTCGAAGACCCAGGCAGCCTCGGGCTGGGCCTTGAAGAGGGCCTGGTACTTGGCCGCCGTTCTTTCCAGCTCGTCGCGCGTAGCCTCGAGCTCATAGACCTTCTCGTAGAGCTTGGCCGCCACGACGCGCAGGTGTTCGACATGAAACTCGGAGCCGAGGGCAGCTTCGGTACTCAGTGGGACTACCGCCCCGTCAAGCAGGGCCTTGGCCACGACGTCGAGAAAGGCTTGTGGCTCGAACGGCTTGATGATGACCTGCTGGATGCCGATCTGTTCTGCGATGCGGCGGATTTCTGGCTCGAGGTAGTGGGCTGTTTGCAAGATGATGGGCGTCGTAGCCGTCCTCGGGTCGGCGCGCACGGCACGGGCCATGTCGTATCCGTCGATGCCAGGCATGATGAGGTCGACGATGATCAGGTCTGGCTTCACCTTCTTGATCAGGTCCAGACCAGCCTGCCCGTCAGCGCAGAGCATGGCCTTGTGACCCGCGTACTTAAGGAGGCTCGCCATCAATTGCCGGTCGGGCGCGCTGTCTTCGACAACGATCACGGTGGCCATCAATGGCTGTCCCCCGAGGGGAGCGATCCCGCCATCAAAGGTCCTTGCCTTGAAGCGGCGAACGTTCCTCCAGCCCTCTCACACCACCGCTATACCGGCTATTCCCTTAGAACCAGCCCTCAATACACATGGGGTCGCTGCGGGCTTACAGAACACCGCCGCCCGCATCCCGCCCAACCTCCCTCGAAGGCCACCCGAGCCGCGCCGACGCCGTCGTCCGGTCGCTCCCCTCTGCTACTTGGAGATATCGACCTGGATCGTGTGATACCCGCTTGAGCCACTCGGATAGCTGGACGAGCTACGCGCATCCTGTAGCGCGCCCGTGCCATCGGTGGCCCGCGCCATGATTCGATAGGCCCCTTCAGCCGAAGGCGTCCAATCGACCGACCACAGCACCCATGTCAACGTAGACAGCGGCGCCTGGAACGGAGCCTCCTTCCAGCTCTTCCCGCCGTCGGTGCTGTACTCCACCTTCTTGATGCCCCGCGTCCCGGCAAACGCCACCCCGGCGATGGTGACCACTCCAAGCTTCACCACACCCCCGTCCGCCGGCGCGTCGATCCGCGACGTGGTCTTGACAATGGGGTTGTGGTCCCAGCCCTGCTGCTCCCAGTAACCGCCGCTCTCGCTGTTTACGAGATCGATCCGGGTCAGCCATTTTGGCCCCTTCATGCCGTAGAAGCCTGGGATCACCATGCGCGCCGGATAGCCATGGCTCGTGGGCAGCGCAGCACCGTCGAGCGCGTAGGCCACGATGATCTCGGGTGAGGCGCGGACGAGGCTCACCGGGATGCTCTCGGTGTACCCGTCGACCGCCGTGAACGCGACCCACGTGCCCGAAGCCCGGGCGCCGGCCATCGTGAGGAGGTCGGTCAGTCTGACCCCGGTGAAGCTGCCGGTGCTCATCAGTAGGCCGCCAACATCATTGCTGACGCACTCCAGCGTCACGTACTCGGTGATCCCCGGCAGTGCCTGGAGGTCGGTGAGCGACAGCTTGAGCGGCCGGTCGACCAGCCCGCCCACCGCAAGGGTCCATCCCTGCGCGTCCACGACAGGATCGACGAAGTTTTTCGAAACGACGTAAAAGTTCTGGACCGGCGTGATCTCGGGCGCCGGGCCCCGCAGGCCGGCCTCAGGGGGGTTCACGATCGCGGAATACCAGTCGGGCAGACGACTGACCGCGAGCACGCCCAGGCTGATCGCCCCGATCGTGAGGGGCAGAGTCCCCAGCAAACGCCGCCGGCCCATGTCCACTGCAGCGGCGCCGCCCGCCTCCTGACCCATCTGCAGCACGACGCTGTACACGGCAAAGAGCGCGGCCCAGATCAAAGGCGTGGACGGGCCATCATTCAAACCCAGGAACCCAGAGCCGCCCAACGGCAGCAGGATGGCGGCCACGACCAACCAGCCGATGCCTGCGAACCCCAGGGCGAGGTACTGAAACTTCCAGCGAAGGCTCGCCACGGCCCAGCCTGAGCCGAGCACCCCCAGCGCGACGACCATGGCGACGATCAACCCGAACTCTTCGACGACCTTGCCGGCGTGCTGGAGCGTATCGATCAGAAACCCGAACACGAAGCCGGGCATCAGCGAGAGGATCGGCTGGTTCAGGAGCGCGGGCAGCGTACGAAGGCCGAGCAGCAGGTTCGCCAGGTACATGAGGGCGACCAGCGCGAGCCCGGCGAGCGCGCCCCAGCCGAACCCGCGCAGAGCCGCCCGGCGCTTGCTGATCGCTGTCATCACAGTTGCTTTACCGGGAGACGATACGGGGCCGCGGTTAAGTGGACCCTTACCGAAAGGATGTTGCCTGCTGATAGCATCGGGTGACGGCGATGGCAGCACCTATCAGTGCCGAAGACCTTTACCGATTTCGCTGGATCGATCACGTCCGGCTGAGTCGCGATGGCGAACGGGTCGCCTACCAGCTGGGATGGGCTGACGCCGAGTCGCGGCAGAACCGCAGCCGGGTGGTGGTCCGCAAGCTCCTCGAGCCCGAGTCGATCGAGCCGACGGGCGCGCCGCGCCGGGATCATTCGCCCGAGTGGTCGCCCGACGGCCGCCGCCTCGCTTTCATGAGCAAGGTCGGCCCCGTCGATCAGCTTTTCGTGCTCGATCTCGCGGGCGGAACCGAGCCGCGCCAGCTGAGCTGGATCCCAGAGGGCGCCGCGAGCCCGCTCTGGTCTCCCGACGGAAACCGGATCGCCTTCACAGGCACCCTGCTCTCCGACCCCGACGCGGTGGTCGACGATCCGCGGCCGCCAGAAGGAAGGGACCAGCCGCGCCGCACTCCGGTCGCGCGGATTGCCCGCCGCCTCGACTACAAGCACGACGGCCTGGGTTACGTCGATGGCAGATACCACCACCTCTTCGTAGTGTCCGCGGTAGGCGGAAACGTTACTCAGCTGACCACCGGGGCGTGGGATGTCACCGGTTTCGACTGGGCGCCCGACAGTAAGAGCCTGGTCGTGTCGGGAAACGCCGAGCCCGGCGCGGACATGCAGCGCGACCTGAACCTTTACATCGTCGACCTGGCCGGTCATCGACATCGGTTTGGTGGCGGCTTCTACCTGAGCGCGCCCGCCTGGTCGCCGCGCGGTGACCTGATCGCCTTCATCGCCCCGAGCGGGCTTGACCCCGGCCTCCTCGAGAGACTGTGGGTCGTGCCCCTGACCGGCGAGCACCCACGCTGCCTGACCGCCACTTTCGACCAGGGCGTCACGGACAGCATCATCACGGACATGCGAGCCGGCCACGGCAGCCGACTCTGCTGGTCGGCGGAAGGCGACCGGGTCTACTTCCTGGCAAGCGGGCCTGGCGTCACGAGCCTTTACTCCAGCGACCTCGACGGAAATGTCCGGCAGGAGGCCGGCGGACACCGGCGGATCTTCGACTTCGACCTCGCAAGCGGGGTGGCTGCGTTCGTCACATCCGACTGGAACAATCCCGGCGAGCTGCACATGCTCACCCAGGGCGCCGAGGCGCGGCTGACGGACCTGAACCCCTGGCTGCACGACCGTTACGTCGCCCAACCCGAACGCCACCAGTTCACCGCGCCCGACGGTTGGGTGCTGGAAGGCTGGCTGCTCAAGCCGGAGAGCCTGGACCCCGAGAAGGTGCACCCGATGGTGCTCGAGGTCCACGGCGGCCCACACGGACAGTACGGGTGGGCTTTCTTCCACGAGCTGCAGGTGCTCGCCGGCATGGGCTATGTCGTGTTGTTCCTCAACCCGCGGGGGTCGGATGGATACGGCGAGCGCTTCCGCCGCGAGGTGGTACGCGATTGGGGAGGCAAGGACTACGTCGACCTGATGAGCGCCCTCGACCAGATCATCGAACGCACGGGCTACGTGGACACGGCGCGGATGGGAATCGGTGGCGGTTCATACGGCGGCTACATGACCAACTGGGCGATCGGCCAGACGGATCGGTTCTCCGCGGCCGTCTCTATGCGCTCGATCTCGAACCTGGTCAGCGAGTACGCCCAGCACGACATCGTGCTGTGGGGCAGCTACGAGCTCGGGCCTCCGCCGTGGCCGGACCTCGACGAGCTCTGGCGGCGCTCGCCAATCCGCTACGTCCAGAACATCAAAACCCCCCTGCTGCTCACGTGTGGCGAGATGGACCTGCGCTGCGCCATTTCACAATCGGAAGAGCTTTTCGGAGCCATGCGACTGCTCGGCAAGACGGCCGAGCTCGTCAGGTTCCCCGAAGAGTCGCACGACCTCTCGCGGAGCGGTCGGCCGGACCGCCGTGTAGAGCGGCTGCGCCGCATCTCGGGCTGGTACGAGCGCTTCCTGGGCACCGCCGCGACGGCCCGGGTCACCGAGGAAGCCGCCACCCAGGTACTTCCGGTGCCCGACTTTGCGACCCGCGAGCTGCCCCTCGAGCACCCCGCCCCGCAGCCCATTAATGAGGAGGGTTCCCAGCAGATGGCGGTCGAGCCGGAGGCTGGGGCGGAGCCCAGCGCGCTCGAGACCGAAACCCTGGTGCTGCCGACCCTGGAGCCCACCGAGCCGTCGACGCAGATCGAGGCGATCCAGCCCGACCTAGCGGAGCCAGAGGCGCTGCCCGACCTCCCCGAGCCCGAGTTGGCGGGCGCCGGCGACGCGGAGGCCGAGGCGGCGATGGAGGCGGAACCGCAGCCGGAGCCGGAGCCGGAGCCCGAGCCCGAACCGCTGGCCGCGATCGAATCGGAGCCCGAAGTCGAGGCCGATGCGCAGGCGGAGCCCGCGGTCGGGGCGGAGCCAGAGGGGGCAGAGCCGGAGCCGGAGCCGGAACCAGTTGTGTCGGTTGAGCCGGAACCGCTAGCGGTCGCCGCGGCTGAGCCAGAGCCGGAAATTGCCATGGCGGACGAACCGGAGCCGGAACCCGAGGCCCCATCAGCCGTAGAGTCGGAGACGCCGGCGTCTTCTGAACCGTGGCTGCAGGCCGAGCAGGACTCGGATCCCGGCAGGGAGCCCGAGCCCGCGGCCGAAGCCGCGTCGGCGCCCGAGCCGCAGGCCGTCGTGATCGAGTCAGAGGCCCCGGCCGAACCGGCGGTCGCAGAGCCCGAACCGGTGGTCGCGGTCGACAAGTCGTGGCAGGAGACCATTCCCGACACGTCCCCCGAACCGGAGCCGGCCGCCCAGACGGCGGGACCCGAGCCGCCTCCTGAGCCGGGCCAGGCGACCCATCCACCCGCGCCGGAGGCGGCGCCTGTCTCGGTCACGGCCACGATGGTGCGCTGGCCGGGCGGCACATCCCCAGGCAACGGGTCGCCGGCCTCGGCGCCCCCTGACACCTTCGAAGAGGCGACCTCGATCATCCCGGCGTGGCAGCAGTCCGAATTGCCGTCCGATTCCCGAGAGACGGTGTCCCTGCAAGCGGTTCCGCTCGAGCAGATCGCCTCGGGCACAGGGTTCGCCGCGCTGCTCACCTTCGAGTCAGGACCGTTTGCGGGCCGGATCGTCGCGCTACCCAGCCAGATGGTGAGCGTCGGCCGCGCGCCGGACAACGACGTTGTCGTCGGCGACCCTGCGACCTCCGGTCACCACGGAAGGATCGAGGTGCGCAACGGCTACTTCTGGATCAGTGACCTCGGGAGCACCAACGGCACCCTGGTCAACGGAGAGCCCGTGATCGAAAAGCAGCTGTCCGACGGCGATTTGATCGCGGTCGGCCAGAACACCATGCGCTTTTCCCTAGAAACTTAGGATCGGGCGGCCAGCTCGGTGCAGCGCGCCGCCGCCTCTTCGAGCCTCGCGGTGAACTCCTCGACGTCGGGCACGATCCCGGGGTCGGCGGTGAGCCCGAAGTACGCATCACCGTTGTAGGAGACGATTGCGACGCCGAGGCCCATCGACGGGTAAAGCGGCGCGAAGGGCCAGACCTCGAGCAACTGGGCGCCGCCTGAGTAAAGCGGGAACTGCGGCCCCGGAACGTTCGTCACGTTGATGTTGG
>Ga0210394_10008998_pt1 | contig 10150 bp, 7 predicted proteins | sample IncBWC12MmetaG_FD_160121 | JGI IMG/M metagenome (GOLD analysis project Ga0210394, IMG submission 160121) | Forest soil microbial communities from Barre Woods Harvard Forest LTER site, Petersham, Massachusetts, United States - Inc-BW-C-12-M | ecosystem: Environmental > Terrestrial > Soil >...
GGCTTTGTACTTGGAATAGTCGGTGAGCGGCTTGAGCGGCAGGTCTTCGGTGACATTGGGCTCGTCCTTGATGCCGTAGACCGAGGACGAGGACGCATAGATGAAGCGCTTGACGCCGGAGTCCTTGCTCGCCTGCACCAGCGGCCGGAAGCAGTCGAAATTGATCGACCTGCCGAGCTCCGGATTGAGGTCGAAGGACGGATCGTTGGAAATGCAGGCGAGATGGATCACGGCGTCGCAGCCGGCAACCGCGTTACGCACATCCGCCGGATTGCGCAGGTCGCCTTTGACCTGGATGAGCTTCGCACTGTCGTCGAGGCCGGCAAAAACTTCGCCGTAGATAAAGAGATCGAGGACGGCGACCTCATAGCCGGCGTTGAGCAATTTGGGCACGAGGTTCGAACCGACGTAACCAGCCCCGCCGGTTACGAGGACACGCTTGAACCGATTAGCCATCACGCTTTCCGATGTCCCTGTAATTACGCGGCCGGCGCCTTGGCGGTCTTTGCCAAGCCGGTGCCCCAGCTCGTTCCCCAACCCATGTCGATGTCGAGCACCGCATGGCACAGCGCCAGATGCGCGACCTCGACGAAACCGTACTCCTTGTCCTGGCCGCGGACATAAAAGTTCACGTCGCCGGTGCGCCGCAACGCGTTGCTTTCGCTGAACCCCGAATAGGTCACGACTTTACAGCCCCGCGCGCGCGCTTCCTTCACAGCGCCGAGGATGTTCGGCGACATGCCGGAACTCGAGATCGCGATCAGCAGGTCGCCCGGCCGGGCGTGGAATTCGAGCTGCTTGGCGAACACGTTCTCATAGCCGAGATCGTTGCCGAGGCAGGTGAGCGCGGAGGGATCGTTGAAGGCCAGCGCGCGAAGCCCGCCGTTCTTGGAAAAATCGATGGCCAGGTGGCTGGCGATGCCGGCGCTGCCGCCGTTGCCGATGAAAATGATCTTGTTGCCGGCGTTATGCGCCTCGTGCGCGGCCTTGCGCACCCACTCGCAGCCCGATTCCAGCGTCAGCTTTTTCGACGCCTGATCGGTCACTTCCGCGGCGCGCATGGCGTTAGCCAAAGAGCCGATCCAACGATCCAGCAATTCCCGCATGTCTTCAGGCTCCAGTATTATTTGAGCAGGCCAGTGATGCCCTTGATCAGGGCGGCCTTCTCGATTGAGCGCCGATGGCCGACGATCTCGACCTTCAGCGCGCCGACGACATTGCCGATGAAGCCGACGCGGTTCATCGGCGCGCCTGCCGCAACCAGCGGCGCCGTCACCGCAAGGAACGCATCGCCGGCGCCGACCGTATCCACCACGTTTTTGGCGAAAGCAGGGATGGTGTGGGTGATGCCGCCGGCCTCGAAGGTGACGCAACCGTGCTTGCCCTGGGTGACGATGATCTTCGAGCAGTCGATGTGATTTTCGGCAAGCCGGCGCGCGATATCGCCGACATTGGCGATGCGGTCGCTGACCGCAAGCCGCGCCTCCGGCGCATCGATGCAGACGTAGTCGGCGCGGCCATATTTGGTGATCAGATTGTAGCCGAGATTAGCGCTGTTGCTTTGCGTGTTCACGGCCAGGAAGCGCGCTTTAGAGGTCAGCGCCTCGATCGACGACGGCGCGATCAGGCCGTGGCCGAAATCGGCGGCGATAACGACGTCGTAGTCAGCCGACCGGTCGACGATCGCGCGGTCGACCTCGCCCTGCACGTCCGGCGTCAACGGCTCGTCGTTCATGAAGTAGACCTCGAACAGCTTGCGCATATACGAGGGATCGACGAAACGGCGTTTCAGCGTGGTCGGCGCGCCGACCCGCGTAAAAGCCCGCAAGCCGACATTGGGCTTGAGACTCTGGCGGATCAGGTCGTCGTGGGTGTCGGAATCGCCGATGCAGGTGATGATGTCGACCTGCTTGCAAAACGACGCCACATGGTTGGCAGCGGCGAACACGCCGCCGGCGAACAGCTCGCGATCCTGATAGCGGGTCGCGATCATGTTCTCCTTGGGCGTCTTGTGCATCGGCAAGACGTATTGATACTCGTCGATAATGGCGTCGCCGACGATGAGAACGCGGTAGTCGGCGACGCGCTCGATCAGCTCGCAGAGCTGGTCGAGACCGCCGTCCTGGCGCAGCGTGTCGAGATGCTCGCGGATATGCGGCTCGAAGACGTTGAGGTGGCGGTTGATCAACTCGCTCGATGAGAACGACACCTCGTCGGTGAAGTGGATGCGCCCGCCATAGGTCTCGACCGCATCGCGCTCGAGCGAAATCTTGCCGGTGATGTCGCCCTGCGGGTTCTGATAGTCCTGGCCCTTGACGTAGATCGACGGTCGTATGCGCTCGATGGCGCTCACCGCGTCGGCGGCGTCGTTGATGGCGACCCAATCGACATATTCGAGCGTGGCCAGCATCTCGGCGCGCAATTCGGCGTTGAACACCGGCCGCCCGGGACCCTTGTTGACGAAACGGTCGGCAGTGACGGTGACGATCAGCACGTCGCCGAGTTTGCGGGCGGCTTCGAGATGACGCACGTGGCCGAGATGCAAAAGATCGAACGTGCCGTGGGCCTGGACCACGGTCTGGCCGGCGCGCCGGGCCTGCTCGCAGGCCGCAGCGACCTCGGCCAAGGTCCGCACCTTGTGGCGCGGGCTTGGCGAGCGGCCGACCGGCGGCTGCGGAATCAGTTTTGCGACGCTTGAGTCCATTCTCGTCCTCTTACGCCACTGGCTCGGCGTCGAGAAAGCGGAACCAGTCGCTGGTCGCTTCCGCAATACGCGACGCCGTCCACACTGGCGCGTCGCGCCAATAGTCGATGTTCGCCAGCATCACCTTCACGCCGTCGGCAAAGGCCACCTTGGGCTGCCACCCCAGGTCGTGCTGAATCTTGGCAATGTCGGCCCAGGTGCAATCCGGTTCTCCGGGGCGTTTGGGGATACGTACGGTCGGCGGCGACCCCAGAAGCCTCACCAGCTCATTGACGCTGACAGGCCGCCCGCTCCCAACATTGTAGATTTCGCCGATTTTGTCACTCTCGGCGACCGTGATCAACGCATCGACCACGTCGGCCACGAAAGTAAAATCCCGGGTCTGCTCGCCGTCGCCGACCACGGTGAGCGGCTGGCCGGCCAGGAGCTGGGCCAGGAAAACCCCGAACACCGCGCCATAAGTTCCGCTGGTCCGCGCCCGCGGCCCGTAAACGTTGAAGAAGCGCACCGACACGGCCGGCAGCCGGTAGACCTGGGCCCAATGCATGACGAGTTGCTCGCCCAGATATTTGGTTAAGGCATAGGGGTAGCGCGGATCGGCCAGGGCGGTTTCGGCCGTCGGATAGTGCTCAGGAATGCCGTAGCAAGACGAGGAGGCGACATAAACCAGGCGCTTGACGCCGTGACGGCGGGCCGCCTCCAGCACGCAAAAGGTGCCGTCGACGTTGGAGCGGAAATAGGCCTCCGGCTCCTGGATCGAGGGCACGATGTCGGCGCGGGCCGCCAGATGGAACACCCGCTCGACGCCGGCGGTAGCGGCGGCCACGGCGGCGCCATCGGCGACATCGCCTTCGATGATCGTCACGCTAGAATTTCCGTTATGATGCTTGAGGTTAGCACGCCGACCGACGACAAAACTGTCGAACGCGCGCACCGCGCGGCCTTGCGCCAGCAAGCGGTCGACGAGGTGGCTGCCGATAAAACCGGCGCCGCCCGTCACCAAGTCGATTCCTGTCGGCGGTGCCACTATCCCTCCTCTGTCGGGCGCGAGCTTATGCGTTCAAAAGCCACTAATTTCAAGCACAGATGGTCAGCGGCTAAGAGCCGGGCTCCGCAAGGGTTTTGCGGCGTGTTTTCCGGGTCGTGCCGGTGACGTGCGGGAGGCCGGCGGCGACCGCGACGACCGGCATCGTGACCCTTTCGGGGGCGTCGCCCCGCCTGGCTTTGCTAATTGGCGTTCGCCACCGGACCCGACGCCGCCGGTTGGACGACAGGCGCCGCCGTGGCCCGCGGTCGCCACACCAGCGGCTCCAATCCGGCAATGAGCCGCACGGCAGCGAACCGCAGCGGCAATTCGACCAGCACGTGGACGACCAGCGCGACCAGCGAACAGGCGATCGCCAGCAGCACGAATAGCACCACTCCCGTGGTGTATGGCGAGCTGAAGGACTTGGCGAAATTAACCAATGTCATGCCCGGTACGCCAACGAGCCCCCATAGGCCAAACAGCGCCGACATCGTCATGTCATGGGTGAGGTAGAGCGGATAGGTCAGGTCGCCGAGCCAGTTCGAAACGCGGTTATTCTTGGTCGCCTCGAAAATTCCCGGCAGCGCGAGAGCGAACAGAACGGCAGCCGCGTAGTCATTGATCCGGAACCAATCGCCGGCGGGACCCCAACCGTTCCGAGAGACAAACCACACCGCCGCGATGAGAATCGCAAACGACGGCCACGGCCCGGCAGCCCCGATGTAGGGAACGCGCCTGGCCAAATGCCCAAGCATGAAAAACATGAATGTCGACGGCAGAAAAAAATAGCTCCAGATGATGTATTCTTGGGGTGACGGCGGATTAGGGCTGACCACAAAGAACACGACAATTCTGACGGCCAGAGAGCCGACCAGTGCAGCGAGAGCCAGGGGAACCGATCGCAGCAACCATGGCGCCAGCAGATAGAACGTCATCTCCGCGCCAAGCGTCCACCCGATCTCCGTTCTGAACGGGAAGAAACCAAAATATTGATCAGGGTAGTGCGCGAACGGAACGAGCCAATCCGATCCGAACAGAAAGATCGCGCTGAAGACACCCGGCGGCGATTGGTGCAGCCACGCGGCGGACACCGTCACGGTGGAAAATACCACCATGGCCCACCACAACGGATAAATTCGCAGGAACCGCGATTTGTAGAACTGATAAGTTCCCGCTTTTGTCCGTGGATACTTGGAATCCAAGACGTAACTCATCAGGAAACCGCTGACGATGTAGAAGAATACGACGGATCGGCCGCCGATAACGTTCAACGACCAATGGGCGTCGCAGGTAATCTGGAAATTTCTTGCAGTATCGCATTCATGGCCGAGCACGACGCCATAGGCGAGGAACAGACGAATTGCCCCCATGCTCCGGCCCCTGCGCAATGTCGCGCTGAATTCTTCAAACGAACCTGACCGGGAAGCGGATTCATGTCAATGGCGCGGCGGTGTAGCTTAAGCCCGTCAGGCGAACAAGTACCGAAACAAACGCGTCGGACGCGCAAAAGCTGCCGGCGATAGGTGCAAGGCATTGCTTGACATGACTTCCCCGGGCATCGCGTAATACCGATTGCCTATCGCCGATAGGGGACTTCAGGAATGCAGCACGAGACGGCGCGGCCGACAATTCCGTTCTCGACAATCGATCTTTCGTCCGACAATCCCATTGCGGATATCCTGAACGCGCCGAAGTTCGGCGAAACCGAGTCGGCCGTATACAAGACTGCGGCATCGCAGCGCGCGCTCATTTCGGCGGTGGCGGCGGCCTTGATCTACACCCTCGTTCGCAACGCCAGGCCGCAGCACGTCGTGGAGATTGGCACCTACCACGGCGGCACATCGGAGTTGATCTGCCAAGCTCTGCATGAGAATGGCTCGGGCATTCTGCATACGGTAAGCCCGTTCGAAGCCGAACACGTCTGCCCCATCTTCGATTCTTGGCCCCAAGAGCTGCGCTGGCACCTGGAATTCTATCCGATGACGTCCATGGACTTTTACTACCAACTGTATCGGCGTGGCATCAGGCCGGAGATCGCCTTCATCGATGGCGACCATTCCTATCAAGCGGCGCTGTTCGATATCCAGTCGCTGGCGAGGTCGCTTGAGCGACGCGGGTTCCTGCTGGTCGACAATGTATCGCAGCCAGGCCCCTATTACGCGGCGATGGATTTCCTGCAACGCAATCCGGATTGGACGCAATGCAAGGCCCGCGATCCAATATGGGCCGATCCGAACAAGGCCTTCGACCGCGAGCGCACCTGTGTGCCGGAAACCGACTTCGAGATTTTACGGGCGCCACGCGGCTATAGCATCGGATCGAGGCCGGTGACCTTTGGCGAAATGCCGTCCACAAACGAGGTCAAGGGGTTGCGCATCCAGGCCGAATCCGCCGGCGGCACTTTGCACGCCCAATGCGTGCTGCGCGGCTTTCCAGGCGCCGAAAAAGTCACTATGGCGGCGCTCCCTATAGCGACGCCGGGTACGGTGGATCTGACCTTTCCCGAATCGCTCGTGATCAAAGGATCGTTCGAACATTGCACGGCTGAGCCATGGCTGGTTTGGAGCGGCGAAACTCCGCTCACATTATCGCAAATTCCGACGATCATCTCCTGACCGACCGTCGCTACTCCCGCTCGTCGATCTCGACGCCGCCGAACACGATATTCTGGCCGGCGCCCTGGAAGTACTGCAGGCCGTTGCTGCCTTCCAGGAGGTTCGCGGTGACGTAGATCTGGCCGTCCTTGGTCACAAGATCGAAAGTCGCCTTAACCCATCCGTCCGTTGCCGAAGCCACGCCGAGCTTCGCCAAATCTCCGGACGATTTGGTCGTCACAGCTTTCTGCAAGTCGAACGAAGCCGCGCCGTAATGCACGGGAACGCCCGTTTGCGGATCGTTGCTGTCTCGACCCTCGACCATGGCCCAGGCATTTGGCGCGGATTTGAGCCACACCGTGAGGTGATAGGTGCCGCCGGGCTTGAGATTGTCAAAGCGGACGCCGAGGCCATGGCGCGATGCAGTGGGCGTTGCGGTCAGCCGCCGCGGCTGGAAACCGGCGACGACGGGCTTCTCCGCCGTCTCGTCCTTGACGGTCAAGCCCACCAGATAATCCCATTCGTTCTGTTCTGTGTTTGCCGGAGCGGCGGATGCTGAAGCGGCGGGAGCGGCAGCGGCAGCGGCAGGAGCCGAGGTGGTAGCCGCAGGCGGCCGCTCACGATCGGCCGCCAATATCTTCTCGGCATAGAATTTGCCGATCACGTCCATGCCCTTATCGGTCAGATGCGGCGGGTCGATGAAATACGGCATGCGCTCCGGCCGGGGATCGGGAAACAGCGTCCCGATATTGTAATACTCGACCACCCTGCCGCGCGCGGTTTCTCCATCGGCCAACTGCTCGAGCTGGACCGCGCCGTTGCCGAAAATATAGGTGCTGGCCGGCTGCGCGGTGGCTTGGCCGCACGCCTCGTTCTCATGCTGCTTGAGATACCCTTCGAGCGATACGGTCCGCTTTTCGATTGCGGCTTTGCGCTCCGGCGAGCCGACCGGATACTGATAGATGTCGTTAAAGTCGCCGGTAAACTGATTGACCACCGGCTGCGTGGATAAAATGTAGCGCGCCTGCGGAAACAGATTCAGCATGCCCCGCTCCGATGCGAGATAGAACGCCAGCATTTGCCGCGCCTCTCCCACTTTGGTGGGGATTATCTGGCGCCGGACCGCCCTGTCCTCCTGGCTCGACTGATCGAATATCTGGTCATCGGCAACGTATTGCTTGCCGGTGATGATGCGGTAGGCTTTGCTGTGTAGAATCAGCTCGTTTTCAAGCCAGCCGCGATAAAAGACCGGGTGCAGCGTCGACATCAGATAACCGTCGATGTACGAACGCATTGTGGCAAAAAACAAAGGATTGCCCGGGCCTTGGGAATAGTTGCAGCCAACGCCGGCGTCGTTGAAACCATCCATGGAGACGACCCAGTCGGGATCGAACTGGGTGCCCCAATACTGTAGCCCAATGAACTGCTGGAACGCGATCCAGCTTCCCATCGCCAGATTTATGACCGTGTAGCGCTCGCCGCTTTGCAGCGTATTGAGATAATATTGCATCCGCCCCGCCACCGTACGGTCGGTGGCAGTGGCGCCGACTCCCCATGCCGCCGAGCCGCCGGTGAACAGCACGACCTTTTCGTTGGCCGCCTTTTTATAGGTCTGGCCCACGACGAATTCATGCCGATCGTTGTAGCCGAGCGAATTGGTTCGCACGGTGGACCGATAGGTCTCTTTGGTGAATGTATTGAAAAATTCCTGGTAGTCGCCCGGCGCGGTCGTGATCATCACGTAGGGCTGGAAAGTCTGCCAAAGCCCATTCTTCAAGCCGTCCGGCTGTTCGTGTCCCCAGTGCCGAAAATAAAACTCGATGCCGCCCAATAGCGCAATGAGGACGATCAGATTGACCGTGACGACCCGGATTGCGTTTGCAAGTTTCTTCATTTGCCGAATTGGAAATCCACCCGGACGAGCCGCCGCCGGTCAGAACAGCGTGTAGATCAGCGGCGCGACCACGCTGCCCTTCGCGAAGACCAATAGCCCGCCGACGGCCACCATGATGACGAGGACGGGTACCAGCCAGTACTTCTTGCGCGCGGCGATGAACCTGACGAATTCACGGAGAAACGCCATGAATTTTGCCCCTTGCTGCGCCGTCAATCGGGATCGAACGCGTTGCGATAATCGAGAATGAGAGCCGGATTCTGGCGGTCCTTATACAGAATGCAATTCCCGACCACCAGCATCTCGATCTCGGTTCCCATGAGGCAGCGGAAGGCATCCTCGGGCGAGCAGGCGATCGGCTCGCCGCGCACGTTAAAGCTGGTGTTGACGAGCACCGGGCAGCCGGTTTTCGCCTTGAAGGCGCTGATCAAGGCGTGGAACCGGGGATTGGTCTCGCGATGGACGGTCTGCACGCGGGCCGAATAATCGACGTGCGTGACCGCGGGGATCTCGGAGCGGATGACTTTGAGCTTATCCAAACCGTCGAGGTGATCCGCGCCATTGTATTCCACGCGGCGGCGTTGTCCGACGTCGGCGACCAGCAGCATGTAGGGCGACGGCCGGTCGAGCTCGAACCAGTCGGAGACGTCCTCCGCCAAAACGGCAGGCGCGAAGGGACGGAAGCTTTCCCGATATTTGACCTTCAGATTGAGCGTCCGCTGCATTTCGCGGTTACGCGGGTCGGCGAGAATGGAGCGGTTGCCAAGCGAGCGCGGTCCGTACTCCATGCGGCCTTGGAACCAGCCTACTGCGCGGCCGTCGGCTAGCGCCTGCGCCGTTCGATCGAGCAGCACGGGCTCATCATCGACGACCTCAAATCGAGCGCCCTCGGCGGTGAGGCGCTGGCGGATTTCCTCCTCGCCGTACGACGGTCCGAGAAACGCTCCCGACATCCCGTCGCCGGCTTTGGGCTTGCGCGCGTCGTTCGTTTGATAGTGGTACGCCACCAGCGCGGCGCCGAGCGCGCCGCCGGCATCGCCGGCGGCCGGCTGCACCCAGATTTGATCGAATTTGCCGTCGCGCAGGATTTTGCCATTGGCGACGCAATTGAGCGCGACGCCGCCGGCCAGGCAGAGATTGCGCTGGGGATATTCCGCCGCCAGGCCGCGGGTGAGCAGCAGCATCGCCTCCTCGAGGACGACCTGCGCCGAGGCGGCGATGTCCATGTGCGTTTGCGTCAGCGGTTCCTGCTCGTCGCGCGTTGGCATGCCGAACAACCGGCCGAATTTGTCATTGGTCATCGTCAGGCCGGTGCAATAGTTGAAATACGACATGTCCAGCCGGAACGATCCATCGGGTTTCAGGTCGATGAGATTGTCGCGAATGACGTCGCGGTAACGCGGCTCGCCATAGGGCGCCAGCCCCATCAGCTTGTACTCGCCGGAATTGACGCGAAAGCCGATGTAGGAAGTGAACGCCGAATAGAACAGACCGAGGCTGTGCGGAAAATGGATTTCCTTGAGGATATCGACCCGGTTGCCGCGGCCGAGCCCCGCGGTGGTCGTGGACCATTCGCCGACGCCGTCGACGGTGAGCACCAAGGCCTCTTCGAACGGCGAGGGAAAGAAGGCACTGGCCGCATGAGCATGGTGGTGCTCGGTGAACATAAGGCGCGCGGCATCGAAATCCGGGTCGATCTTGCGCAATTCCCCGAGCAGCATGCTCTTCTGGAACAGCTTTTCGCTGAGCCAGAGCGGCATGGCTTTCACGAACGACGCAAATCCGCGCGGCGCGAAAGCAAGATAGGTTTCCAACAGCCGCTCGAACTTGAGGAACGGCTTGTCGTAAAACACCACATTGTCGATATCGCGCAACCGGGCGCCGGCCGCTTTCAGGCAATAGCGAATCGCCTGATGCGGGAAGCTTTCGTC
>Ga0210394_10008999_pt1 | contig 10148 bp, 9 predicted proteins | sample IncBWC12MmetaG_FD_160121 | JGI IMG/M metagenome (GOLD analysis project Ga0210394, IMG submission 160121) | Forest soil microbial communities from Barre Woods Harvard Forest LTER site, Petersham, Massachusetts, United States - Inc-BW-C-12-M | ecosystem: Environmental > Terrestrial > Soil >...
GCCACAGCCGGCTGATGTCCTTGCCGTAAAGCTCCGAATGCACCGAGGCCTGCCGCGCCGCCATCCAGTTGGTGTTGCCGCGCAGCGTATTGATCTCGCCGTTGTGCGCGATCATCCGGTAGGGATGCGCCAGCGACCAGGTCGGGAAGGTGTTGGTCGAGAAGCGCTGATGCACCAGCGCCAGCGCGCTCTCGAAATCGGGCTCATGCAGGTCCGGATAATAGCTGGCGAGCTGGTCGGCGAGGAACATGCCCTTGTAGATCACGGTGCGGCACGACATCGACACCGGATAATAGCCGGCGAGGCCACGGTCGCGGCGCTGATAGATCGCCTGCGAGATCGACTTGCGCAAAATGTAGAGCCGGCGTTCGAACTCGTCTTCGTTCTTGAAGTGGGCACCACGGCCGATGAACACCTGCATGTTGGCGGGCTCTGTCGGCTTGACGGTTTCGCCGAGCGAGGAATTGTCGGTCGGCACCTCGCGCCAGCCCAGCACCGTCAGTTGCTCGGCCTTGATCTGGTCGGTGATGATGCTCTGGATGACTTTGCGCCAGGCCTTTTCCCTCGGCATGAACAGCGCGCCGACGGCGTATTTGCCGGGTTCCGGCAGCGTGAAGCCGAGCTCCTTTGCCTTGCGCGCGAAGAAAGCGTGAGGAATCTGCACCAGAATGCCGGCGCCGTCGCCCGCGCGCGGATCGGCGCCGACCGCGCCGCGATGTTCGAGATTGCAGAGAATGCTGATCGCGTCGGAGACGATCCGATGCGACTTCTTGCCCTTGATGTTGGCGATGAAGCCGACGCCGCAGGAATCCTTCTCGAGGCTGGGATCGTACATGCCCTCCGCAGCCGGCCGCCAGGTGTGCTCACGCGGATGGCGCGAAGCGTCAGCCGGTTCGGAGACCGAGGCCGCCGACAGCGCATCCGTCACGATGTTTTCGCGCTCGAACTCCGACCCGCTCATCTCAAGTCCTCTCAATAAGGCCAGGGGCCTCACCGTCGTCGTTGGCGCACCTTGGGCGTTGCGGTACCCACCGGGTCACCGCTCGTCCTTTGCGAGCCGCGATTTCCTAAATTCAGGCCCGGGCGTTCAGCGTCCCCGACGAACGGCCTTGCCTTTAATCTTTGGCGCCTCGACGCCACCTCGCGCTGCAATCCCCGTGCCGGGTTCGCGGCCGAAATTGAGACAGTGATACTGTCCTAACTCCCACCATGCCAAATTTTTTTCTATCACACAAGCGCGTGAAAGTCGCCGGGCGCCCGCTGCCGGGCCTTCCGAACCGGACAATGCAACGGGTGTGTCGCGGATTTGAGGCAAGCGCGCCGCGATCCGGCCCAAGGTCCGCCGAAATCAGGCATGAAAATTCCGGCCAGCGAGAGAGCATATAAGCTCTCGGCGCGGGGGCGCCACAGGAGCGACGGACAATGAAGCTGTTCACAGGGTGGGTGGTGTCGGCCGGGCTGGTTCTCATGGCTGTGCCTGCGAACGCGCAAGGGGCGGCGCCTCAGGACGCCGGCGGCGCTCGATCCGTCGCGGTGTCCGATTTCAGCGCGCCCTACGCGGCCATGCCGCCCGATGCGCCCGCGCCAGGTAACGCTCCCTTGCCGGGTTACGGCCCAAGGTTGCTGCCCCCGCAGGAAGTCTACACCGTCCTTCGCGAGAGCGGATACTCGCCGCTCGGGATGCCGCGGTTGCGCGGTCCGTTCTACACGATCGCGGTGATCGATCGCCGCGGCAACGACGGCCGTCTGGTTATCGATGCGCGCAGCGGGCAGATCGTGCGCTTCGTGCCGGCGTACCGGATCGGCGAAAATTACAGTGGCGATGCGGCGACGCCCTACGTAACAACTCCTTACGCACCGGCCGGACGGCTGCCGCCGATCAGCAATGTGAGCGGCCCGCCACGGCCGCCGGCTTCCGTGCCCAGGGTGGCAAGCCGCACGCCGCCGACGATACCGATGCCCAAGGCCGCTCCCTCGCGCCCGGACGCCGATAAGCCGGTGGTCGAGAAGCCAGCGCCCCAGCCCTCGCAGCAATCGGCCGCCGTGCAGGTCAAGCCGGCCGATACGCCGGCGGCCGCGCCCCCCGCCGTCGAGGCGAAGCCGGCCGCGCCGCCAATTCAGCCGACCCAGGAGATGCCCAAGGTGCAGGGGCTGGAGTAGCTTTTAAGGTCCTCGCGTCTGCGAGGACGACCACTGAACAAAAACGCCCCGGTTTCCCGGGGCGTTTTCGCAGGCAGCATCTGGCGCGAAGCAAGCGCGTTACGCGGCAGCCTTCTCGGCCGAGCCCTCGATCACCGGCGCGGCTTGCGCGCTGGTGGAGATCGGAATGTTGCGGGGCTTCTTGGCCTCGGGAATCTCGCGAACGAGATCGACGTGGAGCAGGCCGTTCTCAAGCGAGGCGTCTTTCACCACCACGAAATCGGCAAGCTGGAAGGCGCGTTCGAACGCGCGCGCCGCGATGCCGCGATACAGCACCTCGGACTTTTCCTTGCCGTTCTCATTGGCGGATTTCTCGCCCTTGATCGTCAGCGTGTTTTCCTTGGCGACGATCGAAAGCTCGCCTTGCGAGAAGCCGGAAACCGCAACACTGATGCGGTAGGTGTTCTCGCCGGTGCGTTCGATATTGTAGGGGGGATAACCGGGACTGCCGTCGGAGGCGGCCTGGTCGAGCAGCGAGAAGAACCGGTCGAAGCCGACGGTGGAGCGATAAAACGGAGCGAGATCGTAGGTACGCATAGGATAGTCCTCCATTGAGCGACTGTTGAATTTACCCGCCCGCCATCGGGCCGGGCTTTCGTGCTTGTGCAGCCTTGTGCTTTCGGTTTCCCGAAACACTGGTAGCGGCCTGCACGAAGGTGATATGGGAGGGGTATGAACGCGTTCAAGAGACGGCAAGCCTGCCGTTTTTTGCCGCTCCCGCCCCTTGATTTTCAGCACTTTTCACCTAGCCGGTCCGCAGCCCATGACGCTCGTCTCGACCCCCGCCAATCCCGCGCCGGAGAACGTCGTCTCCGGCACCATCAAGACGCCGGATGGCGCGGAATTGCGGTTCGCGCGCTGGGCGCCGCCGGCGGGCCGCAAGGGGACGGTTTGCGTCTTCACCGGCCGCAGCGAGCAGATCGAGAAATACTTTGAGACGGTGCGCGATTTGCGCGATCGCGGCTTCGCGGTCGCCATGATCGACTGGCGCGGGCAGGGCCATTCGTCGCGCCGCCTGCGCGATCCGCGCAAAGGCTATGTGCGCCATTTCTCCGACTATGAAGTGGACGTCGAAACCTTCGTGCAGCAGGTGGTGCTGCCGGATTGCCCGCCGCCGTATTTTGCGCTGGCGCACTCGATGGGGGGCGCGGTGATGCTGCGGGTCGCGCATGCCGGCAAGCGCTGGTTCGACCGCATGGTGCTGTCGGCGCCGATGATCGATCTTCCCGGACACCGAACGGCGTTCCCCGCGCGCGCGCTGTTGCGCGTCCTGCGGTTCGCGGGCCTCGGCGGCAATTACATCCCCGGCGGCGGTGACGCGCTGACCGGCTCGGAGTCGTTCGTCAACAATCCCCTGACCAGCGATCCCGTGCGCTACGCCCGCAACGCCGCGATTATCGAGGAAGATCCGACGCTGGGCCTTGGGTCGCCGACGGTGGCCTGGGCTGATACCGCTTTCTCCGCGATGCACGGCTTTCGCGCCTCGAACTATCCCGTGGAGATTCGTCAACCGATCCTGATGCTCGCTGCCTCCAACGACACCATCGTCTCGACACCGGCGATCGAGGAGTTCGCCTATCACCTGCGGGCCGGCTCGCACCTGGTCATCGCCGGCTCCAAGCACGAGATCCTGCAGGAGCAGGACCGCTATCGCGCGCAATTCTGGGCGGCGTTCGACGCCTTCGTGCCGGGCACCCCGCTGTTCGGGTGAATGAGGAAGAGTGCGCTGCCAACTGCCGCAGTAAGTCGTCATGCCCCGCGAAAGCGGGGCATCCAGTACGCCGCGGCCTCTCGATGGGATCACTGACGCCGGTGTCTACTGGGTCACCCGCCTTCGCGGGTGACGACACCTTTGGCGTGTCGGAAGCCTCCTCTCAAGACACCAAGGCTTTAAAAACCGCGCTCCCCGCCAGATAGATCCCGAGAAAAATCATCGAAATCAGAAACCAGCGGCGGAAAGTCTCCGGCTGCATCCGCAAGCGCACCGCCTGTCCGATCACCATGCCGGTGAATGAGCACGCCAATGCTATGACGCCGGGCAATGCAGTCGATTCATCGAGTAATCCCGCAGTTGAGAGGTTGAAGGCCAATGCCAGGGTCGCGACGGTGAAGAACACGCCGAGCGCTTGCACCAGTTCGTCCTTTTCCATGCCGATCGCCTGAAAGAACGGCATCGACGGAATGACCTGCACGCCGGTTGCGGCGGAAATGACGCCGGTGATCAGGCCCACGATGCCGCCCATCCATTTTTCATTCCGACGGGCGACACGGAGCCTGGCTTTCCGCAGTCCGATAATCGCATAAATCACCAGCAACAAGCCGAGAACGATGGTGCTGTAGCGCGCATATGGGCCGGTCATCGCTCCCGCGTTCAACCAGATGCCCGCCGCCGTACCGAGCAACAGCGGCCACAGCCGCCGCATGATGTCGCGCAGGTACGGACCGCCGAAGGTCTGCCAGATGTTGGTGAGAATGGCAGGCATGATGACGATGGCGAGCGCATGCACCGGCGGCATCGCGACCGCGAGCAGGCCCATCGACACCGTCGGCAGGCCAAGCCCGATCACGCCCTTGACGAAGCCCGCCAGAAGGAACGCCGCGGCGATGAAAAGCAGGAAGGGGTCGAACATGACGTCACATTGACCGATCGTCCGGATCGGCACAATCTGGAGCTTGTTGAATTAGCCTTCGGCCATGACGAAGGCAGAGGGTTGGACGATCCGCCATGCGTTTCGATCTGGTTGATCTTCAGCTGTTTATCGCGGTTGCGGACTCGGGCAGCATCACGCATGGCGCGCTGCGCGCCCATCTTGCTCTCGCATCCGCCAGCGCCCGGATCAAGGGCCTCGAAGCCGCCCTTGGGGTTGCGCTCGTGAAGCGGCGCCGCCGCGGCATCGAGCTGACGGCTGCGGGCGAAAGCCTCCGCGATCATGCCCGGCTGATCATGCATGACGTCGAGAACATGCGCGGCGATCTTGCCGCTTTCGCCAGCGGCGTCAGGGCCAGCGTGCATCTGCTCGCCAACACCTCCGGGCTTTCGGAGCATCTGCCGAAGGCGCTCGCGGCATTCCTGCGCGAACATCCCGACATCAGCCTCGATGTCGAGGAACGCGAAAGCACCGATATCGTCACGGCGATTGCCAGCGGCGCGGCCGATATCGGCTTTGCCGCCGAGCACGCTTTGCCGGAAAATTTTGAGCGGTTTCCGTTCAGCGAGGACCGGTTGATGCTGGTGGCGCCGCGGCGCGGCGATTTCGCCAACCGCCGCGGAATCGATTTTCTGGAGGTGACGGATCGTGACTTCGTCGGACTGACCAATTCGACCCCACTTCAGCTTCATGTCGCAAGGCATGCCGCGCGGCTCGGCGTGCGGTTGCGTTTTCGGGCGCGATTGAGGGATTTCGATGCGATCTGCCAGATGGTGGCCGCTGGCGTCGGCATTGCGGTAATGCCGGAGGCCGCCGCCAGGCGCTGCGCGCGATCGATGCCGATCGCGATACTTTCCATCCGTGACGCCTGGGCCAACCGGAAGCTCGCAATCTGCGCCCGCAGCTTCAAGACGTTGCCAAGACCGGCAAAGCTGCTGGTGGAGCATCTGCGCAAGACGGCAAGATAGGTCTCACTGTAACCAGCTCGTCATGCCCGGCCTTGTGCCGGGCATCCACGTCTTAACGGTGTCAACAAGATAAAGACGTGGATGGCCGGGACGAGCCCGGCCATGACGGAGGTGAGGTGTACGTCGCGAGTTTCACTTCTCCGTGGTGACGCCGGCGTCCTTGATCACCTTGGCCCACTTCTCGATCTCGGTTCCGATAAAGCCGTGAAAATGCTCCGGGCTGTCGCCGATCAGCGTGGCGCCCTGGCTGGCGAGTTTTTCCTTGACGGTGGGATCTCGCATCGCTTCGGTCGCGATCCGGTTCAGCGCCGCGACGACGGCCGCGGGCGTACCGCCGGGCGCGACCATGCCGTACCAGTTTTCGGCCAGCAGATCGGGCATCCCGACTTCGGCCGTGGTCGGCACGTCCATCGCCGTCGGCGCACGCTCGGGCGCTCCGATCGCAATCGCCCGCAACGCGCCAGCCTTGATTTGCGGCAATATCACCGGCAGATCGAGAAACACCATCTGCACCTGATGTCCCAACAGATCGTTGACGGCAGGCGCCGCACCTCGATAGGGCACGTGCACGATGTCGATCTTCGCCGTCAGCTTGAGCAGTTCGCCCGCCAGATGCGGCAGGCTGCCGGGGCCGGACGATGCGAAATTGAGTTTTCCGGGCTGCGCCCTGGCCAGCGCGACGAGTTCGCCCATGTTCCTGGCGGGGACGTTGCTCGCCACCACCAGCATTTCCGGCACCTTTGCGACCAGCGTGATCGCTTGCAGGTCATTCAACGGATCGTAGGCGACCTTTTCCATACTGGGGCTGATGGCGAGCGCACCGGCGCTCGCAATCGCGATGGTGTAGCCATCGGGTTTCGCCTTCGCCACCACATCGGTTCCGAGCACGCCGCCCTGGCCGCCGCGGTTGTCGATCACCACCGGCTGCCTGGTCAGCTCCGACATGCGCTGGCCGATCACCCGCGCGATCAGGTCGTTGGGCCCGCCCGCCGGAAACGGCACGATCAGCCGAATCGGCCGGTCGGGAAAATCCGCCGCCGCAACCGATGCCGGCAGCAGCAGGGAAAGTCCGGCTGCCAGCGCACGAAATACTCTCATGCAAGCCCCTCAAACTGTCTGCCCCTCATGGTGAGGAGCGCATCTTCGCGCGTCTCCGGACGATGCGGAGCCTGTCATCGGGCGCGCGTTCGCGCGACCCGTTGGCATCGCCTTGAGAACCATGAGGGCCGCGCTGTTTCGCCATCCTTCGAGACGCCGCGCGAGAGCGCGGCTCCTCGGGATGAGGACGCGGGTGGTTCAACCATTCAACAGCTTCACGGCCGCCTCATGCACGCGCGGATCGCCGGCTGCGACGATGCGGCCGCCGCTTTGGGCGGGCTTGCCGTCCCAGGTGCTGACGACGCCGCCGGCGCCGGTGATGATCGGAATCAGCGCCGCGATGTCGTAAGGCTTCAGTTCGGTTTCGATCACGAGATCGAGATGCCCGGCGGCGAGCATGCAATAGGAATAGCAATCGCCGCCATAGCGCGTCAGCCGCACCGCCTGTTCGACGCGGCCGAAAGCGGCGCGGTCGGCGGGGTTCATCAACAGCGGACTGGTCGTGAACATGGTGGCATCGCCCAGCGAAGCGCAGCGCCGCACCGAAAGTCGCCGCTCGCCGGCGGAGCCGGAATAATGCGCCGAGCCGCTGTCGCCGGAAAAACGTTCGCCGATAAAGGGCTGGTGCATCATGCCGAACACCGGCGTTCCCTTGTGCAGCAGCGCGATCAGCGTGCCCCAGATCGGAAAGCCCGAGATGAAGGACTTGGTGCCGTCGATCGGGTCCAGCACCCAGACATATTCGGCGTCTTCGCGCTCGCTGCCGAATTCCTCGCCGATGATGCCGTGCTGGGGGAAGTTGGCCTTGATCATGCGACGCATCACTGCTTCCGCTGCGCGGTCGGCCTCCGTCACCGGATCGAAATCATGGGCAGCGCCGCTCTTGTTGTCGATGCTCAGCGACGTCCTGAAGAACGGCAGAATGGTTTCACCGGAGGCGGTCGCAAGGCGGCCAATGAAGGCTGTAAAATCAATGACCGTCACGGCGGTTCCTTGAGGTATGGCAGGAGGTCAGCTGTCGAGGCTCCTGCGTAGCGCAATCCTGCAAATCGCGCACGGCTAACGCACGCTCGTATCGGGCCTTGTCTTTGTATTTCGTTCGCGAATCGCTCAGCGAAGCGGTGTATTTTCTGATGACACGCCTGATCACGAATTCGAGAGCGACTGGATAGCGGCCCGGCAAGGGGCGGTTCGGCGCGACGTCCTACCCGCTAACTAATTGAAAAAATGTAAAAAATTTTCAAACCGATGCTTCGAGCCCGCATCCGTCATGGGCCAAATTATGCACCGAAAATGATTTAAAAGCCCTTGCACTTTGTGCAGCGCGGTCGCATATTGTTGCGGTGCGGTAGCGCTTTGCGTTATCGCTGCCCTCCTTGGGCGTTTCCTCCCTAGACTTGGGCCGCTTGTTCATTCAAGCGGCCCTTTTTTCTTGATCCCGTCCTGTTGTTCTCAGCTGCTATTCCGGTTCGCTCGTTCCGGAAATGACGGCGAACATTCCTATTCCGCCGCCGCCTGGAATGGTCCGAGATCGTCGAGCGGAACCGCGGCCAGCGCGTCGGCCAGGATGGCGAAATCGCCCGCCACCTGCGCGAAGCGCGCGCTGCGTTCGCGGCGCCGCTCGTCCATGTAGATTGCGCGGTTGAGTTCGAGCTGGATGGTATGCAGCCCGGATGCCGGATTGCCGTAATGCTCGGTGATGAAACCGCCGGCATAGGGTTTGTTGCGTCCGATCGAATAGCCGAGCCGGCTCATAGTTTCCTCGACCATGTCGGCAAGCAGGGGCGCGCAACTGGTTCCATAGCGGTCGCCAATCACCACGTCCGGCCGCCGCGGTTCATCCCGCGACACGCCGATCGAAGGCATCGAGTGGCAATCCACCACGACCACCGTCCCGAACGCCTGGTGCGCCTTGTTGATCAGCCGCCGCAACGCGCGGTGATAGGGCTTGTAGAGCGCCTCGATCCTGGCAAGGGCGTCGTCGACCGACAACCGTTCGCGATAGATCTCCTGCCCGTCACCGACCACGCGCGGGATGGTGCCGAGCCCACCGGCCACCCGCATCGATCGGGTATTGGCAAAACTCGGCAGTCTCCCTGCGAACATGCGCGGATCGAGTTCGTAGGGCTCCCGGTTCACATCGACGTAGGAGCGGGGAAACTTGACCGTGACGGTCGGAAAGCCGCGATCGCTCAAGCCGCCGATCAGCTCGTCCATGAATGAATCTTCGGAGCGGCGCAGCCCGGGAAGATCGATCCGCGACGCGCTCAGGAATTCGTCCGGATAGACCGATCCGGAATGCGGAGAGTTGAAGATGATCGGCGCCCGCCAGACGGCCGGCTCCACGATCGCGAAGGGGGGCGAAAGGTCTCCGTCAAACAGGGTCATTGTCGGGCGTCATCCGCTTGAATCCGCCGTTCTGGAGGAGGCCGCTGCCGCCAGAAAACCGCGATTTTATGTGAGAACTCATTGTCGGTAATCACGGCCCTTCTGCCAAGTAAAAAAACAGCCAGCCGGGCTGGAACGCCTCTTGCGGGCGGAAAATACCCGGCTTCATTGATTCGCGATCCATTCCGGTCCAGAAATGACGCCGAGAACCGCCGGACGAACGCTGTTCCCCTTCACCCGAAATTTACCCTCTGTCGGGCTTAGTGAGGGGATTGATCCTCCAATCGGGATTCGACGACCAACCGCCATGCACAAAATCCTCCTCGCCGAAGACGATAACGACATGCGACGCTTCCTGGTCAAGGCGCTGGAAAACGCCGGTTTTCAGGTGTCCCCCCACGACAACGGCATGTCTGCCTATCAAAGGCTGCGCGAGGAGCCGTTCGAGATGCTGCTCACCGATATCGTCATGCCCGAGATGGACGGCATTGAGCTCGCGCGCCGCGCCTCGGAACTCGACCCCGACATCAAGATCATGTTCATCACCGGCTTTGCCGCGGTGGCGCTCAACTCGGACTCCGAGGCGCCAAAAAATGCAAAGGTGCTGTCGAAGCCCGTTCACCTTCGCGAACTGGTCAGCGAAGTGAACAAGATGCTGGCGGCCTGATTGGGCCCGATTATCGTGGCCAGGCATCCTTGCCTGCCTGCCCTGGAGCCGATATACGGACCCCACCCGATTGCGATAGGGCACGTAGCTCAGCGGGAGAGCACTACCTTGACATGGTAGGGGTCACAGGTTCGATCCCTGTCGTGCCCACCACGCACACTCTGTAGTTGTACAAGGTAG
>Ga0210394_10009000_pt1 | contig 10148 bp, 4 predicted proteins | sample IncBWC12MmetaG_FD_160121 | JGI IMG/M metagenome (GOLD analysis project Ga0210394, IMG submission 160121) | Forest soil microbial communities from Barre Woods Harvard Forest LTER site, Petersham, Massachusetts, United States - Inc-BW-C-12-M | ecosystem: Environmental > Terrestrial > Soil >...
CGCGGGGTTCTGTGATTTGCGCATGTCCAACCAGTAAGTGCCGGTCAACAGATCTTCGGCCAGGAGTTCCATCGTATCCTCGACCGCCGCGCGCGCGCGAATCACTTTCAGGCGCGTTTGCGTCTGCAAATCTTCCACGGTTTGGATCAAAGCATTGCCCTCGGGAGGCACGGGATTGATCAGGCCCTGGATTTCCTGCATCAGTGCGACCGCATCGATCTCGCTGCCTTGAGTCATGTGGAAACGCCCGGGTTCTCCGGGCGATTCGTCCGACGGTGTGAACGTGGTGAAAAAAGTATTGGTGAAGCGAATGATTCTCTGTGATACCGCCGTGTCCATGTTGGCAAGCGCAATAGTGAAGGCCTCAATCTCATTGGCGAGTGGGTAGGGATCCCAATTGGCGTTCGAGAATATGAATCCATGCTGGCCATGATTGCGCGGGCTGCCCTTGACATAGAATTGCGCCAGTTGCGGAGTGCTCAGTTCCCAGGAATCCGACGGCGAGGCGCCTACGCGAATCGCAGGATTGTGGTCGGACGAGTTCATTTGAATCAGCACGACGTCGCGCAGCTGCGCCCAGGCCTGCCAGGCCGAGCCCTGGCGAATCGACGACGCGCGCAGGCTTTCGGGATCCTGGATGATTCTTTTGTCGTCCAACTCGAATAAATAGCTTCCCTTCAGCATGTCGAGCACGCGCGCGGCATCCCAATTCAGCCATTTGAACGGTCGATTCGCTTGCACCACTTGAGACAGGGGAGAGATACTGCTGTTCATGCCATTGAGATCGACGGCATAGATCAGATCCGCCCACGACAGCGCCTCGCGCGCGTCGTAAAGCAGCAGGGCCGCCTGGCCCGTGGCGTAGGAATTGCTGCTTTCCAGTTCGCTATCGTCGGCCCCGAACGGCGCCAGAGGCGGAAGCCCCGCCTGCTTCAGTGCCTCGGCGGCCGGCATCCGCTCGCCGCGATAGTAGGCATTGCCGGCACCCACCATGGTCGCAGCGACGTTGGTGAAAGGGCCCAAATCCCCCTCACCGACGGTGCCGCGCGATTGCACCACCGGCGTGATACGGTCGTTCAGCAAATCGAGCAGGCGTTGCGTGAGCTGCGGACTCGCCGCCTCGAAACTCATGGTGTTGGCGCGCACCACCAGCATGGCGCGAACGATCTCTTCTTCGCTGATTTCGGGACCGAGGCCGGCAAGGGCGCCCCGTTGAAATATTGCGAGCTGCCGCGCTTCCAGGAACTTCTTGTTCTGCGGCGACAAGGGGTCGCCGGTAAAGATGAACCTCTCGCGGCCCGAACCCGAACCGCGGTTGAACCAATACACCGACACCCCCTCGGCGGCCGCTTCCAGGAGCAGGGCGTGGGCATCGGCGGAGCGCTGCCGAGCTTCGGGCGTCAGTGCGACCTGGGCGCCGTAACGGGCCACTTGCACGACCTGGTCAACCGTCAGGTCCCGACCCGTCAACACGATGGTTTTGTCCGACATGCTCGGGGTGATGGGCCGGTAGGGCGCCGCGGGCGCCGCGCCTGCGTCGAGCGCGGCCAAGGACAGCGCCGCCAACATCAGACCGGCGACCGAGACGCGTGAATTGAACGGCATTATAGGTCCCTGGTTCTTCTGATTGGATCAACGCAAACGCGAATCAAGCTCGCAGCCCAAGACATCCTTCAAAGGTGCAAGCCACGGCTCGAAGTTCCGCCATTGATCGATGCCTTCCTTGAAGATCGGACGACGCACCTGCTCCGAGCTGGCGGTTCTAATGCTGCGCTCGGTCTTGTAGAACTCCACGCACCGCGGTTCGAATTCAAGGTCGCAGAATTCGAGAATCCTGCGCACATTCGCTTCGAGATGGTCGGCCACGTCCTCGTGCTCGACACGCAGCACCTTGCCCGGCAGGACCGAGTCCCAGTGCGCCATCAGCTCGACATAGGTTCGATAATACCGGCCGATGTCCTCGAGGCTATAGGTGAACTCCTGACCCGAGGCGAACAGCTGCTTGAAATTGCTGAAACAGCAGGCCATGGCATTGCGGCGTGCGTCGATGATTTTGGCATTCGGCAAAATCAAATGAATCAGCCCAAGATGCCGGAAATTGTTCGGCATCTTGTCGATGAAGTAGGGTTTGCCAGTTCGGTAGATGCGCGTCTCGGCGAGGTATTTCTGGCCGAGGCTAAGTAAGTCCTCGGGCTTTAACTCCGCCAGCACCCGAGGGTAGCGCGGATTCTGGTTGTCCGGCTCGCGACCCTGTAATTCCAGCACCATGCGCGGAATGTCGGCGAGTTCCATCGTGCCCTCGACCTTCGAATGCGAGGCGAGGATCTGCTCCAGCAAAGTGGAGCCCGAGCGCGGCAATCCGACCACAAAAATGGGTGAGGCGTCCGGCGATCCGGCGCCATGCCGCGCGGCAAACAATTCTTGCGTGCAGATCGCCTTCTGCAGCCGCGTGTTGCGCTCCATGGGTTCGGGACGGTAGCGGCTCTCCGCCTTCTTGAGCGCATTGCCGCGCTCGTAGTATCGATACGACTCGGCGAATTCGCCGCGGTCTTCAAACGCCTTGCCGAGAGCGAAGCATAGGTGGTAGCGATCCACCGGCGCGGTGGTCGGCGCGGCCTCGTCGGCACGCATGCGTACGATCTCGTCACCCGTGAACCGATAGATCTTAAGATTGGCGAGGCTCCAATAGGCATCGCCATAGCCCGGTCGCACGGTCGCCGCGGTCCGGTAGGCATCGATGGCCTCCGCCTGGCGACCCAAGGCCTTCAGCGAATGGGCGATCGATAGATGCAGCTCGGCGGCCTGAACCGCCGGCCCGGCGCTGGCGACGAGTTCGCGATAGAGTCCCAGCGCTCGTTCATGATCGCCCAGACCCACCTGCGCGGTGGCGTAGGATGTCCGGTATACACGATTGCCGGGATCGAGCTGCAGCAGCTTTTCGAGTTCCGCGACGGCCTGCACATGCTTGTGACGTCTCAGCAGTGCCATGGCATAGTCGTAGCGAGCGGCTTGATAGTCCGGCGCCAGCGTCAGCACCGCCTCGAGCAGGACTTCGGCGTCGTCGAGCACCTCCTGTTGCAGCCCAATCCGAGCCAGCAGCCGCATGGCTTCGATGTGGTTGCCGTGCTTGAGGAGATACGCTCTCACGATGCCTTCGGCGGGTACCAGTTCGCCGTCGGAGAACATCGCGGTGGCCGTGATGATTTCCGAGGGCAGTTCTGCGAGTTTGGCGACATGGCCGGCCGCCGTCTCGGCGTTCTCGGCCTGACCGGTCATCCGATACAGCGTCTGCAACGTGCGCCAGCTTGCCGGCAGGGCGGGATTGATATTGACCGCCCGGATGAACGCCTCGATTGCCTGCGGAGCTTCGCGCAGCGCGACAAAACAATGTCCTCGCTCCTGGAACAGGCGGCTGAAACCGGGATGCAGCCTCTCGAGCCGCTCCAGGGTGGTAAGCGCCTCGGGAACTCGCTGCAAAAAACGCTGGCTGACGGCAATCATGTAGAGAACATCGCGGTTTTCCGGAACCTGGACGGCCAGGGCTTCGCCCGCGCCCAGCGCGGTACCGAACTGCTTGCGCTCGATGAGTCCTCGAATACGCAGGACTTCCGCTTCGACGGGGGATATGGCGGGGGTTATCGGGGCTGCTTGCATTGCGGATTCCGGTAGCGCCTTGATCACGGGATCTGCCATCCTATGAGCTTGCAAGCGGACCCAGGGCGATCTTCAATGGTTCGAGCCAGGGCTCGAAGTTCCGCCACTGGTCGACACCGTCCTTGTTGATCGGTCGGCGCACCTGCTCCGAACTCACGGTATGTATTCGGCGTTGAGTCTTGTGGAACTCGAGGCATGCCGGCTCGAATTCGAGCTCGCAGAAGCCGAGGATGCGGCGCACGTTCGCTTCGATGTTCTCGACAACGTCCTCGTGCCGAATTTGCAGTACTTTGCCGGGCAGCACTTCGTCCCAATGCTGCATGAGTTCAACGTACCAGCGATAATAGCTGCCCAAGTCCTCCAAGCTGTAGGTGAACTCCTGCCCCGTCGCAAATAGCTGCTTGAAGTTGCTGAAGCAGCATGCCATTGCACCGCGCCTGGCATCGATGATCTTCGCGTTCGGGAGCATCAGCTGGATGAGGCCGATATTCCGAAAGTTGTTGGGGTTCTTGTCGATGAAGAATGGCCTGCCATTTTCGCGGTACACGCGCGTGTCGGCGATATAGTTTTCGCCGTCCCGGGCGAACTCCGCCGCGCTTCGCGACGTGAATACGCCGATGTACTGGTCCCAGAACTGTTTGTAGGAATCATAATTGTCGCGGCCTTGCAGCCGCTGAACCAACCGCGGGATATCGGCGAGTTCCATGGTGCCCTCTACCAGCGAATGCGAGGATAAAATCTGCTCGAGCAGTGTCGAACCGGATCGAGGCAGCCCGACGATGAATATCGGAGCACTGCTGTCGTGACCATATCCTTGGCGAGTCGCAAAAAACTCGTTGGTGCATGTGGCTATCAACAGCCGCGTGTTGTACTCGATGCTCGCCGCCTTATAGCGGCAGTCGGCTTTCTTGAGTGCGTTGCCGCGCTCGTAATAAGCGAACGATTCCGCGTATTCGGCGCGATCCTCGAGCGCCTTGCCAAGCGCGAAACACAAATGGTACCGATCGGCGGGATTCACTAGCGGCGCCGACTCCTCGATGCGCATGCGCGCTATTTCGTCGTTCGAGAAGTGGTACTTCTTGAGGTTGGCGAAACTCCAGTAGGCTTCGCCATAACTTGGCCTGATCGCGGCTGCGGCGCGGTAGGACGCGATCGCCTCCTCGGTTCTGTTGAGCGTCTTCAGGGCATGCGCGATCGAGAGATGAAGATCCGGGTCCTGTGGCGTCTCCGCCAGGACTTGGCGGTACAGCGGCAGCGCCTTGTCGTGCTTCCCGAGTCCCATCCAGATCGCCGCCCGGGTCGTGCGGTAGGCCCGGTTCGTCGGGCTTGCCTCGAGCAGCTTCTCAACTTCCTGCATGGCTCGCACATGCCTGTGCCGCATCGCGAGCGTGATGACGTAGTCGTGGCGTGCAACGTGATGGTCGGGATTGATTGCGAGCACGCTTTCAAGCAGCAGCTCCGCATCGTCCAGAATATTGAGCTTCATCCCGATTTTGGCGAGCAGCCACATCGCGTCGATCTGCAGCGGGTCCTGTGTCTGCAGGAACTCCCTCACGATGCGCTCCGCCTCGACGATATCGCCGTCGAGAAACATGCCGTTTGCGGTGACGATGGCGGGCGGCACGGCCGCGAGCCGCGCCATCTCGGCAGCGGCCCGATCAGCGTCCGCCGATCGCCCCGTAAGCCGGTACAGGGCCTGCAGCCCCCTCCAGCTGGCGGGGAGCATGTGGTTGAGGCTGACCGCACGCTCGAATGCCCGGATCGCCTCGTCCGGCGAACGCAACGCGACGTTGCAATGTCCTCGCTCCTGGAACAGGCGGGGGAAATGCGGGTGCGCTCGCTCGAGACTCGACAGGGTGGCGAGCGCATCCGGTACGCGCTTAAGGTAGCGCTGGCACACGGCCATCATGTATATGGCGTCGCGGTTCTCCGGGGCCTCCGCACGCAGCGCCTCTGCCGCCGCCAGCGCCGACGCGAGCTCGCCGCGCTGGATCAGCTCGCGTATACGCGCCGTTTCCGTGTTCGCATGCGTTGGGGTGGCGTCGATGCTCTCAGCGTTCATGGGCGTCCAAAAAAAATGGGAGGCGGCCATTTCTGACCGACTCCCATTCTACTGCTTTGACGACCCTGGCTGTCGTAGGTTACTTATCCGAGAACTTGTATCCGAATTTGACGCCGAGCACCCGCGGACGATTGACCGTCTGGGTCTCGACAAATTGGGCAGTGTTGGTAAACAGCGTGGTGCTGACATCGGTCAGGTTCTGTCCGAAGATCGAAACGGTCCAGGCTGCCTTCGCGATGCCCAGCGAAGCGTCATAGGTCGTGTATCCCGGCTGGATGAACGCATTCACGTTTCCGGTGTTCGAGAGCATTGCGCCGGTGCGCACCCCCCCAACCTGGAAAAACGAATGGTAGTCGTTCATATCCCACTCGTAACGAGCCCGCATATTGCCCTGAAATGGCGGGGACTGTGCGAGCCTGCTACCGACGGCGCCGTAGGGGTTCGGAATCGACGTGATGGGTTGTCCGTAACCCGTGGCGTTCGGATTGTTGTTGATTAGAGACGGTGAGTTGGTCTGATCGCTGCTGTTCCATGATCCGGATCCGGTTAGCGTGAGTCCCTGTGTCACACGCGCCACTAACTGCAGCTCAATGCCCTTATCCTTGTAGGCGGGCCCGTTGGTGGCGAAAGTGAGATTGCCGAGGCCTTGCGCGGGGTCGAAGAACTGCGTCTGCACGTTGGTCCATTTTTCCTGATAGACGGCCCCGTTCACCAGCAGGCGGTGATTCAGCCACTCGGTCTTCCAGCCGATCTCGTTGTTGGTGAGGTTGTCCGACTGCCACTGCAGCGGTGTGTAGTATTGACACGCAGGATGAGGTGCGTATCCGCACTTCTGCAGGCCGGCGGTGTCCCCGATGGCAAAGCCGACCGGGAGGTGACCCGACGTGCCGCGGTTGAAGCCGCCGGGACGGAAACCCTGCGAGAAAGTGTAGTACACCATGACGTCGTCGGTGACCTTCCAAGTCAGATTTCCCCGGCTGCGGAATCCCGATTCGCTCGATGTATTGGGAAAATTCGCGAAGTTGGTGCCGTACGGGCCCGGGGAAACACCGGCGGGAAATCCCGGAGGTCCTGGATAAAAGTTGTGGGCGAAGAAGTTCCAGTTGGCCTTGGTGCAGGGACCAAAGTTGCTCGTGGTGTAGCCGCCGTAGAACTTGCAGTAGAAGCTGCCGACATCCCCGCCCTCGGCATGATTGTCGAATTTGAAGTAGCGTGTGCCGGCAGTCAGGATCAGCGTCTTCGGAATCAGTTCGAAGTCAAGAGACGTGAAGGCCGCCTTTTGTTTGTAGCCGCGCTGAACATCATCGAAGAATCCGGTCTGCGCGTTTCGCACATTGGGATCATTGGCCGGCGCTCCGGGCCAAGGCTGAATGGGCAGGTAGCATTCCGTATTCAGTGAGGCGGAGCACTCAGGAACCGATCGATACAGCCACTCGGTATTGTCATCGACCTTGTAGTCTTCATAGTAAACGCCGGCGAGGGCGCGGAGGCGGTAATCATCCGGCGTGCTGAGACGGAGCTCGTGGCTCTGATGGGTCACTCTTTCCTTGTCACTCCAGGTCGAGGAGGGCGAGTAGCACTTGCTTGGCGGATCGTAGGACTTGCTGAATCCCGTGCACTGGTAGTAGTAGCCCCACTTGCCGCGTGCGTAGTTGGTGTAGTCCTGGACTTGGTCGACGTTGCGCACAAGGTAGGCACCGGCGTACGCAAGCTTCAGCTCACCGATCCTGCCGTTGACCGTGACCGCCGTATTTTCGAATTTGTCCTTGTCGTACGAATTGTTGAAAAGAGACACGGACAGCGGCGGCAGCGGAGTGCCGCCGGTATTCCCATTCTGGCCAAATTGGGCGGAGCTCACGCCATACTGCCCACCACCGGTGCTGGGCATTTGGTAGAACACGCCTTCGGCGTCCATGTTTTGATAGGACTGGGTGACCAGAGCATCCCATTCATCGTTGATCTTCCAGGCCAGCGCCAAGCGGAATCCCTGGTAGGTGACGGGGTTGATCGCGTTGGCGGCGAGGTTGTAATTGTTGATCGTCTCGCTCTGGGCCCCTACCACTCCCGGGCTCGTCACCTTGCCGAAGCCGTCGACGGTGCCGCCGTTGTACAGGGCGAGGCCGAGATCATAGCCGCTGCGGCTGAACGTGCTGGGTACATTGTTGATGTAGCCGCCGCGACGGTCGTTGTAGATCACGGCGCGCACCGCCAGCGTGTCGGGAATCAGGGGCAGGTTGATCATCGCCTCGAGATTGCTGTTGGGATCGCCATGTGCGGTCGTCCCGTAGCCCGCGTCGACGCTGCCCTCGGTGACATTGAGCTTCGGCTTGTTGGTGATGTAACGCACCACGCCTGCTTCCGCACCGGCACCGAATAACGTGCCCTGCGGACCCTCGAGAACTTCGATGCGCTCCATGTCGGCTGCGTACACATCAAGGTTGCGGCCGGGCAGCTGGGCGGATTGTTCGTCGAGGTACACGGCAACGTTCGGGAAGATGCCGACCGATCCTTCACCCTGGACGCCGAATGAGCCCTGGCTCAGGCCGCGCATATAGATGTTGCCCTGTCCGGGGCCGGTGGTCGACTGCGTGACGTTAGGCAGATACTTGACGTAGTCATCGAAGGTCGTCACGTTCAATTGCGTGAGCGTTTCCCCGGTCAACGCCTGAATCGTGATGGGAACGTTTTGAATATTCTCCGTACGGCGCTGCGCCGTCACGATGATCTCTTGGATCGAATCGGATGCTTCGGCGTCGGTGGCCGCCGCCGCATGCGCAAACCCCGCGGCACTACCGCTCAGGATTGCCGCAATCGCATAGGACAACTTCTGATTTGAATTCATGCTTCGATCCCTTCCCTTTATGATCTGTGTCGGCAACACGTCATCATTTGTATTTGATTCGCAGAATAGCATCGCCCGCACAAGGCGTAAGCGCTATTTTGTGGTGAACAAGCATCGTCCGCATGCTGATTTTAGATTCCACCATACCGAAATTCGCTGACGCGCGGCGGTGCTACCAAAGTGCTTAGAATGCCGGGGGACGCGCAGCGCCGTGCCGACCGGACGCTCTTTCGAATAGATTGCCGCCGGTGCTTCATAGACACCTGTTGCGCGCCGCCAACGAAAACGGCGCCGCGGATCTCGATCCATACATCCGAGCTTAGTCCATCGTCTTTTCGTCACCGTGCCGTTTAGCGATGCCTCTTTGCCAATTTGCGACATCTTTGTCACCCCATCGATCCATCGGGCTAACCGGTGCGACTGCTCGGCGGAAATGGCCGCGCGTCGATCGCCGCTATGGGTGATCCGGCTCCAGGCGGGCGGGGAATCCAGGCGCGCGCAGCGGTGTGCCCACCGAATCTTCCAGCAGCTTCACGATCATCGACGACCAGGCGCCGCCGCCATACTTGGCCCGCCCCTCGATGAAGGTCTGCTCCATCACGCCCGCGAGCCGCAACGGGACTCCGAAGCGGCGTCCGAATTCGAGTGCGAATCCCGCGTCCTTGCAGGCTAAATCCATCGTAAAACCAATATCATAGCTGCCATTCAGGATCACCTGGCTTTCGGTCTCGTGGACAAAGCTGGTCCCGGAACTTGCCGCGATCGCCTCGTAGGCTGCACGCAAGTCGACGCCGCCCTTGGCACACAACATCAGGGCCTCCCCGGCCGCGATCAGATGAATGAACGCCAGCATGTTGGTGACCACCTTGGTGACCACCGCTTGTTCGATGCCGCCCAAATGAATGACGCGTGCGCCCATGGCCTTGAGGGCCGGCTCGTGCAGGGCAAACACGGGTTGAGCGCCGCCAACCAGTACGGTGATGCTGCCGGCCTGCGCTCGGTGCACGCCGCCGGTAACCGGGCAGGCGAGCGTGGCGATCCCGAGATCACGGGCTCGGGCGGCGAGGGCCTCGATCTCGGCGAAATCATTGGTGCTCATTTCGATCCAGGTGCCGCCGCGGCGCAAGACGGGCAGCGCCACCTCCAATACCGCCTTGGTCGCCGCCGGCGAGGGCAGGCAGGTGATCAAGCCATCGCAGGTCTCGGCCAGTTCGGGTATGGAATCCGACCAGTGCGCGCCGGCGGCCAGCACGGTATCGGCGGCGCTTCGTTGCAAGTCGTAGACCCCGACCTCGAAGCCGCCGCGGGCCAAATTGGCGGCCAGGTGTTTGCCGAGATTTCCCAGTCCGACGAAGCCGTAACGCACACGCGCTCCTTACTAACCCAACGGCCGATCGATCATCTCCAGATGCAAGGGGCTGTCCTCGGTATAGGCATGGGCGAGCGCCACGGCTTCGTTGAGTTCGACCCCGAGGCCCGGCGCCGTGGGTGGAATGACATAGCCCTGTTCCCAGCGAATCGGATTTTTCAGCAGCTCCGCGTGAATCCCGCCCCATTGCTGGATGCTTTCCAGGATCAGAAAATTGGGCG
>Ga0210394_10009001_pt1 | contig 10147 bp, 6 predicted proteins | sample IncBWC12MmetaG_FD_160121 | JGI IMG/M metagenome (GOLD analysis project Ga0210394, IMG submission 160121) | Forest soil microbial communities from Barre Woods Harvard Forest LTER site, Petersham, Massachusetts, United States - Inc-BW-C-12-M | ecosystem: Environmental > Terrestrial > Soil >...
GTTCGAGCGTATCTCGATTCCGTCCTCGTTGCCCGCCTTTTCGAGGAGAATCCGATTTAGCAGGAATAACATTTCTGCGACAACTCGGCCGCGAGGTATCGTCAAAACCGACGCTGGCAGCGCGAAGGTCGCTGCCGGGGCGAGATTGACGGGAGTCAAAATGTCCGCGTCGTGCAGGAGGTAAAAGCTCAATGAGTACACAAGGTGCAGGCCCCAAGAGTGATCCTCGTCTGCAGTCAGGAGTTCCAGTTCAAGCTGTGGGCCAAACCGCCGGTCTCTATGCAACGAAGCCTAAGCCGATCATCACGGGCGAAAGCCAAGCGCAGGGAATCGCGATGTTCTCGTACAGGGCGAGCTACGAGGACCTTACTCCCGAGCGGCGGGAACGCCTGAAAGTGAGCGTTCTCGATTCTTTGGCATGCGCGATCAACGCTCTCGGCGCGGCTCCGACGGTGGCCTGTGTGGAACAGGCCAAACAGTTCGGCGGTTCGGACGCGCAATGCACTTTGATCGGCGGCGGAAATGCCAACGTCATCTATGCAGCTTCGGCCAACACGGCACTGGTGCGGTACGTCGACCTAATGGACAGCTATCTTGGTCCGGTGTCGCTGTGTCACCCGTCGGACAACGTTGGAGCGGTCTTGGCCGCCTGCGAGCACGCGGGGCGATCCGGCAAAGAATTCTTGACCGCACTGGCGGTTGCCTACCAAGTCGAGTCGGAACTGACTTCTGTCGCTCCCTTCATGGAAGAGGGGTTTGACCTAACAACACCGCTCTCATTCTCAATAGGAGCCGGGGCGTCCAAGGCACTCCAACTGGACGAGGCAAAAACCGCGGCGGCCGTCGAAATCTGCGGTGACGTCATTCCGCTGTTGGTCGTGCGCACCACGCCGATCTCGCAATGGAAGGGCTTGAACTCGTCCCAAACTGCGTTGTCGTCTATGCACGGCGTCTTTCTAGCGTCCCGCGGGGTGACCGGCCCGAAGTATGTAATTGAGGGAACAAACGGGCTGGCGCATGCGCTGGGCAAATCGATCGAGATCGAGTGGAAGAACGTGAAACTGGATTGCTTCGATCGGTTGGCCTTAAAGACTTACAACACCGCGATTCCGGCACAATCGGGCGTGTTCTGCACGATCGCGTTGCATAAGGTACACCCATTTAATCCGGCGGACATCGTGAGCGTCGAGGCTGAAGTTTTCCAAGACGCTTACGATTTCACCGGGGGCGGGCGATTCGGTCCCAAGCACGATGTTCACACCAAGGAAGATGCCGACCACAGCCTGCCGTACCTCATGGCTGTCGCGCTCTTGGACGGCGATGTGCAGCCGGCGCAACTCGAGCCCAGCCGGATTGAAAAGAGAGATGTCCAAGATTTGATGCAGAAGGTCACGGTGAGACCTGACGCTGGCCTTACGGCCCGTTACCCGGCCGACCTCGCGAGCCGAGTGACCGTCCGGCTCAAGAGTGGCACGTCGTTCACCCAGGAAATCTCAGATTTCCCCGGGGCCCCTGCGCGGCCATTCACCTGGAAGGAGATCGACGCGAAATTCGACAAGATGGTCGCGGCGCGCATAGACGATGGACTAAGCCGAAAAATCAAAGCTGCCGTGTGTTCGCTGGAGAAGATCCAGATCAGCGAATTGATGAAGCTGCTGGCCTTCGCCAAGACTGAAGGGATGGCTGCCTGACGCGGTATCGTCATTGGCGTGCTCAGGGAAATTCGGACCGAATATGCAACATTAACCAAACCACGCCCCTGTGTTTCTTGCTGAGTTGCGGCGGAAGGTGCCAGTCAACGATAATGATTTGATTCCGGCTAATCTACCGCGCCAAGCTCTTCGGAACGAGTTCTTCGCATTGTTAGCGGTTGGTCGACAACCCGGAAGTGGGCCAGAAACGGGCTTCTGGGAAGTGCGCCAGATCGGTACCGACAAGTCGGCTTATCGTCACGTGGGCCGAAACCATTTTCTTTTGACTCGATGGATCGTGCAGAGAATAGCTCGTCCCCCGGGCCGCAGGCGTAAAGAGTATAGGGCCACGGCATAATCGCAGTAATAGTACCTACTTCAAGAGACCCCGACGCGGACGCACATCTGATTGAGCTGCCAAACCTTAACAAGGGCACGGAAGTGGCATGCGCATTGCAGCACGGTGACCGAACGATCGTTTCTTACGGACGGTCTGTTCCAGGCGCCCAGCTCATATTTCCATGCGGAGGTCATTTCGATGAGAGTCATTCGCAGCCTAGCGCTTGCGTTCGCGGCAGTCTTGATCCTGTCGGTCTGCGATCGCGCCGTACGCGCGGACGATACGGAAAAGACAGAAAGAATCACTTTTTCTCGATCCGTGCAACTTCCAGGAACCGTCCTGCCACCCGGCACCTATATCTTCAAGTTGCTGTCTGAACCGTCCGAGCACATCGTACGGGTCATGAACGCGGACCAGACGCAGTTGCTTGCAACCATTTTAGCGATACCCAATTATCAACTCGAACCGAGCGCTGGGACCGTGCTGACCACGGAAGAGCGTCCTGGCAACCAGCCCGAAGCGATCAAGGCCTGGTTCTATCCGGGCGACATGATCGGACAGGAATTCGTCTACCCGAAGTCGCAGCCCGCGCCACTCACGGCGCAGTTGAACCCCAACGAAGCTTCTCTCACGCCGCGCGCGGAGGCCACGCCTGAGGCGCAGCAAGAGAGTGCGGCCAACCTGCCGCAACCAGCACCGCAGACAACGGCACCGGAAGTCCCCGCAGCTCAATCGCAGCCGAGCACACCCGCATCGCAAGCGCCCGCGGAGCCTTCGAGCGCTTCCTCCCCAACCGACACGAAGCCCTTGCCGAACACGGCAAGCCCGCTCCCGTTGATTGGGTTACTCGGGATGCTCTCGATCGGAACCGCGTTGACTTTGCGACGCGCGGCTCGCGTCTGAAGGCATTCGACCAACACGTTCTGGCGCCCGAGATTCGGGCGCCAGAAGCGTGTTTCCGTGTAGCTGCTACGGACGTGGAAAACATGAAAAGTACGAACCCCCAAATGCCCGTTTCGGCCGCCTCTCGAGTGCACCCCTGGCCGGATTGGTTGCGTCCTGGGATTGCCTTCCCGCGCCGGCAGTACGTGCGCTGGGTGGAATGCGCCTTCTGGGTCGCGGGGGTGGTGGCTCTGAGCTGGTTCTTTTTCGTGCACCTGGACACCCGCGTTTTTCAGGCTCGGCAAGAGCGCGCCTTCGACTCTCTGCGGCACACAGGAAGAGACGGATTGGCGACTGAGCTACATCCCGGCGACGTGATCGGTAAACTGACCATCCCCAGGATCGATCTCTCCGCGGTGGTTTTGGAAGGCGATGACGAGAAAACGTTGCGACGCGCCATCGGGCATATCCCCGGAACTTCGCTCGTGAACGGCGTCGGCACGGTGGGTCTCGCCGGACACCGCGACACGTTCTTTCGTCGCGTGGGCGCTTTGCATCAGGATGACGTCATTGTTTTCGAGACAGGCGCTGCGACGTACCGCTATCGGGTAGCGGAAACCGCGATCGTCGAGCCGCAAGACGTTGACGTTTTGCAGCCTACCGACCGGCGGGCTCTGGTGCTGGTGACGTGTTACCCCTTTCATTTTGTCGGTCCTGCGCCGCGGCGTTTTGTGGTCACCGCATGGCAGATTCCGGACGGATTGCCGGCTTCGTTGGTCCATGACCGGAAAACCATTGTTGGCGCCGACGATTACGACAACGAGAACTAGACGCGGCACGCGACGCGACAACTAGTTCGATCGGATTACAGCTGCGGCTGGCCGCCGGCGTGAGCCGCCGGTCACGCATCCAGCCTGCCGATAGCGCCCTCCTCGGGAACCGATCCGCTACAAAAGTGGCAGGCACTAAACTTCCAGCTCCCAGGTGATATATGCTATCCGGCGACAGCGGGATGGCCGCGCCGGGATCAGGTGTCCTCCGAGCGCGCCGGAGACGAGCGATGCGACCAGCCACATTGCAGAAGCAGACCAGGGTTTACGGATTGCTAGCGGGGGTGCTCGCTGGGCTCATCGCAGCGATCGCGCTTTCGGGTCCGGCGCGAGGGCAAGCCCCGTCCGCGACTGCGGCGCCTGCAACTCCACCGGCCGCCGCCACGCCCGACGCCTGGCCGCTGGACATCGACCGCGGCGCGGCCGGCCTGTGGCAGACGCTGCTGAAACTCCACACACGCGCCAGTCTGCTGATGGTCGTGGCGCATCCGGACGACGAAGACGGCGGCATGCTGGCTTACGAATCGCGCGGACAGGGCGCGCGCGTGGCGTTGATGACGCTCAATCGCGGCGAGGGCGGACAGAACGTCATGTCCGACGATTTGTGGGACATGCTGGGATTGGTGCGCACGGAGGAATTGCTCGCGGCAGACCGTTACTACGGTGTGCAGCAGTTCTGGGGCAGCGAAGTGGATTTCGGATTCTCGAAATCGCGCGAGGAAGCGCTCGCCCAGTGGGGACACGACCGCGTGCTGGCGGACCTGGTGCGCGTGGTGCGGATGACGCGTCCGCTGGTGGTGACGTCGGTTTTCGTGGGCGGCCCGAGCGACGGCCACGGCCACCACGCCGTTTCCGGGCAGGTGGCGCAGGAAGTCTTCGATGCGGCGGGTGATCCAAACGTATTTCCCGAGCAGATTCGCGCCGGGCTGCGGCCTTGGTCGCCGCTCAAGATGTACGCGCGCGTCCCGACCTTTTCGGTGAGCGACAAGGGCATGTTCGACTCGGCTACCGGCAAATGGCTGCCGGTGCGCTTCTACGATTTCATCCAGAAAAAGTGGACGGACGGCACGCCGGCCGTCAGCGTGAATATCCCCGGAGGGACGTTCGCCCCGATGCTCGGCAACTCCTACCAGCAAATCGCGCGGGAAGGATGGTCGCTGCAAAAATCGCAGAACGGCGGAGGCGCCGTTCCCTTCGCCGGGCCAGTGAGCACTCCCTATCACCGGTACGGTTCGCGAGTTACGACGAGCGACAAGGAGCAATCGTTCTTCGACGGCGTGGACGTTTCGCTGGCTGGAATCGCCGACTTAGCGGCCGCTCAGGAGAGCGGGTTTCTGAAGGAAGGCCTGGGCCGCATGAACAAGGCGGTCGAGCGGGCGCTGAGCGAATTTTCGGCCGAGCATCCGGAGAAAATCGCGCCGGTGCTGGCCGATGGCCTGAAGGAGACCAACGCGCTGGTCGCGCAAGTTTCCGGAAGCGGCCTTTCCGAGCAATCGAAATACGATGTATTGCGCGAGCTGGCCACCAAACAAGGCCAGTTCCAACGCGCCATCGCGCTGGCCCTCGGGGTTTCTTTCGAGGCCACTGCCGGCGCCAAACGCGCGGGCGGCGGGGGTGGGGGCGGTCGCGGGAATCAGGGGCCGACTGAGTCGTTTGCATATGCCGTACCCGGCCAGGAGTTCGCGGTCACCGTGCATATCAATAACCCGCTCGCGAGCGCGCTCACGCTCGATCGCGCCTGGCTCGATTCGCCGGCCGGCGAGAACTGGACAATGCTGCCCGAATCGCCCGTGCCGGCGTCCGTGGCCGCGGGAGAGGCGCTCGATCAGCGGTTCGACGTGAAGGTGCCGGACAACGCCGCGGCCACGCGTCCCTATTTCACGCGGCCGAACGACGAGCAGCCGTACTACGACATCGTCGACGAACGATATCGCAATCTATCGCTGGCTCCTTACCCACTGGCTGCCTGGGCGGAATTCGACTACAACGGCGTGAAGTTCCGCACTGGACAAACGGTGCAGACGGCGCGCAGACAAAATGGGTTGGGCATGGTCCTGAACCCGCTGTCCGTCACGCCCGCAGTTTCGGTGGGCATCTCGCCGCAAGCCGGCATCACACCCCTGGGGAAGAAATCCTTCGCGCTTTCGGCGCTAATCCACACCGAGGCCGAGAGCGGCGCAAAAGGCTCGGTGCACCTGCAATTGCCGCCGGGCTGGCGCTCGGAGCCGGCGGAGGCGCCGTTTACGCTGGAGCGTGCGGGCGAAGAGCAGAGCGCCAGCTTCGAGGTGTTCCCGGACCGGCTCGAAGAAAAACCGTACAAGGTCACCGCAGTCGCCGAGTCGGGCGGGCGGGAGTATCGCGAAGGGTTTGTCACCGCGGGCTATCCCGGCCTGCGGCCGTACAATCTCTACGCGCCGGCAACGTACGGCACTTCGGGCGTCAACGTGAAACTGGCGACCGGGCTGCGCGTGGGCTACGTCAGCGGAACGGGTGATGGGGTGGCAGCGTCGCTCGAAAATATCGGCGTCAAAGCCGAGTTTCTAAGCTCGCAGGATGTGGCGCAGGGCGACCTGCAAAAATTCGACGTGATCGTGCTGGGCGTGCGCGCGTATGCCGCGCGGCCCGATCTGGCCAAGAACAACAGCCGCCTGCTGGCGTACGTCAAGAACGGCGGCGTGGTCGTCGTGCAGTACAACACGACCGAGTACGACCACAACTTCGGCCCGTATCCCTACAGTCTGCCGAACGACGCGGAAAGAGTGGTGGACGAAACCTCGGCTGTCCACCTCGATTCCAAGGACCCTGTATTGAGCTGGCCGAACCAGATCACCGAACGCGACTTCGCCGGATGGGTGGAAGAGCGCGGCCACAGCTTTCTGAAATCCTGGGACGCGCACTACCAGGCGCCGATCGAAACACACGATCCGGAGCAGGACCCGCAAAAGGGCGGGCTCGTCTACGCGCGATACGGGAAGGGTGTTTACGCGTACGTAGCGTTCGCGCTTTACCGGCAATTGCCCGACGGCGTACCGGGCTCTTACCGGCTCTTCGCGAACCTGCTGAGCTTGCCGCGCAATCCCGCGCTAAGGCCGGCGGCCGCCACGCCTGCGACTGACATCCCTAAACCCAAATAAACAAAGACGGCGAAGTAGAGCCGGGTAATCGGCGCGAAACGCGCGGGCGCCCGTGGTCCAGCGTTCCATGCGACTGCTGGACGGCGGCACGCTTTCTGGATCAACCGTGGTGTTTTTTCAGCCAACTATCGATTGTGCGCGTTTCGTCCGCCGTCATCGTCGGCACCGCTTTGTTCAACATCGACATGAACCAGTCGATCTCCTCCGGCGCGGACGGATAGCCGATGTTCACGCTTCCTGCCGGCCCTTTTACGGGCCGGTTCGAGTTCACGATGGGGTCCCCACTCGCGTCCAGCAAAACAAGAAACGGAACGCCGCCGCTTTTGCCCCTGGCGTCCACTCCGCCAAATCTTGCCAGCAGTTCTTCTCCGCCCGGACTATTCCGCTCGGGGTGCTTCCCCACTTCCTCTTCCACATTCAGCTTTGCCGGCACAAAGTACTTCTCCAGAATCGGGCGCGTCTCGGGCGCTGCCATAAAGGCGTCCTGCATGTGACACGGCCCGCACCAGGAAGCGCCGAACACCAGAAAGATGAGCTTCCGCTGCTGCGCGGCCTGACTCTTTGCATTTTCAAGCACTCGATCGGCGGGCGCGGGCTTCTGGGCGAAAAGCGCGCACCCGAAGAGCGCAACAAACAGCGTCAAAGCGATCTGGAATTTGCGCACCGCGGCTCTCCCTACGTTTCGCAAGGATACCGCCAAGAGCGGAGCAACCTCAAGGTTGCTGGCGCCGCTCGGGGACGGCGCGACGCCTGCGGGCGACTGCGGGGATTACGGGCGGGCCTGGGGCGGTGCCGCAGGGCCGGGCGTAGCCGGCTTCGGGGCGTTCGCGGCGGGCCCGGAGCTGGTGGAGTAGACGGTGGAATCCTGCCATCCACCGCCGAGCGCTTGGATAAGCTGCACCGTGGTGAGCAGGCGCTGTTCGAGAATCTGATCGCGGACGAGCTCGTTATCGAGCAGCGTGACCTGGGCAGTGATGACTTCCAGAAACGTGGCCAGGCCTTCCCGATAACGAGACGTGGAAATGTCCACGGTCTGCTGCGCCGATTGCACGGCTTTCTCGTAAGCGCCGGCCTGCTCCTCGAGCACGCGCAAACCCGAAAGGCCATCCTCGACCTCCTGGAAAGCGCTCAAGACCTGCTGGCGATAGTTCGCGACCGATTCCTCATAGGTCGCCTGGGCGTGGGCCAGGTTTCCTTGGAGGCTGCCGCCGGTGAACAGCGGAGCCGTAACGCTCCCGGCAGCCGACCAGACCAAGCTCGGCAAGGTGAACAGATTGCCGATGCCTGAGCCGAGCAGGCCGCCGCTGCCAGTGAGAGATAGACTCGGGAAGAAGGCCGCGCGCGCCACGCCAATCTGGGCGTTGTTTGCGGCCATGGCTCGCTCGGCCTTGGCGATGTCCGGTCGGCGCTCGAGCAAATCGGAAGGCAAGCCGGGAGGAATCGCGGGAGGGCTGAGGTTCAACGTAGCTTCCGGCAAAGAGAATTCAGCCGGGGCCTTCCCGAGTAAGACCGCAAGAGCGTGTTCGAACTGCGTGCGTTGCACGCCCAACCCAATATACATCGCCTGCGTGGTATCGAGCAGCGTTTCCGCTTCGGAAACATCGAGTCCGCTGGCGACGCCGCCGTCGTGCCGAACCTGGGTCAACTCCAGCGCCTTCTGTTGCAAATCGATGTTGTCTTTCAGGATCAGGAGTTCCTGATCGATGTAGCGCTCCATAATGTAAAACTCGGCGACGTCGGACTTCAGGGTGAGGAGCACATTCTCATAGTCGGCGACCGACGCCTGCACTTGCGCGTTTGCCGATTCCACCGCGCGCCGAATGCCGCCCCAAAGGTCCACTTCGTAACTCACGTCGGCCGGCAGAACAATCTGCTCGTAGCTGTACGCTGACGCCGTGGTTCCCGGGGGGATGGGGCGCGTTCCCGACGCTCGCGCACCGCTCAGCGAGGGCGCGGCGGTGACGTTGGGGTACTGCTGAGCTCGCGTCACTTTCGCCTGGGCGCGCGCTTCCAGCACTCGCTGGACGGCCGCCTGCAAACCTGGATTGCCGGCGATGGCCTGGATTTCCAGGTCGTTGAGTTGCGCATCGCCAAAGACCTCCCACCAGTTTCCCTTGGAAATGTCGTCGCGCGGCGTGGCGTCCTTCCATCCGGCCGGAGGCGTCTCCTTCCACGCGGGCGGCGCGGGCACTGCCGCTCTTTGGTAATTGGGACCCACGGTACAGCCGGCGAGCAGGAGCGTCGCCCCAGCTAGGCCGGCAAGGGCGGTCCGGCTCATTCCACGGGCGGAAATGGACACTCCCCCTGCGTTGTTGCGCATGATTACTGCTTCGGAGGCGCCGCGGGCTGCTGCGTCTGCGGAACCTCCTCGGTCTGCTGGATGGAAACGGGTGCGCCGTCACTGATCGAATCCGGCGGATTCAGGATCACGGAATCGGTGGACCTCAGTCCCGAGATCACTTCGAGACTATTACCCAAGTCGCGCCCGAGCACGACAGTTCGCAGATGCGCCTTGTTGTTTTCGGCCACCGCGACTTGCGTTCCGGAGCGGAAAATCAGCGTATTCGAGGGGATCGTCAAGGGCGGAGAGCCCGTCTTCAGGTGGAAGAGCGCTTCCACGTAGGCGCCCGGCAGTAGATCGCCCTTTGGGTTGGGAACGTCGACTTCGGTGAGAAGCGTTTTCGACGTGGGGTCGATGGCACCCGCCGAACGAACAACTCTCCCGGAGAACACCCGGCCCGGAAACTCTGCAACGTGTAATTCGGCCTGGATGCCGGGGCGGATATCGTTGCTGTAGGATTCCGGCACATTTACATACACGCGCAACACGTCGATTTGCGCCACGCGAAACAACGGCTGCGATGTGCCGTTCACGATCAGGGCGCCGATGTCCACATTTCGCGCCGTGAGGATTCCCGAAAACGGCGCGGTCACGCTCTGGAACGATTGCAGGTCCTTCAGTTGCGCCACGTTGGCGGCGGCTGCATTGAGATCGGCTTGCCGCGCCTTATAGGCGGCATCGTTCTGATCCACTTCCTGCTGCGAGACGCCGTCGGATTTCAGCAGGTTGTGCCAGCGCTCGGCTGTAGTTCGCGCCAGGTCCAGATTGGCCTCGGCCTGCAGCTCCGCAGCTTCCGCCTGCTTGAGCTGCTGATCGACTTCGGGAGTATCGATCGAAGCAAGGAGCTGCCCCGCTGTCACGCGCCCGCCGATATCGACGTACCAGCGCCTCAGGTATCCGTTGGTCCGCGATATCGGCGGGCGCGTGAC
>Ga0210394_10009002_pt1 | contig 10147 bp, 9 predicted proteins | sample IncBWC12MmetaG_FD_160121 | JGI IMG/M metagenome (GOLD analysis project Ga0210394, IMG submission 160121) | Forest soil microbial communities from Barre Woods Harvard Forest LTER site, Petersham, Massachusetts, United States - Inc-BW-C-12-M | ecosystem: Environmental > Terrestrial > Soil >...
CTGGCGACGCGCACGCCGCCGGTGAGGACAAAACCACTGGCGCCATCGGCTGGTGGGACAGCATGATTGGTCCCGGCAAGGGATTCGACACGGACAAATACTTCGTGATTTGTTCCAACATCCTGGGCGGCTGCCGAGGCACTTCCGGCCCTGCTTCCATCAATCCGGAAACCGGCTGCCCTTACGCCATGTCCTTTCCGCCCGTCACGATTCCCGACATGGTCCGTTTGCAGAAGATGCACACCGAGCACTTGGGGATCGAGCGCCTGCTCGCAGTCTCCGGCGGCTCCATGGGAGCGATGCAAGCCCTGCAATGGGCCGTCGCTTATCCCGACGCGGTCGCCGCTTCCATCCCCATTGCTGGCACCGCGCGCCATAGCCCGCAACAAATCGCGTTCAACGAAGTCGGACGCCAGGCCATCATGGCCGATATCGATTGGGACGAAGGCAACTACTACGGCAAGCGCCCGCCCGCGCGAGGCCTGGCCGTCGCACGCATGGTCGGCCACATCACCTATATGAGCGACGCCTCCATGCGCGAAAAATTCGGGCGGCGGCTGCGCGATCAGGATCAATTTGAAGTCGAAAGCTATCTGCGCTACCGCGGCAATCAGTTCGTCGACCGCTTCGACGCGAATTCTTATCTCTATATCACCAAGGCCATGGACTATTTCGACCTAACGGTCGGACGTCCGTCGCTCAGCGCTGCGTTCGATGGCGTGAAATCGCGCTTCCTTGTCATCAGTTTCTCGTCGGACTGGCTGTATCCGAGCTATCAATCGCTCGACATTGTTCGCGCTCTGCGCGGCCGCAACTGCGACGTCGCTTATTGCGATCTGCCGTCCACTTATGGCCACGACGCGTTTCTGGTGAACGTCGCCGAGCAGACCGATCTGGTGCGCGGTTTTCTGGCAAGCACCTTCCGGGAGCGGGCTTCTCGGGAGCAAAGCTAGGCGTGTCCGAGTCCTTCGTTCCAAAGTTGCTCGGCCGTAGCGACTACGCCATCATCAGCGCCATCATCGAGCCCAAAGCACGCGTATTGGGTCTCGGATGCGGCGAAGGTGAGCTGCTGGCTTGGCTGGCCGAAAACAAGCGCGTGGACGCGCGCGGCGTGGAGATCGAAGGCTCCAAAGTCCGGCAAGCCATCTCGCGCGGCGTCTCCGTTTTTCACAGCGACATCGAGGACGCCCTCGCCGACCTTCCCGATCAGGCTTTCGATTATGTGATCTTGAGCCAGACGCTGCAGGAATCACGCGCGCCGCTCAAAGTTCTGCGCGAAATGCTGCGTGTCGGACGCCGCGCCATCGTCGCGTTTCCAAACTTCGGCCACTGGACCGTCCGGCTGGCGCATCTATTTACCGGCCGCGCTCCCAAAACCAGATTGTTCCCGCACGACTGGTTCGATTCTCCGAACATCCATTTCTTTACCGTCGAAGATTTCGAGGACTTGGTGCAGCTTCAAAACTGGACCATCGAGAAGCGCATCTTCCTGCAGGGCCCCCGGCAGATCACGGTGCTGCCGAATCTATTGTCCGAGGTTGCTGTCTTTCTGGTTAGGTCTTCTTGACGAACTTTTCGATTCCCCGCTTGAAGTCGTCCATGGTCCGCGCCAGCCCGTTCACTTCCGCGCCCGCTTGGATTGCCGCTTCAAACTGCATGGCATCAGTGCGATAAAACACTTCCTTCGCCAGCGTCAGCGCAGTAGTCGACTTGTCCGCCAGGCCCGCTACGAACTCCTCCACCTGATGCTCGAAGGTATCGACGCTAAACACGCGATTGATCATGCCGTATTGAAGCGCGGTCTGCGCGGAAATCGCATCGCCCGACGCGATCAACTCAAACGCCCGTTTCTCCGATACTAGCCGCCGCAAAAGCGCCATCACGATCGCGGGCACAAATCCGATGTTGATCTCCGGATATCCGAATTGCGCTGAGTCAGTCGCCAGAATGATGTCAGCCGCGGTCGCGATCCCGCACCCTCCGCCCAGCGCCCGCCCTTGCACCGCCGCGACGATCGGCCGTGGATGCCGGCGCATGTCCAGCAGCAGCCCGGCCATGTTGCGCGCCTCCGCTTGGAACTTCGTGAGGCTGCCTGACGCGTCGTCCGCAAACGTGCGCAGATCCATCCCAGAGCAGAATTCCTTGCCCTCGCCCGCTACCAGCACCACGCGAACGCTCTCGTCTGATGCCGCGGCGCGTAACGCATCCCGAAGTTCGGTCAGCAACTCCTGATCCAGCGCGTTGCGCCTCTCGGGGCGATTCAGCGCGATCCGCGCAATCCCCCGCTCTACCCGGTAGCTGACCTTCCGATATGCGCTCACTTCGGCCCGGAATCTCCGTATTTCTTCTTCATGCGCCCGGTCCAACCAGCCGTCATCTCTTGCAGCTCTTGCATTGAATCGCCCATGATCTTGCTCGCAAGCCCGACGCTCTTCGAAGTCAACATTGGTAGCTTTTGCAAGGACGCCTGTCCGGCAGGGGATTTGTAGAAGCCGACGATCCCGGTTAGCTCTTCCGTAGTGAAAGTCTCGTCGTAAAGCTTGATATACTCCGGCTTGAGTTTGGCGAAGTCGACCCGATCCTTCACTAACGCAAACACCTGGTTTTCGAACGATTGAATGTCGGCGAGCATTTCTGGACCGCGGCCTGAAGCCTGAACCTCGGGCGGTAGCGATTTTTCGATTTGTGGTTTCATGGCCTTCTCGAACTGAGTCAGCATCTGCTCTGTCAACTGATCCAATTTCGTTAGCGAAAACAGCTCCTCGATTACAGCGCGCTTGGCGGGGTCGATGAGTGGACTAGCCCGCTCCTGAGCAAACGCGCTTGCACTAACCAACAGGAAAAGCACGAATGAACGCATGGTGCTTACCGCCCCGCCGTCTGCGTCGCCGGCATCAGCGCCGCCTTGTGCGCCGACAAAAACTCGCGAACACTCATCGGCTCCCGCCCCGTCAGCTCCTTCACGACCGCCGTCGCCGTTCCCATCTTTCCCTGGGCCACCGCTAGTTGCCCCGACACCAGCATCTTGGCTATCGGCTCCGGCGTGCCCATCGCGATCAATTGCGCCGTGCGCTCGGCCGCGTCCACCGGAACATACGTCACGGGACGCCCCGTCAACTCGGTCGCCAGCTTTGCCAGTTCTGCCCACGTCACCACCGCCGGTCCAGTGATGTTCCACGTCCGATTGCTCGTATCTGTCGATGCCAGCGCTGCCGCCGCGGCCTGCGCGCAATCTTCGCGCGTTACGTACGGTGCTCCGCCCTGGCCCGTCGCCGCGCTCAGCGTGCCCGAAGCCACTGCCGGCGCAAGCGCTGGAATGAGAAAATCGGTATACCAGCAATTCCGCAGGATCGTGTAACTCATCCCGCTCGCCGCCAGCGCCTGCTCCGTCCCCAGATGATCCGGCGCGAACACCACCGGCGACGTCTCCGGATTCGGCATCGACGTATAAATCGCGTGCTTCACTCCCGCCTTCACAGCCGCAGCCACCGCCGTCTTATGCTGCGTCAATCTCCGTCCCGGCCGGTCGATCGCATCGCTGCTGATGATCAGCACCCGGTCTGCTCCCACCAGCGCCGCCTCCAACCCTTTCGCATCCTCAAAATCGGCGTGCCGCACCGTCACGCCCCGCGCCGCCAGATCCGCCAGCTTCTCCGGCTTGCGCGTTCCAGCTACGATTTTGGCTTCTCCCTTCTCCAATAGGAGCTCCACCACGCGCCGGCCAAGATGCCCGGAAGCTCCAGTCACAAATAAAGTACGCCCAGAAGTCGTGCTCATGCTTTCAGTTCCTCCAAATCACGAGGTTGGATTTCTTCGGTCGATGATACGGTGCAAGTATATCAATGCGTCGTGAAAACCGTTCTTCAAACCCCAGGTGGCGCAAGTCGCCTAGTTTTGTGTTTGCTGGTGATTTTCTTTGAAACTTTCGGGAACCAACTGACCCCGTCTTGTGATATTCTGGCGTCCAGAGGCCGCACTTTTAGGTGGTGTACCGTGCGACTGGGTCCATGGCCGATCCGCCTCGCTACTCCGCGTCGACGTTCGGCAACTAGCCATAACGATTGGAGCACAAGATGTTCTCTCGACGAGCTTTTGCAGGGATGATCGCGGCCGGCCTCACTGAGGCCGCATTCGCACAGCGCGCGTCGGTTCCCGGCGCCGCACCCGCCGACACAGTCTGGATCAATGGAAACGAGTTTCCGGAAGGTCCGCCGCAAGCTTCCATCGATGCCATGGCGCGCGTTATCGGCGAATCGAACCGGTATCATTACCAGGAGTTCCCTGCCTTCTACGCCAAGCTCGCCGCGAGCGAAGGCTTGACTGCCGACCAGATCCTGGTGGGCGCGGGATCGAGCGAGGTGCTGCATGCCGCAGTTGAGGCTTTCACTTCGCCCACCATTCCCCTCATTTATCCGGTCCCTACGTACGAAGCCGCTCCCGAGCTCGCCAAGTACAAAGGTCACGCCGTGGTTGAGATGCCGCTCGATTCCAAGATGGCGCCGGATGTGCGCCGTCTCGCCGCCGCGGCAGAGAAGGCTGGCGGTGGCCTCATCTACATCGTCAATCCCAACAATCCGACCTCCACCATCACCAGTAGCGACGACATCGCTTGGCTGGCGGCGAATCTTCCCAAGAACACGTATGTTTTAGTGGACGAAGCCTACCTGCATTACGCCACTTCGCCCGAGGCCTCCAGTTCGTTCCGCTACGTGAAGGAAGGCAAGAACGTCGTAGTTGCTCGCACGTTTTCGAAGATCTATGGCATGGCGGGCCTGCGCGTTGGATACATTGCGGGCACTCCCGAACTGATCAAGAAGATGGAGCCGTATCGCAACAATGTGATCAGCTTCGTCAGTGCGCGCGCAGTCGTTGCCGCCCTCGATCTCGGACCCAAGATGCTCGAGGAACGCAAAGCCAAGATTGTTCATACCCGCAACGAGCTGTGCGCCTGGATGAGCGAGAAGAAATACAAGTTCATTCCGCCGCAAGCCAACTTCGTGATGATCGAGACCGGGCGCGACGCCAAGGTGATGCAGGCAGCGTTGCTCGCGAAAGGCGTTGCTATCGGCCGTCCTTTCCCGCCTCTGGACACCATGATCCGCGTCTCCATCGGTACGGATGCCGAGATGGTCAAGTTCCGCAAAGCCTTCACAGAAGTGATGGCGTAACTGAACCGAGCGCCCCACTGGACGGCGCGCCTCAAGGATTAGGGATTCGCTAAGAGGGCGAGGCCCGTGTTGTAGGCGGCAGTGAACGCGTCGAGTCCGTGGGAGCCGCCGTTGACCAGTCGTCGAGCCTCGCGGAGATCCCCGGCAGCAAGAGCGGCGCGTATTCCTTGTTCGTGAGATTTGAGGAAGCTGGCGAGCAATCGCGCGGCAATGTCTGGATGGTTGGCAAGGTCGGGATTTTCGATGAGTTGATCTCCCAAACCGATCGCGACGCCGTGCAACGCGTAGTTGGCCCGTCCGGTGAGCTGGATGAACCCGCGGCCCCTGAAGCGCTCACCGTCAGGAGGGCCCTGGTTACCGAGATCGGCGCGCGAATCGTACAAGTCGAAGGGCTGGCCGCCGGGCGACGTATTGAACTGGCTCTCGAATTCGCTGATAGGCAGGAACGACCCGGTTTCCGCGCGAATTGTGGCTAGCGCCATCAGGGTCATCGGGTTGTCGGCGAGTTCGGGCGCAATCAACGCGTTGAGCACGAACGGGAGATTCGATTCGATATCGGCGCGGGGAGCATATGGGACAATCTGCGCGGCCATGTCCACGGTGATGTCGCTCATGACCCCAGCCTAGGCTCGGATGTGGCTTTTAAGCCTTCCGAACGCCCCGAAGTTGGTCCAAAACAGGCAAAAACGGAACAATTTGAGCCGTGACCGAACCAAATGCCGTGCGGTCGCGTATCATTCTCCGTGAGATCCCTGCGGCACGTCCTTCGGCGATTCGGCCGGGCCCCGATGTTTACCTCCATCGCGCTGGTCACACTGGCGCTTGGCATCGGCGCTAACACGGCCATCTTCAGCGTGGTCAACGGTGTTCTGATCAAACCGCTGCCCTATCCCGAAGCGCAGCAGCTGGCTGGGGTCTGGCACCTTGCGCCGGGCATCAGCGGAATCGCGGGCAACGTCAATTGTTCGCCTACGATGTACTTCACGTATCGCGAGGAGAGCCGGACTTTTCAGGATTTTGGTTTGTGGTCGAACGACGGTGTCACCGTGACGGGGGCGGGCGATCCGGAGCAGGTCCAGGCGGTGGACGTGACCTATGGAACCCTCAACGCGTTGGGCGTACAGCCGGCGGAGGGGCGCTGGTTTTCGAAAGCTGACGATACTCCCGGCGCTCCCGATACGGTGATACTGACCTACGGTTATTGGCAGCGGCGTTTCGGCGGAAGCCCTTCCGCGGTTGGACGTTCCTTGAACGTGGATGCCAGGCCGCACACCATCATCGGCGTGATGCCGCAGAACTTCCGTTTCCTTGACTCGGGCGCGGATGTGATCCTGCCGGAGCAATTTGATCGAAGCAAAGTCTTCCTGGGCAATTTCAGCTACCAGGGCATCGCGCGGTTGAAGCCTGGAGTTACGCTTCAGCAAGCCAACACGGACGTGGCGCGGATGCTGCCAATCTGGTTGCAAGCCTGGCCGCCGCCGCCCGGTTTTAGCAAGGCGCTCTTCGAGAGCGCCCGTATTGCTCCGAAGGTCCAGCCCCTGAAGCAGGAAGTGGTGGGGGACATCGGGGCCACACTGTGGGTTCTGATGGGAACCATCGGACTGGTGCTGTTGATCGCGTGCGCGAACGTCGCCAATCTGCTCTTGGTGCGCGCCGAGAGCCGGCAACAGGAACTGGCGATCCGCGCCGCGCTGGGCGCAGGCTGGGGACGCATCGCGGGCGAAATGCTGCTTGAAAGCCTGACCCTCGGCGTGTTGGGTGGAGTTTTGGGCCTGGCGTTGGCTTTCGCCGCACTGCGCCTGTTGGTCCTGCGAGGCCCGTCAACGCTGCCCAGGCTCAATGAAATCGCAATCGATCCGCTGGTGCTGGGATTTACGCTGGTGGTTTCGCTTATGGCGGGCTTCTTCTTTGGTCTGATACCAGCCATCAAGTATGCAGGGCCGCATCTGGCTTCGACGCTGCGAGGCGGCGGGCGCACCATGAGTCATGGACGTGAACGGCACCGGGCGCGGAACTTGTTGGTGGTGGCGCAGGTGGGATTGGCACTGGTGCTGCTCATCGCCTCCGGCCTCATGATTCGAACGTTCCAGGCATTGCGCAGCGTGCAGCCCGGATTCACGCATCCCGAGCAAGTGCAACTGTTACGCATCTCGATTCCAGACACGCAGGTGAAGGATCCCGAGCGTGTGATGCGAATGGAGAGCGAAATGATCGACAAGCTGGCGGCGATTCCGGGCGTCGCGTCCGCCGCATTTGCAAGCGCAGCTCCGCTGGAACGAATCAACAATCAGAACGATCTGCTGTATGCGCGAGATAAGACCTATTCGTCGGGACAGATTCCGCCCATCCGGTCGTTTCGATACCTCTCGCCAGGCTTCTTGAAAACGGACGGGACTCCGCTGATCGCGGGACGGGACTTCACCTGGACCGATGTTTATGAGAAGCGCCGCGTTGCCATGGTTTCTGAAAACCTGGCGCGAGAAATGTGGGGCTCGCCAACGGCCGCGCTGGGCAAGCAGGTGCGCAGCGGGCTCAACGACGCATGGCGCGAGATTGTGGGTGTGGTGGCCAACGTGTATGACAGAGGCGTGGAGCAGGAAGCCCCGGCAACCGCCTACTGGCCGGCCATGCTGGACAATTTCGAGCTCGAAGCAGTGCATGTGACCCGCTTTGGCGTCTTCGCGGTCCGCACAAATCGCGCGGGCACCGAGAGTTTTCTGGGGGAGGCGCGGAGAGCCATCTGGTCCGTGGACGCAAATACTCCTGTATTCCTGACCCGCACGCTGAAAACCGTGTTCGATGAGTCGATGGCGCGAACGTCTTTCACGCTGGTGCTGCTCGGGATTGCGGGCGCGATGGCTCTGGTGCTGGGCGTGGTGGGGATTTATGGTGTCATCGCGTACGCCGTCACGCAACGGACCCGCGAGATCGGAATCCGCATGGCGCTGGGAGCCCAACCCGCCGGACTGCAGGGAATGTTCGTGCGCCAGGGATTGCTGTTGGCAGGTGTCGGCGCCGTGCTGGGCTTGGTGGCGGCTGCCCTGCTCACTCGTCTGATGTCGTCGCTGCTGTTCAAAACCACGGCTCTTGACCCGCTGACGTATGTAGCTGTCTCAATGATCTTGATCATGGCAGCGGCGCTCGCGAGTTATTTTCCCGCCCGGCGTGCAACCTCCGTGGATCCAGTGCAGGCGCTGCGAACCGAATAGGCTGCGACAGCGGTATACAATGGCTGGCGGAGCGTTATGGCAAAAACATGGATAGTAGCTGGTGTATTGGGGCTTTCTCTGGCCGGAGCGTTGGCAGCACAAAAGACGTGCGACAGGGCTTGCCTCGAAGGCATGGTTGATCAATACCTGGACGCGGTCGCCGCGCACGATCCCAAACTGGCGCCTTTGGCGAGGACCATCAAGTTCACCGAGGACGGCCAGAAGCTGGTGATCCCAGATGGGCTGTGGAATTCCATGGTGGGCAAGGGCACGTATCGATTGTTCGTGACCGATCCTCAGGCGGGGTCGGTGGCGTTCATTGGGACCATCAAGGAAGAAGGGCGGAGCCCGGGCGAGCCGATTGCGGGAGTAATCGCGCTGCGGTTAAAGGTGGCCAACCGGCAAATCACGGAAGCGGAGACGTTCGTCGTGCGGAGTCCCGATTCAGCCGCGCGTCTGGAAAAAATCGGCACGCCGAATCACTTGTTCCTGGAACCGGTCCCCGAGGCGCAGCGGATGTCGCGCGCGGACTTGATCAAGACGGCGAACATGTACTTTACCGGGATGCAACAAAATGACGGGAAGGGCGAGTATCCCTTCAGCGACGATTGCAATCGGATCGAGAATGGGATGCAGTCGACCAACGCGCCTGTGAAAGAGGGCCAGACCAAGCCCGATCCGGCGACCGCGTCAAATTACTCGGGGACGTGGAGCTGCAGGGAGCAATTTCAATCCGGCTTACTTCATTTCGTGACGCGGATTCGGGACCGCCGCTACGTAGCCGTGGATCAAGAGCGCGGGCTAGTGTTCAGCTTCATCTTCTTCGATCACTCGGCCGGAAAGACGCGCCATTTCGAGACGCCCAATGGGCGAGCCGTGGTGGCAGGTCCGACGCAACCGTGGACCTGGGAGCTGGCGGAAATGTTCAAAGTCGAGAACGGTAAGCTCCATCAGATTGAAGCCGTACTACAGCGCGCGCCGTACGGGATGACGTCGGGATGGAGCACTTGGGAAGAGGGCATAACGGACCGGGCGCGGGATGTGACGGGGAGGTAAGGGAACGGTACTGCAAGGTCTACGTGTTCGAAGCGTAGGTTTCCCGTGACCACTCGCGGTCACCTGACCATATACCGTTACGCAGTTGAGCTTTTTAGGCCATTTGCCGTCGCGGCGTTGGGACCACTTTTGGCTGTTCTCGTGCCATGACTGTAGCCGTAATCGAGCCAGGTGGTTAGGTTGAGCGGCGAGGTGGGAGCTCGAACGAAGGCACGCCCAACAGGTGGTGAACGGGTTGCAGATCAAGGACCAGAAGGCCACCTCGTCGAACTACGCTGGAGAGCGCGCTGCTGTCCGAAGACGATTACTCGGAGGAGAAACGAACTGCGATGTCATTTGCGATTTACATTGTCGGCTTTCTGATATTGATTTGCGGGCTAATCTATGCAGCCGTGATAATGCATCTTGCTCTGCATTGGATCGTAGTGGGAGCGACTGTTCTGTTGGGCCTCGCGATTCTCAAGGGCGTTCAAGCCACGCGGAGCAAGGACCGATCGAATTAAGAGGCGGGCCGCAGCCTATTGCGAAATCTCTTCGAGGGCGAGATTGTTGGTGCGCGGGCCGAGCAACCCGATGGCCAGCATCACGATCAGCATACTGCCCGCGATCAGGGTGAAGACGCCGGGAACGCCAAAACGGTCGAGCGCAAATCCAATCGCAAACGAGCTGAAGACCACCGAGATGCGGCTCCAGGAGTAGACGAATCCCACAGCG
>Ga0210394_10009003_pt1 | contig 10147 bp, 9 predicted proteins | sample IncBWC12MmetaG_FD_160121 | JGI IMG/M metagenome (GOLD analysis project Ga0210394, IMG submission 160121) | Forest soil microbial communities from Barre Woods Harvard Forest LTER site, Petersham, Massachusetts, United States - Inc-BW-C-12-M | ecosystem: Environmental > Terrestrial > Soil >...
TGTAGCGCCAGCAGGTAATCGTTGACGCGCGCGCTCCAGGCTGCAAAGTCCAGGCCTTGCGCCGTGCGTACCTGCGCGGCGGCCCATTTCTCGGCGTCCATGCCGTGCAGCTCCAGGTGCCCGAGCTCGCTGTTGGGGAAGAGTTTGCCGCCGGTGAACAACGCCGTGCCGATGCCGGTGCCGAAAGTCACCATGATCACCGTGCCGGTGCAGCCGCGCCCGCTACCGAAACGCATCTCGGCGAGGCCGGCGGCATCCGCGTCATTCAGGAACAGCACCGGCCGCGCCAGCGCCCGCGAGGCGAGCGCCGCACCGTTGGTGCCGAGCCACGCAGCGTCGATGTTGGCGGCGGTGTAGGCGGTACCGTCCTTGATGACGCTCGGGAAGGCGACACCGAGCCGGCCGGGGCCCGCCGGGAGTCTCGCGGCCAGCCCCGCCAGCACGGCGGTCAGCGCGAGCGGAGTCGACGGTCGGGGTGTGGGCGCGGAAATGAGCTCGCCCGTGAGGCGGCCGGCCTTGAGGTCGACCAGTCCCGCCTTCACCGAGGAGCCGCCGACGTCGATTCCCAACACTTCACCAGTCATGCTCTGGCTCACAGGTTAGCAGCAGCGGCAAGCTGCAGATCGCGCGTGCGCCGCCGCTGGCGGTAGCGCATCCACACCGTGGAGATCGCAATGCCGGTGGCCACGATCAGCACCATGATCGTGGCCAGAGCATTGACGTCCGGAGTCACACCGAAGCGCACCTTGGAAAAAATGACCATCGGCAATGTGCTGGAGCCCGGTCCGGCGACGAACTGCGTGATGACCAGATCGTCCCAGGACAGAGTAAACGCCAGCAGCCACCCGGAGGCAATCGCCGGCAGGATGAGCGGCAAGGTGATGCGGAAAAACACCTGCAGCGGGCGCGCGCCGAGATCCATGGCCGCCTCCTCGAGCGCCTCATCGAACCCGCTCAGGCGCGATTGCACTACCACGGTCACGTACGCCATGCAGAAGGTGATATGGGCGAGCGTGATGGTGACCGCCCCCACACCCTTCGGCCAACCGATCAGCTGCCCCATGGAGACGAACAGCAGCAGCAGCGACAGGCCGGTGATGACTTCCGGCATCACGATCGGCGCGGTGGTCATCCCGGCCAGCAGCATGCGGCCGCGGAAGGCGCCGAGGCGCGCCAGCGCCATCCCGGCGAGCGTCCCCAGCACCACGGCGGCGCTCGCCGAGATCAGCGCGATGCGGATCGACAGCCAGGCTGCCCGCAGGATCTGCTCGTTGCTCATCAGCGCCACGTACCACTTGAGGGTCGGAGAGTGCGCCGTATCCCACACCGTGACCAGGCGTGAGTTGTTGAACGAGAACACGATCATCGACAGGATCGGCAGGTACAGGAACACCAGCCCCAGCACGAGCGCGGTGCGGGTAAACAGGCCGCGCGCCTTCACTTCGCTGCCTCGAGCTCGCGCCGCTCGAGCCGCTGGAACAGCATGATCGGCACCACCAGCAGCAGCAGGATCAGGATCGCGACCGCGCTCGCCACCGGCCAGTCGCGGTTCTCGAAGAACTCATCCGACAGCACGCGGCCGATCATGATCTGGTCGGTGCGCCCGAGCAGCGTCGGGATGACGTACTCACCCACCGCCGGAATGAACACCAGGAGCGAGCCCGCGACGATGCCGGGGAAGGATTGCGGCAGCGTCACGCGCACAAACGCCCGCAACGGCCGCGCGCCCAGATCCGCCGCCGCCTCGAGCAGCGTGCCGTCGTGCTTCTCGAGGTTGGCGTACAGCGGCAGGATCATGAACGGCAGATACGAATACACGATGCCGATGTACACCGCGAAGTCGGTCTGCAGCAGCGCGAGTGGATGATGGATCACGCCCAGGTACATGAGCACGTTGTTGATCACGCCGTTGTTCTTCAGCAGCCCGATCCACGCATACACGCGCAGCAGGAACGAGGTCCAGAAGGGCAGCACGATGAGCATCAACAGCACCGGGCGCATCGCGGCGTCCGAGCGCGCGATGGCGTAGGCCATCGGGTAACCCAACCCCAGGCAGCACAGCGTGGAGACGGCGGCCACTTTCAGCGAATACAGATACGAGCTCACATAGAGGGGGTCGGTGAACAGGAACGTGTAGGCCGACCAGTGCAGCTGCAGCTCCCACGCGCCGTGGCGCCAGGACAGGAGCGGTGTGTACGGCGGTATCGCCAGCCGTACTTCGGAGAATGAAATGCGGAAGACGATGATGAAAGGGACGAGAAACAGCACCAGCAGCCACAGGATGGGAATACCTGCGACCAGTCGCCTGCCCGACGCGGTGGTCAAGCGCACCGACAGTCCCTACTCGGTCAGGACCACCGGGCTCGACCCGTGCCAGGAGAGCCACACGCTCTCCTCGCGCGCGATCGGGCGCTCGGCACCGCGCATGACGTTCGGCAGCGTCACGCGCATCATCCTGCCGGAGTCGATCTGCACCAGGTAGATGGACATGTCCCCCATGTAGGCGATCTCCCGCACCGTGCCGCGCACCGCGTTCTCGGTCGCCCCCGGCTGCGCGCCGGCTGCGAGCGGCTGGCGGCTGATGTTGATCTTCTCCGGCCGGATTGCCGTCCATACGGTGGCACCGCGCGTGCAGCTGACGGTGCGCTCCGCGCGCACCGTACAGCCGAGCTCACTGCAGTCGATGCGCAGGGAATCCGCCCTCTCATCGCTCACCTGGCCTTCGAACATGTTGACCGAACCGATGAAGTCCGCCACGAACCGCGTCGCCGGCGATTCGTAGATGTCCGATGGGGTGCCGATCTGGGCGATCTTGCCGTGGTTCATGACCCCGAGCCGGGTCCCGAGGGTCATGGCTTCTTCCTGATCGTGAGTGACGACGATAAAGGTGACGCCCAGGCGCTGCTGGATGCTGATCAGCTCGAACTGGGTATGCTCGCGCAGCTTCTTGTCGAGCGCCGCCAGCGGCTCATCGAGCAGCAGCAGCTTCGGCCGCTTCACCAGCGCCCGCGCCAGCGCCACCCGCTGCCGCTGTCCGCCCGAGAGCTGATGCGGTTTGCGCGCACCGAAGCCGCCCATTTTCACGATGTCGAGAATCTCCCCGACCTGGCGGCGGATCTGCTCGCGGCCAAGGCCCTCCTGTTCGAGTCCGAAGGCCACATTCTTCTCGACACTCATGTGCGGAAAGAGCGCATAGGACTGGAACATCATGTTGACCGGACGCTCGTAGGGCGGGATGGCGCTCATGTCCGCGCCGTCGATGCCGATCGTCCCGGCGCTCGGCAACTCGAAGCCGGCCAGCATCCGCAGCAGCGTGGTCTTCCCCGATCCCGAACCGCCCAGCAGACAGAAGATCTCGCCGCGGCGGATGTCGAGCGATACGTCGTCCACGGCCACGAAATCCCCGAAACGCTTGCTCAGGTTCGCGATCCGCACGTAGGCGGAGTCGCGATCGGCCGCGGGTGGTATGGCATTCATCTTCACTTGCCGCTCTTGAAGCGCGTCCACATGCGTGTCAGCAGGCGCTGGTACTCCGGCGGCCGCGGACGCTCCGGGCTCAGTCGCGCCCGCACCGCGGGCGGCGGATACACACCCGGATCGCCGCGCACGCTCGGATCGAGCGGCTGGATGTCGGCCGTGACGGCGTTCGCGTACTTGATGAGATTGGAGTTTCTGGCCGCGATCTCGGGTCGCAGCAGGTAATCGATGAACAGGTGCGCGTTTCTCACGTGCGGTGCATCGGCAGGGATGGCGAGCACGTCGTAGTTGCTGATCGCGCCCTCCTTCGGGATCGCATACGCGAGGTCGACGCCCTTGCCCGCCTCTTTGGCACGATCGTGCGCCTGCTTGACGTCTCCCGACCAGCCCATCGCCAGACAGATATCGCCGTTGGCGAGGTTGTCGATGTAGCGCGAAGAGTCCACGTAGCGCACGTACGGACGCATGGCCTTCAGCACCTGCTCGGCGGCCTTGAGGTCATCGGGCGAGTTACTGCTCGGCTTTCTGCCCAGGAAGACCAGCACCGTGGCGACCACCTCCGAAGGCGCATCGAGAAGCGAAACGCCGCAGTCCTGGAATCTCGACACCACCGCCGGATCAAACAGCATGCGCCAGCTGTCCACCGGCGCATCCGGCAGACGAGTGCGGATGTCCGCGACGTTATAGCCCACCCCTGAGGTGATCCACATGTAATCGACGCTGTACTGGTTGCCCGGATCGTACAGCGCCTCGGCGCGTGCCACGTCCGGATCGACGTTCTTGAGATTCGGCAGCAGCGACTTGTCGAGCTTCTGGTAGATGTCGGCCTGGATCTGGCGCTCGAGAAAGGCGCCCGACGGCACCACGACGTCGTAGTTGGTATGGCCGGTGAGGAGCTTGGTCTCGAGGATCTCGTTCGAGTCGAGCACGTCGTAGTTGACACGGATGCCGTATTCTTTCTGGAAATCGGCAACCACCGACGGCTGGATGTAGTCGGACCAGTTGTAGACGTTGAGAACCTTCTCGCCCGCCGACGCGGCGGTCCCGGGAGCGGCCGGGCGCGAGCATCCCGCGCCGGCGGCAAGCAGCGCGGCCAGAGCTGCGCTGAGGCGAAAGGATCGGGGCGCGCTGATCACGACGCAACAGATCACACATTCAGCAGCAGGTGCTCGCGCTCCCAGGAGCTGATCACCTGCAGGAACACCTCGTACTCGGCTTCCTTGACGAGGGTGTACGCCTCGATGAACGGCTCGCCCATGAGCTTCACCAGCGGCTCGCAGGCGCGCAGCGCCCGCAGCGCCGCATCGAGCGAACGTGGCAGGCCAAACGGCAGATCGTGCGCGCTGCCCACGATCGGATCGCTCGGCTGCACCCCCTCGACCATGCCGAGGTAGCCGCAGGCGAGCGAGGCGGCGATGGCGATATAGGGATTGGCATCCGCGCCGCCGACCCGATTCTCGACGCGGCGCGCCTGCGCATCGGACATGGGCACGCGCAGGCCCGCGGTGCGGTTGTCGTAGCCCCAGTGAACGTTGATGGGCGAGGACAGGTAGCGCGTCAGGCGCCGGTAGGAATTCACGTTGGCGCAGAACAGCGCCATGGCCGCGGGCATGTACTTCTGCAGCCCGCCGATATGCGCGAAGAACAGCGGCGAGGGCGTGCCGTCGGGATTGCTGAAGATGTTCTTGCGCGTCTTCAGGTCCACCACGCTCTGGTGGATGTGCATGGCGCTGCCAGGCTCCTTGGCGTGCGGTTTCGCCATGAAGGTGGCGTACATCTTGTGGCGCAGCGCCGCCTCGCGCGCGGTGCGTTTGAACAGAAACACCTGATCCGCCAGGTCGAGCGGCTGGCCGTGGATCAGGTTGATCTCCATCTGCGCCGGGCCGTCCTCGTGGATGAGGGTGTCGATCTCGATGTCCTGGTCCTCGCAGAACTGGTAGATGTCATCGAACAGCGGATCGAATTCGTTGACGGCGGCGATGCTGTAGGACTGGCGGCCGGGCTCGGAGCGCCCGGAACGGCCGACCGGGGGCTTGAGCGGATAGTCGGCGTCCTTGTTCTGCTCGACCAGATAGAACTCGAGCTCCGGTGCCACGATCGGATCCCAGCCGCGCTGCGCGTACAGCTCGACGATGTTGCGCAGCACGTGGCGCGGCGCCATCGACACGCGCCGGCCGTCGCTATAGAAGCAGTCATGGATCACCTGCGCGGTGGGCTCGGCCGCCCACGGTACGCGCCGCACCGTCTTCTGATCGGCCTTGAGCACGATGTCGATTTCCGCCGGGCTCATGGCAGTGCCGGTCTCCATGGGGTAGTCGCCGGTCACGGTCTGCAGGAACACGCTCTCCGGCAGGCGCATGCCCCCGTCCTCGGCGAACTTTTCCGCGGGCATGATCTTGCCGCGGGCGATGCCAGCCATGTCGGGAATGATGGCCTCCACCTCGGAGATGCCGTGATCGCGGAAAAACTGCCGGATCTCACTCACCATACGCTAAGGCCTTTCTTTGACTGACGCGCGCTCGCGGCTGGCCTGCCCGAAGGCGGCAAACAGCGCGCGCGAAAACGGATTGCTCATCACCTGCCACTCCGGGTGCCACTGCACCGCCAGCGCAAAGCGCTGCGCGTCGCGCACGCGAAACGCCTCGATCACGCCATCCGGCGCACGCGCCTCGACCGCAAGCTCCGCCCCCAGCCGATCGATGCCCTGGTTGTGGAGCGAATTCACCCGGATGCGATCGCCCGGCGCGAGTGCGCGCAGCACCCCGTCGGGCTCGAGCGTCACGTCGTGAGCCGGGCCGTACTGCACCTCGAGCGGTTGCGTGCCGTCGTCGCGATGATCGAGATGTCCCGGCACCTCGTGCAGCCTCTGGTGCAGAGTGCCGCCGAACGCCACGTTCATCTCCTGGAAACCGCGGCAGATGCCGAATACCGGCACCCCCGCCCGCACGGCCTTGCGGATCAGGGGGAGCGTCGTGGCATCGCGCGCCGGGTCGTGCAGGGTGCCGGGCGCGCTCGGAGGGCCCTCGTAGCGATGCGGCTCCACGTTCGAGGGGCTGCCGGTGAACAGCAGTCCGTCCAGGCGCTGCAACAGCTCATCGAACCCCAGCTCGTCTGCCAGCGAGGGGATCAGGAGCGGCGCGGCCTGCGCCGCGTCCAGCACTGCGCGTGCATACTTTTCCCCCACCATGTGGAACGGATGCGCGCCGACCATACGCCGGTCGGCCGGAATACCTATGAGTGGGCGGGCGGGTGCCATGGCGAGTTGCAGCCCGGGCGGTGTTTAGTATCTTAAACAAACCGCTCCGGCGGAGTCTCCGAAATACGTTCCTATTAGACCACAGGTGCAGTACGGAAGCCTCTGTTGCGCACCCGGATGGAGGTGCGGTAATGGCCTAAGTACGGCCGTCGCGTGCACGACGGCGGCATGAATGGATTTGCCGCGCGCCGCTCCTGCTCGCTATCCTGCGCCCCTCCCGCCGCCCGGCGGGGCGTCAGAATATCTTAAACACCCGCACGCCTTGGGAAGCATCTTCATGGGACGCCTCGAACACGTGGGTTCGTACTACGCCGCCTCAGCTCACGAGGCGCCGCAGCGTCCCGCGCTCGCAGACGGCATCGACTGTGATGTGTGCGTGGTCGGCGGCGGCATCGCCGGCTGCTCCACCGCGCTACATCTGGCGCTCGCGGGCCTGCGCGTGGTGCTGCTCGAAGAGCAGCGCGTGGGCTGGGGCGCCTCGGGGCGCAGCGGCGCGCAGGCGATCTACGGAATCGCGGCCGGCCAGACCAAACTTGCGCGGCTCATCGGCGCCGGGGCCGCGCGTGCGGTGTGGGAGGTCTCGATCGAAGGCCTGGCGCTGATGCGGGAGCTGATCGCGCGCTTCTCGATCGACTGCGACTGGGCGGCGGGGCACCTGGCCGCGGCCGTCAAGGAGCGCCACGAGCGTGAGTTGCACGCCGAGCTCACGCAACTGCGCGAGCACTACGGCTACGCCAGTGTGCGCTACATGCCGCGCGAGGAGCTGCGCGCAACGCTCGCGACCGAGCGCTACCGCGGCGCGCTGTACGACACGAACAGCGGTCATCTGCACCCGCTCAATTACACCCTGGGACTCGCGGCGGCGGCCGAGGGCCTGGGGGTACGTATCTTCGAGGGGAGCCGCGCCACGGGTTTCGGACCGGCGGGCGCCTCGCAGGTGCACATCCGGACTGCGCGCGGGGAGGTCCGCGCGCGCTATCTGGCGCTGTGCGGGAACGTCTACCTGGGCGCCACCGCCCCGATACTCGCCTCCAAGATCATGGCCGTTGCAACTTACATCGTGGCGACCGAACCCTTGGGTGCGCAGCGCGCGCAAGCGCTGATCGCCAACAACGCGGCGGTCAGCGACATGAACTGGGTGTTGGATTATTTCCGGCGCTCAGCCGATCACCGCCTGCTGTTCGGCGGGCGGGTGAACTATTCCGGATTCAGCTCCTTCGATGCCCCGCGCGCCACCCGCGCGCGCATGCTCGCCGTGTTTCCGCAATTGCAGGACGTGCGCATCGACTACGCCTGGGGCGGGGAGGTCGACATCACGCTCAATCGCGCTCCGCATTTCGGCCGCCTGGCACCCAATGTCTACTTTCTGCAGGGCTTCTCCGGCCACGGTATCGCCCTTACCGGGATTGCTGGCAAACTGGTCGCCGAGGCCATCGCCGGAACCGCCGGGCGCTTCGATGTGTTCGCGCGGATTCCTCATGGCAATTTCCCGGGCGGAACTGCCTTGCGCCGTCCGACGCTGGTACTGGCAATGCTGTACTACCGCATCAGGGACCTGTTGTAACTGCGGTGCCGGCCCTGATCCCGCTCACAAGACTTCCGCGATCTGCACCGCGTTGAGAGCCGCGCCCTTCAGCAGCTGATCACCCGCCACGAACAGGCAGATGGAGCGTCCGCCCGGATCGCTCAGATCCTGGCGGATGCGGCCGACGAGAATGGGGTCTTGACCGGTGGCGTCCTGCGGCATCGGGAAGTAGTTGCGCTGCGCATCGTCCACCAGCTTCACGCCCGGTGCGGTCTGCAGCAGCTCGCGCACCTGCGCCGGCGTGATCGGCCGCTCACATTCAAAAGTGATCGCCACCGAGTGCGCGCGCAGCACCGGTACCCGCACGCAGGTGGCCGACACGCGGATGTCGGGATCGCCGAAGATCTTGCGGGTCTCCTGGATGACCTTGGTCTCCTCATCGTTGTAACCGGTAGCCGGGTCGATGTTGGTGTTGTGGCTGAAGAGATTGAACGCGTAAGGATGCGGCAGCACCTTGGGTTGGTAAGCCCGGCCCTCAAGGTACGCGCGCGTGGACTCGAGCAGTTCGTGCATCGCCGCGGCGCCGGCGCCGGAGGCGGCCTGGTAGGTGGCCAGCGTCAGCCGCTGGATGCGGTTGCTGCGGTGGATCGGCCACAGCGGCGTAATGGCGATGATGGCGCAGCAGTTGGGATTGGCGATGATTCCCTGGTGAGTGCGCAGCGTGTGCGGATTGATCTCCGGCACCACCAGCGGCACGCCGGGATCCATGCGGAACGCGGACGAGTTGTCGATCACGGTGGCGCCCGCGCGCACGGCAATGGGCGCGAAGCGCTTCGAGGTGCTCGCGCCGGCGGAGAACAGCGCGATGTCGACACCGCTGAAGCTGTGCTCGTTCAATTCGCGTACCGCGAGCTGCAGGCCGCGAAACGTGAGCGTCTTGCCGGCGGAGCGCGCCGAGGCTAACAGCCGCAGTTCCGACACCGGAAAGCCTCGCTCCTCGAGGCAGCGAATCAGCTCCGCGCCCACCGCGCCGGTAGCCCCGACGATCGCCACCACCGCCCCTGGCGGGCCACGACCTGCAGACATCACTCTCGTTCTCCGATTCAGAAACGACAAAGGCCCCGTCGGGTCAGCGGCGGGGCCTCTCGGGATCCGTTCCTGACGCTAGCTTAAACGGCGTCAGGCTGTAAATCGGCCCCGTCAGGGGTCCGATCCCGGCTCGGGATGAAAATGCAGTACTTTCATATCGTTAGCGGATATTGATCGCCTCACTGCGAATTCGAGCCGGCGCTTCCGCGGACGCGGATATGGCCGCGGCGCGAGTCGGGGAAGTCAACCCAGGCTCACCCTCGAAGTCGCCGACGGCCTTGCTCCGGTTGTGCAGTTCGTTCTGCGGGTCGTACTCCGGATCGCTCTCGGCGAGCATGTTGATCAGCTGCAGCGGCAGCGCTATCAGCAGCAACAGCAGGACGATCACCAGAGTCACGACCACCCGTACCAGGGTCTGCATATGGGTCTCCTTCGCAGCGTGGCACGTCCTTGGATTAGGCGCCGCGGCGCGTGCAGTCCTCAATCCACTGTTTACCCGTCTACCGACCGCGGCGTCATCCCACGGATGGGGTATGTGGCCGTATTCCGGTAGGTGATCCACGCAGCTGCGTATCGGGCGAGAGAGCACGACGCGTTCCCCGTAAGGCCCCGATAACGAGGGCGAGGTCGCCGTCGGAGCCTGGCGACATCCCGCAACCGCCAGGTTGCGTATCACCAGGGGCCGCGCTAATATGCAACTCGGAGGTTGCCACTATGAATGAGCGCATCGAGAAACGCATCGAGTTCAAGGCGCCGCTGTCACGCGTATGGCGCGCACTCACAGACCACCGCGAATTCGG
>Ga0210394_10009004_pt1 | contig 10146 bp, 6 predicted proteins | sample IncBWC12MmetaG_FD_160121 | JGI IMG/M metagenome (GOLD analysis project Ga0210394, IMG submission 160121) | Forest soil microbial communities from Barre Woods Harvard Forest LTER site, Petersham, Massachusetts, United States - Inc-BW-C-12-M | ecosystem: Environmental > Terrestrial > Soil >...
GCGGCCTTGAAGCCAACAGCCATGCCGGTTTCCTGCGCATATTCGCGGATGGCACGAGTCATGACAAATCCCACCGGCAGCGTGGCATTAGTCGGTTCTTTTCCGGTTGAGGTCTTGATAAAGTCAGATCCAGCCATCATGGCAACGAAGCTCGCGCGGGCGACATTGCGAAGGGTGAGCAAATCGCCTGTCCCTAAAATAACTTTCATGTGCGCAGCGCCGCATGCCAGTTTGAAGGCGGCGATCTCATCGTAAAGTTCCTGCCACCTGCCGCCGAAAACGTGGGCACGGGTGATGACAACATCAATCTCTTGCGCCCCGGCTTCAACCGAGCGGCGGATTTCCGCGACGCGCTCAGACAATGGAGAGAGCCCCGCGGGGAATCCAGTGGAGACAGCGGCCACGCGCACATTGCTGCCTTCGAGCGCCCGTCGCGCTGTTTCGACGAAGCGGTGATACACGCAAATAGCTGCAACCTGAATATTAAGTTCCTCGACGTCCAGACGTTTTGTCAGTTCGGGCTGAATTGGGTGTCTGCCCTTGGCGCACAAACGGCGCACGCGTTCGTCGGTGTCATCTCCCGAGAGCGTCGTGAGATCCATGCACGTAATCGCTCGCAGCAGCCACGCCGCTTGCCATTCTTTTTTCACGGTTCGCCGCGCGACATGTGTTTGCGCCCTGCGCTCGACAGCACTGGTATTCACTCGAGCTTGCTTTACCCAATCCAAATTGAGGGGTATGCCTCGATTGGACAGAAGCGGGCGCCCGTTCAGGGTTGCCAGAGGCGAAGATTCCAGGATGGATTCGCCGGCAGCATGGCTCACGCTCACGATTCCGGGACGATTCTTTTCCACTGACATTTGGATGTTCCCCGTCAGCCCCGCGATTCGGCGGCTTTAGTTGCGGCTAGCGCAGCTCTTAGGACTGACGTTTGCGAGGTAATTGTACGGCAGAATGCGAAAAAAGGAGGCTGCATTATTTCCCGAGTCGGACTGGGTGGATCAGGGCTTCAAGCCCGCATTAGCGCTGCGGTGGAGAGGACTTCAAGACTTCTTTTTTCCGGATTGGCGCAGCGCAGTGCTGGACGGGCGAGGACGCCCATCCTCCATGAATCAATTCTCGGTGACTTGGGGGGCTTTCGGTGCGGATGGAGCGCGCGGTGTCTTTGGAGCCTTCGGCGCGGTTGGTGGTTCTGGCGCTTCGGAGGCTTTGCGGATCTCGATGGTTCCGTGTTCGTTGCTTACCACTATGTGCGGGCCACCTCCGCCGACGGTTCCGGTGGCGATCGCCTGATCGTTTGAGTTGTCGATCTTCAGCTGATCGAAATCGGTTTCGATTTCTCCGTTGCGTGCGTGCGCGTCTAGCTGGAAGCCAGCTTTGTCGGGCAAATAAAGCTGGATATCGCCTTTGTGATTTTCGACCTGCATGCTTCCCAGCTTGTTCATGCGAAGTTCAACCGAGCCATTTTCATCCTCCATCCGCACGTCGCCGGAGACGCCGGTCAGGCGAATATCTTTCGAGCGCGTGTTCAGGCGCAGCGGGCCGGTTAGATCCGAGGCTTGCAAATCGCCCGAATCGAGATCGAGATCGCCGTCGAGCCGGGAAAAATCCATGTTGGTGCGGGACGACTTGAAGGTGACTGGCTGGCTGATTTTCGCCAGCTTCACGCTCTCCATGAACTCTCCGTCGAGATGCGCGGCGCCTCTTACGTCCTCGATCGAAACATCATTGGCGCGGCCGGTGATGGAGACGTCCGATGCGATCTGCGACATTCGGGCTGAGCTGTGATCCAGGTTGAGGCTGACTTTGCCTTTGATGTCGGTGGTGTTGACATCGCCGTGCTGGCTGGTAACCTCCACATTGTTCTCGCGTCCAGTGACGCTGACGTCACCGTAACGCGTGGTCGCGACTACGGCAGCCTGGCGGGGAAGTGAGATGTCCAAATCCTCAGCCACCCAATGTTCGCCAGCGCCCTGATTGTTGGCATTCAATGTGACTACGCTTCCGCTGACCGTGAGCTGCGGCTTGGTGCTGGCATTCCATTTGTCCGCGTCTGCCTGACTTTCAGCGCTGATGCGCTTATGAACAACCACGTGAATCTGATCATCCTGCGAAGGAATGACGTTCACAGCGCCGCGAGTGTCGATAACGCGCAAGCTGGCTCCGGCGGGGAAAGTCTGGGCGAGTTGATCTTCATAGCTATATTTGGAGCCGAAGAACGAATCGCCATCATCGCCGATGTCAATCTGGTCGCGGAGTTGTTCCCAGTGAAAGCGAGAGGCGTGGGTTGCGATGAGTCCAAAAATGATGATGAAGATGACCAGAAAAACTCCACCCGAGCCGATCCCAGAGGCCCGTGTACCTTGCCTTTGCGCTTGCTGATATTCGACCAGCTTGAGCACGCCCCAGACGATGAGCAGAAGCGGCCAATAGTTGGCGAACCAGTGACCGAGATGTCGCCAGTCCAGCACGCCCATAGTTCCCAGGAGAAACAGGATGCCCAGTGCGATCAGGACGACTGGCTCGGATAGGGAGCGCCGGTAGCGAGGCGGAGGTACTTGGACTGGGCTAACCATTTCTCACCTCGGTGGTCGGAGGCAGCACATCACTGGTTACGCCGCTCGTCGGACCGGGTCCGGGCGGCATCGAAGGTGGTGGTGGTGTCCTGCTCTCGAGTAGTCTGGTTATTCCGATGGCAAGAAGCAGTACCGGCCAAGTCCGGCTCCAGCGCGGGCCACCGTAGCTTTCGAGCATTGAAAGAAATCCCACCGTAACCAACACGACTGCTCCGATCAGGCTTCGTTTGCGTCCCGTCGGGCAATAAGACATTCGCCGCGATCCGACCCATCCCTCACGGACGGCATACATCCAAATTCCCAGGCCGATCAGAAAGAATGGCCACACCCGATCCCATCCAAACGCGAACACTCCTGCGGTTTGCAAAAGGAACAAGACGCCCAGTCCAATCAGAACCACGGCTGCAGTGGGAATCCTGGGTTGCTGCGTTGTCGCGTCGACTTGCGCCGGTTGCAGAGGCTGACCAGGTGCAGGCGGAGTTGGATCGGTTGCTCCAAATGCGTGCGCTAGCCCCAATGGATCAGGTGGTGGCTGGCCCATTTGAATCGCTTTTGCGGTGCGCACCGAATCGATAATCTGCCACACGTAGAAGAATGCGATCCCCAGGCCCAGCACCGTATTGATGCCACCGTTGTCGATGACGGACTCGCCCCACACCAACAGCGTGAAGATCACGAGATGCGCCAATCCCTTGGCATATTGGCCGCAGTAAACCGCGCCTACACCGAAGGGGAAAAATCCGGCAAGAATGCCTGCCACGGCTGGATTCGGTCCGCTTGACGGCGCAACTGCAGCGGATGGAACAAAACCCGCCACAGGCGGCACGGCTGTAGGCTGGATCCCTTGCAACCGGTCGGCCAGACAGTTCTCGCAATAGATCACACCCTTAACGTCGCGCGTGCAGTTGGCACAGAGCGGCTTTCCGCATGTGCGGCAATATGCCACGGGCGCAATATCGGGATGGTTGGCGCAGTTCATGAAAACCTCCTGTATGGGGCCAGTATCACTACAGGTGGTTTATCGGTCAGGGCGGCGAGTATTGTTTGAGTCCCTTCTTGGCTGTAGTTGCGATCCTGTCTGGGTTCGGGCTGTCCACTAGTGTTGTCGTTCCGGTGGCGTTTATCTTTCTGTTCCTCTTGCGGCGCGGGTTCGACAGGGGTGGTGGCCCGTTTGAATTCCCGCACACGCGATTCGATCTCATAGACGAAGCGGATATTCTCGTAGTATTTCACTACTTTGCCGGAGGTCTCATAATAGTTGCGCTTGATGGCGCTGGGCCGCAGATCAACGTGACGAAGATCGCTCAACTTCACGCCAGCCATGCTCATGGTAATGGAGAGCGAAAAGAAGGCCATGCCAAACGACATGGCGAAGCGCGGCTGCTTGGCGATACCGAGAATCGGGCTGACCAGTTGGTTCGCCCAGGCTTGCAGGCGATCAAGCCATGAAACCTCAACCTGACCTCTCGCGGTTCCGCGCAGGCGAACCGTATCAACCCCGCTCGTAGCCGCGAGAATGTTGTTCATCAGGGTGACGGGAGGCTCAACTTCCACGAGCTCATGCAGCCAGCGCAGGCCGGCATCGGCTTCGGCCAGCAGCGGCCCGCAAGTTGGACACCCACGCGCGTGAGCCTGGAAGTTTTCCAGCTTGTCTCCAGTCAAACGCTGGTCGAGAGCTTCGCTGAGCAGAGCGTCGAACTCTGTGCACTGCATTCCGTTGCTGGAATCTGCTGCCATCAGATCACCTGTTTATATGTACGTTGTAGCAGGCGCGCAAGTTCCGCTCGCCCGCGGTTTATTCTTGACTTCACGGTTCCTTCCGGAACCCTGAGTACGGTGGCAATCTCTTTGTAATCCATATCTTGCAAGTCTCTCAGAATAACCGCCTCCCGCAGGTCGGGAGACAGCTTCTGCAGGGCCTGATGGACTGTTTGCTTGACCTCAAGGCTTTGCGCCCGCGCGTCCGGGGTTGGGGCATTATCGTGGATTTGCTCGCTTAATGGCATGGCATCTTCGTGCTCAGACGCCGGCGTGTCAAGCGAATCAGTAACCCGGTCCTGCTTGCTTTTGCGGAAGTGGTCGACCAGCAGGTTACGCGTGATGGTGGTTACCCAAGTCATGAACGCCCCACGCTCGACATCATACGATTGCAGGGTACGGTACATTTTGATGAAAACGTCCTGGGTAAGATCCTGAGCGTCGTCGGCCGAGCCGGCAAAGCGATAGCAGATGTTATAAATGCGCCGGTGGTAGCGCTGCACGATTTCCTCCCAAGCAGCCGCGTCGCCGGCAATACAGCGGCGTACCAGCATGGCGGCGACTTGCGCGTCTTCCAACCTGCACTCCTGGAACTGCTGGCTTCGCGACCGGGCCGAGGCGAATGAAGTTCCTGTTGCTCGAACCCTAACAACGCATAACAGATACGTGTTTAGCGTCCCAAAAGTTCTTGCATTCTATGAGACTAGGCATTGTAACAGCAGAGTAAAGGAGAGCGAATAAAGAGCGAATCAATCACAAAGGACACGAAGATCCACAAAGGAATGCGGGTACAACTGGATTTCCTTTGTGAACGTTTGTGCCCTTTGTGGTTATCGAATTTGAATTGTCCTAGCCTAGCGCGCAGCCCCGCGAGGGATTCGCCATCCAAAATGACACCGAAAGAAGGGCTTAGCTTGGCAAATACAATTCATTGAGGCAAGCCAACTCGCTGCAACAACGCTTGGAATCGCGGGTCGGAGCGGAGATTGTCGATGCGTAAATCAGCTTTGAGGTCCGAAATCATGCCCAGTGATCTCTCGCGGTAAGCTTTTTCTAAGAACTCGAAGGCTCTGTCCTTATCGCCAAGCCCCGCGTACATGGTGGCCATCAGATACGGTGAAACGTCGGCATTTTTCGATTTCCGCTCGAAGTCATGAAGAATCTTCTCCGCTTCGGCTCTTCTGCCAATCACCGCAAAAGCGTGCGCCAGCGCAGCAGTGGAATCCGGATCACCAGCCGACAATTCGACCGCTTTCTGATACTCAGAGATTGCTTCCAGTAGTTTTCCTGTGCCCTCATAGCCGACCCCGAGAGTGTAGTGTTGAGACCAATCCTTCGGGTCCAATAGCAGGCCTCTCCTGCTCGCTTCAATCAGGCCAGGGTAATCTCGGAGCTCATAGTAGGTCGCTGATTCGGTATGCGCCGCACTGAAACCATAGTCCAATTGGTCGATCTTTGTGATCTCGGCGAGAGCTTCGGCTCGGCGGCCCATTAAGGCGAGAAAAGTGACGCGATCTTCATGCGCGCAACTGTAGCTCGGTGCCAGAGCGATGGCACGGTTGAACTCTCGATCGGCAGTCTCCCAATCCCAGTCAAACTCGGAACTTAGCAGTCCAAGCGTGTCGTGGGCTTCGCCGATGCTGTCGTCGAGTTCAAGTGCTTTGGCTAACGCCTCCTTGGCTGACCGGTAGGCCTGATCCTTTTGCAAAGCTCCCGCAAACGCCATGTAGACGTAAGCGTCCGCCAGTCCCGCGTAAGCGAGAGCGAAACCGGGATCTTTCTGGATTGACTCTTCGAAATAGGCTTTGGCCTTCTTGAGCGAATCAGGCCTGGTGAACTCATTGACAAAGTAAAGACGCCCTCTGAGATAGGCATCGTACGCTCCCGGGTTCACGGTGTGGGCTTGAGACTGTTGCGTTGGAGTGAGTTGTGCGCGGACCTGCTGCGCTATGGCGTCCGCCACCTCACCTTGTAGCCTCAAGATATCGCCGACATCGCGGTCGTACGCCTCTGCCCAGAGGTGCTGATCCGTGGATGCGCGGAGGAGCTGGGCGGTGACACGCACCCGTTGGCCCGAACGAATGACCGATCCTTCAACGATCGCGTCGACGTTCAATTCTCGTGCAATTTCCGGCAGAGCCTTCTTTGTGCCTTTGTAACGCATCACCGAAGTTCTTGAAGTCACGCGCAGGGGACCAATCTTGGCAAGCTCGGTGATCAACTGATCCGTCATGCCGTCGGCGAAGTATTCTTGTGCCGCATCCGCTGAAAGATTCTGCATTGGCAGAACCGCAATGGAGCGGATGGGGACGACCGTGCTCTTAGCGTAAGAGTGCTGCCACGCCACCCAGCCGGCAAGTCCGATCGCAGCACAGGAGATTAGAGTGAGGATTAGGCCCGCGCTCCGCTTGGGTCGCGGCGCAACGACCACCGCGTCCCCCGTTCCGCTGCCATTCTCTCCACCGATCCGGGGCGCCTGAACTTCGTCTACAGGCGCAATAAACCTGTATCCGCGGCGGGGCAGAGTTTCAATGTATCGTGGCATCTCGGCCGAATCGCCCAGCGCTTCGCGAATGCGCCCAATGGAGTTGTGGAGACTATGGTCGAAATCCACAAAGGTATCAGCGGGCCAGAGCTGGCTCCTCAATTCCTCGCGCGTTACAAGATTGCCGGCGCTCTGGAGCAATATCGCAAGCAGCTGTATGGGCTGACCCTGCAGACGCAGTTTGACGCCGCGTTTGCGCAATTCCCCAGCATGCAGATCCAGTTCAAAGGAGTCGAACCGTAGCACGCGCGCCACTGAAGCCGGTGCGGACATACAGCCCAAAGACTTTATCACAAGTCTTGCTCGGCGGAGACGTCTTTGGAGGAGCTGCGAAGTCCAAGCTTTCCAAACGATTAGCCATGGAGAAAACTTTGAGGTCGAAAGGGGGTGCCTAGGATTGACGTCTTTGAGCTTCCCGGCGAGAGTTGCGGTGTTTAGCGCGCTCGAGAACGAGCACTGCCAGGGATTCAGGTCGCAAGCCAGCAGTGCCTTCCCGAGCAAAATCCCTGAACAACTTAAGGAGGAGGCAGTGACGATGAATACCGCACGAAAGCCCGCTTTACTCGTCGGCTGTTTAATCTTCGCTGGCGCGACGTTCGCGTCTGCGCAAGCAAATTCACCAAGCCCAGGTCCAATTCTGAGCCGCTCTCAAGTGGTGGCCCTGGATGAATGCGATCCGAAAACCTTCAATGAGGCGCTCGGAGCTGACTTCTGCAAGAATATCTCGCTTGGATATTTCACTACGTTGTCCGAGTTATTCTCAGAGGCGCAATCGGGACATCCGGACCCGAAGTGGGACTTCGAACCTGACACCGTCCACCTCAAGCAAGGAACCACTCTTAGCGTAGTCGACCAGGGCGGCGAGCCGCACACCTTCACCGAGGTAGCAGAGTTCGGTGGCGGCTTCATTCCGCAACTCAATGGGCCAGGCGAGCACACGATTCCCGAATGTGCCGGCGGCTTTGGCAAGGTCGCCGTCGCCAGGACCCGACTTCTCCAGGGCAGCCAACTCCAGGTCACAGGTCTGTCGCCGGGGGAACATCTTTTTCAGTGCTGCATCCATCCCTGGATGCGCGTGAAAGTCGAGGTGAAATAACCGATCGGGAGAAGAAAACACAGCGCGAACTGGGCGCTAGAAGAGCCGACTATCGCGGAGGAAGGGCTCCAGGATCGGGCGCAAGCGAACCCTCTTGTCCCTTCCAGACGAACAGAAATAAATTAGTTCAGTCACAGGCAACAACTAAGATCTCACCTCATCCAGCACCCGGCGAACGTGGCGCGCCAGCGCATCCAGCGAAAATGGTTTTTGCAGGACGGTAGCAGAATGGCTCGTGGTCCCAATATCCAAGGCGGACTGTTCCGAGTAACCCGACATGAAAAGCACTTTCATCGCTGGCCGGAGTGGCGTCAGGCGTTGCGCCAGTTCGCGGCCTCCGATATTTGGCATCAGTAGATCGGTGATCAGCAGGTGAATCGGATCGGGATAGGCGCCGGCCATTTGCAGGGCTTCGTCGCCGTCATTTGCAATTAGCACTTTGTAACCGTTGCGGCACAAGGATTCCCTGACTATATCTCGAATGCCATCCTGGTCTTCGACCACCAGGACGGTTTCCGTGCCTTTAGGTGACGCATCGACAGATGACGCGGCCTGGGCTGCAGGTTTCTGGTTGGATTGCGATTCGTCCAGCGAAATCTTTTCACTCGAAGATTCAGGATGCACGCACGGAAGATAAATCTGAAAAGTAGTTCCTCGCCCGGGTTTGCTATCGACCCAAATCCAGCCATCGCTCTGTTTCACCACGCCGTAGACGGTGGCCAGCCCTAATCCCGTGCCTTTGCCCGGAGCCTTGGTGGTGAAGAACGGTTCAAATATGTGGGCTTGAGTTTCCGTGTCCATTCCGGCGCCCGTATCACTGACGGACAGCATGATGTATTTCCCGGCTGGTGCTCCCTCGTGATTGCGAGAATCATTCTCATCCAGTTCGACCTTACGAACGGTAATGGTCAACTGTCCCCCCGCCGGCATGGCATCGCGTGAGTTCACCGCCAGATTCAGAATGACCTGCTCTATCTGTCCGGGATCAGCCTTAACCCGCGCCGGTGAAGACGCTGGCACAATGTGGACTTCGATATTTTCACCGATCAGCCGATGCAACATTTTCCCCACGTCAGCCAGGACTGCATTCAAATCAAGAATCTTGGGTCGCAAAACCTGCTTGCGGCTAAAAGTCAGCAACTGCGCGGTAAGGGACGCAGCGCGAGTCACCGCGTTTTCGATTTGCAGAGCATCTTTACGCGCGGGGTCGTCCGCCGCCAGGTAATCGCGCAGGTGCTCATTGTGAGCTTGTATCAGCATTAGCAGATTATTGAAGTCGTGGGCCACACCTCCGGCGAGTTGTCCGACGGCCTCCATCTTTTGAGAGTGGCGCAATTCATCTTCCAGCCGCTTGCGCTCGGTGATTTCATACATCACTCCTTGCATGAGCGGTCCCCGGCCTTGGCTTTGCTCGAGCAAAACACCTTCATCGCGAAACCACAGCACCCTGCCATCGCGTGCGCACATGCGGTATTCAGCCTGGAATAGATCGTGGGTCTCCTGAAAAAGATTTTCCGCGGCCAATACTATTTCGCGGTCTTCTGGATAGATATGATTCACCCAGTTCATGGAATCGGAGAGCCACTCCGCCGGGGAGAAGCCAAGCATGGTTTCAATCTGCGGGCTCACATAATGCCAGGGACCTCCGGCGCCGAGCTCCGCAACATAAGTGATAGCCGGGAGACGCTCCACCAGGGTGCGATAGCGTGCCTCCGCGGCTCGAAGTTCAGCTTTGGCGCGATCATGCTCGATGGCAATGCCGGCCAGATGAGTAGCGTGCGCGACCACTTGCACATGCTCAGCATCTGGCGTGCGAGGCTCGCGATAGTAGACCGCAAAAGTTCCGAGCACCTTGCCGTCTTGTGAAGCGATTGGGGTTGACCAGCAGGCGCGCAAACCGTGCGGCAATGCCAATTGCCGAAACTTTGACCAAAGCGGGTCGGTGGCGATGTCGGAGACTACGACGGATTGCTTGCGGTACACAGCCGTTCCGCAGGAGCCTGCGCAAGGACCGATCTCGATGCCATCCACCAAACGCGAATATTCTCCGGGAAGGCTGGGAGCGGCGCCGTGTCGCAGCGTTGTCCCATCGGCGTCAAGCAGAAGAATAGAGCATTGTAGCCCAGGATGCCGCTGCTCGATGTGTGTGCATAAAACGTCCAGAATTTTCG
>Ga0210394_10009005_pt1 | contig 10145 bp, 8 predicted proteins | sample IncBWC12MmetaG_FD_160121 | JGI IMG/M metagenome (GOLD analysis project Ga0210394, IMG submission 160121) | Forest soil microbial communities from Barre Woods Harvard Forest LTER site, Petersham, Massachusetts, United States - Inc-BW-C-12-M | ecosystem: Environmental > Terrestrial > Soil >...
TGAGGTCGACTGCAACTACGACCGGCTAGGGGCGCGGACGTTGCGCCTGCCGCATGGCACCATCATTTCGACCGACGATCATCTCGGCAAATCGATCTATCCCGACATCGTCGTGCATCAGCGCGAGATTCCCAATAATCTGCTCGCGATCGAGGTGAGAAAGGCGGGCAACCACCAGCCGATCGAGCACGACGAGCACAAGCTGAGTGCCCTGACCGACCCGCATTTGTGGTTCGCCTATTGGATCGGCGCGCTGGTGGTACTGGGAAAAAACAGCGTGACCTCGTCGGAGGTCTATGTGGCGGGCAAGCGGGACGAGGGGCTCTCCCGCTTTCTGGCGCAGCGGCTGAAGGATGCCGGCGTCGGCGCCGCCTAAAGCATGATCCGGAAAAGTGGACACCGGTTTTCCCTCGCGACAAACGCGGATGCGTTTGCACGGAGATCATGCTCAAACAAAAAGCTAGAGCGAGCCAATTTTCCGCGGCGCTGCAAACGCACGGAGCGTTGTGAGATGCCGTTACTTCGCGGTTAGCGTCTTGCCGTTGGCCTTTTCCCGCATGCGGTAGAATTGCAGCGCCGTGCGCGCGGTCTTCGGCTGCAGGCGGAAGAAATTGGCGAAGGTCACGTCGAGCTGCTGGCGCGACGAGCCATTGACGCCGGCATGCAGCAACAACAGCTTCATCGTCGTCGCCCAGGCGATGTCGAGCGCTCGCGCCAGCACGACGATCTGTTCCGTCTGGTTCTGCACGAAGGCGCGTTCCACCAGGCCGACCGGCAGGTCGCACATCAGGCTGAGCGCGGCGACCACCTTGTCGAAACTGCCTTCGTCGGCGAATGCGAGCAATTGTGCCTCGTTCAGCTTGCCCGCAGCGTTCAACTCACGCACCGCGTGAGCGGCTTGCGCGAACTCGCTTGAGCCGGCGCGCGCCTTGGTCTGGATGGCGTCGGTGGCCTGAGCGACCATGGACTTGATCAGTTCGGCGCGCCGGGGGTCGGCTTCCACCAACTGGTTCTTGACCTCTTCGGAGGCATCGATGAACAGCTTGACCAGATTTTGACGCGGAATATCCGGGCGGGACCAGACGCAGAGCGCGAGATCCCCGTCGTCGCATGCCTTGCGCACCAGCGTCGAGAAGCCGAAGTCGGAAAACCGCGCGCCGCCGTTTCGCGCGGTCGCCGAGACCACCGAGCTGTTGCCGCGATCCACCAAGATGTCCGTCACCGGTTCGAGGATGACCTTGCGGCCGGATATCGCGAGCAGATGGTCCTGGCTCTGGGTTCTGGCGCTTTCGACCAGCGCGTCGACGTCGAGCCGTTCGCTGTGGGTGAGCAGAGGCCCCGCCACCTCGATTGCGGAGTCCTGCGCCAGCATGCGGACGACCCCGCGCGGCGCGTCGGGAAGTGTCGCGATGCGGCTGCCGAACTGGGCGCGGGCGGCGCTTTCGATATTCTCCAGCAATTTGCTCATCACGGTATCGAACAACTCGATCTGATCTTCGGAGAATGTCCCGGACTTCAGAACGAAGAGGTCGGTCACCCTTCGCAGCACCTCGGCGCGCCGCGCCAGGTCCTTGTTGCCGAAGGCGTCTTCGAGCTGATCGATCAAACCTGCCTGCTGGTCTGCTTGTGCGTTCATGGTCAAAATACCTTCCATTTCTTGGAAAGACCGCTTCTCGTGGTCAGGCCACCATTTCCTGCTTGCCTGACGAATATCGCTTCGTGAAATCGAGTTCGGACACCGGCACCGGCCGGCTGAAGAGATAGCCCTGGGCGAGGTCCACGCCGGCGTGGCGCATGTATTCGAGCTGTTGCTCGGTTTCGATGCCTTCCACGGTCGTGACCGTGCCGAGACCCTGCGCGAGCGCCAGCACCGAGGACACCACGGCGGCGTAATCGCGGCGCTGAAGAACGTCGCGGGTGAAGGTCCGGTCGATCTTGATCTTGTCGAACGGGAAATTCGTCAGGTAGGTCACCGAGGAATAGCCGGTGCCGAAATCGTCCAGCGCCATGGATATTCCGAGATTCTTGAGCTGGCGAATGGTCGCCAGATGCGCTTGCTGATTGTCCAGCAGCGAGGTTTCGGTGATCTCGAGCTCCAGCCGCTCGGGCGCGAGGCCGCTCTCGACCAGCGCGCACAATATGACGTCGAAAAGGTTGCCCTTCTTGAATTGCACGGCCGAAATGTTCACCGCCAGCCTGATATGCTCGGGCCAGCCGACGGCATCCGTGCAGGCGCGTTGCAGAATCCACTCGCCGATCGGCGAGATCAGGCCGGTTGATTCCGCAAGCGGAATGAACTGATCCGGCGCAATCAGCCCCCTGGCCGGGTGCCGCCAGCGGACCAGCGCCTCGACGCCGCAGATTTGCAAGGTGTCGATGTCCACCACCGGCTGGTAATGCATCTCGAATTGCTCGCCCGCGATCGCATCGCGCAATTCGCTTTCCGCCGATTGCTGCGTGGTTGCGGTTTCCAGCATGCCGGGGTCGTAGATGCGGAAATCGTTTCGGCCGTTGTCCTTGGCGTTGTACAGCGCCAGATCGGCGTGCTTGAGCAGGGTTTCCGGTTCTCTGCCGTGTTCGGGCCCCATCGCAATGCCGATGCTGGCGCCGACGCTGGCCTCAACGCCGTCGAGATCGAAAGGCTTGGCGATCGCCTGGATGATCCGCACGGCGAGCGCGATGGCTCCCTCGTGTTGACTTTGGCCGCCCTCCTGGATGATGGCGAATTCGTCGCCGCCGAGGCGGGCCAACAGGTCGGTCTCGCGTATGGTGGATTGCAGGCGCCGGCCGACTTCCACCAGGAGCGCGTCGCCGGCGGCATGGCCGAGCGTATCGTTCACCGCCTTGAACCTGTCGAGATCGATCATCATGACAGTGATGGCGGCGCTGCCGCGCTTCAAGCGCTTGCCGGCTTCCTCCAGCTTCTCGTTGAACTGCGCGCGATTGGCAAGACCCGTCAAGACGTCGTGCCGCGCCAGATGGACGATCTCGGCTTCGGCGCGCCGGCGCTCGGTGATGTCTTCCATGATCGAAAGCCAGCCGCCGCCCTCCATCGGCTGGCGCGTAAGAAGCACCGAGCGCCCGTCGACAAATTCATCGATCCTGCTGGAATTCGGCGCAAGCCCCGCAAGTTCGGCAACCCTCGACTGCACCGCGGTGGCGCTGGTCGTTCCCTTCACCATGCCGCGAGAGAGCCGATCGGTGACGATGGCCTCATAGGGCGTCCCGATCTTCAATAGATGCGGCGGCACGTGGTACATTTCGGCGAAGCGGTCGTTCCAGACGACCAGCTTCTTGTCGCCGTCGAACATGCACAGGCCATGGGTCATGGTGCTCAGCGCCGCGTCAAACCGCATGTTGATGCGGGCGAGTTCAGCGGTCTGCTCGAACAGGGCCTGCTCGTCACGGACCCGCTCGGTGATGTCTTCGTGGATCGCGAGCCACCCGCCGTCCGCGGTCGCGGTGTTGGCGACGGAGATAATTTGTCCGTTCTTGAGGCGCGTGACATTCGTATTCTTGCCGGTGTCGAGCAATTCCTGCCGGAATTCGCCGACATAGGCTTCGACTTCGGTCTCCAGGTTGCCGGCCGCCTTGCGATAGGCGACGATCGCGTTGATGCTGGCGCCCGCTTTGATGAGTTCGGGCGGCATTTCGTAGAGCTCGGGATACTTCGCGTTCCAGACCAGCAATTTGCCGTCGGCATCGAACATGCTCAAACCGGTCGGCATGTTGTCAAGCGCGGCGTCGAATCTGGCGTTGGTCTCGCGCAGCTTGGCCGAATGCCCGGCGAGGCCCCGCGTCGCGCGCCAGACGACGACGCCCATCAGCATGATGAAGGCCGTCAACACCGCGGTCTCGATCAACCGTTGCATGGCTATCCGTTCCCACGGCGCCAGCAATTCGGCCTTGGCTTGCGCGACGGTGACGACGATCGGATAGGTTTGTCCCTGCTCGTAGCTGACGATTCGCAATACGCCGTCGGTCGATGAAGGATATTCCTTGGTCCCTTTGGTCGCCATCTTCAATAGGTCGAACAACTGGCTTTTCGACATCGTCATTCCGATGACGGCCTCGACATAGGGCCTTCGGACCAGCAGGTGGCGATCCAGGGTGGCGAGCAGAACGTTACCGTTGTTGCCGAGTTCAAGTCGATCATAGATATTTTGGAAGTATTGCGGGTCGATCGCCGCCAATGCGACCCCGCCGAAACTGCCGTCCGCCTTGTTGAAGCGGCGCGAGGCCGGAATGAGCCAACGGCCGGTAGAACGGCCGCGGACGGGCGTGCCGATGTGAAGCGAGTCGTCGTCGTGGTCACGATGGTAAATGAAATATTCCCGGTCGGAGAATTGGGAGTCCTCAGGCGCGTTAAACGAGTTAACGCTCATCATGCCGCCACTGTTGATGACCGAAAAACTGACGAATTGGCTGGAGTGACGTAGCTCTTGAAGAAAGCGGGCCTTTAATCGCGCGCGACCCTCAGCGTTCATAGTATCGTGCTCAAGCCGTTCCACGGTCCCGATCAGGAGGGCGTCCGCGGTGCGGAAGGTCAGTTCAGCATGCTGAATGAGGGAACTGGTGAGGTTAGTTGTGTTTTGCCGTCCGTTGGCCAGGATTTCCGAACGCAGCTCCATAACGCGAGCGGCCTCCAGCCCGATCAGCGCCGTGCAGGCCAGTGCGACGAATCCGGCGATGCCCCATGTCGCGAGGAGATGGCTGGCGCCGCTTTTAGCCCGCCCGGCTCTCATCCTTGCCTTGATCCCAAACATGACGGCGGCGGCCCTTGGAGATTCCGGGAAAACCGGAGCGAAAATGACCGCCTAAGGTAAGTTTCAAGGGTTAAGAAAATGGCGCGGCTGGGCCGTGATCGGTGAACCGCGCGGGGGCCGGACAGGCCGGCCGAAACGGCAGGAAATTCGCTTTTATGTAGTCATGAAGATACGATACACGCCATGCGTGCAAGTCGCCGCAGAACTACCTACCCTCGGTTCACTTCGACGCGTTGGCGATCTTGTGATCCAAATGGCCGGTCTCATGATCGCGGCGAAGCTGGCTCAGCGACGTCTCGTTCAGCTGAAGCAGGACCTCGCTCAGCTTCTCGGTCGCGGGATAACCGGCGGCAAAACCTTGTCCGTAAATCTTGCGCAGCGTACCGACAAGGGTGTTGCCGTGCTTGTGGCTGATTTCGCCGTCGTGGTTGCGGTGGCGATTGTCGAGACCGGCTTTGCTCATGTTGCTCTCCATGCTGCCCGCGAATGACAGCATCCTCCCGCCGGGACCAAATGGCAATCTTGCGGCGCAACACTTGGGCGCGGAACGGAAAATGCCGCGCCCGGTCAGCCCTGCCGCGCGGACATGGCGCGGCCGTTTTTGGCCAGCAGTTCGCGCAATTCCCTGATCGGGGGGAAGACTTCCTGATTCCAGTCGGCGCCTTGCGCGTCGTAGGCGGCCTGCTCCATCTCGACGATTTCGCGGTCTTCCTCGAACACGCGATTGGTGAACCAGGTCAAGACAGGCCACGCCAGGTCCAGCACACCGGGGATTTTCGGCCGGCGGACCGAAAGGTGAATGAACGAGCGGTTTTTGCGCTGTTCGGCATCAACCGGCGTGTAACCGAGCCAGACGGACAAGACGGGCTCTTCGCCCGACGTCCAGAAACGCAAGGTCTGGTGCGGATATTCCGTGCGGATGGTCATGCGGTCGCGCGGCTTGGTGGTGTCGAGCCGGAAGCTTCCCATGATCAGGGATTCGCCGAGCGGCTGCTTGGAGTGCGGCCGCGCAAAGGTGTAGTCGAGCTCCATCCAGCTCTCGCCCGCTCGCTTGCCGAGATAGCGCGGCGTGACCTTTCCGGTCGTTCGATTGTGAAGAAACTGATGGTTCATATCCATCAGGTTTTCATGCATGAACGTGTAGTGGCAATTGACGACCTGGCCGAAGCTGCGCGTCTTGTAGGCCTTGTTGGCCGCGGCGCCGAGGCTTGTCGGCGGCAGTGCGGCCGGCAAACTGCCCGGCCAGATGAAGACGATGCCGTCGCATTCGCAAGCCGGATAGGTCCGCACGCCGTTGGGCTGTTTGCCCTTGCCGAGGTAGGGAACGTCGCACTTCCCCGACGCGTCATAGCTCCAGCCGTGATAGCAGCAATGCAGCCGGCAATCCTTCACGCTACCCCTGGACAAGGGCACCTGGCGATGCGCGCAGCGATCTTCCAGCGCATACAATTCGCCCTGTTGCGGGCGCACGATGGCGATCGGTTCGCCGGCGAAGGAGGACGCAACGACGTGTCCCGCCTTGACCTCGTGCGACCATGCGACCGGATACCAGTGATCCGGATGCGCGCCGACCCGACGCAAATCAGCCGGCGCCTTGCCGACAGTTGCTTCTGAAACCTGTCCCAGATTCAAGATGTCAACTCCCCCATTGCCCCGAGGTGAAATACCGCAATCTTTTGCCTGGCGACGATCATGAACATAGCACACCGGGCGGGTAAACCACCGCCTTGATCAAAGCGCCGTTATCGCAAAACCCGCCACAAATCTCCTTCCGCCGTCAGGCGAAAGAATGGCCGACATATTCTCATGATGCAATTTGAACTGCGGCTGGCTGGTCATTGTTTGCCTCCGCCATAGATCGGAATCAGCAGACCGATGCTCACGCCGAGCGATTGTTCGTGGCTTTTGCTGAAAGCGTAGGTGTAGCTTGGCTCCAGAAACCAGCCGATTTTTCGATCCGGTGTAGGCCAAAACATGAACTCCGCGACGACCTCGGTCCCGATCGTCGTTTTGCCGCTGCCGACCATGTGCATCCACACCGGACCGATGCCAGGCTCAAATTCCACGGACGGGGTCAGATCAAAAGGCTTCTTGAATACGACGCCCGCGTCCCATTCGGTCTGTCCGTGGCGAAACAGCGTTGCAACGCCTGGCTCGATCACGAGCCAATTCTTGATCGGGGTAAATTCGACCGCCGCCATTGGGCCAAAACTGGGGCCGCTACCGTTGAGACCCCATTCCGTTGCCGTGCCGAGCTCAACGACCGCAAGGGGTTCTTTTTCCCCAGCCATGGCCAATCCTGCGTGCAGCAGCACAGCCGTCAAAAAACATATTGATACGTCGCCACGCGCGAAAGCGCGGACGAATCCGTCATGTCCAGACATGAGTTGTTATTCCTGTCGTGATTTTCCGAATGCACGCACGCGGCCTCGAACGAGGCCGGTGCCGAATGATTCAGGCTGACAGGAGGGATTTTGGCGGGCGTTCCAGGAAAATGGGATTGCCCTCGCTGAGGGCGGCCGGCGCGTAGAGAGAGACCGCCATGTGGACGAGGCCGCTCTCGCACTTAACCGCTATGCAGGCCAATACGCCGTTGAGGTCCTGGAGCTCGTGGTGCTGCACTAAGCCGTCGGCATCGCCCTGATAGTGGGCGTGGGGCGGATGTCCGGTGCAGACGCAATTCTCAGTGACGTTGAAATCGGCTTCGGCGACATGAGCGATGTGTTCGCTCACGAGGGGAAACACACCAAAAATCTGGGCAACCAGAAATATTCCGACAATCCACGGACTGAAACGGCGCGCTGTGGCTGTTGGAAACATCGGGAGCCTGGCCGGCGGTTGAGTCCCCCAACGATATAAAGCTTTCGGGCTTAATTCAATATCGCCAAGGAGCGATGTCAGCGCGGGGCCGCCCACCTCTTGCCGAAGTCGGGCCGCTCCGCCTTGTCGACCTGCCAATCGAAAAAATCATAATTGCCAGACCACGCGTGGACTTTGCCCCCGCAAACTTCACAGTGGAAGCTGCCGGAATGCCTGGTCGGATGCTGCTCCCTTGTCGCGGTGTAAGGCAACGCGCAATTGGGACAGCTGAAATATTCGCTTGTAAAAAGACTGCCTGCCATGGCGCGATGATGCTACGCGCCGGGCGTTTGTTCCAGTCCGACAAGTTTCCATGGTCAATGACCTGCTACCCGGACCGTTGACGCTGGTGGACCACGAGATAGCGCTTTTTTAACTCACGGTGAGCGTCGGCGCGGCGCGCGCGCGATTGGCAGCGCGGCCTGCCAATCCAAAAGGCACCTGCCGTGGTGGCGCGGACATCAAGTTCGAGCTTCGGTCACAGACGGCCTTGAGAGCATTCCGCCATCGACAGGTGCAAGCGGCTACGTCGATGGCAGAATACCGTCCACCGACATCCGTTCAGGCGACGGCCTCTCGACGGATGCCGATATTCTCAAGCCGCGCCTTTTCGGCTTCCGGCAGCGCGGCGGACCATTCGGCTTCCTTCCCGTGCAGCGGAAGCGGGCGGCCGAATTCAACCATCTGGTTGGGAGGCAGCTCCGCCAGATAGACCCAAACGAAGTTCGGCTTCATCTGGGATGCGATCGCAACGTCGGCCGTCAGCCGCGCCATCAGCGCGTCCTTCATTTCGGTCGGGCGGCCTTCGCGGATCGTGCCGTGAACGAATATCTGATCGCTGTCGAGCCGGGTTCCGCCCAGGAAATAGTTGCCAGGCTTGACTTCGTTGAACGTCAGTCGGGCGAAGTAGTAGGGTGCGCCGGTCGTGTCGCCGTGGGCGCGCGTGACGGCTTCCGCGATCTGGTTCTTCTGCGACGCGGTCAGCCGACCTTCAACGCACGTTACGATATAGCTGGGCATCCTGGCTTCCTTTCATCTCCTGCGTTGAAAATGGCCTCTTCTCTTCGATCCTCTCGGAGATTCCGCTCCGCTTGCTTCGGCGTCCAGTTGCTTGTATATACAAGCAATTGAGCGTCAGACTCTCAATTAGTTGCATGTACACGCAACTAAGTGAGGAGTCAAGCGGGTGCGAAGGGCAGCCGGCGTGCGCATGCTCGATTTCGGGGCAATGGAGGAGCGGGCAGATGAAGCAAATGTACACCGATTGCTATTGCACTCAGCTCAGAAGGGCCTCGAGCAATTTCACAAAGGTCTACGACGAGGCGCTCCGCCCGCAGGGAATCCGCATCACTCAGTTCTCGATGCTCCGCGGCCTCGCCAGGCTAGGTCAGGTGACTTTGACGGCGTTGTCCAACGAACTCGCGCTCGACCGGACGACGACGTCACGCGGCGTCAAGCTCCTGATCGACGCCGGATGGATCGACGCGTTGACTGGCGAGGAGGACGGAAGGGAAAAGATCCTGAAATTGAGCGATCGCGGCAAAAAGAAGCTTCAGGACGCGATGCCCGCGTGGTCGAAGGCACAGACGAAGATCGAGGCCCACATGAAGCAGTACATCAAGTCCCCGACCAGCAAGCGCCTGATCGAAGCGCTCGAATCCCTGCGGATCTCGCAGTAGCGGCGACGGCGCGAAAGCCTTCGCTCGTCCGTCTTCGCTGTCGGCTGGCGCTCAAGCTTCGCCGGACATGCCTCGCCCTGAAGTTTTGGCGGGCTGCGCCATGCGCAGCCCGTAGGGGTGATCGTGATGTATCATAAGTCCGCTTTCGCCTAAGGCTTCGGCGCGACAGCCTTCGCTCGCTGGGATGTATGGGATGGCCCGCCAAGCCGTAGCTCGCAACGCGAGCGAAGGCTGGTGGGCGCACAAGGGATCGAACCTTGGACCTCTCCCGTGAACCACAATCCGTAGCCCGGCTTGACAGGTTCGGATATTCTCGCTAGTTAGTCAACTGACTTATAGATCGTTGACGCCCGTCGCTTCATCGAGGCGGGCGAACAAACGGGCAAAGTCGTCGTAAGGGTGTTTAACTATGAAACTCATGAGCAATACGATTTTGATCACCGGCGGCGCCAGCGGCATCGGTTACGAACTCACCAAACAACTCACGGCGCTTGGTAATACGATTCTTATCACGGGCCGCGATCAGGCCAAGATGGACCGTGCGAAAGCGGCCTTTCCAAAAATTCACACCTTTAGAAGCGACGTTTCCGATCCGGAAGCGATCGCCGCTCTTTACGAACAGGTCACCCGACAATTTCCTGAGCTCAACATTTTGATCAACAACGCCGGCATCATGCGTAAGATCAATGTTCACGACAAAGCTGGAAGCCTCGAAGACATCACCCGTGAGATTGAAACCAATTTGATCGGGCCGATTCGCATGGTGAAACAATTCTTGCCGCATTTGAAAACAAAATCAGAGGCGGCAATCATGAACGTTTCATCGAGTTTGGCGTTCGTT
>Ga0210394_10009006_pt1 | contig 10145 bp, 11 predicted proteins | sample IncBWC12MmetaG_FD_160121 | JGI IMG/M metagenome (GOLD analysis project Ga0210394, IMG submission 160121) | Forest soil microbial communities from Barre Woods Harvard Forest LTER site, Petersham, Massachusetts, United States - Inc-BW-C-12-M | ecosystem: Environmental > Terrestrial > Soil >...
CCAGGGACAATCGGTGATCGACCAGAAGGTCTCTAGCCCGACTTTCGCAAAAGTGGGGGCATTTTTCTCACGAAGCTGGCGTCCTGTCTGCTCTCGAGGCACTTTCATGTATAGATGAAAGAACGCCATGAACTCCGCGTCCTTGCCGTGCGCTTCCCAGTGGGTATATTGCTTGGGGCTGGAGGTTTGGCGCGAGCGTACCAGACCTAAACCAAGAAACGGTCGTCAGATCGGCACCACCTGAAGCGGTTTGATGTGCGAAAAGGCACCGCAGCCCCAGCTACGATGCGGCGTTTCCGATCACCTATTTCTGGCTGGAAAACATCATATTCCTTCATCTAGCAACGGAAGAGCGGTCCTGCCCGGCAAAACATGCGCCAATAAAGGACATGGATCACATTCACTCCTCGTCGAAGTTGTCAGTCTTGCGAAAGTCCCGCTAGAGCGTCATTTTTCGAATTTGGCGGTCCCAATCCACTGAGAGAATAGTCGCCATCTCGGACAAGTGGTTCTTGTTCCCAAAACGAGCCCTCGCAGTGATTGTGCCTTTGTGAAACGCGTTTCCAAAGCAGGCCATGGAAATGACAGAGTATGGAAAGCATGGAAAGCCAAGAAGCCGGCTTTCCACCCTTCCCACACTCCTTGGAAATTCCTTCGGGATTACCACATTCCCACGGCCTCGACTGCTGGCATATTTCAAGGTGCAAAAGCATGAGAGACCGAATCCAAGGCAGTTAGACCTCAAGGGGGTTGTAACGCAGGTCCTTGGTCCAAAGTGTAACGAACGTTCAAGTACACTCATCCCCTTAGCCGCTTTTGTTTTTGTTGTTGTTTTTCAGAAGATCAGGGCCGGCGTTGCGGGCAGGACACGAGGCTGTTACGAAACTCTTTTGGAGTTGAGAAGATGCTCTGCACGGCTGATGAATGACCGTAATGGTCGCATGAACACGAGGAATCGCTAGTATTTGGCGCAGGCAAGAGTCAGGATGAATGTCCTGCTGGACGCCCTTGGCCAAGGTTTTCTAAAGCTGATATCCATGCCTTCGGAGTCGTTCCAAATGTTCGGCGAAACATTTCGACAAAAGCACTCGGCTGACAATAACCGATCCTGTGGGCTACTTCCTTGATAGAATATCCCGAAATCAATAACTCCACGGCTCTCGTTAACCGGACCTGACGTCGCCACGATTCAAAGCTGCTACCAATTTCGCTTCGAAACACTCTCTCGATCGTCCTAACACTAACACCTGCCTCGGCACATAGAGCCGCCATTGGCTTCGACTCAGCCGGATTCTGTAGAATTGCTTGAGCCACCGCAAGCGCTCTCTTCTCTCGTGGCAGCGTGACAAAGGTGGGCATCGGCGAGGCCTTCCGAATCTGGGAAACCAGTAGGTCGCGGAGCGCACACTCGAGGCGATCCCGGAGGCGGAGCTGACCTGCGTGTACGGTCTCAATGATGAGTTCTCGTAGCAGCGGCGTCACGTGGAGCACAGCGCAACATGGATCCAATCTCGTCTTCAGGCCAGTTCGCATATAAAGAGTGCGCATCGAAACCGGGCCAGGCATATGAATCCGATGGTAGGTCCTGGCTGGAATCCATATCGCAAAATGCGGCGGGATCAGCCACACACTATGTCCCGAAGACACTTCCATGAGGCCATTAATTGCGTAGATCAGCTGCTCCGAACCATGTGCGTGATCCAACACCTCAAAATTGGAAGGGTATTCATAGGCGAGCGTGGCAACCGAAATGCCGCGCTTTGGGTCGTATTCTGTCAGAAGGTTAGTTTGTCGCAATAGAGATATATTATGGCGGAACACCCCTCTTGCGACAACCGCTAAAGAAGCCCATCATGGTGACATGGCAAAATCTTTCGGGCTTGGCAAGTACAACATCATCGGATTCGTCTCCATCGTTGACGTATCCCGCGCAAGGAATTTCTATCGGGACACGCTTGGCCTACGGCTGCTGATGGAGGAACCGCCGTTCGCGTTGGTCTTTGATGCCAATGGCATTATGCTGCGGCTTGGCATGGCTAAAGAGATCGCGCCGGCGCATGGTACGGTTCTGGGATGGCAAGTCCCCCAAGTCAACGCAACCGTTAAAGAGTTGGCGCATGCTGGAGTCCAATTCGAGCGCTATGAGGGAATGGATCAAGATGAATTGGGCATCTGGACTTCGCCTACTGGAGCGAAGGTCGCTTGGTTCAAAGACCCTGATGGGAACACTTTGAGCCTCTCAGAACATCCGGAGCTGAACGTCTGAACTTCCTGACCGTTTATGGATCTAGCCGTATATGAACGAAGGTGCGCCTGGAGATTTCCAAATCCTTCGCATTCCGTCTGCCCTGTTCGAGCAGCCCGGTCTATATCCGAACGGGAAGTACGGGTGCCTGTCATAAAGTGCCAGTCAAGGTGATTGGGTGCCGGGGGCATACCCTTGGTTTTTTTGTTGAAAAGCCCTTCCATCTATCCTCTGAATACGGTTGCCTCGTCCACAAAACAAATTAGATTGTCGAATGGGTCTTCCGCATAGAATAAGCGCTCGCCCCAGGGCATTGTTTCAATGGCTTTATCGATGCGCTTGCATCGCAGCTTCTTTGCTTTCTCAAAGGTGCTATCGAGATCCGCAACAGAGAAATAAATGTATTGCTTTGGATGCAGATTCCACCCATTGTGCAAGGAATCACCATCAGCAACGGGGTCATAGCAGGCGAGGATTGTTTGGCCGCATTCAAAATACACTCTGCCGGGCGATACCTTCTTGCCCTTCAGATCCAGCAGCTGTGAGTAAAATACAGAAGCCTTCTTAATATCCTTCACCGGAAGGATAATCCGATAAAGTTGAGGCGGTCGTTGGGCCTGTTTGCCCATAGCCACAGCTCCTTCAATTGACGCTTCCCCATTTAGCTAGCTTGCCCCTCGAGTATCTCGTCTGGGTAATAGAACGCATGTATCGTCTTGATCTGTCCGTCTTCGACGTAAATTCGGTCGCAAACGTGATCCACTCCGTTGACTGTTTCCATGTCAAAGACGGTCGCGACATAATCCCCTTCGACGATATGCTGCTTTAGCTGAATACCCTTAACCATGGGGAGAATATGGGCGAGAAATCGAAATACCGTTGGCCGCCCCGTCAACTTTGCCATGCGAGGGCCTTCAAATGTTACGTCTTCGGCAAAGGGCACCTTCGACAAGTCTTTTGTTACAAAACAATCCAAATAAGCTTCGACCGCAGCGACCTTCTGTTCTCTCGACATGGATTCCCCCGTTCACACATGATCTCAGACGCGATAACTTAGAGCCAATAATCCGGGTTTTCTTAGCGGTTGATCTTGGTTTTGAACTCGACTGTCGGGACGAATCAAATCTTGCCAGTTCGGCACTACTTCATCGCCGATAATTCCGCTGGCTGCATGTACGTCGTATCCGCCTTGTCAAATAATCTTTCCTTCTGCTCGGATCCGCATGCTCGCTCGCGGTGGCATCTCCGGCAGACCCCGAATCACTCGTCACCTATGGCGTATGTGCTTCGGGCTCTTCATTGCAACAGGATCTTTCTTCCTTGGCCAGCAACAGGTCTTTCCCGCTTTCCAGCGCGGCTCCGTCTTCCTCACGGTCCTCGCCGTGCTGCCATTTCCGCTGATGATCTATTGGCTCATTCGCGTCCGCTTCAAGAATGCTTACAAATTACTGTCACAGCCACGCCAATAGCCGTGGCCCCCTGAACCCTGTCGGCAGTTGCGGCGTCGTTATCACCTTCAGGCCAACAGAACCCTCTCTTTGATAGTTGCCGAGTGGCCGGCTGCTCGGACAAGTAATTGCTGCTGATCGACTCGTTACGGCCTTTCGATGCGCGCCATATCGCTCATCGAGCAGATCCGGACGCGAACTCTTGGGTAGGCTGATCCGGCATCAGCATCCTCGAAAGGCTGTTTGGGGACCAATCCAGGTTAGGTTCAAGCATTTACTTGTTGTCGTCGGGCACGGTGTGGGCCGTGCAATGTGCCGTGCGTTTGAATGATTTCCCCTTCCGGGTGCTGGTAGACCATGGCGCTTCTTACGTCACCGTGGCTCATTGCGTTCATAACAGCTTTTAGATTTCCGGTCTTCGCCAACACGAAGCAGCCAGTTGACGGATCAGACAATCTTCCTCGTCCTCGAGGTCTGAAGACCGTACCAGCGGATGACTCGCAACTTTGGGCCGCTTTGCGGACCACCGTGGGATTGTCGGTTCGTCACCCTAATAGTTTATGGAAGGCGTTATTGGTTATCCATTGACTCCCATGGTCACTTATCCCAGCGCAGCGCGTAAATCTGCGCTACCCCGACATGGCTCATTAGCGATGGCTTTCCGTCGGCAGTCAGGCTTGGGAGAGAGTAATCAAAATCAAAATCTCCTCGCATATTCACTCCGTCCAGTCCGCTTACTCTTTCCCACTTACCGTCAGGCACGGTCAGTCGATAAACCCCGACCGCACCTTCCAACACTCGCATGTAGATAGACTTGCTATCGCTCGACCATATCCAGAACCCCCACGGCCTATCGAAGTTCCTCAACTCCGTCCACGTTTTTGTCTCCACCGAATACAGCATCATGCGGGCCGGCTGTTGCGTCATCGCCACAAGATATCTTCCGTCCGGAGACCAGGAAGGCAACGAAAACCTCTGGGTGCCTGGCATAATCGAGATCTTCCGGGTCGCTAGATCGACTACGTGAATACCTTCGTTGTGCGGTTTTTCCGGATTGTAATAGCTAAAAGCGATGGAGAGGTCGTCCGGCGTCCAACTTGGGAAACCTTCACGATCGCCACCGCCCATCAGCTTTTCCGGGACGCCACCGTCTGCTGGAATGGTGTAAATCTTGAATCCGTCGGAGTACGCCAGCGACTTGCCACTTCTCGACCATTGCATCATGTAAGCAGGAGAAGTTGTCAGTTGCGTGGGTTCGGTGCCATCTAGCCTGCTCTTCCAAAGATTTCCGCTCGGGTACTCGGAATAGGCCATCCAATGCTGGTCGGGTGAAATCACAAAAGATCGCGCCTGTAGGTTGTTGAGGAAGGGTACATACTTCCTGCTGGCAGGATCGAGGACCTGCATCGCACCCCGGTCGGCCTCTCCCAACACGAAAAGGCTTTCTCCGTCAGGCCCCGGTGTGAGACCTCGAATATCGATCTGATTTCCAGTGATCAAAGCAGCTGTCGGTTCTTTCCAGAACTCATACCATCTTGGCAACACTAATTCGTAGACATTTCCCCGTCCTTCGCGGTCTGAGAGAAATACAAAATGCTTTCCACCAGGCGTCCATTGACCGAACCATTGGTCCGAGTTTGCCGGCCAATCCGGAATCAGTAAATGGGCACCGCTTCCGTCGGCCTTCAGTCTCCACTGCCGGGAATTCTGTTTGGTTATCACTGAACATGTGAGCTCTCGCGCACCCTGTGAAAACTCCAGGCTGTCGATGGCTCCAAAGGCTTCCCAGATTTTCTTTTGACCACTTCCATCTTCATTGGAGGAATAGATCACCCCTTTCTCGCTGAAGAGAATTGAGTGGTCATCAGGAGACCAACGCGCATCCTGGACGGGGCGAGTTTCGATTTTTCGGGCTGCTCCTCCAACCGGCGAAGCGACCCACAGTGTGCCACTTGGATACGCACCTGGATCTGGGACTGCTTTCCACGCTAACGCTTTTGAGCCATCGCTCGTGATGTCCAGGATCCGCAAACCGGGTTCGGAAAATCTTAACGGAGCAATCACTCCTCCACTTAAAGCCATATTCACCGGCTCTCCACGACTTTGGAAATAGAGACGCGACCCGTCCGAAACCAGCGGCTTTTCCTTAGGTTCAGAGGAAAATGTTATCTGCTGCGAGTGCAGCACCAGTGGCGTTCGTGCGGGCGTTAGCCATATCGCCGCGCCTATCAAAATCAACGCCGTCAGAAATGAGAGTATGTACCATTTGTTCACAACCGGCACTGAATGCGCTAATGGAAGGTCGCGCCGCGCTGCTTCTAGGGCGGCGCGGACATCCGCGGCCCGTTGATAGCGTTCGACGGGGGATTTCTCCAAGCACCGGAGGATGACTGAACACAGATTCGGATGCACATTCGGGGGACATGGCGCGGGTGGGTCTCGAAGGATGGCATCGCTCAGCTCGGCGGCGGTTCGTCCCAGGAAAGGGTGTGACCCGCTAGCCATCTCATAAAGAACGAGCCCGAAGGAGAACAAATCGGTCCGAGCGTCCAAGTGTTCGCCTCGGACCTGTTCGGGCGACATATAGCCCGCCGTTCCCATAGGGCTTCGGGTGTGATCCGAGCGAGGGTGTGCGGCAGTGTCCCACGCGGTTTTGCGCGGTAGCTCTTCACCCTGGGCGCCTGCCAAGGCGTCGGGGAACTTCTCAGCAGCTACCTTGGCCAACCCAAAATCCAGGATTTTGACCTTTCCTGAGGGTGCGACAAAGATATTCGCTGGCTTGATGTCGCGATGAATGATGCCTTTCTGGTGTGCGGCGTCCAATCCTTCGGCGACCTGAATGGCGATATCAAGCAATTGCGTGAGCGGACTACCGCTCTAGTCGATACCCCTCGCGATCAATTCACGTAGAGTTTCGCCCTCGAGCAACTCCATCACGATGAACGGCTGTCCGTCGTGCTCCTCCACCTCATAGATCGTGCAGATATTAGGGTGATTCAGCGAAGAGGCGGTGCGGGCTTCGCGTTCAAAGCGCTTGAGGATTAGCGGGTCTGCAGCTATTTCTTCAGGCAGGAACTTCAATGCCACCGGGCGATCGAGTTTCAGGTCCTCACCCTTGTAAAACCAGCCCCATACCGCCGCCGCCCAGGATGCCCAGAACCCTGTAGTGAGATACCCTACGACCAACCAAGGATCCTTGTTCAGCTTCGCGGGCGGGCGCTTCGGACAGATCTCCCTCTTTCCAATCGACCGGAACGATGAGTCGGTATCCCCGTCGAACCAGGGTCTCGATGAAGCGCGGCTTGTCTCCAGTGTCGCCCAGCGCAATGCGCAGCTTCATGACGGCGGCATTGATGCTTCGGTCGAATTCCACCACAGTGTCGTTAGGCCAGAGACGTCTTCGGATCTCCTCACGCGAGACCACACTGCATTTTTACTTTAGGGCCGGGATCTCGTGCCAACTGGAAGATGTTCTGCTTGCCGGCTGCAGAACTCCGCGATAACAAAACCATAGAGGCCCTTGTTAAGTTTTTCAGGAGATATGCGCACCGTAATGGCAATCACCCCCCATACATTCATTGGACATCCGCAACACTGACCGAAGAGGAGCTGAAGGCTATCTCTGCGCCTTTCCAAGGCAAGAAACTGGACGCCTACTTTCGGCACTCACAGCGTGCGCCTTGGTTCTTTCCCGAATTGCCGAAGCGCGAGCGTTATACGTTCGCTTTTCCCAGTGGAGGTTTGGGCACTCGTGACCTGCTTGAAGTCAACGCTCATCAAATCCCGAGCAGCGGTGGCCTAGTCAATGTTCCTGGCGTCCCTTTTGAGACTGGTCCAGACGAGCAATGGATGCAGGACGTGCGAATTCAATACATCGCGGAATATCCCTACTACTCCAACGAAGATTTGCAGTATCAACTCCCGCGAAGAGGTGGAATCGCCCCGGCTTTTTGTGCTTTACCGGGACGTGTGGATGCTGATGGTGGTCTATCGTTCTTGATGCGTCGCCGTGATCCATTGTTTCTCAAGATTCCAGAGGACAGAGAATTAATATTGCTGGCGATCGGATGCGGCAGGCGTGGCGGCTACGATGAAAATCTACAACGGCATGAAATCACTCCTGTTTATCGAGATCACGGTCCTTCTGACAAAGCCAGATATTGTCGGGGCGTATTGAATGTCTTCGGCGGCCTTCAATCCGCACATCATACTTTTCAAACTCGTTTTTGGAAGGAGACATTTTTCCAGCTTGCAGGGTTAGGCGGTCGAGAGGCTAATACGTCCACGAGCATGGTTCAACTGATGATTGCTAAACATCCTGAACGCTGGACGATTGATTCGAGGCTTTCTCAAGACGAAGAAATCAAGCGAATCGAAAAAGAAATCATCAAGCTCGCGCAACACGTTCGGGTGCGCGAAAACGACACGACGTTTCGATATCTTGAGCAACGGCTTGCGAAAGAACGAGCTGAGTTTGGCAAGAGCTTTCGTCTTTGGAGCAGGAATTCAACTGTTCTGGTTGTGGAGCTCTCGTTCATACCCCTGTTGAGACGACTTGGTACTACCGCCTCAACACCCTAGTGCGAAGCGCAATCACTGAGCATGGAACGGTTGCGCTTATCGGCGCATTGTCGGAAGCGCGGGAGCAAGCTAGAAACAGCTTTCTCTACAGTCCAGGGCTCGTTTTTTATGAACAGTATGAGGATTCCGAAGCCGTTGCAGAGATCGACGCGATATGTCGAATCGACGGCTCCTTATGGGTAGGCGAAGTAAAAACAAACACAAGCGAGTTCAAGCCACGGGAGATGCAGAAGCTACTCCGCGAGGCTGAGAAGATGAGAGCCGACAAAGCCTTTGTTTATGCTTTAGAGGGGAACCAAGATGCTCTGCACCGGCATTGTGAACAAGTTTCCCAAGCAAGTGCGATTCCAGTGATCCACCTGCGTCCAAGCTCATGGGGGCTCACTCCGTCGGTTCACATATAGCGACGGGGGTTTGCTATGCTTCCTGCGAGGGCGAGGATGGTTGCCAGAAACGGAGACACAGAAACCAATGACTCTTATTGCAGTGTTCAAATGTGCCGACGGATATGTGATCTGCGCCGACTCTCAGGAGACAGTGAGCAGGGACGGATACGATTCTCGCGTAACCCGCCAAAAGCTACTTCCTGTTGGAGTGGGCAAGGTGCCGATGGCAATCGCTGGAAGTGGTGACGGAGATCTCATTGATGCCTTTGTAGCCAGGTTCCGTAAGAACTACGAGCATTCGGACATCGCTGAATTAGACTCTGCGCAGCAAGTCTTCAAGGATGATTTGCTGGCGTTCGCTAAAGAAAAGAAGGTGAGCATTCGGAAGATTGACACGACCTTCCGGTTTTTGCTCGGTGCGTATTCCGAAAATGATAAGCGATGCCGTCTTTGGAGAACGACCGCTGGCGATCCAATCGAGGTCCAAGATTATGCGCTCATCGGAGCCGAGGATGAAAGATATGACTATGCAGTGCGAAATCTTTATCGCGCCGGAATGCCAATCTCTCAGGGTGTGTTTCTCGGACTGTACTTGATGTGGCTGGCGGAGCAGACCTCGAATTATGTCAAGGCTCCCGTCAGTGTGGCAATTCTGAAGGATGGCGGTCTTCATTTCGAGGATCAAAGCAAGATCGATTCCATCGACCAGAAGGTTCGGCTGTTCACGGCACAATTCGAGGCTCTGTTTCTAGCTTGTTCGGACACGGGACTTCAAGGGGAGGAATTCGGCAACCGGCTGAAAGAATTCGGGAAAACGATCGCGCAGTTTCGGCGTGAGTACATTGAGGAGTGGGTTGGTAAGGCGCTGGATGTAGGCTTGGACAGGATCGTAGAACAATGGAATCAAATTCCGACCGGAACGACGATTATCACCGTTCCAATGACACCGGAACAACAAAAGTCTCAACAAGAACAGCAAGAGAGATTGGCGCAGTCTCTTCAGGACAACTTTGCATACGTGCAAGAGCCAGAACGAATCTTGGCAAATCTCGAAGCAGTTAAAGTCTGTCTGAAGAAAAATCTTGCGCATGGTGTCAATGAAGGTAATGGCCCAACGGACGAAGAAAATAGAGCGGCTGCACATGCGCACGGTGAGCTTATGCAAGCAATGTTAATGGGGCCGTATAAGGTCGATCAACGTGTTTGTGTTCTGCTCAGTCCGATCATGGACGCTATGCCATTGCAGATAGGTCTCGGCGAACATCTGAATCCAGCTATGCAGAGGGCAAATCACTCTTGTCCAAGACAGTATTTTCTGTGAATTGAACCGTTGATTTCACTGGACATAGGCATCCTCCCCCGGCGATCGCGTCAGGTTTCTTCGATAAGTCGGGGGGAGGATTTTCTATGTGTCCGGCAATTCTGCTGTCCAAGTTGTAAGTATCTAACTGCCGTGCTTCGTGCTCACCTGGATGTTTGCGTTCG
>Ga0210394_10009008_pt1 | contig 10144 bp, 8 predicted proteins | sample IncBWC12MmetaG_FD_160121 | JGI IMG/M metagenome (GOLD analysis project Ga0210394, IMG submission 160121) | Forest soil microbial communities from Barre Woods Harvard Forest LTER site, Petersham, Massachusetts, United States - Inc-BW-C-12-M | ecosystem: Environmental > Terrestrial > Soil >...
AATCTCCCGCCCGGCCTGCTTCTCGCGCATCAGAAATAAAACTGCGGACTTTCGAGGCAAGGTCAGCTTGTGTGGCATTCAACGATTTTCCAGCCGTAGCGGCGAGGTTGCGTTCGGCGCTACTCAAGTTCCGATCGGTCTCCTGCCGCAGGGAAGCCGATTCTTCGGTCGATAACCCCGGAACAATTTGCGGAGTGTCGGGCTTTGCTGCCGGAGCATTCTGGTTTGTTGAAGGCGCAACGCTGCGTGGCCGCGCGGGAGCAATTCTCGTGACCAGCGGCGCGGGAGGAGGCGGAATTTCAAATCGCAAGTCGGGCACGGGATCGTCGACATCCATGGTTGCCGTGGCGCGCTGCGGCAAGATTGGCCGGACCAGCACCGCCGTGCTCCATGGGATAGTGGGTTTTTTTCGCGCGGCGCAGCCGCTCATGAAAATCGCCACTGACCCCAGCACGCGGAAGAAAATCCGCGCACTATCTCGCATCGCGGCAAGCTGGGATTGCGCCGAGGATTTTGTCATATGCATCAGAGGCCAGTTCCATAGAGACCGTTGTGTCTCGCGCATCAGGCCGCGAGCGGCAACTCGATGCGAAACGTCGTTCCCTTGCCCACCTCTGTTGTAAAGTCTATCGAACCGTTGAGAAGCTGCACAATTCGAAACGTGCTGGCCAGCCCGATACCGTTCCCTCCTGGCCGTGTCGTGAAAAAGAGCTGGAAAATCTTCTGGCGGTGCTCGGGCGGAATACCTCTTCCCGTGTCCTCCACGCTGATCTCCGCCATTTCGCCGCGCCGCGTCAGCATGAGCCGCAATTGTCCGCCGCTGGGCATCGATTCACCGGCGTTTAGCACGAGATTCAGCACCGCCTGCTTGAGCAAAGCGCGGTCCACGTAAACTTCCGGCACATCGATCGGCAAAAGCTGCGCCACCTGAATATTGGCTTTTTGCATTTGCGGCTGGGCTACCTCGAGAACTTCTTTCAGCAATTCCGCCAGTTGCGTAGGCTCGAGCCGCACATCCATCGGCCGCGTAAAATCCAAAAACCGCTTCACGACCGCATCCAGACGGTCGATCTCTTTGTCGAGCACTTGCACGGCCTGTTTCGCGCTGCTGTCCGAATCCGGCGGCAAGCATTCTTTCAAATTCTCGAGCCACAGCCGCATCGAGTTGAGAGGGTTCTTGACCTCATGCGCGACCCCCGCCGTGATGCGTCCCAGCGCGGCCAGCCGCTCGCTCACCTGCAGCTGCGTGTTGATGCTCTCGATGGAATCGAGATCGCGCAGGGTTAGCAACGCACCCATCCGTTCGCCGTCCTCTTGAATCGCCTGGACGGTCACGCTAACGCGCTTTTCTCCTTCTGCTGTTTTCAATTCTATTTCTGCGGCGAGCTCCCCCAATTCGTCACCTTCGAGGTGCAACGCATCCCGCAGAGGGTGACCCATCGGAAATATTTCAGTTACTCTCCTCCCAAGAAACTGCCCCGCGGGAGCCCCGAGAAATTTCTCCGCGGCTGGGCTGACCATGACGGCGCGCGCATCTCGCGTGAAGAGCAGCAAGCCGTCTTCGAGCCCGGCCATGACGGAGTTCATGTTTTCACGCATGGTGCTGAAGATTTCATGGACTCCGCGCAGTTGCTGGCCAACCTGCGTAATTTTCCGACTGACTTGGCCGAGTTCGTCTCCGCTTCCCGCGAAGCCTCTCACCTCCGGCACGGGCGCATCGTACTGACCCGCGGAGATGCGGTCCAACTGCGCGGAAATCCGCGCCAAGGGCGCCAGCGCGGCCCCGCTGACCACCGCGGCGAGAACCGTCGAAATCACCAGGGCCAGAAGGACAATCGTGCCAAGTTTCCTGACAATCGGCAAAATCTCCTTGTTGAGCAAAAGTCCAGAAGAGACTTCCACGCGCACCTCGCCGAAGGGCTCGTCGCCATAATTGAACTGAAATTGGTGTTCGTAAATACTCGGGGGCCCCGCCAGAACTTTCACCTGGTGCAAAATACCGCGCTGCGTGAGCTGAGAGAGCGGAGGCCGTCCCAACGCGGATTTGTTCACCAAGGATTTGTCGGGGGCCGATGCCAGCACTCTGCCCTCGTGATCGGTAATCGAAACTTCATAGATTCCAGGCGAGCGGACGGCCTCTTGGAGCTGAGCCTGCAACCCTTGGCTTGCGCCGAGCGCGTAGGCTACGTAATCGCGAATATCTTCGGGAGCATTGGACTCGGGCCGCCATCCTTGCGCTTTCGCTTCCTGCAACGCCACTTTCACCAGGGCAAACGTGTTACTGGCGATTTCAGCTGCCCTCCGTTCGCTTTGATCCAAAACCTGTTGGAGGAGCAATGCGAAATACACGCCGGACACGGCGGCCACCACCAGCAGCACGAGTCCGGTCATCACCAGCGTGAGTTTTGTTCGCAGCCGGAGCTGCATCGCGGGTTCCTACTCTGCCTCGGCGCGTTCGCCGCCGTACTCTTTCAGCTTGTTGTGGAGCGTTTTAAGGCTGATGGCGAGCAGTTCGGCCGCCCGCGTCTTGTTGTTTCCTGTGGCGTTCAGCGTCTGCAGGATCAGTTCGCGCTCCATGGCGTCGACGGTCGTCCCAATCGGAAACTTCATCGAGGACAGATCGCCGGGACTCTTCGGCGCGGTTTTGCCAAACTCTCCCGGAAGGCACGCCCGAGTGATCAGCTCTTTCTCGCACATGATCGACGCGCGCTCGATGATGTTTCGCAGCTCCCGAATGTTTCCCGGCCATGTGTGGCTCATGAAAATATCCATCACTTCCGCGCCGATCCCGCGCACGTGTTTCCCGTGCTTGGCGTTGATGTCGCGCAAAATGTGCTCCACGAGCAGAGGAATATCGTCCTTATGCTCGCGCAGTGGCGGTAGATTGATATGGAAGACGTTGAGCCGGAAATACAAGTCCTGCCGTAACTCGCCTGCGGACACGGCTTTTTCCGGATCCTTGTTGGTCGCCGCCAGCACGCGCACATCCACCGGCGTCTCGGTCTTGCTTCCGAGACGCCGCACTTTCCGGTCTTCCAGCACACGTAGGAGTTTCGCTTGTGTGGGCGCGGGCATCTCTCCAATTTCGTCCAGCAGCAATGTGCCAGCATCAGCAAGTTCAAAGCAGCCGATGCGCCGTTCGGCTGCGCCAGTGAACGCGCCCCGCTCGTGTCCGAAGATTTCGCTTTCCATCAACGACTCGGGAATTGCGGAGCAGTTGATGGGTACGAACGGCCCGTTGGCGCGAGGAGAAAGCTTGTGTATTGTCCGCGCGACAACCTCTTTTCCAGAACCCGTCTCTCCCGTGATTAGCACGGAGGCCGAACTCGGGGCGGCCATCTCCACGATACGCATCACTTCCTGCATCGGCTTCGATGCGCCCACCAACTCGCCCAGCCGTCCCGCCTCGCGCAGTTGGCGTTGCAGCACCACGAGCTGGCGCGCGTCCCGCGCCTTGCTCAAAGCACGGTCCAGCAAAGCCCTCAGCACTGGCCCCTTGAGCGGCTTTTCGATGTACCAGAATGCGCCGGACTCGATAGCGGCCACCGCACGCTCTTCGCTGCCTTTGCCCGTGATGATCACCGCGGGAACGTCTAGCAGCTCCGGTCCAAGTTGTTTGAGCAGGTCCAGCCCGTTCATACCGGGGAGCTCGACGTCCGCGATCAACGTGTCCGGCTGATAGGTCGCGAATTTCGCCAGCGCCTCTTCCGCGGTCCCCACGCCAAGCACATCAAAACCCCATCTTTGCAACAGCTGCTCGTAACCCTTGCGGGCGTTGTCTTCATCCTCGACAATCAGCACACGGTCCTTGCGCTCCAGCGGCTCCATGGCGCGCGCCGTGCTTCTCGATTCATCGCCCATAGGATTCTGCCTTTCCCACGCGGAACGTCTTATTTTCCGAGATTCTGGTGTGGGGCGGACACTTTGACTGTAACAAGCTCCCACCACGCTTGCCAAGCACATGCTGCCTGCAAAACGGAGCCGAGTTTTCACAAATCATCGCGTCAGGTCGCGCACCAAAAACCGAGAGCCGGCGCAGCGTCCGTGCTGCGCCGGCTCATGCCCGGCGTCGACAAATCCATGATTTAGTTCTGGCCGAACTTCAGCCTCGTTCTTCCGGCGCCCAACTTTCCACCGTTAACCGTGGACGAGCGCCCGGCTCTACTCCTTCACCAGGTACAGCGCCCGCTCCAGCTCCAATTCCAGTTTCGCCCCCTTTGGCAGATCTAACTCGCGCCCGCGCCCGGTCTCCATCAGATAAGCCGTGATCGCTCCCAGAGCCGCGCCCTCTGCAGCTTCCTTCTTGTCTTTGTCTTTGACGCCTTTAACCGCGCCAAGCGCCGCTCCCGCAGCCGCCGCTTGCGCCGCGTCTTGTTGCGTGCTGCTTCTTCCTTCGATTAGCCCTTCCTGGCCGGCCTTATTCTTTACACTGTGGTCGCCGGGCACGCTCACGACTTCCGCTACGATCGGCAAACGCCCGAACTTGGTTTGAATCTCGTCAAACGTCAGCCAAAGTCTGGCGCGGCCCGCCATGCCTGCCGATTCCACGTGACTCACGTGGCCCTCGATTTCCGCGCCCGATGGCAGGTAGATCCCATTTCCCGCTTCGAGCGGCTCTAGCGTCTTCACTTTGAATTTTGTTTTCTCCGGCGTGCCCTTGGTGCCCAGGTCATCTTCAAGCGACACCAGAAACTTCGTCCCAGGCGCAACGCCATAAGTCTCCAGCGCCAAGCCGTGGCGCTTGCCGTCCGCCGCCTTCGCTCCTTGGTCCTCGGCTTTGCCGATGCGGTCCTCCGAGATGACTGGTCTTTCTTGCGATGGTTGGAGTGGCCGGTCCTCGAATGGTTCCTCGGCCGCGCACGCCATGCCAAATCCCAGAGCCGCCGCCAGCGCTGCTGCCCAATGTTTCGTCCTCATGCTTGCCTCCCGGACACAATCTCAACCGGTCCGATATGCAGGTCGCTCGCCAATGTCAGTTTCCAGTACCCCGGCAAGTGGCTGAAAAAGCAGCCAGTTGAAAGCGGGCCAGGCAGACTTCTCGGGAGGTTCGGGCCATGTGTCAGGAATTCGCGTCACCTCTGTGCCTGCTAAATCCGACACCCCCCGGGCGAGCGTCTCCAACACCCGCGGACGACGATTGGCAAGTCTATTTTGAAAGGAACCGTTGAATGCGCCCGAAGACTTGCCCGTACATGGCTGACGTTACCCGCCCGGTCTGCGTGTTTTGCTGGCTGGGGTGATAAACCCCAAATAGGCGCGCACCCTTGCTCGGCAACTCCGCTTCCGCGCCATGTGCAAAAGGAAACGGCGCACGCGACCGAATCAACCCGCGCTGCTTAAGCACTTCCAGGTAGGCATCCCAAGCGATTTTTCCGAGCGCCAGTACCGCGCGGGGCTGCAAAATGTCCATCTCCCGCACCAAGTAGTTTCGGCAACTTATGATTTCGGAAGGAAGTGGCTTGTTAGCTGGGGGCGCGCAACGAATCGTTGCTGCGATATACGCATTCTTCAATTGGAGGCCATCGTCGCGCCGAACGGAAGTGGGCTGATTCGCAAAGCCCGCTTTATAGAGAGCCGCGTAGAGAAAATCCCCCGAACGGTCTCCCGTGAAAACGCGCCCCGTCCGATTCCCGCCGTGTGCGGCCGGCGCAAGTCCCAAAATCAGCAGCTCTGCCAGCGGGTCGCCAAACCCCGGCACAGGCTTGCCCCAGTACCTGCAGTCGCGAAACGCGCGCCGCTTCTCTCGCGCCACTTCTTCGCGGTACTCGACAAGGCGCGGGCACTTCCGGCAAACCACAATCTCTTCGTTCACCGCACGTAGCAAAGCACTTTTCTCAGCCATAATTCGAGGAAAACGGTTACGAGGGTCGGCCCGCCATCATGCGATTGAGCTCCGCGTAAGGAACAGTCCCTTGGTGCAGCGAATCGTAAGATCCGTGCGCCAGCCAATCTTTCGCCACTCTCTTGAATGCCCCCATCGCCGCGCGCATGGCCGACGATCCCGCGCTCACCCGCGCCACTCCTATTTTTTCTAGCTCGTCTAGCGAAGGACAACCCTCTGAAGCCAGAATGTTTAGCGGAGCGCCAAGGGTCTCGACCAGTTTTTCGATGAGTTCGCGATCGCCGAGGCCCGGCACGAACAAACAATCCGCTCCGGCCTCACGATACGCGCGCAACCGCTCGACCGTCCGCTCAAACCGCGTGTCGGCAGGCCCGATGGGCATCAGATAAATATCCGTACGCGCGTTAATCACCAGCGGCACGCCCAGGGCCGCCGCAGTCTCTCGAATGGCTCGAATTTTCTTCACCTGCAAGCCCAGCTCTACGTGCGTGCTCTCGTCGTCTCCGGTCACGTCCTCAAAGTTCAGTCCCACAGCTCCGGCGGCCACCGTGGCCCGCGTGAACTCAGCGATCTCTTCCGGTGTCTTGCCGTAACCGGACTCCAAGTCCGCACTGACCGGAACGCTCACTGCGCCCGTAATTCTCGCGACAGCGTCCAACATTTCGGCTCGAGAAATGCGCTGCCCATCGGGATAGCCCTGCGAGAACGCCACGGCCGCGCTGCTCGTTGCGACCGCGGGATGACCGACTTCTTCGAGGATTCTTGCCGTGACCGCATCCCACGCATTCGGCAGCGCCAAAATCCGCGGCCCTTGGTGCAGCTTCCTAAACTTCTCGGCCTTTTCGGCTTGCTCTTTGATGTCCATGCGAATTCTCCCGCGGAACCCTTCGCCCAACGATGTCTGGCTTTCCGCCCGCCGCTAAGGGTAGGTATGGGCCTCTCAAGACGAAACATCCAATTTGGACAGCTGTTTCCAGCTCAGAAGAATTTCGCTGCTTGCTGGCCCGCCAAGAAAGCTGTCCATCAGCTCAAAAACGTCCAATGTCTCGCATCCATGCTCTTCCTCATTGCAAAAGGGCAAGCACCTCGTCATGGACCTTCCCATTCGTGCTCACCATATTTCCGCTGTAGATCGAGCGTTTTCCGTTCACGTCCGTCGCCCGTCCCCCAGCTTCTTCCACAATCAGACCCAGCGGAGCCAAATCCCACGGCTTCGAATGCAAATCCAGCGCCGCCTCGGTAGATCCCTCCGCCACGAGCATGTGCTGCCAGAATCCGCCGAGCGAGCGCCCGTGCCGGGCTCGATCCAGAAGTCGCCTCATCTTTTCAATCTTTTCGCGGTTTTTATTCGGGCCCGTCCCGCCTGTAAAGGCCATTCCGGCATTCAATTTTTCGACCTTCGAAACGTGAATTCTCCGCGCATTCCGCCACGCGCCTTCGCCCCGATACGCCCACCAGCGCACGCCCAGCGCCGGCGCGCTGGCCATCCCCGCAACGATCTCTCCATCGCGCTCGATGCCCAGCAGCGTCCCAAATGTCGCGATCCCGCGCGAAAATTCCTCTGTCCCGTCAATGGGATCAATAATCAGGCGAGCCCGGCCCGTCGTTGCGGGAGCTTTGGCACTCTCGCCGCCCGTTTCTTCCCCCAAAACGTCCATGGCTAACCCGCTCGCCGCCACTTTGGCCCGCGCCATCTCTTCCACCTGGCGGTCTGCCTGGGTCACCGCCGAGCCGTCATCCTTCTGGTCAATGCGAATTTCCTCTGACCGGAAGAACCGCATGGCAATGGCATCCGCTTCCTTTGCAAGTTCTTCCAGCAATAACCCATACTCTTCTCGGTATCCCATTCCTTCACCCGTTGACAACCTTCCCCTAGAAGGTTGTTTCTAATGACACTCAGCCCGCAAACTTTTAACCCTTCAACTTTGAACTTTTCGCCTCCGCCGCTCCGCCAATTGACACTACTACCTTCCGCCTCTAGCATACAAAGTAATGGCTATGAGCGCCCATGCTGACGGCGGCACCGTCCTTGACCGCATCCTGCACGCCCGCCGTCTGGAGGTCGACCACCGCAAAAGCGTCCTTCCGGAAGCGGCGTTGCGCTATGGCGTCAGCGCCGCTACTCCGATTCGGGATTTTCCCTCGGCGCTCACGAGCAACGCGCTCAACATTATCGCAGAGCTGAAGCCCGCCTCTCCCTCGAAAGGAATTCTCCGCGATCCGTTCCATCCCGTCGAGCTGGCACGCACCTTGGAATCGGCGGGAGCCGCCGTGCTGTCCGTCCTCACCGAAGGAGAATTCTTTCGCGGCTCGCTGAAAAATCTTCGTGAAGCGCGCCAGGCCGTAAAACTCCCCGTCTTTCGCAAGGACTTCATCTTCGATACCTGGCAAGTCTGGGAAACGCGTGCGAACGACGCAGACAGTTTCCTGCTCATCGTTGCTGCTCTCGACGATGAACTCCTTCGCGATCTCATCGCCCTCGGGCGCCAGATCGGTATGGAACCACTCGTGGAAGTTCACACCGCCGCCGAACTCGACCGCGCCCTCGGCGCCGAAGCCCGCATCATCGGCGTCAACAATCGCGACCTGAAAACTCTGGGCCTGCGCGTCGAAACGTCTTTCGAGCTGATCGAGCGTATTCCCGACACCTGCATTGCCGTCAGCGAATCCGGCCTCCGCACGCACGACGATCTCGCCAAACTTCGCAACGCCGGCTTTGATGCTTTCCTGATCGGCGAAAGTCTCATGCTCTCGCCCGATCCCGCGGCCGCTCTCGGAGCTTTTCTCGGCCGCTCCGCGCTTCCGGTGTAGCACGCCATGATCCTCGTCAAAATCTGTGGCATCACGAATTGGCGGGACGCTGTGGCCGCCTGCGACGCAGGCGCCAACATGCTCGGCTTCAATTTCTACGAGAAAAGCCTTCGTCGCGTTTCCACTGTCGAGGCTGCCACCATACGCGCGAAACTCCCTCCGGGCATCCAGGCCGTCGGGCTTTTTGTGAACGCCAAGCCCGCGGAAATCCATTCGCTCCACGCTTTTGTGCGCTTCAACGCTGCTCAGCTCCACGGTGACGAGACTCCCGCCATCGTTTCCGAAGTGACGCGCACCGTTCCGGTTATCAAAGCCTTTCGCGTCGCAGCCGATTTTCCTCTTTCATCCCTCGACAAATATCACGAGGCTTTTGCTTTTCTGCTGGATGGCGCAAGAGCGGGCCAATTTGGCGGCACGGGTGCCAGCGCCGATTGGAATGTCGCCCGGCGCGCCGTCGCCGCACACCGTATCATTTTAGCGGGTGGTCTTGTGCCAGAAAACGTCAGTGCCGCGATTCGTTCGGTTCGCCCGTATGCGGTTGACGTCGCAAGCGGCGTCGAATCAAAGCCCGGCAAAAAGGATCATGCGCGAATGAAGGAATTTATCGACGAAGTCCGCCGCGCCGAACAGCAGTTGGAAGCGCCACAAACAGGACAACCCGCGCTATGAGTTCCACTCTTCACTCGGCAACATTCGCTCCCGGACGTTTTGGCCCCTACGGCGGACGCTACGTTCCTGAGACACTGGTCGTGCCGCTTTTCGAACTCGAACGCGCCTACGAAGCCGCGAAAACCGACGCGCGCTTTCAAGCTGAATTCGCCGATCTCCTGAAAAATTTTGCAGGCCGCCCGACACCTCTACAATTTGCGTCGCGTCTCACTGCCCGCCTGGGCGGCCCGCGCATTTACCTCAAGCGCGAAGACTTGCTCCACACCGGCGCGCACAAAATCAACAACGCCATCGGCCAGGGCCTGCTCGCCGTGAAAATGGGCAAGCCGCGCATCGTTGCGGAAACCGGCGCGGGGCAGCACGGGGTCGCCTCCGCCACGGTTGCCGCGCATCTCGGCCTCGACTGCCTCGTCTACATGGGCACGGAAGACATGGCGCGCCAGGCGCTGAACGTCTCGCGCATGCGCATGCTCGGCGCGCAAGTTGTCGCCGTCGATTCCGGCAGCCGCACTTTGAAAGACGCCATCAACGAAGCCATGCGGGACTGGGTCACCAACGTCCGCAACACCCACTATCTACTCGGTTCCGTCCTCGGGGCGCATCCCTATCCCACCATGGTCCGCGATTTTCAGTCCGTCATAGGCCGCGAAGCCCGCGAACAAGTTCTCGCCGCCGAAAAACGCCTGCCGACACATCTTTTCGCCTGCGTCGGGGGCGGTTCGAACGCCATCGGTCTTTTCCACCAATTTCTCGGCGACTTCTCCGTGAAAATGGTCGGCATCGAGGCCGGCGGCCGCGGCGGCCAGCTCGGCGAACACGCTG
>Ga0210394_10009009_pt1 | contig 10143 bp, 5 predicted proteins | sample IncBWC12MmetaG_FD_160121 | JGI IMG/M metagenome (GOLD analysis project Ga0210394, IMG submission 160121) | Forest soil microbial communities from Barre Woods Harvard Forest LTER site, Petersham, Massachusetts, United States - Inc-BW-C-12-M | ecosystem: Environmental > Terrestrial > Soil >...
GGACGAAGGTGTCGGCGATACCTTTGGATTGGTTGTGAGTGGTTCCCACAATAACTTCTGTAACGACAAGGGCCGCAGTCTGCTTCACGTTCGCTGGTCGGCCGACAGGGATTTGGCCGGAAGGCGACCGACACCAAAGCACAATATACCTTGGTGTGAGTACCTGCTTCAGTCCGGGAATGATTGGAGAATTGGCGGTGGATCTCTCACGCGACATGCTGGATATTCTTCGTCAGGATGACGAGTTCGTGCTGTGCCGCGGCCGCCTGGCCGCTAATCCCGCCCCCGCTCTTGTACTCACGTTGCGATCGGAGCATCCGAGGCCCGAATCCGTTCGGATGCTGGAACATGAGTTGGCTTTGCGAGATGAGCTGGAGCCAACGTGGGCCGTACGGCCGCGCGCTCTCGCGCAACACCAGGGCCGTTTTGCGCTCGTGTTCGAAGACCCGGGTGGGGAACCGCTCGACCGCCTTTTTGAAACGACGCCCGTCGGCGACGCTTCTGCGGACCAGCGCAGCAACCGACTCGCAATGGACATCGGGCTTTTCCTGCGGATTGCAGTTGGTCTCGCGCAAGCGGTTGGCGAAATGCACCGCCGCGGCATCATTCACAAGAACATCAAACCGGCCCACATCTTGGTCAATGCCGCGACTGACCGGGTTTGGTTGACAGGCTTTGGTATCGCTTCGCGCCTCCCGCGCGAACGCCAGGCACCGGCACCACCCGAAGTCATTGCCGGTACGCTCGCCTACATGGCGCCCGAGCAGACCGGACGAATGAACCGCTCGGTCGATGCCCGCAGCGACCTCTACGCGGTTGGCGTCACACTTTACCAGATGCTCACGGGCAGTCTGCCCTTTACAGCGGCCGACCCCCTTGAGTGGGTTCACTGCCATATCGCCAGAAAGCCGACACCGCCCGATCAGCGGTTTGTGAATCTGCCCACCCCGATTTCCCAGATCATCCTCAAGCTGCTGGCGAAGACCGCCGAAGAGCGGTACCAGACCGCCTCCAGCCTGGAGCGCGATCTTCGGCGCTGTCTTGCAGAGTGGGAGCTGAAGGGTCGCATCGATGCATTTGCGCTGGGCGAACACGACGTACCAGATCGGTTGGTGATACCCGAGAAACTCTATGGAAGAGAGCACGAAGTCGATATTTTACTCGCGGCCTTCGACCGCGTGCTCAAAACCGCGACGCCCGAGCTGGTGCTGGTCTCTGGCTATTCTGGCATCGGCAAATCTTCCGTTGTCAATGAATTGCATAAGGTGCTGGTGCCGCCGCGCGGTCTTTTTGCTTCGGGAAAGTTTGACCAGTACAAGCGTGACATTCCTTATTCGACGGTCGCGCAGGCTTTCGAGAGCTTGGTCCGGCCTCTCCTTGGCAAGAGCGACGCCGAGCTAGGTGGTTGGCGCGAAGCCATTATAGAGGCTGTGGGTCCAAACGGACGGCTCATGGTCGATGTAGTACCCGACCTGAAGTTCATCATCGGAGAACAGCCACCTGTCCCTGAGCTTGCGCCACAGGACGCGCAGCGCCGATTTCAGCTGGTGTTTCGTCGGTTTATCGGTGTTTTCGCCCGGCCGGAACATCCACTGGCGCTCTTCCTCGACGACCTGCAATGGCTCGACCCGGCGACGCTCGATCTAATCGAGGATCTGCTTACTCAGCCGGACGCGCGGCACCTGATGTTGATCGGTGCTTACCGAGACAATGAAGTTACCCCCTCCCATCCACTCATGCAGAAGCTCGATGCCATCAAAGCCGCAAAGGGAAGGGTTGCAGAGATCACGCTGATGCCGCTCACCCGAGAACATCTCGGGCAATTGATTGCCGACGCTCTTCGCTGCGAGTTGGGTCGCGTCGACCGACTCGCGCAGCTGGTGCACGAGAAGACTGGTGGCAATCCATTCTTCCTCATCCACTTCATCGCTGCGCTCGCCGAAGCGGCGCTGCTAACGTTCGATCCGGTCGCGCGGGTTTGGCGATGGGACGTGGATCGCATCCGCGACAAGGGCATTACCGACAATGTGGCGGAACTAATGGCCGGAAAGGTAAGCCGCCTCCCGAGCCCAACGTTGCATGCCTTGAAGCAACTCGCCTGCCTGGGCACCATCGCGCAGGCCGCTACTCTAAGCATGGTTTTGGGTGCCCCCGAAGGAGAGGTTCACGCTGCACTTTGGGAAGCCGTTCGGATTGGCCTCATCGTTCTGCGAGAGGGGGCCTATGGATTCCTCCATGACCGCGTGCAGGAGGCAGTCTATGCTCTAATACCAGAAGCCGAGCGAGCTACGACACACCTGCGTATCGGCCGAGTGCTCGCGTCGCGGACGGCGCCGGGGGAATTCGAGGAAACAATCTTCGAGATTGTCAGTCAGTTTGACCGCGGCGCTGCTCTGATCGATTCGCCTTCCGAGCGTGAGGAGGTTGCTGCGTTCTATCTCGTTGCGGGCAAGCGCGCTAAAGCCTCGACGGCCTATGCCTCAGCGCTGACATATTTCACTGCTGGGCGCATCTTGCTGGAGCCCGCCGGATGGCAGCGCAATCATACGCTGACGTTCGAGATCGAGTTCCATTGCGCCGAATGCGAATTCCTGACTGGTGAGCTTACGGTTGCCGAGAAGCGGCTCTCTGCACTTTCGGAGCATGTGGGGCGCCTTGTCGACAGAGCCGCTGTAACACGCTTGCGGGTAGCACTCTACACGACGTTGAATAAGTTTGATCACGCGATAGAGGTCGGGCTTGCTTACCTGCGCCACGCCGGCATCGATTGGTCGCGCCACCCGACGGATGAGGACGTGCGCAATGAGTACGAGCGGATGCAGCGACTCCTCGCGCAGCGCTCGCTCGACCAAGTGCTCGATTCGCCGTTGATGAGCGATATCGATTGGCGCGCGACCGTAGACGTGCTGGCGGATTTAATGCCGCCTTTGCAGTTCACGGCAGGCGATTTACATGACCTCGCGCTCCTGCGCATGGCGAATATCAGCCTGGAGCACGGCAATTGCGATGGATCTTGCTTCGCCTATGCGCGTCTCATGCAAGTCCTTGGACCGCGGTTTGCTGACCCTCACACGGCGTTTCAGTTGGGCCAACTCGCCTGTGATCTGGTCGACCGACGAGGCCTGGACCGATTCAAGGCGCGGGTCTACATGTGCTTTGGAATCTACGTCGCTTGCTGGTTCCAGCACTTGACGACCAGCCGCGTGTGGATAAGGCGAGCATTCGATGCGGCTAACACAAGCGGCGATCTGACATATGCACTGTATGCTTCCAAACACCTCACCACATATCTTCAGACTTCGGGAGAACCGCTCTCCGACGTGGAACGGGAAATTGAACTTGGCTTGGCATTTGCACGGAAAGCTAAATTCATTTTTATCATTAACGCGTATATCGGACAGCTCGTAACGATCCGCTCGCTGCGCGGACTGTCGCCGGACGTCGTCGGCCCCGACGGTGAAAGTCGAGGGGAAGATTGGTTCGAGCAGCATCTGATGCAGTCGCCGCATTTGGCGCTGCCGTCGTGTTGGTATTGGATATACAGGGTCCAGACATGTTTCTTTGCCGGGGACCTCGCAGGCGGCCTCGCGGCCGAGGCAAAGGCGGCGAGTGTTCTCGGGTATTTACGGGTTGGTATTGAGCTCGCCGAGTATCATTTCTACGCAGCTCTCGTCCGGGCGGCGGCCTGTGATGTCACGCCGATCGACGGCAGAAACCGGCATCTGGAGGCGCTTTCTGAGCACCACCAGCAGATCATAGCTTGGGCGGAGAGCTGCCCGGCGAATTTCGCGAACCGAGCAGCGCTGGTCGGGGCAGAGATCGCCCGGATTGAAGGTCGAACGCTCGAGGCCATGACCCTGTATGAGCGGGCGATCAGTTCGTCACAGGAAAATGGCTTTGTTCACAACGAGGCGCTCGCCTACGAACTCGCAGGCCGCTTCTACATGACGCGTGGTTTAAAGCAGTTCGCAGACCTTTATCTCAGCAAAGCCCGGCATTGCTACTTACGATGGGGCGCGGATGGTAAGATCAAGCATCTAGACGAGTTGTATCCGTACCTCAAGGAAGACCAGCCAGCACCTGCCTTGACCAGCACAATCAGGGCGCCGATCGAGCATCTGGATCTTGCGACCGTCGTTAAAGTATCGCAGGCGATTTCAAGCGAGATCGTGCTGCAAAGACTGATCGACACCCTCATGCGTACGGCTGTCGAGCAGGCAGGCGCTGAACGCGGTCTCCTCATTTTGTGCCGTGCCGATGGGCTCAAGATTGTAGCGGAAGCAACAACCGGAGGCGACGCGGTGACCGTGCACCTGCGCGATGATCCTGCGACCGAAGTGCAGTTGCCGAAGTCGGTACTTCAATACGTGCTGCGTACTCACGAGAGTGTCATCATCGAAGATGCCGCAGCGCAATCAGCCTTTGTCGCCGATCCTTATGTCCTTCGGCATCAGTCGCGATCACTCCTTTGCTTGCCGTTGCTCTACCAGGCCAAGCTCGTCGGCGTGCTTTACCTCGAAAATCAATTAGCCCCTGGCGTCTTCGCTGCGGCGCAGATTGCTGTTCTGAAATTGGTGTCGTCGCAGGCAGCGATCGCCTTGGAGAATTCGCGTCTCTACAGCGATCTCCAACAGCGGGAAGCGAAGATCCGGCGGCTGGTCGACGCTAATATCATCGGCATTCTGATTTGGGATTTGAATGGTCGGATTATCGACGCCAACGATGCCTTTCTCCGGATGCTGGGATATGACCGCGAAGATCTTTCTGCAGGCCGTCTGCGGTGGACGGACCTGACACCTCCGGAATGGCGCGATCGCGACGAACAGGAGCGGATCCCATTGCTCCAAAAGACCGGAAGCTTGCAGCCCTTCGAAAAGGAGTACTTTCGCAAAGACGGCAGCCGTGTGCCTGTGCTTATCGGTGTGGCGATCTTTGAGGAAGTGGGACAGAGCCAGGGAGTGGCGTATGTCCTCGATCTGACGGAGCGCAAGCTCGCCGAGGAGAAGTTACGGCGCAACGAGGCATTTCTCGCCAAGGGCGAGAGCGCCAGTTTGACCGGTACTTTCTCGTGGGATTTTGCGACCGGGGCTTTTACCTGGTCGGACCAACTTTATCGCATCTACGAATTTGAACCGGGAACTCACGTCACGTTTGAATTGATCGCAACCCGCTACCATCCGGACGACAAGGCGGTGATAGCGAGCGTGGCTGAGCAGGCACGGGGCGGCCAAATCTCTAATTTTGATTACGGCCACCGGCTATTGATGCCGAACGGTTTGATCAAACACATACGCGTAGTCGCACACCGTAACCGTAACGAGGATGGCTCCGTCGAATATTTCGGCGCGGTGCAAGATGTTACACAACGCCATCGTGCCGAAGAAGAACGACGTGTGAGTGAGGGACGGTGGACGAGAGTTGTCGATAATTCCACCATAGGCATTTCGGTTAATAATCTCGACGGTCGATTTGCGGTCGCGAATGCGGCCTTTCAAAAACTGATCGGCTTTACGGAAGAAGAATTAAAAGAGACAACGTACTGCAATATCACGGAACCACAATTCCGAGATCAAAATATCGCTCTCTTGGGGGAACTTCTTCATGGCAAGAGAGATCAGTTCGATATCGAGCAGCGATGTCGATGCAAGGACGGGCGTCTGATCTGGGTTCGAAGCAATATTTCGCTGCTTCCTGGAGCGGACGGAAATCCACGCAGTATTATGGCCATCATAGAAGACATCTCTTCGCGCAAGGCCGCCGAGGGTTCGCTGCGCGCGACTCAGGCGCGCCTTGCACGCGCGGCCGAGCTTGCAACCGCAGCCGAGCTCTCCGCCTCGATCGCGCATGAGATCAATCAACCGCTGTCTGGCATCATCACGAACGCCAATACGTGTCTTCGGATGCTGGGCGCGGACCCGCCAAACGTCGACGGGGCGCGTGAAACCGCGCGGCGGACCCTTCGCGATGGCAACCGCGCGTCCGAGATCGTCAGACGGCTGCGCGCGCTCTTCAACAAGAAGTCGCCGATGCTCGAATTGATCGATCTGAACGAAGCTGCACGAGAAGTTATTGCGCTGCTATCAAGCGGCATGCAGGCGAACCACGTGATTTTGCGGACCGAGCTCTCCGACGACTTGCCCCTTGTCAAAGGGGACCGGGTGCAACTCCAGCAAGTTATACTGAATCTGATCCAGAACGCGATCGACTCGATCGCCTTGGCTGATCACCGTGTCAACCAGTTGCTGATCCAGACAAGACCAGACGAAAGCGATCAGGTGCGCGTTACGGTAACAGACACGGGGATCGGTCTACCGCAGGGCGCGGCGGAGCGGGTGTTCGAGTCCTTCTACACGACAAAAAGCAACGGCATGGGAATCGGATTGACGATAAGCCGTTCTATTGTTGAGGGTCATCTGGGGCGCCTTTGGGTGGAAACGAATGACGGCCCGGGCGTTACGTTTTCCTTCTCTATCCCGCGGTCATCCGGGAACCCGCTCGATATAAGCGACCTCGACCCTGCGCGGTCGCCTGTTGGAATGGAATTGTTGGAAAGTCAGAAAGATGTCTAAACTTCCGCTGGTGTCTGTCGTTGACGATGACGAATCGGTTCGGGAGTCGCTGCCGGATTTGCTGAGGGAGTTCGGCTATTCGGCCAAGGCGTTCGCGTCGGCGGAAGAGTATCTGGCGTCCGGGTATGTCGAGAAAACCGGATGCCTGATCGCCGATATCGCGATGCCCGGCATGTCCGGTCCCGAGCTTCAGAACGAATTGAAGCGCCGGAAGCGCCATGTTCCGATCATTTTTATCACCGCGCACGGACTGGAGAGGCTTCGTGCACAGCTTATGGGACGGGGCGCCGTCGCTTGCCTGTCCAAGCCGTTCAGCGATGAAACTTTGTTAGAGGCCTTAAAAACCGGGTTTGGCATGAACTCACGCTCGTAGATCGTCTTGCACCTTGCCAATAGAGGTGAATATTATGGAGAAGACGGCAGAGGATACCACAATGACGTCAACGATGCTGCGCACTCAGCCAGTCGTTTACGTCGTCGACGATGACATATCGGTACGTGAATCGCTCGAACTGCTCATCCGCACTGCGGGATGGCAACCTGAGCTGTTTGAATCTGCGCAAAAATTCTTGTGTTGTCCGAAAGCCGGCGTGCCGAGCTGTCTTGTTCTCGATGTGAATCTTCCCGGTCTCAACGGTCTCGATCTGCAAAAGCAGGTTGCGGCCGATCGGGCAGACATGCCGATCATTTTTATCACTGGCTATGGCGACGTTCCGACCACGGTGCGGGCCATGAAGGCCGGGGCCGTCGAGTTCTTGACCAAACCATTCAGTGAGGACGCGCTGTTGAGTGCGATTCAGCAGGCGCTTGAACGCAGCCGGAATGTGCTCGACGAAGAGGCCGCGCTTCAGGATCTTCGGAAGCGGTATGACCTGCTCAGCCGTCGCGAACGCGAGGTGATGGCGTTGGTTGTTCGCGGTCTTCTGAACAAGCAGGTCGGCTTCGAACTCGGTATCAGCGAGATCACGGTGAAGGCTCACCGCGGCCGTGTGATGGAGAAGATGGAAGCGCGCTCTCTCGCCGATTTGGTGATGATGTCTGCGCGATTGCTCACAGCACCCGCAAAAAATTAGGCGTCCTAGAAGTACAACAGGGCCCTTGCACCGCGATCGACCGTCGTTCGCGTAGTTGCCTCGTTGCCCGTCGCCGCTCGCCGAGCCTGTCTCGCGCGCCGATCCAAAGGTATTGGCGATACCATCGTGCAATAGGCTGGCTTGAAAAGTTCAAGCAATTCTTCATGAAGCCTAGGCGGAGAGGGAGACCAGTGCGTCCACGACGCTAAAGGCAACGTCGGCACCAGCGACGGACCGATTCCGTACGCGAGAAAGGGATCATCGCCATGTTTTCGCAACCAGGTAACCAGACAGCGGATCGACCCTTCCTTTACATCGCGGAAGTTTTAGACCGGGTTCATAACGAATGCACGTGTGCGATCTCACTGGCTACAAGACTGGCGGCAAGATCGTCAAAAAAAGAGACCAAAGCCGCGCTTGCTCAAGTTGTCGACCAGCTTCATGCCCTGGCTCGCTCGCATGAAATTTTGCGGCCGCCCATGGCGGTCGCGCTTGCTGATCTTAGCGTGGGCTCGGCGACGTTCGATGACCGTGAAGGCGAAGGCGTCTCCTTCGTGCTCGATCTGACGGAGCGCAAGCTCGTCGATGAGGCGTCGCGCGACGCGCAAACGAATCTGGCCCATGTCATGCGCATAACAACCTTGGGCGAGCTGACCGCCTCTATCGCTCATGAGGTGAGCCAACCGCTCGCCGCCGTCACGGCGAATGCGGAGGCCTGTCTAAGATGGCTCTGCCGAGGGAATCCCGATGTCGAGTCCGCGCGCCGCACCTTGAAATGGATTATCGACGACGGCAAGCGGGCGAACGAGGTGATCCGGCGCGTACGAGCGCTCGCGAAAAAGACTGACGTTGAGAAATTTCCGCTCGACGTCAATGACGTCGTCAGGGAGACCATCGCGCTGGTGCAGCGTGAGTTGACCAGCCACTGCGTATCGTTGCAAACGGAGTTGGCACCCGCTCTACCCACGGTCCTTGCTGATCGGGTCCAATTGCAGCAGGTGATTATTAACTTGGTGATGAATGGCGTTGAAGCAATGCAAGCGGTCGCCGATCGGCCGCGCGAGCTGGTGATTCGATCCGGCCAGGACGAGACGCACCAAGTGCACGTAAGTGTGACGGATTGCGGCGTCGGGATATCCGCCGAGAATGCGGACCGGCTGTTTAATGCCTTCTTCACCACCAAAGCTAGCGGCATAGGGATGGGGCTTTCGATCTGCCGTTCGATCGTGGAAGCTCACGATGGTCGGCTGTGGGCCACGGCAAATGTACCATACGGTGCTAAGCTTCAGTTCACCCTGCCGGTGAACGTAACGAGTGCGTCGTGAGGTTGTTTCCGTGAGCAATTGCTATAATCAACGCGGCCGTCACAGCCATTCAGGCTTTGATAGCCTGCGACTCATTCGGGCTGGCCTTCCGGAGCGCCCCACAGCGATATGGTTGCAGTAGAAAAAGTTGGTATTGATGTTGGTATCGTTGTTCAGTATCCTTGGAAAGATTTTATGAATCAACAGCTTATTAGATTTTTGAAGTGCCGCTCCTGACACCGGTCTCTTAGTCCCTAAGTTGACTACCGTCTCGGAACCAAGCGAAGGCCGACCCTGCCGGCATACTATGCAGCCATCGACACGGTCTCTGATTGGCCCGCCGCCTCAGGCTGATCCAATGTCTCTCTGACCTTCGCGCCTTCGAGCCACCGGACCAAGAAAGAATCTCGCTCCACGGCTACACTATGAACGACCAATTCCGAAATTCCTTGTTGCTGTCGGCGGAGGTGATCCTTTAGCAATCGGTCGCGCGTGATGTACCCGGCATTCACGCCGGGGAGCGAGTGGTTCATCAAGAGATGGATATCGAGTTCCGAAACCCCAGCCGCTTGTGCGAGCGTACGATAGCTTTGCCGCAGATCGTTCCCCCATTTGGAAAGGACATCTCGCGCTTCCTTGTGCTCCACGAGATGTCCTGGGTCGCTGTCGGCAGGAAACAACCACGATTTCGCTTGCCCGGAATACATGATCCGAGCCCACCGGATCGCGCGGACGACGCAGCGAATCATTGGCTGCGATAGTGGGATATCGAATGCCTTCTCCTCACCACCTTTGGGCCTCGGGATGTGGATTATCCTCCGGTTTAGATCGACGTGCTCCAAGCGGATCTTCTTCAGCGCTGTAGGTCGTGACCCGCTGAAGAGCGTCAAAAGGTGAAATTCCCGTCTGAGCGGGTTCTCCAACGCGTAAAGCTCCTTCAACAAAGCACTGATATCGTTTGGTCCCATCCCCGTATCGCGTCGATGCTCCTTATTCCAGTCGATCGCGGAAACAGGGTTCGCGGCAGCCAGATCAGTATTGCTCTTTCGCGCGTGGTTGGCCCGCAGCTTTCGCAGAATGGATGCTTTATGAAATGTCCGCTTCTCTAATCGGCCGGTTGGGGTCAAGCGCTTTCAGGCTATCCACCACTGCAATGTCGATGTCGCTCACGGGCTCGCGCTTCTCTTCGGAATCGGC
>Ga0210394_10009010_pt1 | contig 10141 bp, 6 predicted proteins | sample IncBWC12MmetaG_FD_160121 | JGI IMG/M metagenome (GOLD analysis project Ga0210394, IMG submission 160121) | Forest soil microbial communities from Barre Woods Harvard Forest LTER site, Petersham, Massachusetts, United States - Inc-BW-C-12-M | ecosystem: Environmental > Terrestrial > Soil >...
GGCCATTGCTGCGGCGGGTGTCATTCTGCAGATCGATGCGCCGGATCTTGCGATGGGGCGCCACACCATGTACCGAAACCGGTCACTCGATGAGTTCGATGGTCTCGCGGCGCGGCACATCGAAGTATTGAACCAGGCGCTGCGAAACGTGCCGGCCGACCGCGTCCGGATGCACGTGTGCTGGGGAAACTACGAAGGTCCGCATCATCACGACGTACCGATGGAGCGCCTGCTGCCGATCGTGCTCAAGGCCAAGCCGCAGGGCCTCCTGTTCGAGGCCGCCAATCCTCGTCATGCCCACGAGTGGGCCGTTTTCAGGGACGCAAAAATACCGGACGACAAGATTCTGATTCCCGGGGTCCTTTCCACCACCACCAACTACATCGAGCATCCGCTGCTCGTTGCCGAGCGACTTGAGACGTACGCGAACATCGTTGGCCGCGATCGGGTCATCGCGGGAACCGACTGCGGGTTCGGGACCTTCGCGGGATTCGGCCCCGTGGAACCCGAGATCGTGTATTTGAAGCTCGGATCACTGGTACAAGGAGCTCGAATCGCATCCGAGCGACTCTGGAACACGCACTCGCGGCGCACCGCCACTCCGGTCGCGCGCGACATCGGATGACTACCCCCACGCCGCTCGTCTCACCGCCGAGCGCTGCCGCAACCCCGCAGACGACACCGTTTCGGTTTTATGACAACCGTCAAAAATATCTAGCGTTCGTCAATACCTGCAACGAAAAATCTGCCGTGGCGCGGCGCGCGGCGCAGGAACTCACTCACGTTCGCCCCACGCCGCCAGCGATCCGCCTGTTCGACGCCGGGATGGGCGATGCCACGGTGCTGGTTCGACTCATGCGCAATGTGCATCACCAGTTCCGAACGGTCCCGATGCTGATCGTAGCGAAGGAGATCAGCCTGGAAGATGTCCGGCTGGGATTGGAGAAACTTCCCGACCGGCTCGTCGAACATCCAGGCACCGTGTTTGTTGTGACCAATTTGACCTATGCGGAGGCACCCCGCCTGATGGCGCGCGACTTGCAGGCGGCGACCTCGCTGAATTGGCAGGAAGTGCGTCTGTCCGGAAGCTCTGCGCATGAGTATGCGGAGCAGATCGAAGAGTTGGGTCCGATGCTTGCGCACGGTTGGCAAACCAAACCCAGCCCCAAGAGCGGCAATCCGAGTTACGTCCGCCCGTCGGTGCTGGTGATCTATCGTGAAGACCACAAATTCCTGCTCGATGCAGTGATTCCGAAGCCCGGCCGGGTCTTCGAAAGCTACGACCTGATCCTTGCCTCGCAACCGTGGCGCGCCCGCATGTCGGCAAAATTCAAGGCTGAGAAGGTGTTGGCGCCGCTGGTCCGCAGTCTGGCGCCGGGCGGCCGGCTCCTCGCCATTCAATCCTATGGCCATGATCCGGGCGTGGAAATCATTCAAAAATTATGGCCCGGCGAGAATCCATTTCAAGTCGATCGTCACCAATTGATCGCGGCCCTCAAATTGGAATTGGGCCGCGACATGCGCGACTTTCAGCTCGCCGCAATGCCGGACGAGAAGAGCATTTTCCGCTACGAGATGCACACGCTGCCGTCCGAAATCGGCGATCGCATCGGCACATCCACCTTATTCGCGGCCTGGAACGCCGCGATCTACGTCAATCAGATCGAGGATGAGCGGCTCGATACCGTGGTGACAACGGGCGCGTATCTGAGTGCCACACAACAGGTGCTGCAGAACCACGGTGGCTTGTGGTTCAACGACGAAACCTTCGTGGTTATACGCCGGCGGCCTTGATTGGCCGAGCAGCCCTCGGTGCGTCACCGCCGCCGCGCGATCAGACGTTGGCGCTGAGCGACAGCCCGGGTACGCTGGCAAGATCCGCGGAGATTTGACGGCTCACCTGCTGGAGCATGGTAAAGCGCTCGCGAATCAGTTTGCTCTTGGTAATTCGGCGCGAATGACTGGAACTGTTGAGCGCCGCGACCACGTGACCATACTGATCGAATACCGGGACCGCAAGCGCCACTACGCCGTATGCCAATTCATCTTCGACGGCGGCGTAGCCGGTGCGTCGGCAATCCTCGATCAAGCGCCGCAGCTTCACCGGATCCGTCACCGTTCTATCCGTCAGCGCAACCAGCTTTGCAATATCGAAGTAGCGCTGCAGGCGCTCCGCGCTCAACCCCGCGAGCAGCGCGCGGCCCGTGGAAGTGGCGTGCGCGGCAAATCGGCTGCCGACATGCGCTTCCAGCCGCACCAGCGTACGAATGGATGCGCGCGCGACATACACGATCTCCGTGCCGTCAAGAACACACAACGCGGCCGAGTCTCCCGTGTTTCGCGCGAGTTCCTCCAGGTGCGTCTTGGTGAGCAGTTCAATGTTCATCGACTCAAGATAGGCGGCGCCTAGCTGCAGCACTTTGGGTCGAAGGAGAAATTGGCGGCCGTTGCGCGTGACATAGCCGAGTTCCTCGAGCGTCAGCAAACAACGGCGGGCCGTGGCTGCCGGCATCTGGGTGATGCCCGCGATGTCGCTCAAGCTCAATGCGGCGTGTTCGCGCGTGAAGGCACGGATGACGCCCAGTCCCTTTGCGAGGCCTCCCATCGCTTCGCGCCGCCGCCGAGCCGTTTTGTCCGTAGCCACAGGAAAACAGTCTATTTCGATATGCGAAAACAGGGAAATCATTTCTGACGCCGGCTTGACGGACGATCCCTTCGGGTTCAGCATATTCGTTATACGAATAGTTTTTCGATATACGAAAAATGACGAGAGGGGGGAGCGAGCCTCGCGTGCATACTGGATCTCAAGCCGGGCGTGGCGCCGACAAGATGTGGGCCGCGCTATGAGTAATGGGCCCGGCTCATTTCATATGGGCGGAGTGCTGAGCGGCATCCGCGTCATCGAGCAGGGCACCTTCATCACCGGACCCTGCGCGGGCATGATGCTCGCTGATCTTGGCGCCGATGTCATCAAGGTTGAAAGTCCCGATGGCGATCCCTACCGCAGCTACCAGGGTGACCAATACTCGCCGCACTTTCAGGCATATAACCGCAACAAGCGCAGCATTGCTCTCGATCTGAAAAACACTGCCGATCAAAGTCTTTTCAATTCATTGGCGCTGCGCGCTGATGTCTTCATTCAGAACTTCAGGCCCGGTACGGCGGCGCGGCTGGGCGCGGGGGCCGAGCAGCTATGCGCAATTAATCGGCGGCTCATCTACACATCAATCAGCGGTTTCGGTTCAAGCGGTCCGTACGCAGACCGACCCAGCTATGACTCGGTCGCTCAGGCGCTCAGCGGGTTTCTAAGTGTGGTCGTCGATGCAAGCCGCCCGAGGTTTCTAGGTCCGGCGCTCGCCGATGCGATCACCGGTATCTACGCAGCGTACGGTGTGTTGGGAGCGTTGGTACGGCGGGGTCGGACGGGCCAGGGTTGTCTGGTCGAGGTATCGATGCTCGAGGCGATGGCGCACTTCGCCATTGAGCCCTTTGCGGCCTTTTTTGCCCTCGGCGACACCCCCACTTCCAGCGATCGGCCCCGGCTCGCGCAAGCCTACATCCTCAAGACGGCCGATGGGCGCCTCATCGCAATCCACCTGTCCTCGCTGGAGAAGTTTTGGGAGGGATTGGTGGATGCGCTGCAGGCGCCGGAATTGGCGGCTGATGAGCGCTTCAGCTCTCGTCAAGCGCGCATCGAGAACTACGAGTCGCTGAACGTAGCGCTCGATCAGCGGTTTGCGCGGCACGACCTTGACTATTGGGCTGATCGACTGGGACGCAACGACGTTCCCTATGCCCCGATAAACACTATTGATGAAGTTGTTAAGGATCTGCAGGTTAAACACCTGGGGCTCATCGTTCCCGTCGAGTCCGCGCATGGTGGCGCGCAAGCCGTCAGGCCGCCCGTGCAATTCGGCGGAATACGCAGCAGTGCTGTGCGACCGGCACCGCTCCTCAACGAACACGGACATTCCATACGAGAAGCGCTTGCAAGGGGTGAGCAGTGGCCCGACGTGCACAGCTCCGACGGTAATTGACAACGGGAGTGGATGAATCATGAGCAATTTACGAGGGAGATGGATAGCCGCGTCGCCAACAATGATGGCCCTGTTCGTGGCAATGCCGGCACCGGCGCAGACAGCGGCGTCTGCTCAATCCAGCGATATACAGGAGATCATCGTGACGGCGCGCAAGCGCGATGAAACCGCTCAGAACGTGCCGATCACGATGAACGTGTTCACGTCGCAGGAGATACAATCCGCGGGAATCGAGAGCCCCCGCGACTTCGTCGCGATGGTGCCGAACATGACCATGGTCGAGACGCAGAACGTCGGCAACTCCTTCATCACGGTCCGCGGCATCTCCCAGGCGCGCAACAGCGAGCCTTCGGTCGCCGTGCTGGTCGATGGTGTCCTTGAGACCAATCCGTACGAGTTCACCCAGGAGCTGTACGATATTCGGCAGATCGAGGTCCTGAAGGGCCCGCAGGGCGCCTTGTATGGACGCGACGCGATCGGCGGCGCGATCATCATCAACACCGTAGATCCGCCCGAGCATTTCGAGGGTACAGCCCGCGCGGGTGTGGGCAACGGCTTGTCCGAGAAGGCCCAGGTCGCACTCGGCGGCCCGATCGATTCCGCCGGGACGCTGCGCTACCGCGCTTCGTTGAGTTTCTACAATACCGACGGCTATCTGCAGAACGTTTATCTCGACCGCAATGCGGATCCGTATCGGGACGACACCGGGCGGCTGCGGCTGGTGTGGAAGCCTGCCGACGGGTTCAGCGCGGACCTGCGGGTCATGTACGACTGGACCGATACCACCGCTTACTACTTCGTGATTCCCCGCAGCAACGAGGCGAACCCATTCAGCGATTTCACCACACCTGGGGATGCCAACAACACGACCTCACCGATCCAGAACAACAATCTGGGCACGGACTATCGCAACATCCTGGATACCGCGCTCAAGCTCGACTACAACCCCGGATTTGGAACGTTTACCTCGATCACGGACTTCAATCACACCCGGGAGATTGACACCGGAGATGCCTACGATTTCCGGCCCGTGACAACTTCCGTGCTATACGCGCTCACTGCCGGGGTGCCGGCTGCTCTGGGCGGGCCGTTCGATGAGAGCCAGAGCCAGTACATCACTGTGAAGACCTGGAGCCAGGAGCTGCGCTTCACGTCCCCCTCGGTTGGGGGCTTCTCGTGGATCGCGGGCGCGTACTACCTCCATATCGAACGCTTCGTCTCCACGGGCAACCTGGCGGACCGGGGACTGGGCGTCCCCGCCGTGTACTACACACCGATCGTCAATCCGGCGAATCCGGCCGCGACCAACACGAACCAAACATTCCTTGCGGACAGCCAGCACAACCACGCCTGGGCAATCTATGGCGATGCGACCTACGATTTCACGCCGCAGTGGGAATTCGATGTCGCGGTACGCTACGACGACGAGCATGTCCAGAACACCACTGATACACCGACCGCTTTCTTGCCGACGACAACGGCCTTCACGGGCGAGGTGCGTAATGCCGTCTTCTGCGCGCCGCAGCCCAAAGCCACCCTGCGCTACAAGCCCGGCGACGATTGGACCATTTACGGCGGCTGGAGCCGCGGATTCCGCAGCGGCGGATTCAACCAGACGGGTGTGGGGGATGTGGCACGCGCGAACGGCGTGCTGGGGGTCAATGATCTGTTCCAGGCGGAAATTGCCAGCACCACCGAGGTAGGATTCAAGAGCCAGTTTCCCGACCAACACCTCACCCTGGACGCGGATGTCTTCTACACCCAATCGACCAACGGGTACTTCTTTGTATACATCGCGGCGGACTCGACCCAGAACCTGGGCAATCTCGACGCGACCTACAAAGGGGCAGAACTCTCGCTCACACTTCGGCCGACCGATCGGATCAACTTGTACGCCGGTTTCGGCTACACCGATAGCAAGATTACCGGCATGGCTGACCCCAAGGTCATCGGCAACCAGGCGCCACTCGTGTCCAGAGACACCATCAATGCCGGCGCGCAGTATCAGCAACCCCTCGGCTATGGCCTCACAGGAACGGCGCGACTGGACTATCAGAATATTGGACGGACGTGGTGGGAGCCGTACAACATCACCTCGCGCGACCCGGTCAATCTGGTGGATCTGCGCCTCGGGCTGCAAGCGGCGAAATGGACGCTTACCGCCTGGTCCAAGAACCTCACCAACGCGAGCTATAACGCCGAGTTCTCGCCAGGCAACGTGGGTGGTTCAGGGTTCTTGTGGCGTGCCCTGCCGCGGCGCTACGGCCTCGACCTCGACTACCGCTTCTAATCGGGAGGCAAATACAGAGCTCTATGCGCGAGTTCGATGAGAAAAGCATTACTCAAGCGGTGATCGGGCGGCTCTCCGAAAGCGATGACCCGAGATTCAAGCGCATCATGGCTTCGCTGATCACTCATCTTCACGATTTCGTTCGGGAGGTTAAGCTGACCGAGCCCGAATGGCTCGCGGCCGTGCAGTTTCTCACCGACGTCGGCCAAACGTGCACGGAGAAGCGCCAGGAGTTCATCCTGCTATCGGACACGCTGGGCGTGTCGGTGCTGGTGATCACTCTCAACCATCCCGCAGACAAGGGCAGCGTCGAATCGACAGTTCTGGGTCCTTTCTATTGGGAGGGCGCTCCCGATCTGCCGCTCGGCAGCAATCTTGCCGAGGGAGTCAAGGGCGAGCCGGCATTTTATTCCGGAAGGGTGCTCGGCGAGGATGGCCGGCCGCTCGAAAATGCGCTGCTCGACATCTGGTCGGGCGACGGGGAAGGCAACTATGACATGCAGATTCCCGGGGAGACGGGAATGAAGGCGCGCGGGAGGATCCGAACCGACGCCGCAGGGCGTTATTGGTTTCGTTCGATCAGGCCGACGTTCTATCCGGTTCCGACTGATGGGCCGGTTGGACGCATGCTGCGCAAGATGGGACGCCATCCGTATCGCCCCGGTCACATCCACATGATCGTCTCGGCGCCCGGGCATCTCCCGGCGACGACCCATCTGTTCGTTGCGGGGAGCGAATACCTGGATTCCGATGCCGTGTTCGGGATGAAGGAGTCGCTCGTGGCGCAATTCGATCGGCACGCTGCGGGAGTCGGTCCACACGGCGAGCGAATGGAAACACCGTTTTATACGGTCAACTATGACTTCCGGTTGAGAGACGCAGGCGCCGCGCGGCCGATCAAAGCTTGATGGCGCGGCTGAGCGTTTTCCATCTGCGCTCAGATGAGCGCGGAACAGGCCCACATCGTATAGGATTCCGCTTCAAGGAGCCCTCTGAATAGAGCAAGCTCATGGCGACCTTGAGTATTGGGCATCGCAACGGCGCAGGCCGGCCTGGGAGAAATCACTTGAGCACTCTGCATCTGAAAACCGAATTGCCGGGTCCCAAAGCACGCGCACTGATCGCCCGCGATGCGGCGGTCATCTCACCTTCCTACCCGCGCGACTACCCGTTCGTCATGTCGCATGGATGCGGTACCGAGGCATGGGATGTCGACGGCAATCGGTTTCTGGATTTCGCTGCGGGTATTGCAGTGTGCTCGACCGGTCACGCCCATCCAAAGGTTGTCGCCGCGATCCGCGAAGCCGCCGGGAAGTTCTTGCACATTTCCAGCGACTACTGGCACGAAGGCATGGTTGCTCTGGCAGAACGTCTTGCCCGCCTCGCGCCCTGGGACGAGCCTGCGATGAGTTTTTTCTGTCAGTCCGGCACCGAGGCGGTGGAGGGCGCGCTGAAGCTTGCGCGCTACGTCAGCGGCAGACCGCGGTTTATCGGCTTTCTGGGCGGCTTCCACGGCCGAACAATGGGCTCGCTCGCATTCACCTCGAGCAAGTACACGCAGCAAAAGGGTTTCGCGCCGACGATGCCGGGGGTTACACACGTTCCTTATCCGAACCCCTACAGGCCGCTGTTCACCGGTGCCGATCAGGGCCGCGCGGTGCTCGATTACATCCACATGCTGTTCGATCGCAGCGTGCCGCCGTCCGAGGTCGCGGCGATTCTGGTCGAGCCGATTCAGGGAGAGGGCGGCTACATCGTGCCGCCGCAGGGCTTTCTCGCCGGTCTGCGCGCATTGTGCGATAAGCACGGCATCCTGCTGATATTCGATGAGGTTCAATCCGGCATCGGCCGCACGGGCAAGATTTTCGCGAGCGAACACTTTGCAGTCTCACCCGACATCGTGACGCTCGCAAAGGGGCTAGGCTCGGGCTTGCCCATCGGCGCGGTGATCGCAAAGCGCGGCATCATGCAGCAATGGAAACGCGGCGCACACGGCAACACATTCGGCGGCAATCCCATCGTCTGTGCGGCAGCGAACGCCACACTGGATCTGGTTACGCAGGAATATGCGGCAAACGCTGCGCGGGTGGGCGAGCATTTCATGGGGCGGCTGCGCGAGATGGCGCGCCGCTATCCTTGCATCGGCGAAGTGCGAGGCCGCGGCCTGATGGTCGGGATGGAACTCATAGAGCCCGGCGCTGAGCGCGCGCCGGCAAGAGCGCTCGTCGATGCCGTCGTCAACCGCGCCTATCATAATGGACTGCTGCTGCTGTCCTGCGGCGTGAGCACGGTGCGCTTCATGCCGCCGTTGTGCGCGAGCGCGGCGGAAGCGGACGAGGCCATCGAGCTGCTGGGCAAAAGTCTGGATCATGCGCTGGCGATGGTGAATGCTTGAGTTTTGCATCGCGCGAACGCCGCGCGCTCTTCGCTCGGGTCGCAATGCGGCTCAGGAGTGGTCCCTTGTGGATTCATAGTATTCTGGCTTGGATCTTGGTTGCGGTTGCGCTCACGCTGACATATTCGCCGCGCGCGACTGGCCAGGCGGTACAGGCGGCGGCAGTCTCGGACCCAATTCTTGGGTTCTCGCCGACCCATGCCGTTGTCGAGCGCAGTGTCGAGTCCCGGTTCCAAGCGCTACCGTCGACCGACCAGGCCCGCGCATGGCACCGCCTGTTTACGGCTGAGCCGCACCCGGCCGCATCGGCGCAGAACAATAAGCTGGCGGCACGCATTGCGCGCGACTGGCGCAAGCAAGGCTGGGAGAACGTGACGCTGCGGCGTTACGACGTGCTTCATTCAGCCCCGCGCGCGGTTACGCTGGAGATGACGGCACCGGTTCATTACAAGGCGTCGCTGCGCGAGGATGCACTCGCGGTCGATCCGGATACGAAGAATCCTCATATCGACAGCGCGTACTTCGGCAATTCCGCTTCCGGTGACGTGACCGCTGAACTCGTCTACGCCCACAGCGGAAACCCGGAGGACTATGAAGTGCTGCGCCAGAACGGCATCAGCGTCAAAGGCAAGATCGTCATCGTTCGCTATTCGAACCCGTACAGCTACCGGGGCTTCAAAGCACTGACAGCGGAGCGCGAGGGCGCGGCGGCCCTGTTGATCTATTCGGATCCTGCCGAGGATGGCGGCGCACGTGGCAAGGTGTTTCCGGAGGGCCCATGGGGCCCGGAGAGCCACATTCAGCACGGCGCAATCACGTACGACTACATAGTACCTGGCGATCCGACGACGCCGGGATGGGCGTCCGTTCCAGGCGCAAAGCACATCGCTGTGGCGGAAGCGCGCTCAATGCCAAAGATTTTGGCATTGCCGCTGTCCGCGCGCGATGCAAAGCCGCTGCTGGAAAACATGCAGGGTGCGGAAGCGCCGGCCAACTGGCGCGGCGCGTTGCCGATTTCCTACCGCTTCACGGGCGGCGTCGTGGTTCATGTCCACGTGGACATGGACACAAGTATCAAACCCTATACGGTTGTCGAGGCACGGATCCGCGGAAGCGATGAGCCGGATGAATGGGTACTGATCGGCAATCATCGCGATGCGTGGGTGTATGGGGGAGTCGATCCGGTCAGTGGCACGGCTGCGATGATGGAGCTAACGCGATCGCTGGGAGAGTTGAAGCGACAGGGCGTGCGGCCGAGGCGCACGATCATCGTCTGCAGTTGGGACGGGGAAGAGTATGCGTTGACGGGGTCCACCGAGTGGGGCGAACAGTTCGCCGATGAACTGAAGACCAAGCTGGTCGCATACTTGAATGTCGATGAAGCCGTCGCGGGTGCTGCGACGACCGCGGGGTCGGACG
>Ga0210394_10009011_pt1 | contig 10141 bp, 11 predicted proteins | sample IncBWC12MmetaG_FD_160121 | JGI IMG/M metagenome (GOLD analysis project Ga0210394, IMG submission 160121) | Forest soil microbial communities from Barre Woods Harvard Forest LTER site, Petersham, Massachusetts, United States - Inc-BW-C-12-M | ecosystem: Environmental > Terrestrial > Soil >...
AAGCGCATCACCGACGACGTGGAAATCTTCGCGCTGCTGCGTGAAAAAATTCCAGCGAAGCTGGTAATGATGGGCGATGGCCCCGACCGCGGCGCCGCGGAATATATCGTGCGGAAAAAGAATCTTTCGAAGGATGTGTTCTTCATGGGCAAGCAGGACGACGTCCAGGAAAAACTCGGGCTTGCCGATTTATTCCTGCTGCCCAGCGAAGAGGAATCCTTTGGACTGGCGGCGCTGGAAGCGATGGCCTGCGAGGTTCCGGTAATCGCGACGAACGTAGGTGGCGTGCCCGAAGTGGTAACCGACGGAGTGGACGGCTACCTGATCGCGCCGCATGACGTCGCGGCCGGCGCGGAACGCGCGCTGGAAATACTCACGCGACCAGACCGCGGGCGAAGCATGGGCAAGAGGGCGCGCATACACGCCAAAGCGAAGTACTGCGCGAACGATGTGATTCCGATGTATGAGGCTTACTACCGCAAGGTGCTGCAGGCGCTCGAACCCGCCACCAGCACCGTTAACGCTCGCTGAACGGCTCGACTCGTAAAGTCTGCATGATGGTGTTGATGTCTTTCTGCGTGACTCTATCGGCGGCTGCGTTCGCGGCAGTGAAGAGGAACCGGAACTGATGATCGCGATCGTCGAAAGCGCGAACCGCCACAGGGACTTTCGTGTCCGGATTGCCGAACTGGAAACCCTTGGCGCTGGTCCAATCGAAAGAATAAAACTCGCCATCGCAGGGGCGATCGAGGCCGAAGGAGAGTTTCCACAGCAGCAGGACGTTCATTCTCACCGCGTCGGGCGGATTCATCAGTGGTGAGAGCTGCGCGGGCGTCGTCTGGTAAACCGCCTGATACATTTCGAAATTCGTATTGAGAGGCTTGTCGCCAAACACGGCTACGAATTTCTGGTATTCGGTGGGGTTGGAGGCCTTCAGCGTGCGCATCGTATCCACTTGCGAATCCGGATCGAAAAAGACGATTACCTGCCCGGCATCGTAGCGGAACTCGGTGTAGGTGAGTGCCGCCTTGATTGCGGGGTTGCCGGGCCAAGGGGAGTTGAATTCGTAGTTGTAGGCTTTCACCTGGGCCGGTTTGGCGGCGCCCGGAAGGGGCGGCAATGGCGCCAGCGGCTGCGAAAGAGGTTGCGGAACATTCGCCAGCCAGGGATTGTCGGAACTCCATATCTTCCCTTCGACCCACGTCAGCGTTTGCAATCCATATTTCACGCTGAAGCCGGCAACCAAGAACACCACTATCAGCAAGATAATTGCGGGCCGCGCGCTGCTTTTTTCCTGGTCGTCGATCATTCCACCTGTTCGCTTAAAGGGATTTTGGCCCCGCCATTCTACGCTATCACCAAGGCAAGCCGCAAAATTTAGCGCCGCCTGCGCAGCCGGGGACGCTGGACGTAGCGAGCTCCCGGATACGATGTTGCATGGCCTGGTATCGGTTGCGTCAGCTCCAAGCGAGGCCCGTGCGGCACAAAATTGCTCTGGCCCTTGCGCCGCGCTGCGGCAAGGCCAGGCGAGAAAACGCGAAATTACAATCCGGCAAAGGGCTCGGCAGTGGCAAGCTCCGGGATTTCGATGTGAATCTGCGTCCCCTGGCCTTCCTGGCTGCGTATGTCCATCTTGAATTGATCGCCATAGAGCAAGCGCAGGCGTTCGTGCACGTTGCTGATGCCAATTCCTCCGCCATACACCGCGGCCAGGCGTTCCGGCGAAATCCCCATCCCGTTGTCTTCGATTTCAATCAGCAGGCGCCCGTTCGACTGGCGTGTGCGCAGGTGAATCTGCCCGCCTTCCAGGCGCGGGGCGAGTCCGTGCTTGATCGAATTCTCCACCATGGGCTGCAACAGCATGCTGGGCACGAAAGTCTCCAGAGTTTCCTCCTCAATTTCCTTGAAGATCTGCAGTTTGTCGCGGCCGAAGCGAATCACTTCGATATCCAGATAATCGTCAATGAATTCCAGTTCCTCGCGCAGCGGCACAAACGTCTCGTGCTTGCGCAGCAGCCGCCGCAAAATATTGGACAGCTTCAGCACCACGCCGCGCGCCATGTCCGGATCAAAGCGAATCAGCGAAGACACCGTGTTCAGCGTGTTAAACAGGAAATGCGGATTGATCTGGCTGGTCAGCGCGTCCATGCGCGCCCTCAGCAGCAGCTGCTGATTTTGCTCGAGGTTCATTTCGATGCGCGTGTTGTTCCAGATCTTGATGGCCATGGCCACGCACATCATCGAAGACATCACCACCAGCAGCGCGTAGCCCCAGTTGCTGGGATGGTAGGAAAACAGCCATCGTTCCGGTACACCGGGGACTTGCGCCAGTTCGATCTGTCCTACCGTCACCGCGACGCATGTGAACAGCGGAAACATGGCCCAATTACCCTTGCGATAGCGAATTAATTTCCAGATCCATTCCGGCACGCTCAGAAAAAGAAATGGCCCGAAATGCCAGATGTCCTCTTTCTCTGGCATCGTTTCCCGGACCGTTCCCGCGATCAAACCGACCAGCGCCGCCATCGGGCTCGAAAGCCATTCGTGATTGCCAAACGCGGGCAGGCTGATCAGCGAACCGCCCAGCAGTCCGACGATCCGTCCGCCGATCAGACCCATCAGGAAAGAGCCTTCCAGCGTCAGATCGAAGAACCGGTAACCGCCGACCAGCCGCAGAAACACGCCAATGGCCAGCGGCGGCGTGAGGAACAGCAGCAACATTACTTTCTGGTCGGAATCACGGATTTCGGTGAAGAGCAGGTTGCGGAACGAGCGAAAACGCACCAGCAGCGCCGCGAGCGATGCCGCGAAGCCGACTTTCAGCACCAGCGCGAATATCAACTCTTCTGCGCCAAAAAATGTGTTCATTTTGCTCGCGGAGTGCCGCAGCCACGGCACACGCACTAAGTTAGCCAAAGCAGCCAGCGATGTAAAGGGACGCGCGCGTTCGTTGCTGTCGCGGCGTGCGGCCCAAGCGCTAGCCTTTAACGCCGTTTTCTGGCCGCTAGCCACGCATCGCTAGCCACTGCCTTTATCATCGAACCCGCTTCATCGGCCATCAGCTACACTGCCGACAGCAGCGAATTCCGGTGAAGGCGCGCGCTCAGGCCGATTCTGCGAACCCTGCTATAATTGAATTTCCCCATGCAGCGCAAAAAACAATCCGGGAAGTCCGGCAAAGCGCGCATCGTCGCCACCGCGCAGTTGCCTACCGGCTTTGGCTCGTTCCGAATTTCCGGCATTGAAGGGCGCAAACCCGGCGAAGAGGCCGTGGCGATCCAGCACGGTAATTTACAGCGCGCCGCGAACGGAACCTCGCGCGGCGCTGCCAAGGCGGGCCGAGCGCCGCTCGTGCGCGTGCACTCGCAATGTCTCACTGGCGACGTCTTCACTTCCGAACGCTGCGATTGCCGCGCGCAGCTGGAATTTTCGCTCCGCAAAATTGCCAAGGAACCTTCCGGCGTGCTGCTGTACCTGCCGCAGGAAGGCCGCGGCATCGGCCTGATCAATAAACTGAAAGCCTACGAACTGCAGGACGCCGGCCTGGACACCGTCGAGGCCAATCGCCGGCTCGGTTTTGCGGACGACGCGCGCGACTACGAATTTGCCGCCGAAGCCCTGAAAGCGCTGGGCATTCGCGACGTGCGCCTGCTCTCCAATAATCCGGACAAAGTAGAGCAGCTGGAGCGCTCCGGCATTCGCGTCGTGGAGCGCGTTCCTTGCCGCCCGCGCACCAGCAAACATTCCGCTGCTTACCTGCGCACCAAAAAAGACAAGCTCGGCCATCTCCTCGCCGGCTTGTAGTTCCCGCAGAAGCTCTGTCTCCCTGCCAACTCTTCCTTGACAAAATCTGGCTTCGCGCCAATACTAAACCATATGGTTAACTATTCAGGCGCCGTGCTCGACTCCACCTTTGCCGCTCTGTCGGACGCCACCCGGCGCGGAATTCTCGTGCGCCTCGCACGCCAAGGCGAAACTTCGGTCAGCGAACTCGCTGCGCCCTACCAGATGTCGCTCCCTGCCGTGTCCAAGCATCTGCGCGTGCTGGAGCGGGCCGGCCTGGTCTCGCGGCAGAAGGACGGCAGAGTGCATCGCTGCCGCCTGCGCGCCGAGCCGATGAAGGACGCGGCGGCGTGGCTCGAGCGCTACCGCCAGTTCTGGCAAGCGCAACTGGATTCCCTGGCGCGCTACTTGGAAGATTCCGCGCAGCAAGACGTGCGCAGCAAGCACAGCAAGTGATCGGCGAAGCGACACCGCCGCCGGCGCACAGGAGGAAACATCATGACAGCAGCAACTCCAGGCCCAACCGGCAAGGTTGAAGTACGCCGCACCATCGCCGCGCCGCGCGAACGAGTCTTTGAAGCATTCGCCCACCAGGAGCAGATGGATCGCTGGATGTGCCGCGATGCCTCCAGCCACGTCATCAAGTATCAGAAATTCGACTTCCGTGAAGGCGGCGGTTTTACGCTGGAGATAGGCACGCCGGACGGCCACACCTACATCCAACGCTGCAGCTACCTGGAAATCAAACGCCCGAATAAGGTCGTCTTTAGCTGGACTACCGAGCACGCAGACGCCGCCGGGCGCAAAGTGATGGACCACTCCGGAGAATCCATCGTTACCGTAGAGCTGTTCGAGCGCGGAAAATCGACCGAGGTGGTGCTGACTCATGACCTCGGCGCGGCCGCAGCGAAAGAGCGCGGTGACTACCAGCGCGGCTGGACGGGTTGCCTGGAAAAACTCGCGGAAGCCGTAAAAAACTAGGCCCCGGCAAAAACCACAAATCGCTGGCGTTGTGTCCCCCCGATTGAATATCCTTGCGCCCTCAGCACTTTCCCGAACGGAGGGCGCAAGGCAATGAATCAGGGGAGCACGGTGGATGCCGCGATGGCGTTCGTCGCAAAGATCAACGCGCACGATGTGGACGGACTGGTGGCGCTCATGACGCCCGACCACCTCTTCGTGGACGCTATGAACAGTTCATTTCGCGGCGCCGAACAAATGCGCCAGGGCTGGAAGGCCTATTTCGCCTGGTTCCCCGATTACGCAATCGAAGTGACGGAGGAATTCGATCGCGGCGAGCTGGTGGCCATGTTCGGAAAAGCGCGCGGTACGTTTGCCGTGAATGGCAAGTTGCCGAGAGAAAATTTCTGGGAAATTCCGGCTGCCTGGAGGGCCGTGGTGAAAAACGGACGCGTGGCCGAATGGCGGGTCTATTGCGACAACGATCCCGCGCGAAAAATCATGGCGGTGAATGTCCCCGCCAAATCGCCAGCGAACTCCGACCGCTAACCTCCGCCCACGAAGTGCACGATCTCGAAACTGTCGTTCGGCTGCACTTGCGTCTGGTTCCAATCTGCCCGCGGCAAGATATTCAGATTGCGCTCAATGGCCACGCGCTCGCGCGGCATGCCAAGATGTTCGAGCAGCGCCGGGACTGCAATGCCGTCCGGCACCTCGCGGCGCTCGCCATTGATCGTCACCGTCATTGCGCCGCGCCGGCCGTTGGATTCTTCGCGCGCGTTCGCATCGCGAAGCGAATCTCATCCTTCCATGCGTCCGCCTGTGCTTGAATCACCAGCGCCAGGTCGCCCTTGCCGAGCGGCGGCAGTGGAAAATAGATGCGCACACGTCCTTGATCATCGCTCGTGCCGGAATGGCTGCCTCCGTCGAGCGCTCCTTCGATCACCGCTTTCACTGCGGCGCCGGCTTGCGGTTGGCGGTCCGCTTTCCGCGAGACTTCCAGCTCCAGCGAAACCTTCCCCGCCGAAAGCCACGACCCGGGATTCAGCAGTTGCACTTGAATGCCGCTGGGGCGGTGGGCTTGGGTAGCGGCTTCCGCCGAAGCAATCTCCGCATCCAATGCGCCCGAGCGGATCGCTTCGATCACCGCGCGATGCTGCTCTTCCACGCGGCGGTGCAGTTCGTCCGCCGTGTACGGGCGAGCGTCGACGTCTTGTTCGTAGTTGGAGGCGCGCCGGTGCAGGATGCGTCCGCTTTGGTACACAACCGTATCAATGATCGGATGATTCGGCCCGCGGTCTTCGGTCTGCACGTGGAAGACGTGCTCTCCCACTTTGACGTCCGTATTGAAGCCAGAGCTCATTGCGCTTGATTCCCCACCCACCCACACGGAACAAAAGAAAATCGAAGTAACGGAGAGTTCATTTGACCGGCTGCTCTCGGGTCGTTATTATAACAGCGCCACCAAAATGAACAGCAACTACCTCGACTCCTATGGCCCGCTGTTGCTGATGTTTATACTCTCCGCCGGATTGGCCGGAGTGCTGGTATTGGCGTCTGCCATCATAGGCAAACACAAACGCTCTCGCGAAAAAGACGAGCCGTATGAATGCGGAATGCGTGCGACCGGCGACGCGCGGCAGCCCATCTCCGTGCAATTCTATATGGTGGGCTTGCTCTTTATTTTGTTCGACATCGAGGCAATTTTCCTCTACCCGTGGGCGCTGATCTACGGCGACTTGAAGGTCTTCGGCTTTGTGGAGATGCTGCTTTACATTATAATTCTTCTGGCCGGTTACATATTCCTCTGGAAGAAGGGCGCGCTCGACTGGACTCACTAAGCTGCCGCCCCTCGGGAACCGAACTCATAGTGGAACCACAGGACATCGACAAACACCCGGTAGTGCATAAACTCAGGGAGTGGAGCGCCACAGCGGTCGCCGAAGTGCTGGAATTTCGCGGCGAAATTAGCGTGGTGGTGCCACGCGAACACCTCTTGCGCGTCGCAGAATATCTTTCGACCGAGCCGTCCCTGCGTTTTTCGTTCCTTTCGGACATCACGCCGGTGGACCGCTTCCCCATGGAGCCGCGGTTTGAAGTGAATTACCACCTGGTTTCGCTGGATCGCCGCGAAAGGCTGCGCCTGAAAGTGAAACTGACCGGCAGCGATCCCACGGTCCATTCCGTCACCGGAGTCTGGCCCACGGCCAACTGGCACGAGCGCGAGAATTACGATCTGTTTGGCATTCGTTTCGAAGGGCATCCAGACCTGCGGCGCATCTTGCTGCCCGATGATTGGGAAGGCCATCCGCTGCGCAAGGATTATCCGACCGAGGGCTACCGATGACCACCACGATCGAAACTCCTATCGGGGCCGCGCAAACCATGGTCCTGAACATGGGACCGCAGCACCCGTCCACGCATGGAGTGCTCCGCGTGCTGCTTGAGCTGAATGGCGAAATGGTGGTGAAAGCCGAGCCGATCATCGGTTACCTGCACACCGGCATCGAAAAATCCTGCGAAGCGAAGACCTATTCGCAGGTCATCACGCTCACGGACCGCATTGATTATCTAGCGCCGCTCTCGAATAACCTGGGCTATTGCCTCGCGGTGGAAAAAATTCTCGGCCTGGAAGTCCCCAAGCGCGCGCAGTACATTCGCGTGCTGCTCACGGAATTAACCCGCTGCGCTTCGCACCTGGTCTGGGTGGGCACGCACGCCATTGATCTGGGCGCGATGACCGTCTTCCTCTACAGCTTCCGCGAGCGCGAGGAAATTCTCAAGATTTTCGAATATCTCTCCGGCCAGCGGATGATGACCAGTTATTTCCGCATCGGCGGCCTCGCCCTGGAACCTCCTCCCGGCTGGCTCGATAAAGTCCGCCGCGTGGTCGATTCCCTGCCCGGCCACATTGATGAATACGAAGATTTGCTCACTAAAAATAAAATTTGGCTGGGCCGCACGCAGGGCGTTGGGATCATCAGCGCCTCCGATGCCATTGCCATGGGCTGCTCCGGACCGATGCTGCGCGGCAGCGGCGTTGCTTACGACGTGCGCAAGGCCTTTCCGTACTCGAGCTACGATGAATTCGATTTCAACGTACAGACGCAGACCGCGGGCGATTGTTACGCGCGCTATCAGGTGCGCGTCGCCGAAATTCGCGAGAGCATCAAGATCGTGAAGCAGGCGATCGAGAAAATACCCAGCGAAGGGCCGTTCCGCGCGGAAGTGCCGGGCATCATTCCTCCCTCGCGCGAGGAAATGAAGACGTCCATTGAAGGCCTGATCTATCACTTCAAAATATTCACCGAAGGTTTTGCGCCGCCGCCGGGCGAAGTTTATCAGGCCATTGAATCGCCGCGCGGCGAGCTGGGCGTATTCGTGGCCAGTGACGGTTCGGCCAAGCCCTATCGCGTGAAGTTTCGCGCGCCGTCGTTCGTGAACTTGCAGTCACTGCCCAAGCTCGCGGAAGGCCGCCTGATCGCCGACGTCGTCGCCTGCATCGGCACGACCGACATCGTCCTGGGCGAAGTGGACCGCTAGACTCCAGCGGAAAAAGGGATTTATGCAATTGCCTGCGGCACTGGAAGAAAAATTTACAACTCTGCTCGGGCGCTACCCCGTGAAGCGTTCAGCGCTGATCCCCATGATGATGTACGCGCAGGATCATTTCGACTTTCTCAGCGACGAGCTGCTCGCCGATATCGCCCAGCGCCTGGACCTGAACATGACGCAGGTCACCGAAACCCTGGCGTACTACTCGATGTTGCGCCGCAAGCCCGTTGGCCGCTACCACATTCAGGTTTGCACCAACATTTCCTGCATGTTGCGCGGCGGCAACGAACTTTACGCGCACGTGCAGAAGCGCCTGGGGATCGGCAATAAAGAAGTCTCGCCGAGTGGCACGTTTTCTCTGGAGGAGGTCGAGTGCATCGGCGCCTGTACCGGCGCTCCGGCCATGCAGGTGAACTTTGATTACTACGAAAATCTTGATCCGGAAAAAGTGGATGTGATTTTCGAGCAGTTGCAGGACGGCAAGAAACCCAACCCGGTGCCGGTGATTTCGGGCGCGCTGCACGAGCGCAATCCCCACGAAGTCGTGGTCATCAGCAAGAACTTCGGCATCCCCAATTCGCGCTCCATCGAAACCTACCTGCAGCGCGACGGCTACAAGGCGCTGGAAAAAGCCCTGAAGCAGATGACCCCCGAGCAGATCATCGACGAGATGAAAAAGTCGAATCTGCGCGGACGCGGTGGCGCGGGCTTTCCCGCCGGGATGAAGTGGAGCTTCGTTCCTAAGGACATTCCCAAGCCGAAATACATTCTCGCGAATGGCGATGAGAGCGAGCCGGGGACTTCCAAAGATCGTCCGCTGCTGGAAATGGACCCGCACCAGTTGATCGAAGGAATGGTAATCGCCGGCCGCGCAATCGGCTCGAATCAGGGCTACGCCTATATCCGCGGGGAATATCGCTACATCATTGACATCCTGGAAACAGCCATCGCCGAAGCCTACGCCAAGGGCTTTCTCGGGAAAAATATTCTGGACAGTGGATTCGATTTCGATCTGGCCGCCCACACCGGCGCGGGCGCCTACGAGTGCGGCGAAGAGTCCGCGCTGATGGAATCGCTCGAGGGCAAGCGCGGCTACCCGCGCATCAAGCCGCCATTCCCCGCCGTGGTCGGCCTCTACGGCCGGCCCACGGTGATCAACAACGTGGAAACACTCAGCACCGTGCCGGCGATCATTCGCGGCGGCGGCGATTGGTATGCCAGCCTGGGCACTCCGAAAAATGGCGGCACGCGCCTGTATTCGATTTCCGGGCACGTCAACAAGCCCGGCATCTATGAGCTTCCGCTGGGCTTCAACCTGCGCCAGCTGATCGAAGACGTAGCCGGCGGCGTGCGCGGCGGCAAAAAACTGAAAGCGGTCATCCCCGGCGGCAGTTCCTGCCCGTTGCTCAGCGCGAATGAAATTGACGTCAACATGGACTACGATTCGGTCGCCAAGATCGGCTCGATGCTCGGCTCCGGCGGCACCGTGATTATTGACGAAGATACCTGCATGGTGGACCTCGCCCGCCGCATCATGCATTTTTACGCGCACGAATCCTGCGGCTGGTGCATTCCCTGCCGCGAAGGCACCACCTGGCTGCGCAAGATGCTGGACCGTTTCCATGATGGCGGCGGCCGCACGGAGGATATCCCCCTGATCGACGAACTCGCGAAAAATATGCTCGGGCGCACCTTCTGCCCGCTCGGGGATGCCGCGGCCCTGCCAACGATCAGCATCGTCAAGAAATGGCGCAACGAATTTGAAGACCATCTGCACGGGAAATGCGCGCACAAGCCCGCGGAGATGATTCTGGGAGCTCACTAGGAGACGCATGGCGGAACA
>Ga0210394_10009012_pt1 | contig 10141 bp, 9 predicted proteins | sample IncBWC12MmetaG_FD_160121 | JGI IMG/M metagenome (GOLD analysis project Ga0210394, IMG submission 160121) | Forest soil microbial communities from Barre Woods Harvard Forest LTER site, Petersham, Massachusetts, United States - Inc-BW-C-12-M | ecosystem: Environmental > Terrestrial > Soil >...
CGCCGCTCGGGGAGTGGGGAGGAAGGGGCCCATTGGTTTGGTGAGATGGATCGTTGACCCGCCTGTTCGGAGAGGGAAGCTGGATGGATGACTCCCTCGTCCGGTCACCCCTAGCCCGATCAGCGAAACCTGACCTTTAGGGGCTCGGGATCCCTAGCCCGGGGCGCTGTTTGTTTATCCGGCTGCCTTGTAGGTGGGTCGGGCCTACCATTCGTGCTGGTAACTGCGCCGTGCGATAATCGCCACGGCTTATGCGCAATATCAAGATCACTCTCGCGTACGACGGCGCGGATTTTCACGGCTGGCAGCAACAGCCGGGTGTGCCGACGATCCAGAGCGCGTTGAACGACGCGGCTTCCAAGATCACGCAGGAGAAGATTTTCATAAACGGCGCGAGCCGCACCGATGCGGGCGTTCACGCGCTGGGGCAGGTGGCGCATTTCAAGACCCAGTCATCGCTTTCGGCTTTGGAGTTTCAGCGGGCGTTGAATGCGTTGCTGCCGCCGACGATTCGCGTGGTCGCGGCGGAGGAAAGGGGGCCCGATTTTCACGCCCGCTGGCAGGCGCTGGCGAAAACCTATCGCTACCGGATTTTTCGCGGGCGAGTGCTGCCGCCGTTTGAATACCGCCGCGCGCTGCACTTTCCGTGGCCGCTCGATGAGGCAGCGATGGCTGAAGCGGCACGGAAATTCGAGGGCGAGCACGATTTCAGCTCGTTTGCAGCGTCGTCAGGCTCGGAGGACGACGACCGCGACCGGCAGATGGTTCGCGAGATTTATTCCTCGGAGATTGTTCGCGAGCCGGAGCGCCAGGAGATTGCCTATACGGTGCGCGGACGATCGTTTTTACGCTATATGGTGCGCAAAATCGTGGGGACACTGATCGAGGTTGGCAAGGGCAGGCTCGCGCCGGATGATATCCCCAGGTTATTCGAGCTGCGCGATCGTTCGCAGTCGGGTGCCACCATGCCTCCGGAGGGGCTTTATCTCGTCTCGCTCGAATTTCCCGATCCCACTGACTCGTTGGCCATGTCGTCCTCGCGCCGCCGGGCCGCACAATCCTAGCCGCGAAATTCGGAGTAAAATGGTCGCCGGGTTGAGGATTTTCCGCGCATGAGCGACGAACTCATCCACGATTGGAACCGTTACGCGGAGCCGGATATTCCCGCCGGGCGCCGCGTGCTGCTGAATGACGAAACGCTGCGCGACGGATTGCAGAATCCGTCGGTGCGCAATCCTTCCATCGGCGAAAAGATCGAAATCGCCCGCCTGATGGAGGCGCTGGGAATCGACACCGTGAATGTCGGCTTGCCGGGGGCGGGGCCGCGCGCGTTTGCCGATGCCGAGGCGCTGGCGCGGGAAATCATCCGCTCGCGGATGAAGATTCGTCCGCACGCCGCGGGGCGCACGCAAAAGCAGGACATTCAAGCGATCATCGAGCTGTCGCAGCGCGTGGGTCAGCCGCTCGAAGCGGCGCTATTTCTTGGATCCAGTCCCATCCGGCGTTTGGTGGAGGATTGGAGCGTCGACTATTTGCAGCGCACTACGGAAGGTGCGGTGAAGCAGGCTGTGTCGGCGGGGCTGCCGGTGATGTACGTGACCGAAGATACGATTCGCACTGATCCGGCTACCGTTGTGTCGCTCTATTCGACGGCGATTCGCGCGGGCGCTCGCGCCATCGTCCTGTGTGATACGGTGGGACACGCCACGCCCCGCGGCGCCTACAACCTCGTCAAATTCGTCATCGAGAACGTCGTGAAACCATCGGGTGAACAAATCCGCGTTGACTGGCATGGGCACAACGACCGTGGCCTGTCGGTAGCGAATTCGATGGCCGCGATCGCCGCGGGCGCCGATCAGGTGCATGCCGCGGCGCTTTCACTCGGCGAGCGTGTCGGCAACACGCCGATGGAAATGATGCTGGTCAATTTACGGCTGCTCGGTCTGATCGATCGAGACCTCTCCCAGCTGACGAAATATTCGGAGACCGTTGCCGGCGCGACCAGCACGGTCATTCCGCCGAACTATCCGATCGTCGGCCGCGATGCGTTCCGCACGCAGACCGGCGTCCATGCCGCAGCGATCGCCAAAGCTTCCAAGCACAATAATCCCGAGCTTGCCGACGCGATCTATAGCGGCGTTCCTGCGCGCCTGTTCGGGCGGGAGCAGGTGATCGAGATCGGGCCGATGAGCGGCCGCTCGAATATCGTCTACTGGCTCGGCAAGCGCGGCATTCCCGTGACCGACGAAATCGTCGACCGCATTTTCGCCGCTGCGAAGCAGTCAGATACGGTGCTAACCGAGCAGGAAATTTTCTCGCTGGTAGGCACCTCGGCGCGGCACTGAGGCATCGCCACAAGACATGGCTATCACACAACCACAACCCGACATCATCATTCGGCCGCTCGCGGAAAACGAGCTGGCGGATGCCAACCGCATCGTTCGGGTGGCCTTCGCTACGTTTCTAGGTGTGGCTCCTGACGACCCGCGGCGTCCTTCTGACAGTGACTATGTCCGCTCGCGCTGGAACGCCGACCGCGATGCGGTCGTCGCGGCCGAGGACGCCGGAAAACTGATCGGCACGAACTTCGCCGCCAATTGGGGCAGCTTCGGATTTTTCGGTCCGCTCACCGTCGAACCGGAGTATTGGAACCGCGGCGTCGGGCAGATGCTGCTGGGGCCCACCATGGAGATTTTTCGCCGCTGGGGCTCGCGGCATCTGGGCCTTTTCACATTTCCACACAGCCCGAAGCACCTGGTGCTGTACCAGAAATTCGGTTTTTGGCCCCGGGATCTGGTGGCCATCATGGCGAAGGAAACGCCGCCGGCAGCCGGCGCACATGCTCGGGCGCAGGCCTACCAAACCACGCGTCTCTCGGAAGTCAAGATGGAAGATATCGCATCCATCATCGCCGCGTGCCGCGATCTGACCAATTCGATTTTTGACGGCCTGGACCTCGAACGCGAAATCCGTTCGGTCGCGACACAAGCACTCGGCGACACGATTCTCACCTGGGATGACTCCCAGCTTGCGGCCTTCGCCGTTTGCCACTCGGGCCCAGGCACGGAAGCCGGTTCGGGTGTTTGCTACGTGAAGTCTGCCGCCGTGCGCCCCGGTCGCCGCGCCGGCGAAGCCTTCGAGCGCCTGCACGATGACATCGAAGCGTATGCCCGCGTCGCTCACGCGCCCAAGATCACGGCCGGTGTGAATCTCGCGCGCCGCGAAGCATTTCAAGCTATGCGCGCCCGCGGCTTCCGCACCGAAATGCAGGGCGTGGCCATGGAGACCGGCGACGCCGGTTCCGGTTACAATCGTGCCGGTGTCTATGTCCTGGACGATTGGCGCTAAGCCGGATACAAACTCGAAAGCGCGGTCCACGATTCGCGTGAAACGCGCCTTCATCTGCTGTATCTTTTTAACAATGGCCACGCTCTCGGCTCGCGCCACTGACGACGCGCTCGCGAAGATCGCGGGCGATCCCGGCTGCGCGCGCGGCCTCCAGTGGATCGACAAAAGCGCGGCCTGGTTGACCGATCAGCAGATTCGCCTCACCGAAATCCCCGCTCCGGAATTCGACGAAGCTCGCCGCGGCGACGCGCTGAAAGAACTTTTCACGGCGAATGGCTTCCAGATGCACACCGACAAGGCCGGCAACGTCGTCGGTGAGCGCCCCGGCTCGGATACCAAGAGCGTAGTTCTGCTCGCCGCGCATCTTGACACCGTGTTCCCGGCGGGCACGGACGTGCACGTCAAGCGGGACGGCAACCGCCTGCTGGCGCCCGGCATCGCGGACAACGGCGTCGGCCTCGCGTCGCTCGTCGGCCTGGCCCGCGCGCTCACCGAATCGCGCATCCGCACCACGAAAACCATCGTGCTGGCAGGCGATGTGGGCGAAGAGGGCGAAGGCAATCTTCGCGGCATGCGCGCGCTGATGGAGGCCTACGGCTCGCGTCTTGCGGCTGTGATCGCCGTCGACGGCCCGTCCACGGACCACATCACCACGCAGGGCATCGCTTCGCGCCGTTTCGAAGCGACGGTAACCGGTCCCGGCGGCCACAGCTGGTCCGATTTTGGCGCCCCGAATCCGATTACGGCCATCGCACGCGGCATCGTGCAGTTTTCGGCCATCTCGATCCCCGCCGACCCGCGCAGCTCCTACAATTTCGGCACGATCGAAGGTGGCACCTCGGTGAATTCCATTCCCGCGCGCGCTGAGGTGAAAATCGATTTGCGCTCGGAGGATGAATCGGAGCTCGCGCGCCTGGAAACCGGCCTCCGCGACGCCATGCAAACCGGCGTGAAAGCGGAAATCGACGCAACGAAATCGCCGAGCGATGCGCTCGAGCTGTCGATCCGCTCGCTGGGCACGCGTCCGGCTGGAAAATTGCCCGACGATTCACCGCTACTCGCCACGGTCCGAAACGTAGACCGCTATCTCGGCAATCGGTCGCGCCTGGAACGCAGCTCAACCGACGCAAACATTCCCTTGGCGATGGGAATCCCGGCAGTCGCGCTCGGTGGCGGCGGCCGTGGCGGCGGCTCGCACACTCTCGACGAATGGTATGACCCCGCGGGGCGGGAACTCGGCCTCAAGCGCCTGTTTCTGACGGTGGTCTCTCTGGCAGGCGTCGAGCGCTAACGGGCAGGCAGTACCATGTCGAAAACCAGCCTCGCGTCGCTGCTACTGGCATTCGTCGCAGCGGTTCGACCGACTGTCGCGCAGTCTCATCCCTCGCCGCAATCGCAGGACGAATCGCAAGCGGTTCTCGATGCGATCGATCGCGCTGACGCTTTCTCGACGCAGCATCAATATCAACAGGCGCTCGAGGCGTATCGCGAAGCCGACCGCATCTCCAACCACACCTGCGCCGATTGCCTGCTCGGCATGGTGAATATGGAATGCTACCTCGGCGATTTCGACAGCGCGCTCGACGACGCGAAGCGCGCGCAAACCGTCGCTGGCTCCGACCGCATGGTTGCCGCGCAGGCGTGCGAAGTTCGCGCCAGGTTGCTGGCGTCGACGGCGAGTAGCTTCGGTGATGCAAGAATTAAAGAAGCTGAATCGCAGCTCCGCCAGGCGCTGGTTCTCAATCCTAAAAAGTCCAACGTCCGCTTTGATCTAGGCGTGTTGCTGCTCGAGGAAGGGCGTGACGCCGAAGGCGTCGCCGAATTGAAAGCCTACGTTTCCGGCCCGCTCGCCAGCCCCCGCTACGTGGACCGTGCGAACCGGCTCATCGCGGATCCTGGCCGCGCGCGGGCGCTGCCGTCGGAGGATTTTTCATTCTCGACGCTTGGCGGTGGAACGATTTCCAAGGCCGGTCTGCGCGGCAAAGTCGTGCTGCTCGATTTTTGGGCCAGCTGGTGCGGCCCCTGCCGCGAGTCGCTTCCGGCCATCGCAGACCTGCACCAGAAGTTCGCCAGCAACGGCTCGTTTGAAATCGTCGGTATCAGCGCGGATGACGATGAAGCGGCGTGGAAAAGCTTCATCGCCGCCCATCACATGAGCTGGCCTCAGAATATCGATCTCGACGGACAGGTCGGCCGGCTGTTCGAAGTCCCGGGCTATCCCACATATGTGCTGCTCGATCGTGACGGCGCCATCGCATTTCGCCAAACCGGGTTTAGTTCGGACTCGGAAAGCAACATCGCCATGGCAATCAATCGCGCGCTGGCCAAGCCGGTGATGGCCCAACCTACGGCCGGCGCCGCCTCAATTGCGACAGCGGCTCCCGCACTGCCGGCAACGGGGCCCGGGCCCGCTCCCGCGCGCAACATTCGCGTGAATTTCACGCCTCCGCCGGACGACGTAGAAAACGGCGACGTGCGCAATGGCGTTTACCGCAATGATTTCCTCGGCCTAAGCTTGAAATTCCCGGCGTCGTGGACGGCGGCATCGTCGGAAGATCTCGACACGCTCAACCGGGAGAAAATGCGCCGCATCCAGCGCGCCGAACGGGCGCATCCGAGAGACGATGTCGCCGACGACGATTCGGTGGATATCGCGTTTTCGCAAATCGTGTTTCAGGCAAGCCCTGGCGTGCACAACGCCGCGCCTTCGGTCGTCCTGAGCGTCGCGCAGACGAATGTCCCCGTTCTTGAATCCGCGCGAAAGGACTGGGGCGCGCTGGAAGAGCAGGGAATCGCGATTCTTCAACCGCCGCACCAGGTTTTGATCGGCAAGCGCCCATTTGTGCGCACCGATTTTCAATCCCCGCAGGCGGATCCGCCGGTCTGGACCTCGACCTTTGAAACGACGGTTTCCCAACATTTTCGCGTTACGTTCGAAATTCAGGCCCGCTCGAAACAGGAGCTGGATCAACTCGCGGCCATCGCGCAATCGCTGGCCATCTCAAAACCGTAACAGCAGTCTTGCCGCTGACGGCCCGTTGGTCTCCCGTTTGTTCTCGCCGCCCACCGCGCAGTTCTTGCCGCAATGAAGCGCTCCGCATAGACTCGGGAACCATGAATCCCTGGATGCACAAACAATGAGCCAGCGCCTGCGCGCCGATCTTGCTCTGGTCATCTGCACCGTGATCTGGGGCGCCACCTTCGTCGTCATCAAAGACGCACTGGCGGATATTTCCGTGATCGCCCTGCTGGCCATCCGCTTCAGTCTGGCCGCCGTTCTGATGGCTATCATCTACCGGCGCTCGGTCCGCGCGCTCACCTGGCCCGCCGTGTGGGCGGGTGCCCAAATCGGGTTCTTCATGTTTGCGGGCTACCTATTTCAAACCGGGGGTCTCAAACTCACCACACCTTCCAAGGCGGGATTCATTACCGGGATGTTCGTAGTGTTCGTCCCGATCATTCTGGCGATCTTCGGATCGCGGCGGGTCTCGGCGTGGATCTGGCTCGGCGCCAGCGCAGCGCTCTCCGGGCTATACTTTCTTTCCGTGCCGCCTGAGGGACTCAGCGGTCTGAACCGCGGCGACCCGATCGTCTTCGGTTGTGCCATCATGTTCGCGTTGCACATGATCTTCATCAGCCGTGGATTGGAACGATACTCGGTCGCCGCGATCAGTTTCTTGCAGGTTGCGACCACGGCTGTGCTGGCGACATTGCTGTTGCCAGTCGCCGCGGCCGCCGGATGGGAGCGCCCGCACATCGTTTGCACCGCAAGCCTCATCTTCGCGATCCTGGCGACGGCCGTGGGCGCCACAGTCATCTGCTTTTCGTTGCAAACTTGGGCCCAAAAACACACCTCGACATCGCATGCCGCCCTGCTGCTCAGCCTCGAGCCGGTTTTCGCCGCAGTCACCTCCGTATCGCTCGGCCAGGAACACATTGGCCCGCGCATGCTATTCGGCGCCGCGCTGATTCTGGGAGGTATCCTGCTGGCTGAATGGAAAGCCTCCCCCGAAACCGGCCCGGAAGGAATTCCCGTGTAACTGCTCGGGACCGCCCACGTCCAAATGGGACTTGCCGCATCCTGGCGATTCGCCCCCCGCCGGGTATCCCCTTCGGATTCCTCCGTAACCTTTTGCCGTCCACACGGTTAATGCTATAGAGAGCGCGTTCTGCGGAGAACCGGTTGAAGGCCCAAGCGAATGATGTCGAGGAGCGGCTCCTCGTCGAGGCGGCGCGGAAGGACCCTGCGCGTTTTACCGACCTTTACCAGGCGAATTTCGAGCGCGTCTACGCGTTTGTCTCGCGGCGCGTCCATTCGCGCGCCGACGTTGAGGACCTCACTGCGGAAGTCTTTCAACACGCGTTCGAGCATCTCTCGCGGTTCGAGTGGCGCGGCGTCCCGTTCGTGGCCTGGCTGTACCGCATCGCCGCGAATGTGGTCGTCGACCGCTGGCAAAGCCTCTCGCGCGAAAGCGGCAGGCCGGCCATCGATCCACCGTCGGTCGAATTCGACGATACCGAGATCGAGCGGACCGAGCGCCGCGCGCAGCTCTTTCGCAATGTCGCGAAGCTCCCGGCCGAGCAGCGCCGCGTAATTGAAATGCGCTTCGCCGAAGAAAAGAGCATAGGCGAGATTGCCAAAGTGCTAGGCAAGTCGACAGGGGCCGTAAAGCAGCTTCAGTTCAGGGCGTACACGAAATTGCGCGAGCAGGCTCTGAAGGATTTCGGGGGCAAGGCAGGTGGCCGAAATGGCTAGACAGACACCAGCCGAAAGAATGGACCGGATGATTGCGCGCCGACTCGCGAAAGCGAGGCCGCCGATCACGGCCATCGAAGCCGAAAGCATTTCGAAGCAGTACCACCTCCCGGTCATGCAATTCATGCCGGGTTTGCGCGATCTTCCGCGGGAGACATTCAAAGAGCGTGTCAGAAGGAATTTGGAAAGGAGAGCAACGATGGCCACCCCTGCCCAGGTAGCAGCGGAACAGCACGCCAGCGCCATACCGTATCTCAGTGTGAGGAATGCCGCCGCGGCAATCGAGTTCTATAAGAGAGCCTTCGGGGCAATAGAAGTAACTCGTCTGGTCCAGCCAGACGGCCGCATCGGTCACGCGGAAATCAATATCGATGGCGCAAGAATCATGCTCGCCGACGAATTCCCGGAAATCGGTTTCAAGAGCCCGGAAACACTCGGGGGGTCGCCCATTCAGATCAGCCTTGATGTGAAAGACGTCGATGCGTTGGCGCGCCGCGCGGTAGAGGCGGGCGCAACGGTGCTGCGGCCCGTGGAAGATCAGTTCTATGGCGAACGCTCGGGCCTATTCCGCGATCCGTTCGGCTACGCCTGGTCGATTGCAACGCGCCAGGAAACTCTTTCCACCGCAGAAATGCAGCGCCGCCTCGACGAAATGGCCCGCAAGCAGAGCGATCGCTCCGCGCACCCGGAGCGAAAATACATTCGAGAAGGCTTTCGCAGCATCACTCCGTATCTGATTGTTCCGCGCGCGGCGCAGCTGATCGATTTCATGAAGAGGGCGTTTGGAGCGGAGGAACGATTCCGCGTGAACCGGCCTGGCGCGGAAACCGTCATGCACGCCGAGTTGAAAATCGGGGATTCCATGATCGAACTGGCCGAAGCGAACGATCAGTTTCCGCCGACGCCGGCGACCCTGATCCTGCGCGTCGCCGACGTGGACGTCGCCTTCCTGCGCGCCACTGAGGCTGGCGCTACCGTGATACAGACCGTGGCCGACCAGGAATACGGCGTGCGCAGCGCCACGCTCGCGGACGCCTCAGGTAACAAATGGAACATTTACAGGCCGGCCGAAGGCGGCACCATCTTCAAGGACTTCCGCAGCGTGACCCCGCATTTCAATCCCCTGCGCGCGCCTGCCATGATCGAGTTCCTGCAAAAAGCGTTTGGCGCCGAGGAGGTTTATCGCGCACAATCTCGCGACGGCGTGGTTCATCACGCCCAGGTGCGTATCGGGGATTCCATCATCGGCATGGGCGAAGCGCACGGGCCCTATCAACCAGTGCCCGCTACGCTGCACCTGTACGTCCCCGATGCGGACGCGGTTTATGAACGGGCGCTCAGCGCGGGCGCGACGTCGATTCAGCCTGTTGCCGATCAGCCGTATGGTGATCGCAGCGGCGGAGTGCGGGATCCGTTCGGCAATCGGTGGTTTATCGCCACGCATATCCGCGACGTCGCATAACCAGCGTCGTTTGTGGAGAGGTCCCCATGATATTTGCGCGATGCGTGTTTTGGCTTGCCGCTGCTTTCGGTTTTGCCGCCGTGTACCCGCTCTACCGCATTTCGGGCACGCCGACGTACTACGGCATGATCGCGACCCTGGTCGCGTGGCAAACCGCCTTCGTGGTGATCGGCATCAATCCGCGGCGATATCGCTGGCTGATGATCCCCGCAGTACTCGAAAAAGGGCTTTGGATGATCACGCTCTTCGCACTCCACACCAGGGGCGCAGTCGACCGCCGCACCATTCTGCTGAACGGCGCGACGCACGGCCTGCTCGGCGCGCTTTTTCTCGTAGCGTTTGTCATCACGTCCCAGCAGGAGAAAACCCGGTGACCGCGGCACAGTTTCGACGCATCGCGCTCAGCCTCCCCCAAGCAGAGCAGGGCACCCACATGGATCATCCCGATTTTCGCGTCGGCGGCAAGATTTTCGCCACCCTCGGTTATCCGGACAAGAACTGGGGAATGGTGAAGCTTTTCCCGGATCAGCAGAAGAATTTAATGAAAGCCGAGCCAAAGGTCTTCGTTCCGGCAA
>Ga0210394_10009014_pt1 | contig 10140 bp, 7 predicted proteins | sample IncBWC12MmetaG_FD_160121 | JGI IMG/M metagenome (GOLD analysis project Ga0210394, IMG submission 160121) | Forest soil microbial communities from Barre Woods Harvard Forest LTER site, Petersham, Massachusetts, United States - Inc-BW-C-12-M | ecosystem: Environmental > Terrestrial > Soil >...
CCGGCATCGAGGCCGCGTGGGTCGGGTAGTCGCGGATCTTGACGTCCAGCACGGTGGACAGTCCCCCCAGCCCCTGCGCGCCGATGCCGAGGGCGTTCACCTTGGTGTAGAGCTCGATGCGCAACTCCTCCAGCTTGTTCGCCGGGCCGCGCGCCATCAGCTCGTGCATATCGATCGGGTCCATCAGGGCCTTTTTGGCGAGGAGCGTCGCCTTCTCGGCCGTGCCGCCCACGCCGATGCCCAGCATCCCCGGCGGGCACCAGCCGGCCCCCATGGTCGGCACCGTCTTCAGCACCCAGTCGACGATGGAGTCCGAGGGGTTCAGCATGACCAGCTTGGACTTGTTCTCCGAGCCGCCACCCTTCGCCGCCACGGTGACGTCGACCGTCGCACCGGGCACGAGATCGATGTGGATGACCGCCGGCGTGTTATCGCGGGTATTGGTGCGGCTGAAGATCGGATCGGCGAGGATGGAGCTGCGCAGCGGGTTGTCCGGGTTCAGATAGGCTCGCCGCACCCCTTCGTTGACCGCGTCGGCGACTGAACCGGCAAATCCCTCGAAGCGTACGTCCATCCCGACCTCAAGAAAGACGTTGACGATGCCGGTGTCCTGGCAGATCGGGCGCCGCCCTTCCGCGCTCATGCGCGAGTTCGTCAGGATCTGGGCGATCGCGTCCTTCGCGGCGGGAGACTGCTCGCGCTCGTAGGCACGCGCCAGGTGCTGGATGTAGTCGCGGGGGTGATAGTAGGAAATGTACTGCAGGGCATCGGCAATGCTCTGCACGAGATGGTCTTGCTGAATGCGAACCATGCGGAAATCCCCGGGGGAGCCCGCCGCGAGCCGCGCCAGGCGGCCACGCTGAATTGCGGGCGGCAAGCGCGAATTCTAACCCGCGCGGGGAGGGTGGTCGGTCCGGCGCCGTCCCCATTCCATTGCGGTTGATCAGGGTCAAGCGGCACGCGGCTGCGCTACACTATAAATGCTGGCCACACGACGAATAAGGAGACGGGTCATGGCGTCGACGATCGAATCGGTCCTTCAGGAAACCCGGGTCTTTCCGCCGCCGCCGGAACTGGTGAAGCACGCCAACGTGTCGGGGGCCACGGCCTATCGCGCGTTGTGCGAGGAAGCGGAGCGCGACTACGAGAGCTTCTGGGCGCGGCACGCGCGCGAGTTTCTGCTGTGGAAGAAGCCGTTCACCAAGGTCCTGGACGAATCCAACCGCCCGTTCTTCCGCTGGTTCTACGACGGCGAGTTGAACGCTTCCTATAACTGTCTCGACCGTCACCTGAATACCCAGCCGGACAAGACGGCGATCATCTTCGAGGCGGATGACGGCAAGGTGACCACCATCACCTACAAGCGGCTGCATGCGCGCGTCTGCGTTTTCGCCAACGCGGTCAAATCGCTCGGCATCCGCACCGGCGACCGGGTGATCATCTACATGCCGATGTCGATCGAGGCGGTGGTCGCGATGCAGGCGTGCGCCCGCATCGGCGCTACCCATTCCGTCGTGTTCGGCGGCTTTTCCTCGAAGAGCGTGCAGGAGCGGGTCATCGACGCGGGCGCCGTGGCGGTGATCACTGCGGACGGTCAGATGCGCGGAGGACGCGAAATCCCGCTCAAGCCGGCCATCGACGAGGCAATCGGCCTGGGCGGCTGCGAAGGGCTGAAGCACGTCATCGTGTACCGCCGCACCGGCACGGCGATCAACATGCAGGCCGGGCGTGACGTGTGGTGGCACGACGCCGAGCGCGGGCAGGCGGAGACCTGCGAGCCGGCGTGGGTGAACGCGGAGCATCCGCTGTTCATCCTTTACACCTCGGGCTCGACCGGCAAACCGAAGGGCGTTCAGCACTCCACCGGCGGATTCCTGCTGCAAGCCCTGCTCACCATGCGCTGGGTGTTCGACTGCAAGTCGACCGACGTGTTCTGGTGCACGGCCGACGTCGGCTGGGTCACCGGCCACACCTACATCACCTACGGACCGCTGGCGGCGGGTGTCACGGAAATCATATTCGAGGGCGTGCCCACCTATCCGGACGCCGGGCGCTTCTGGAAGATGATCCAGGACCACAAGGTGACGGTGTTCTACACCGCTCCCACCGCCATCCGCTCGCTCATCAAAGCGGCGGAGGGGCAGCCGAACTGCCATCCGCGCAACTACAAGATGGACAGCCTGCGCATCCTGGGCTCGGTCGGCGAACCGATCAATCCCGAGGCCTGGATGTGGTACCACACTAACATCGGCGGCGGCCGATGCCCGGTGGTCGACACCTGGTGGCAGACGGAAACGGGCGGCCACATGATCTCTCCGCTGCCCGGTGTGACGCCGCTCAAGCCCGGTTCCTGCACCATGGCGCTGCCCGGCATCGCCGCGGCGATCGTCGACGAGACGGGCCACGACGTCGAGCTCGGCAAGGGCGGCATCCTCGTCATCAAGAAGCCGTGGCCGTCGATGATCCGCACCATCTGGAACGACCCCGAGCGGTTCAAGAAGAGCTATTACCCCGAGGACTTCCAGGGCCGCTACTACCTGGCGGGCGACGGCGCCAATCGCGATCTCGACGGGTACTTCTGGATCATGGGCCGCATCGACGATGTGCTCAACGTTTCCGGGCACCGCCTGGGGACGATGGAAATCGAGTCCGCGCTGGTGGCCAACAAGGAACTGGTGGCCGAGGCTGCCGTCGTGGGTCGGCCGGATGACATGACCGGCGAGGCAGTGGTCGCCTTCGTCGTGACCAAGGGTCCGCGCCCGACGGGCGAGGACGCGAAGCGCATGGCATCGCTCCTGCGCGACTGGGTGGCCAAGGAGATCGGCCCCATCGCCAAACCGCGCGAGATCCGCTTCGGCGACAACCTGCCGAAGACCCGCTCGGGCAAGATCATGCGCAGGCTGCTGCGCTCTCTTGCCCGGGGTGAAGAGATCACCCAGGATGTCTCGACGCTGGAGAACCCGGCGATCCTCGATCAGCTGAAGCAAACTATCTGAGGCAGTTCGTCTGAAGTAGTCCTGACGCGCGGCCCCGGGAAATCCGGCCCGGGACCCCTCCATCGTGTGAGCCGAGTGTTCCGCCGCGAGCGCTCGTCTGCGTGCGTCGTTGCCCTCAACGCACGTGTACCGGTGCAGGGACTGCACTTGCGCCTGGATTTGACTTTGCTCAATATGCCCACCTGCAGGCTCTCTATTGTGATTCCACGAATAAAACCACCTTAGGAGATGCAGAGAAATGAACGTCCCCGTAGTGCGTTCTCTAGTCGGCGGTGCGCTGGCGAGCATCGTCCTTCTCGGCCTGGCGGCGCCCGCATGGGCTGTCCCGAGCTACGCGCGACAGACCGGCATGGCCTGCTCGACTTGTCATACGGTGTTTCCGGAGCTGACGCCGTTCGGTCGCGAGTTCAAGCTGAACGGCTACGTCCTCGACAACATGAAGCAGATCCGCGGGATCACCATCGAGCGGCAGGAAACCCTGTCGCTCAATTCGATCCCGCCGATCTCGGCCATGCTTCAGGTGTCCTATACCCACACTCAAATGGCGGTGCCGGATTCGGTGGCAGCCAACGCCGCCAACGGGGCGCTCGCGCGCGATGGCGACCTGCTCTTCCCGCAGCAGGCGAGCCTGTTCTATGCGGGCAAGATCGCCGACGGCCTCGGCGCATTCCTGCAGCTCACCTACGACGGCGCGGCAGACCACTTCGGCTTCGATAATACGGACGTGCGCTTCGCTCACCACCTGGCGCTGTCCGGGGCGAGCGACAACGACCTCATCCTGGGCCTCACCCTCAACAACAACCCCACGGTGCAGGATGCCTGGAACAGCACGCCGGCCTGGGGGTTCCCCTTCGCCGGCAGCAACGTGGCGCCCACTCCTGCCGCCGCGACCCAGATTGACGGCACCATCGGCCAGAACGCGGGCGGGCTGGGCGGATACCTGTGGTGGAACCACTCGATCTACGCCGAGCTGAGCGCCTACACCGCATCGAAAGTCGGCGGCTCCCATCCGCTGGACAGCTCACAAGGCCCCGCGCTCCACGGGCTGAATCCCTACTGGCGGCTGGGCTGGGAGACGCGCTGGGACCAGAACGCGCTGTTCCTCGGCACCTACGGCATCGAGGCGCACATCCAGCCCGGCGGTGTCGCCGGAACGCTGGGCGGCGAGACGGATAAGTACACCGATTACGCCGTCGACGGGCAGTATCAGTACATCACCGACGATCACATCCTCACCGTGCTCGGCACCTACATCCACGAAAAGCAGAGGCTGGATGCGAGCTCGCAATTCGGCTTGTCGCAGAACGTGGATGACACGCTCAACACCATGAAGCTCGCCGCCAATTACTACTACCGGCGCGAGATCGGCGGCGCGGTGGGCTTCTTCAACACCATCGGCACGGCAGACAACCTGCTGTACCCGGCCGGCGTGCCGGTGACCGGCAGCTCGTCCGGCGCGCCTAACAGCCGCGGCTTCATCTTCGAGGTGAACTACCTGCCGTTCCTCAACGTCAAGCTGCAGCTGCAGTACGTGAAGTACCTGAAGTTCAACGGCGCTACGACGGACTACGACGGCGTCGGACGCAGAGCGGCCGACAACAACACCGTGTACCTGCTGGGCTGGTTCAACTTCTAAATCATGAGGAAAACCGTGAACAAGACCGCCAGCCAATTGATCGTCCTGGGCGCGCTCGCCTGTTCGACGCAGCTTGCCGTCGCCGATGTTTCCGACTCCGACAAGAAGGCTGCCGCCAAGATGGCGACGGAGGTGTGCGCGAGCTGCCACGGTCCGGCCGGCCGCAGCACCGCGCCGACTTTCCCGATGCTGGCCGCGCAGCAGCCGGCCTACCTGGAGACGCAGCTCAAGGCCTTCCGCGATCAGACGCGCGGGGACCCCGACGCGATCGCCTACATGTGGGGAATGGCCTCGCAGCTGAACGACGACACGATCGTCGCGCTCGCCGACTATTTCGGGAAGCAGACGCCGGCGCCGGGCAGGGCAGGGAGCGCGGCCGCGATCACCGCGGGCAAGCAGATCTTCCAGCAGGGAGTGCCTTCCCTGCAGATCCCGGCCTGCGAGACTTGCCACGGTAAGGACGCTGCGGGCATCGGCGCGATCCCGCGCCTGGCCGGCCAGCATGCCGGCTACCTGCTCAAGCAGATGCTGGTGATCCAGAACGTGCTGCGCACGGCGCCCGTCATGCACGGCGTGGTGAAGGATCTGAGCCGCCAGCAGATGGAAGCAGTGGCTGCCTACCTGGCCTCGCTGTGAGCGGGCGCGTCATGGCGGAAATCGACCGACAAGGCTGGCGCGGGCCAGCCCGTGCGCAGAGAAGCATCGCTGCATCCGTCGTGCGGCTCGGCGGCGGAGCCGTTCTGCTCGCTTGCAGCGCTGTCCTGCTCACCGCCCTCAGCGGCTGCACCGGGCTGGCCGGCGGATCGTCCGAGAAGGCGCAGCCGCTCGCTGCTGCCGCAGCCACGCCCGAAGCGGGCAAAGCCCGCGTGTACCTCGTCCTGGGACAGCGCCACAACGGCCCGCTCGCGCAACCGCTCAACAACGCGGTTTGGATGATCAACGGCTATGACGTAGGGCGGACGGTCGCCGGCCAGACGCTGGTGGCTGACCTGCCGCCCGGCAACTACCGCTTCGCTTGGCAGGCGTCGTGGCTCCCGCGGCCGGAAAAGGGCGTGAAAGGGATCGCCCAGGATCAGGTCAAGCTGGTCCTCGAGGCGGGCGAGCCGATGATCGTATTCGCGAACCTCGAGCAGATCGCCGGCCTGACTTCGGACGACTATCGCACGTGGGTGGAAGTCGGCAGTAGAGACGAAGCGTTGCGCGCCCCGGCCGGGACGATGCTGGCGGCAAACGTGCAGGCCGTTCCGCCGGCGCCGCTCGACGGGGCCGGCGAGCTCGCTGCGCCGCCGGCGGCCTTCCGCAGCGCCGTCACGACCGGACGTCCTGCGGCCGGCGGCCAAGGAATCGCTGCGGGCAGCGCGGTTCCTGGCGCATCACCCTCTGGCGTGTCACCCTCTGGCGCGTCGCCCTCTGGCGCATCACCCTCTGACGCATCACCCTCTGGCGCGTCGCCCTCTGGCGCATCACCCTCTGGCGCGTCGCCCTCCAGCGCGGCATCGCCGAGCGTTCGCTGCAACGGCAGGCCCATCGCCGAGCGCCTGCGCGAGCTCGAGAGCCTCGCTCGTCAGGGGCTGGTCACACCTGAGGAGTATTCCGACAAGCGCCGCACGATCCTCGATTGTCTCTAGAAGGGTTTGCAGGAGGCACGCCCGCTTAACAATCGGATGACGCCTGTCAACAATCCGGCTGCGCGTGAATTTGTCACTCCGACCCTTCACCTCCAGGCGCCGGCGCCCGCTAAGATTCACCTACACAATTATTAGCCGTACTAAGTTTTCTCCCCCCTCAGCCGAGCAAAGCCTGTGTTCGACCCGAAGCAACCGAGGAGGGCCCCAATGGAAGAGCTGCTGCGCAATCTATGCGGCGACGAGATCGACGCGCTGCTCGATGTGCGCGCGATGCTCGCCGGAGCGCTCGCCATCATGGACGATCAGGACAAGGCTGCGGTGGCGCACCTCGTCGCCGCCAGCGAGCCGCTGCAATACGTACTGCGCCTGCTGCGCCAGGTCGACAAAGCCGTCACCGAGTCCATCGAACGCCATGATGAGGCGTCCGCCGCCGCGCACCGCCTGGCGCGCGGCAACGTAGTGAATTTCTCTCCCGCACCCGAAGGGCAGGAAGCCGGACGCGACAGCCCGGAGGACTAGCCAGAACAAGTCGTCAAGGAGGGTCGGATGGCTGCAAAAGAAGTGAAGGTGGGTCAGCGGGTCGTGCACGGGACGTTCGGTGCCGGCAAAGTCATGCGGCGGATCGAGCGCTTCGTCGTGATCAACTTCGACCGGCAGGATTGCCCGCTCGCCGTGCTGCCCGCCACTCTGCGGCCGGAACGGCAAAGCAAGCTTTTCGTCGCGGGCGCGGCGCTGCTGCGCTCGCTGTGGCCCAAGGTCGAGCCGGCGGCCCGGTTCGAGGCAACCACGCACAGCTGAGGCGGCGCCCGAGCGGGGCCCATTACTCCAGCGTCGTCAATCCGTGCTGGATGGCGAACTTGACCAGCGCGGCGACATCCGTCAGATGGAGCTTCTGCATGAGGCGGCTGCGATAGCTGTCGACGGTCTTGGGCGACAAGTGCAGCTTGATCCCGATCTCGGCGCTCGAGTGGCCGTCGGCTACCAGTCTCAGGATTTCCCGCTCGCGCCGGCTCAGCTTGTCGAGCGGGTTCTGTCCGCTCAGTGATCCCAGTCCCTCGGCCACGATCCCCGCCACCTTCGGACTCAGATAGCGGGCACCGCCGTTGACGACGCGCACGGCGTCAGCGATCTCTCTTGCGGCCGATTCCTTCAATAGATAACCGCGCGCGCCGGCCTGGAGGGCGTGGACCACGTGCTGAGCGGTCGAATGCATCGACAGGATGACGATCGCCGTATCGGGCTTCTTTTCCAGGATCTGCCGGGTCGCCTCGATGCCGTCCAGCTCTGGCATGGAAATATCCAGAATGACGACCCGCGGGGCGAACTGCAGGACCAGCGCGACGGCTTCGCGCCCGTTCGTCGCGGTGCCCACGATCTCGATGTCCCGCTGGGTCGACAGGTGCATGACCAGGCCTTCGCGGACGATGGCGTGGTCGTCTGCCACCACGACGGTGATCGGCACGATGTCCTCCTGAAAAGGCCTATCCCGCAGATTCCCTCGGGCCCGCCTGCGCGTGGCCGCTTGCGATGTCGACGATGACCCGCGTGCCTTTGCCGGCGACCGATTGGATTTCCATGCGGGCGCCGACGGCCTCCGCGCGCTCGCGCATCGTGGTCATTCCCATGCCGTGCAGGCCGCCCGGCGTTGCCGGGAAGGCATCGAATCCCCGGCCGTTGTCGGCGACCGTAAGGCGCAGGATGTTCGGCTGCTGCTCCAGCACGATGGCGACTTCGGTGGCGGCCGCATGCTTGACGGTGTTGTTCAGCGCTTCCTGGACGATGCGGAAGATGGCGATTTCCATCGTGCGCGGGAGCCGCCGCCGCGGCTCAGCGCCCTCCACCGTCACCTTGAGTCCGCTGCGCCGGCCCACCCGCATGGCATGCTCCTTCAGCGCGGGCAGGAGCCCGAGCTCGTCGATCCCGGGCGGCCGCAGCTCGACCATGACGCCGCGCAGGTTCTCCGTCGTGTGCTCGAGCAGCTCCTGCGAGTCCTCCAGGCGGCTCGCCATCTCGCCGGGGCCTTCCGGGGGGATCATCGAGCGGATCATCATGAGGTTCAAGCTCAGACCGGTCAGTTCCTGGCCGACCGTGTCATGCAGCTCGCGGGCAAGGTGGCGTCGCTCGGTCTCCTGGACCTCCAGCAGCTGGCGCGATGCGGCCTGCAGTCGCATCGCGTACTCGCGCAGCGCGGCGTCGGCCTTCTTCTGCTCGGAGATATCGATGCCGAGGCCGACCAGGCACACCCAGCCATCGATGGCCAGGCGCCGTCCGGTGAAGAAGTAGGGGGTGGCGCGGCCGTCCTTGGAGACGAACGAGGCTTCCACCGTCGCCTCTCCCTGCTGCAGCGCTTCGGCAATCTGCTCCTGCATACGGCGTATGTCCTCTCCCTCGAAGAACTCCAGCGGATGCATCCCGGCGATCTCCTGCGCTGAGTAGCCGGAGGCGCTCATAAAGTTCTGGTTCCAGCGCAGAAAGTGTCCGTGCGCGTCGAAGAAGTAGAGGATGCCGGGCATGCTCTCGATCATTGCATCGGAGAAGCTGCGCTCCCGGTTGGCGATGGCTTCGCTGCGCTTGCGCTCGCTGATATCGCGAACGATGGTCGAGGCCTCGATGATCGTGGTTCCGCCGTCGCGCGTGCGCACGATGGGAGAGATGGTGACGGCCGCGGGAAAGGTCTCGCCGCTCTTGCGCACGCGCACGGTCTCGAAATTCTTGACGTGGCCGCCCTGGCCGACGCTCTTCAGGCGGGCCGCCTCCTCGCTCGCCTGATCGGGGGGGGTGAGGATGTCAGCATGGCGGCCGATGATCTCCTCCGACCGATAGCCGAACATGTCCGCCGCGGCGGCATTCCAGCCGGTGATGATGCCTTCCACGGTGATCGCGATGATGGCGTCGTCGGTGGACTCCACGATGGCGGCAAAGCGCTTGAGCGCTTCGTCCGCCGCCCTGCGCTCATCGGCGCGGGTGAAATTATCCAGCGCGAAGGAGAGATCGTCGGCCACGCTGCCGAGCAGGGCGATCTCCTTGTCGAGGAACACGTGCGCTTCGGGAGCGTACACATTGAGCGTGCCGAAGAACTTTCCGGCGAGGCGTACCGGCAGCACGGCGAAGGAGCGGAAGCCCTGCTCGAGCGCGATGGTGCGCCACGCGGGCGCCACGGGCGCGCCGACAGCATCGTTGGATATCAGCGGCGAGAGGGGAGGATGGGCCTGCAGCGTGCTCTCGGCGAGTGCCGCGAGGCTTTTCAGCTGGCTCCCGCTCACGCCCCAGCCGGCAAGAGGGAGCAGGGCGTTGGTGTCCGCCACGCGGCCACCGATCCAGGCGATGCGGAAGCCACCGTCGGCGACCAGCACCTGGCACACCCGGCTGAACAGCTCATCGCGCATGGGAGCGGCCACGATGGCGCGGTTGACCTGCCCCAGCACGGCGTTCAGGCGATTGAGCCGCAGTGTCTGCTTTTCCGCCCCGACGATGTCCGCCATCATCGCCTGCATGCCGCGGGCGAGATGGTGCACTTCGTCCGGGCGGGAGGCCCGGTTCTCCAGCTCGCCGCGCAGGGCAGCGGTGACTTCACGGCGCTGGGCGAAGGCGCCGGCCGCATCGTCCAGCGCGCCCAGTCGCTGGGACTGCTGGTTCAGCCAGCGGCCGAGCACCAGCCACCCGACGATCCACAGGGCGATGTCCGCGGCGACCAGCAGCGCGAGGACATCGACGACCGAGAATGGAAGGGCGCTGCGGTGCTCGATTTCGAGCTGCGGTCCGATTCCCCCGTCCATCCACGGGATGGTGCGCTGAACGGCGATGTCCTTGGAGAGAATGCCGGAGCTCGGCTCATCGGCCGTCAGCCCGAGCGGCGGGGATTCCGCCACCACGCTGCCTG
>Ga0210394_10009018_pt1 | contig 10135 bp, 5 predicted proteins | sample IncBWC12MmetaG_FD_160121 | JGI IMG/M metagenome (GOLD analysis project Ga0210394, IMG submission 160121) | Forest soil microbial communities from Barre Woods Harvard Forest LTER site, Petersham, Massachusetts, United States - Inc-BW-C-12-M | ecosystem: Environmental > Terrestrial > Soil >...
CCCGCCGCGTTCTAGACCGCATCGTAGGCTACAAAGTTTCCCCGCTTCTCTGGAATAAAGTCCGCCGCGGTCTTTCCGCCGGGCGTGTTCAGACGGTCGCTCTCCGCCTGATCGTCGAACGCGAACAAGAAATTCGCGCCTTCGTCCCGCAGGAGTATTGGACGATCCACGCCATGCTCGAAGCTGGCCAGCCGCCGCTCTTCGAAGCCAAGCTTTTCAAGCACAACGGCGAGGACATTGAAGTCGCCAACCAGGAAGCGGCCGATAAGATTGTCGCCGCAGTGACCAAAGCAAAATGGCAAGTTGCGAGCGTCGCGCAAAGGGAAAAGAAAAGAAATCCGCCTCCGCCCTTCACCACGTCAAAGCTGCAGCAGGCCTCCTATAACCGCCTGCGCTATTCGGCAAAGAATACGATGCGTGTGGCGCAGGGCCTTTATGAAGGCGTCGAATTGGGTGCTGAGGGCTCCGTTGCGCTGATCACTTATATGCGCACGGACTCGGTAAACATTTCGCAGGATGCGCTGGCGCAAGTGCGCGAGCTCATTCCAGAGAAGTTTGGATCAGCTTATTTGCCTGAGAAGCCCAACTACTACAAATCCAAGAAAGACGCTCAAGAGGCGCACGAAGCCGTCCGTCCGACGGATGTGACGCGCACGCCCGAAGACGTCCGCAAATATCTGAAAGACGATCAATTCAAGCTGTATCAATTGATTTGGCAGAGGTTCGTGGCCTCCCAAATGATGCCGGCCGTCTTCGATCAAACGACGATTGATATCTCAGCCGCGGACTATACGTTCCGCGCCACGGGCATGGTGCAGAAATTCGCCGGCTATTTGGCCGTCTATCAGTCCGAGGTCGTTGATACGGCTGACGACGAAAAGAGCGATGAAGGCGAGGGCAACGCGCTTCCTCGCGTAACAGAAGGTCAGACGCTCAAACTGGACAAAATCCGTCCCGACCAGCACTTTACGCAGCCGCCGCCGCGCTACAACGATGCGACGCTCGTCAAAGAACTGGAAGAAAAAGGCATCGGGCGCCCTTCCACATACGCCTCGATTATTTCCGTCGTAGTCGAGCGCGAATACGTAATAAAAGAGCAGGGCCGTTTTTCGCCCACTATGCTTGGCGAGCGCGTGAGCCTGCTGCTGGTCAAAAGCTTCGAAGATATTTTCGACGTCACCTTTACCGCTCGTCTTGAAGAAGAGCTGGACGAAATTGAGGAAGGCAAACTTCCCTGGCGCGAAGCCGTAAAAGAATTTTGGGAAAAGTTCATCGTCGATCTCGATCGCGCCGACGACGAAATGCTTTCCTACAAAGCGGGCATCCCCACCGGCAAAAAGTGCGAAAAGTGCGGTGAGGGTGAACTGCTCGAGCGCATTAGCCGCCTGGGATTCTTCCTGGGCTGTTCACGCTATCCGGACTGCGACTTTATTCAGGATCTGTCTCCTGCTTTGCCGGACGCCGCTCCGGGTGAAATAAAAGTCGAGTATTGCCACAACTGCGGCAAAGAAATGGTCATCAAGGCGGGCAGGTTCGGACCGTTCTTGGCGTGCTCCGCGTATCCGGATTGCCAAACCACTCGCCGCCTTGTCGAAGGCACACGCAAATCCATGCAGCCCGACGAACTGCTCGACGAAAAGTGCACGCTCTGCGGCAACGGCCTCGTCAAAAAACACGGCCGCTTCGGCGAATTTATCGGCTGCACCGGCTATCCGAAGTGCAAGTACACCCGCCCCATCACCATGGGCATCAAATGTCCGAAGTGCAGCGAAGGCGAATTCGTCCGCCGCGGAAGTGCCGGAAAAGGCGGCCGTGGCCGTCCGCGTATCTTTTACGGCTGCTCGCGCTATCCCGATTGCGACTTCACGACGCCGTACATGCCGATGCCCGAACCGTGCCCCAAGTGCGGCGCGCCCTTCATCGTCGAAAAGAAGACCAAAATTGGTTTGGTGCACACCTGCTTGAAGGAGGGCTGCGATTGGGAAAAGCTCGCGCCCGAACCGGCAGCCGTGGCGCCGCCGCAAGCTCAACCCGAAGAAGCCACGCCCGTCGGTGCAAAGCCGTAATTCTCCAAGCGTCTGCCACCAAATGCTGGCCTATAATCGATAACGGAAGCCCAGCCGGATCTCCGGCACAAAATGAAAACGGCCATTGCCAAATATCTTGAATATCTTCGCGCAGTGAAGAATTCCTCTCCGCACACGATTTCCAACTACGGCAAAGACCTCGGCCAATTCGTCGCCTACCTATCACCGTCCGGCCTCGAGCCGCCTGCTCTTAGCGCTGTAACGCACAACATAATCCGCGAATTCGTCGGACATTTGCACGACCACGGTCTGCAGAAAAGCTCCATCGCGCGCAAACTGGCCGCGCTTCGCTCCTTTTTTAAATACTGCTTACGCGAAGGCCGCCTGCAGGAAAATCCCGCACGCCTCGTGGCCACACCGAAATTGCCAAAACGCATTCCTTCCGTGCTCTCCGCCGAAGAGATGAATGGTTTTCTAAATCAACTCGCGGGAATGGGTCCAGCGCTAAGCACCGGCGGAGAAGTTCCGAAAAAACGCGCGCGAAAGGGTGAGAACGCTTCCCCTGACAAGCTCGTCAAACTTCAAGACGAATGCCTGCTTCTTCGCCGCGATCGAGCGCTGCTGGAACTCCTCTACGCCGCGGGCCTCCGCGTCAGCGAACTCACCGGCCTCAACTTTGCCGACATCGACCAAAAGGAACGTGTTCTGCGCGTGGTCGGCAAAGGCGACAAGGAGCGCATCGTCCCTTACGGCAGCAAAGCGCAGGATGCCCTCGAAAAGTATTGGCCGCTGCGCGAAGAGTTGTTTTTGCAGGCCTCGAGCAGCCGCGGCCGCCACCGCGACGCGCCTCACACCGAAGCCGTATTCTTGAACTATGCAGGCCGCCGTCTAACGCAACGCTCCGTCGGCCGCATCGTCAAAAAATACGTCCGCCTCGTCAACGTGAATTGGGACTTGCATCCCCACTCCCTGCGCCACGCTTTCGCCACTCATCTTCTCGCCGACGGCGCCGACCTCCGCGCCATTCAAGAACTCCTCGGCCACCAATCTCTTTCCACCACGCAGAAATACACACATGCGTCCATCCGCCAACTGATGGACATCTACGACAAAGCTCATCCCCACGCGTAGACGGTAATTCCATAAATAAAAAAGCGGCAGACGAAGCCACCCCTTTTTCCTGATGGTTGTACCGCGTGCCTAGAACAGGAAGCGGACTCCAATCTGAATTTGTCTACTGGTATAAGCGAAGTTGCTGTTGGCGCTGGTGACCGTACCGAAAGGCGCGTTGAAGTTCAAGCACGGCGCGGCAGTGCTGCAAGCAGTCGTTCCGCCCGCAGTGGGCACTGACCCGGTTGTCGCGATGCTATACCCGGTCGTATTTACGCCGGTGACATTCACATGGTTGAAGAGATTGAAGCCCTCTCCCAACACCTGGAAGGTATATTTCTCCTTAAAAGTAAAACTCTTCGAGAGGCGCAGATCAACGACCTGAGTTCGCGGCAGGCGGTAGGTGTTGCGGCCGATGACATCTATGCCCTTGCGGCCGTTCGATCCGTTCACTCCGCCTCCCAAACCGCCAGGAGCATTGCCCGATGTCACCAGCGAATAGGGGAGCCCGTTTTGGATTTGATAGATGGGAGCGAGCTGCCAGCCGTCCACCAGATAATCGAGCCAGCCTTTGGCGTGCCACGGTGATTCCACAATCGCATTGAACACCATGCGGTTGGGAACGTTGAAGTTGGAATCGCCGTACTCGCCCTTGATGTTGAACGGGTTTAGCAGATCATTGGTGTCGTTAAAAGTCGTCGCGTTCTGCCCGTAATCGAGCGCGTGAGACCACGTGTAGTTCGCGGAGAACTGGACATGACGATTCATCCGGTGGTTCACCTGCGCCGCAAACGCGTTGTAGTTCGAGCTGATGCCGCTGAAGATGTCCGTCGTGGCGCCCAGATTCGGGTTTGGCCGAGGACCTTTGAAAAGCGTGGCCGTGTAGGTGGCCGCAGTGATCGGGCCGCCCGTGCCCACGGTGTACGTCACCGTTCCCGCGTTGGCCTGGCTGATGTTCGTATCCACGAAGTCCGGCAAGCTCCGCCCAAAACTGCCGAGATAGCTCACTGAGACCACGGTATTCCAGCCTACTTCTCGTTGGAAGGTCAGGTCCGTCTGCTGAATCTGCGGCGCTTGGAAGTTGGGGCCAAAGTAAACCACTCCCAGCCCGCTGCTTGGAGGCGGCGGCGTCGCGGGATTGATGATCTGCGGGAACGGCGGCGCGCTGGGATTCGGGGCGCCTCCGGCAATCGTCGGGAAAATCGTGAACGACAGTTGACTGTCAGCCGCGCCGGTGCTGGTGAGCGCCGAATAGATCGTCGAATTGATGATCCGGCCATAGTAGACCCCATAGCCGGCGCGCAGAGAAGTCTTGCCGTTGCCGAAAACATCCCACGCGATTCCGATTCTGGGACCGAAATTGTTCGTGTCGCTCGGTAGATGGCCGGTTTGCGGCACGCTCTGATTAATCAGATTGCTGTAGGGACTTGGCAATTGCTCGTATTCATAACGCAACCCCAGATCCAGAGTGACGCGAGACAAGATTCTCCAGCTGTCCTCAACGAAGAATGCGATGTCGTTGGTGTTAAAGGAAAAGGCCAGTGGGCCGAAAGCCTGCGCGAAACTGTTGTAACAAACCTGATTGTGCGCGGCGCCGCACTTGTTGGGATCTAGCAAATCGGAAAGATAGTTGCCGATGCTGCCGTATTGGAAGGAGCCGTACTGCGTCCGCAGGTTTTGGGTGAGATCGTTGGTGTGCAAGAAATCCACGCCAAATTTCAGGCTGTGTTTTCCGTGCGTCCAGGATAGTGTGTCCGCGATCTGTTGACGCCGTTCATCGGGATACTTCGGCCGCTGCAGAAACGTTGGCACTCCCATGTCGAATCCATTGGTGATGAATACATCAGGGGGCAGCCCCAGTGGATTGGTATAACCAGCTGGACTGACGAAGTTTGCCGTTTCATAAGCCGTAGGCGGCTGGGCGTATTCAAATTCAAAATCGCGGCCGTATTGATATCTCGCTTCGTTCGAGAGCGAGGGCGTGAAGAAAGTATAGAGTTTCGCGATGCCCCAGGTGTCGCGCACATAGTCGTTTCCGAAACTTGCGATGCCGAATGTGTTGGTAGCCTGCGTCTGAATGCCCGCCGGCGAAATCCACCGCATGCGATTGACTTCGAACGAAGCGCGGTTCTTCTGATTGATCACCCAATCGATCTTCGGGAAAAAGATAGTCTGCTTGCCAATTCGCGGCACGGGTCCAAGTTCGCCGAGCAGGCCGCTCAATCCATTGTTATAGGTCGTGACCGCCGTGGCATAGTCGGGAAGACCCAGATTGTTGAAGAGTGTGCATGCCCCTTGTGTTGCTGTGCGGATATTCGCGCCATTCGGCAGCGCGTTGGGCCCGGTCGTGAACGCGTTTGCATTCAACGTGGCGCACGAGTCTGCCGTACTGTAGTTCGTCAGATCTGGTACGGGACTCGCAAAAAACGCGCTCGGACTAGTGGGCACCGCCGCCCCGGGGAAATTTCTGTTATAGTCGTCAAACGCAAAGTGAAAGAAAAGCTTGTCTTTTAAAATGGGGCCGCCGATGCCATATCCCCCCATCTTGCGGACGTCAACAGGCTTGAAAACGTTGGAAGTAAAAACTCCGGGGGACGTCTCTGTGGTTATTTTGGTGAAAGGGTTCGCCGCTCCCCAATCGTTGTCCCGGTCGTAAAAATATCCTTCGCCATGAAATTGGTTTGTGCCGCTCTTCGTCACCGTGTTTACGACCGCGCCCGCCGCACGCCCATATTCGGCAGAATAATTAGAAGTATTGACCTGAAACTCCTGCACCGCGGCCTTCGCGCTGGAATATCCCGCGCGGGTCCTTCCCCGCTCTTCGGCGAAAAAGGCCTGATTGTTGTCCGCGCCGTCAACGGTGTTGTTGTTCAGCAGTGTGCTGATCCCGCGAAAGCTCAGTAATCCGAATCCATTCGAATCGTTCACCACACTGGGCGTCAGTAATGCGAAATCCGACCATCTCCCGCCATTGATAGGCAGATTGCTGATTTCCGTCTGGTTGACTGTAGGATCGAATGCCGCCGACGTTGTGTTTACCTGCGGCACTTCCTCGTTCACGATGACCGTTGCCCCAGCCGACGCCACGTTCAAGTGCACCGCCAGCTCGGTGACGCTGCCCACCTGGACGATCACCTGCTCCGCTTTGAACGACGCAAAGCCTGCTACCTCCACGGAAACGGTGTAGGAACCCGGCTGCAATTTCGTCACGCGGTAATAGCCAGTCTCGTCAGTGCTCGCGGTCTGCTCAACGTTGGTTCCATTGCTCTTCACGGAAACGTTCGCACTCACGACCACCGCCCCGCTCGCATCCATCACCGTGCCGCCAATCGCTCCGTCGGTCGTGGATTGCGCTCTCGCCCCACGCGTCGCTGCGAGGCACACAAATAACGCAAGAAGCGCTCCAACAATAAATTTTCCACTTGTTGTCCTCTTCATGGAGGGGCCTCCTCGGGAGATCAGAATGTAAGCAACAAGTGCACCAGTTGAAGGAAGAGATAGCCTTACAGAGGAACTTCGTCGCTCGATGGCGAGGCCGTCTTCCTCAGCTCAATCTCGTTGCCAGAACACCTCCAGAGAATCATCGATTGGCACTGTTTCTAGCACATGAACAACTCATAAGCAATCAGGTGCAGCGAGACGACCTGGGAAAATTTTGCATGCTCTCTATCCCCTTTGCAGCATCAAACGAAACGCGTTAGTCTCCTTTTGGCGAATTGCCCTACGGAGCGAACCGTGGACATGAAACTTCTGGCTCGCAGCCTTTTCTTAGCGTGTGGTTTGTTTATCGCGACGGTTGTGCCCGCTCGCGCGCAGGACAACTATGAAATTCAGGTGTACGGTTCCGATTTGGTTGATCCCCGCCACACCATGGTTGAGCTTCACAGTAATTTCACCATCGACGGCACCAAGACTATCGTCGACGGCCTCTACCCCACTAATCATGCCGAGCACGAAACCATCGAGATCACCCACGGTTTCACGGACTGGCTCGAAGTAGGCTTCTACATCTTTACTTCCGAGCGCAGCGGCCAAGGCATTCAATGGGTGGGCGACCATATTCGTCCCCGTGTTGCCATCCCAAAGAAGTGGAAATGGCCTGTCGGCCTCAGCCTTTCCAACGAAATCGGCTACCAGCGTCGCCAATTCTCCACCGACACTTGGACCTGGGAGATGCGCCCTATTATCGATCGGCAGCTCGGCCACTGGTATCTCGATTTCAATCCCACCTTCGATCGTTCCTTCCACGGCCAATCGGTGAGCCAGGGATTCGTCTTTTCGCCCAACGTAAAAATCAGCTACGACTTTACGAAAAAAATCACCGGAGGCATCGAGTATTACGGTTCCGTCGGCCCCGCCACCGATTTTCTGCCCACGCGGCAACAGCAGCAGCAGATTTTTCCCGCCATCGATCTGAATTTGTCGCCCAAATGGGAAGTCAATTTTGGCCTTGGCGTCGGCTTCACCGCCTCGACCGATCATCTCATCGCTAAAATGATTCTCGGCTATCGTTTCGATTTTTGACGTTTGTCCTCAACTACCTGGAAAACTCACGCGCGGCTTTGCAAGAACTCTGTCGCAATCACGTTGCATTCTTCAAATGCGGCTTCTTCGCTATGGGGACTATGCTTGCCGTTGGCGACGAACTCCATCCTCGCTTGCGGTACTACCGCGCGAACAAGCTCCATCTCTCCTGGCTCCGTTCTCGGATCGAGGCCTCCGTGCAGAAATAGCGTCGGTACCGCAAGCACGTCCAGTCGCCCGTCGTACAAATTCTCATCGGGCCGCTGCACTTCATCGGCGAGACGAAACCAAACATTGCAGTTACGGCGCAATACAGTCGGCCACCGTGTTTCTCCATGGTCTAGCGCGAGTAGCTGTTTCGTCTCGTCGCCTAAGTCTTCAGGGTGCGCCGCGAACCGCTCGAAAAAGGATCGCGATCCAGGTTTTCTCCGCAGAAAATGAAAGGCCTCTAAAATCAAACACTCACAACGCGCCGGTGCTGCAAGACCGGTCATAGCGCTGATGACCGCTCCGTCGCTGTGGCCCCACAGCACCGCACGCTCGATGCTCAGCGCGTCAAGAAAGGAAATCGTCTCCCCCGCCGCTCGTCGGTGAAAATCGAGCGGCATTTCTCCATCGATCGGGGTCGAATGCCCATATCCGGAGCGGTCGGGGATCAAGATCCGGTAGTCGCTCTGAAACGCTTCAATCTGCCGCTCGAAGGGATAAACTCCATAGCCCCAGCCGCCATGAAGGAAAACCAGCGGTTTCCCGCGTCCAAACTCGCGATAGTGGATTGTGACGGGACTCAGATCGGGTGCATGAGGTGAATGCAGCAGCTCAAGAGTTGGCACCTAACCTCGCCCGGCTATCGAACGCCATACCGCTCTGGGCAATTTTTGGCCGTTCTGGAGTGAACTCACCCGCCGTACATTACGCCAGCCAATTCTCAGACTCAAGGTGCGCGGTTAACAAATTTGCGCGCTTCACAGTCGCAAGCCATGAAAGTTGGACCGGATCAGCCTCCCCAACCGAGTCCGAAAACAAAAACGGCTGGCAGCGTTCGCTGCCAGCCGTTCCACCTTTCCTTTGGAAAGTCTAAATCAATTACCGGTGTCCACCGCCGCTATGGCCTCCGCCACCGCCGTGGAACCCGCTAGCTCCATGGGACGCGCCGACTGCTCCGCCGTGGAATCCGCCGCCTACTGAGCCGCGAGCTGCGGCTCCGTTGCCTGCGAAACCTCCGTGCGGAGTAGCGACCGGTCCGCGACCCGCGTAACCACCACGTCCGTTGTAACCACCACGTCCGTTATAGCCACCGCGTCCGTAGTAGCCGCCACGGCCATAATAACCGCCATGCCCCCAATATCCTCCATAACCGTGGAACCAGGGTCCGGCCCCGATGAATACTCCACCAACAAACCAGCTTGGGCCGTAATACCCGTAAGGCGCGCAGCCATACGGTGCATAGCCGTAGTATCCATACGCGCAAACAGGTGCTGCATAGCCGCCGTACACGGGCCCAACTCCAACGCCAACACTAACCTGTGCCTGGGACGGCGCGGCTAACGCAAAACTGCAAACAGCCAACAGCGCCAAATATTTTAGGTATCTCATGGTCTTGTCCTCGCTAGATCCGAACAATCTCTCTCAAACGCCTCGGACCTAAGTGCTCTCAGGTGACTCATTCTTTCTGAAGCACCTGTATAGTTAAACTCCAAAATGGCCCAAAAGTTGCGGTCAATTCGTGGCCTGCGTCCTGGCCTCCTGTCTCTGGTTCCTACCATTTTCCCAAATTGGGCATGCTAGCTGTCGGGAGGCCTTCTCGAGGATTTTCCACAAGCCCCCTCTTGACAAAATTTATACATTGGCGTATAGTGCCCCTTGGGTAATATTGTTCCAAGAGCCCGGTAGCGCCAGCATCCTTGCTGGCGTTTTTTGTTTTGGCATTAACTGTTGCCTCTAAGCTCTTTAGAATCCGCACTTTCGAAAAAACGCCTGTAACCCCTTTGGAATCCGCAGTTTCATAACATTGGACTTAAAACTCTTTAGAATGAGCATTTACAAGAAAACAGGGTATGGGGGGACCCATGCCGGTGCAGGCCGGGGTACGGTCGGCTGCAGAAAGCCGTACCGCTTCGCCTGTTGTGGACATACCCTGCTTACGCACAGCAGCACCTGCAACTCCAATGTCTTCACGCGTTTACTTCACGATTCTCTGGATACCCCGGGGGTACCCCCTTTGGCTGGGTCTCTCCAACTCTTATGCTCTTGGGAAACGGTCTGATACCAGTTCGTCCCCAGGTCCACCGCGTGCACGATCGCAATGCGCTCGCCGTGGCCGGGCCTTGCGAGCTCTCCAATCAAAATTTCCACGGATGCCCGCGTTCCTTCGTTGACCATAGGCCTGTTTCACCCCTATAATTGGGGTTTGTCTTTATAGCTTGGAGGGCAGATGTACGCCGTTATTCAGACCGGGGGAAAGCAGTACCGTG
>Ga0210394_10009019_pt1 | contig 10135 bp, 5 predicted proteins | sample IncBWC12MmetaG_FD_160121 | JGI IMG/M metagenome (GOLD analysis project Ga0210394, IMG submission 160121) | Forest soil microbial communities from Barre Woods Harvard Forest LTER site, Petersham, Massachusetts, United States - Inc-BW-C-12-M | ecosystem: Environmental > Terrestrial > Soil >...
GAGACGGATGCCGAGGTCGCGACACCCCCGGCTCCATCCGCCGCGATGAGCGCCGAACCCACCCCCGGCGAAGCCCTCGCCGCTGCGCCAGTCCCCAACCCGATTGCAGCTGCCATCACGAGGCCCGCTCCCCGACCCGAGGCCGCCGTGGAGCCCGCTCTGGAGCCTGCCGAAAGCTTTGGCGATGTGCTCGCCCAGTTCGAGAAATCGCATCAGAAGCGCTCGCGTGCCGAGGGCGGTCCAACGCAGATTCAGGCTACAGTGATCTCCGTCACCGCCGACCAGGTCTTTCTCGATGTCGGCTACAAGATCGAAGGCGTTCTGCCCCGCACCGCGTTCGACAACAATGCCGAAAAGGTTGTGGCTGGCCAAACATTCCCTGTGTCCATCACCGGACGCGACGAAGAGGGCTACTACCAGCTCTCGCGTTTCAAAGTCGCCCAGCCCAAGGATTGGTCCGCCCTTGAAGAAGCCTTCGCGCAGAAGCTTGCCGTTGTAGGCACGGTGACCGCCGTGGTCAAGGGTGGTGCCAGCGTCGACGTCGGCGTACGCGCCTTCATGCCCGCCAGCCGCAGCGGCACGCGCGACGCCGCCGAGCTCGAGGCCCTCGTTGGCCAGCCCATCACCTGCCGCATCACCAAGCTCGATGTAACCAACGAGGACGTCGTCGTCGATCGCCGCGTGGTCCTCGAAGAACAGGCGCACGTCGAAGCTGAGGGCCGTTATCTATCGATCAAACCTGGCGACATCGTATCCGGCACTGTTCGCAGCCTCATGCCTTACGGCGCGTTTCTCGACCTGGGCGGCCTCGACGGCCTTCTGCACATAAGTGACATCGCGTGGACCCGCTTAAGCAAGCCCGAAGATGTCCTCGCAGTCGGCCAGAAGCTCGAGGTCAAGATCCTCAAAATCGACCCCGACACCCGCAAGCTCTCGCTCGGTCTCAAACAACTTCAACCCGAGCCATGGGAGACCGCAACTGAGCGCTACCAGGCCGGGCAGCGAGTCAGCGGAGCAGTCACGCGAGTCGCCGAGTTTGGCGCATTCGTAGAGCTGGAACCGGGCATCGAAGGACTGATTCACGTTTCCGAGATGTCGTGGGGCAAAAAGGTCCGCGTCGCCTCCGATCTGCTCAAAGCCGGCGAGCGAGTCGATGCCGTCATCCTCTCCATCAAGCCGGAAGAGCGCCGCATCTCGCTCGGCCTGAAGCAGACGCTGACCGACCCCTGGTCTGAAGTCGCGCAGAAGTTTCCCGTCGGCTCGCAGGTTGGGGGACCCGTCACCAAGATCATGGCTTTCGGTGCCTTCGTGCAGATCGCCGAGGGCGTCGAGGGAATGGTCCACATCAGCGAAATTGTCGCCGATCGCCGCCTGCATCACCCGTCAGACGCGCTGTATACGGGCAAGGTCGTCCAAGCGCAGGTGTTGGCCGTCGACGCCGCCAAGCGGCAGATCAAGCTCAGCATGAAGCAGCTGATCCCCACCAGCATCGATGAGTACATCGCCGAGCACAAGCTGGGTGACAAGGTCTCCGGCCGCGTTGTCGATGTGTCCCCCGCGGTGGTCGAACTTGGGGAGGGCATCCGTGCTGCGTGCCGGGCAAGCATCGGCCAGTCAGCCGCGGCCGCACCAGCAAGCGAGGCCAAGGCCGACCTTTCTTCGCTCTCATCGCTGTTAGAGGCGCGCTGGAAAGGCGCCGTCCCTGCCCCGAGTGCAAAGACCGAACCATTGCAGGCAGGCCAGATCCGCAGCTTCAAGATCGTCAAGCTCAATGCCGAGGCGAAGCAGATCGAAGTGGAATTGGCGTAACGCTCTGCCCGGTGAAAACCGCAAGATTCGTCCTCAGCTCATATTGGCGTGGTCCTGTTGCCCCCATCCGCCCCTTCATGTTTGACTGGAAGCCGAAGGTGGGGCATTCATGAATTACATCCTTGCGCTGGACCAGGGCACGACCAGTTCGCGCGCCATCTTGATTGACCACTCCGGAGCCATTAGGGCGGTAGCCCAGAAGGAATTCACGCAGTTCTATCCGCAGCCAGGCTGGGTAGAACACGATCCCATCGAGATCCTCACAAGCCAGATGGCCTGCGCCGTTGAAGCCCTTGCAAAAGCCGGCGCCAGGCCTCGCGACCTGGCGGCAGTCGGCATCACCAACCAACGCGAAACCGTCATCGTTTGGGAGCGCTCGACAGGCAAGCCGATCTACCCCGCGATCGTCTGGCAGGACCGCAGAACGGCGGCCTTTTGCAACGATCTCGAGAACAGCGGTGCCGGCGACGATATCAGCAACCGCACCGGCCTCGTCATCGACCCCTATTTCTCAGCCACGAAAGTCCGCTGGATCCTCGAGAATGTGGATGGCGCGCGGGCCCGCGCCGAGCGTGGCGAGCTGGCGTTTGGCACTGTCGACTGCTGGCTGACCTGGCAATTGACCAGTGGCGCCCGTCACGTGACTGACGTGACCAATGCCTCACGCACAATGCTGTTCAACATCGTCAAGGGCAAGTGGGACGCCGAACTGTTGAGCATCTTCAGCATCCCAGAGAGCCTTCTGCCGGAGGTAGTCTGGTCAAGCCAGAGCGTCGGCGAGGTGACCACTTCCCTCGGCCTGGGAGGAGCGCCTATCGCTGGAATCGCCGGCGACCAGCAGGCAGCCCTCTTCGGCCAACTCTGCTGGAAACCCGGCGAGGCAAAGAACACCTACGGCACCGGGTGCTTTCTGCTGCAGAATATCGGCACGGAATTTGTCCGCTCAAAGCACCAGCTGATTACCACCCTTGCCGCAAGCTCCCAGCAACGTCTCGAGTATGCGCTCGAGGGAAGCGTCTTCATCGGCGGCGCCGTGGTGCAGTGGCTGAGGGACAACCTCCGCTTGATCGCATCCTCCGCTGAGGTCGAAGCTCTGGCCTCAGGCGAGCCGGACACCGGCGGCGTTGTCTTTGTGCCGGCCTTTGTGGGGCTCGGCGCACCGCACTGGGACCCCGATGCAGGCGGGTTGCTTATCGGCCTGCGCCGTGACACGCGCCCCGGGCACATTGCCCGCGCGGCGCTTGAAAGCATCGCCTTCCAGGTTGCCGACGTGCTTGAAGCTGTCCAGAGTGAGACCAGTTCTCCTCTCGGCGCCCTGCGCGTGGACGGTGGCGCGGCCGTCAACGATCTGTTGATGCAGTTTCAGGCGGACGTGCTCGGGGTGCGGGTGGTGCGCCCGCGCGTAACCGAGACAACCGCTCTTGGCGCGGCTTACCTGGCCGGATTGGCGGTGGGGTTCTGGGGCGGGCTCGACGACCTTCGCGCAATGCGTCAGCAAGACATCCGCTTCGAGCCAAAAATGACCAAAGAAGAGGTAACCGCTCGGCGGTCGCGATGGCAGCGCGCCGTCGAGCGGTCGAAGGGTTGGACCGAATAGCGAAGCGGAGTCAACTATGAAACGCCAGGATATGCTTCGCAACTTGCGCGAACGAAAGCAGCCGTGGGACATCGCCGTCATCGGCGGCGGTGCCACGGGCATGGGTGTGGCCGTGGATGCGGCGGCGCGGGGCTTCGACGTCGTCCTCGTGGAGGCTCACGACTTCGCCAAAGGCACCAGCAGCCGCTCCACCAAGCTTGTCCACGGAGGCGTTCGCTACCTCGAGCAGGGCAATGTGTCGCTGGTCATGTCGGCGCTCAAGGAACGCGGACTCCTCCGTCAGAATGCGCCGCACCTGGTGCACGATTTGGCTTTCGTCGTGCCGAACTATTCGTGGTGGGAGGCACCATTCTACGGCATCGGTCTCAAGCTTTACGACCTGCTTGCGGGGAAGTACGGCTTCGGCGCCTCACGTCTTCTTTCCAAAGAACAAACGCTGGAGATACTCCCGGCGCTTGAGCCCGAGGAATTGCGTGGCGGGGTCGTCTACTACGACGGCCAGTTCGACGACGCTCGCTTGCTGATCCACCTGGCCATGACCGCCGCGGAACGCGGCGCGACGCTGGCGAATTATTGCCCAGCCACGGGTCTGCTACGCGATGCCGATGGCTACGTGAGTGGGCTGACCGCGCGCGACCAGGAGACCGGCGAGGAATTCACCATCAACGCGCGTATCGTGGTGAACGCGACCGGCGTATTCACTGATTCCGTGCGCCGCATGTCGGATCCTGACGCCGAGCAGCTGGTCGTCACAAGCCAGGGCATTCACCTGGTCTTTGACCCGAGCTTTCTTCGCGGCGATACAGCATTGATGGTTCCGAAGACCAGCGATGGGCGAGTGCTGTTCGTCATCCCATGGCACGGGCACGCAGTGGCCGGAACCACAGACACTCCCGTGGACGCTCCCAGCCTCGAACCCCGCGCCCTCGATGAGGAGATCGACTTCATTCTCGAAACCGCGGGCCGCTACCTAAGCCGTCCGCCCACCCGAGCCGATGTGCTCAGCGTTTACGTGGGCCTGCGACCGCTGGTCAAGGGCGATGGAAAAACTTCCGCGCTCTCGCGGGATCACATCATCGATGTGGATCGCTCCGGCCTGCTCACCATCACCGGCGGCAAATGGACCACCTACCGGCACATGGCAGAGGACTGCGTCGACCACGCCATCACGCTGGCCAAGCTGCGCGATGAGCCTTGTCCGACGAAGACCCTCCGCATCCACGGCTATCTGGACGAATCCGACGAACTCGGCGATCTGCAAGTGTACGGAGCCGACGCCGAGCTGATTCGCGCCATCGCGGAGGCCGATCCTGCGCTCGGCGAGCGGCTGCATCCGGCGCTTCCCGTCATCGGCGCAGAGGTTGTTTGGGCAGCTCGGGAAGAAATGGCGCGCACCGTGGAGGATGCGCTGGCGCGGAGGACCCGTGCGCTCTTCCTGAACGCAAGCGCTGCGGTGGAAATGGCCGAACCTGTTGCCGACCTGTTGGCAAGGGAATTGAATCGCGATCGCGATTGGGCCATCACACAAACAAGCGCATTCCGCCAGCTCGCGCAACAATATTTGGTCAAGTAACTGGGTTTGACCGGGAGGTCCGGATGGCAGCAAAGTGCAGGCACGTTGCAGACCACGTGAAAAACGTGAAACCACGCAGCAAGGGTTGTGAAGGCTGCTTGAAGATCGGCGACACCTGGGTCCACCTGCGCATGTGCCTGGAATGCGGGCACGTGGGCTGTTGCGACTCGTCGAAGAATCGTCACGCGCGGGCACATTTTCACTCAACGCAGCACCCGATCATCAAGTCCGCCGAGCGCGGCGAGGACTGGAGTTGGTGCTATGTCGACGATATGTACCTTTAGCCAGCCGGACTCCCGCTAACACCTCACCCCTGGGGCTCGGGAACTTCTTAAGCCGATGCGAGCGGTTTGCGAAATGAAGGAGGCATAGCAACACCTCCTCCCCCCTGAGCACCACTTTTGGTGCAATTCTGCTGGACTCATCCGGACGCAATCATTGTCCTCGGTCCCTCGAAGATCCTGGCTACCTGGATCTCCCTCCCTGTATTCCCAAGGCCGAGGAGAGACACTTCTCCCCCTGGTTCCAGGAACCTCGAAAGAAGCACGCGGCCTGTTGACTCTCTGGCGTGTAGGGCGATCACGGATGGCTGTGAGATAACCGGATTAGCCGTGGATTAGCCGGACAACGGCCGGAAGAATAAGGGCCAGCATTGCTGGCCCTAAAGGCTGGTAGCTAAGAGCTGCCTTATTGCACCTGCCCGATGTAGACCCCGAACGGCTCCAACCCCACCGCATCAAGCGATGCCGGATCGCTGCCACCAGGCGATTTCAAGAGGGTCTTTGCGTGGCTTCCCTTCAGTCCCGCTCCGCCCGCAGTGAGATTCGCCGTCTGCGGCGCCGCTGTGAAGTTGCAGGCCACCACCACCTGCGACCCGTCCGGCCCGATGCGCATCCAGCTCAGCACCTTGGCGTTTGTTTGGTCCAGCATCACGTTATCGCCTTGCGCAAACGCCGCATTCGTCTTCTTCAGCGCGATCAGCGACCGGTACCAATACAGCATCGAATCGTGATCCTTCTCCTCGGCGCTCACATTCACAGTCGCGTACGTGGGCGGAACGGGCAGCCACGGAGTCGCCTTCGAAAAGCCGGCGTTCATCGTCGCGTCCCACTGCATTGGCGTGCGCTCGCCGTCACGGCCCTTGTCCTTTGGCCAGCCCGTCAGGCCCACCGGATCCTTCACGTCTTCTTTGCGCGTCGGCGGCGTAGTCTTCATCCCAATCTCGTCGCCGTAATAGAACAGCGATGCGCCGCGGCTGGCAAACAACATGGTCGCGATCATGCGCTCGATCTCGGTGTTGTGTACTCCATCGCCGTAGCGCGCATCCAGACGCGGGTTATCGTGGTTGTCGAACACCAGCAGCGGAATATTGCCGTTCAGTTGTGTCTCGGCATCGTTCAGCCGGCTGCGGAATGCGTCCACATCCAGCTTGTTGATGAATCCGATCTGCGTATCCATTGGCAGCTGAAACTCCGGCTTGCCCGGCGGCCCATATTGCTTGGCCAGCTCCGCGACGTTGGGCAGATACGTCTCGCCGATCAGCACCCGCGTCCCTGGAAACAGGTCGGGATTGAATTGATCCGATACCGCCCGCATCTCCTGCATCACCGGATGCGTGCCCGGCAGGTTGTTGGTCATCGTGTCGTTCAACGCAACATCGCCGTAGGCATTCAAAAACGGCTTGCCGTCTTTGTCCTTCAGGACCTCATCGTCGCGCATGTCCGGGTCTTCAAACAGCGTGGTGATCGCATCGAACCGGAACCCGCCCACGCCCTTCTTCAGCCAGAACCGGATGATGTCCTTGAAGGCCTCATGCACCTTGGGGTTGTTCCAGTTGAAGTCCGGCTGCTGGATATAAAACTTGTGGTAGTAGTACTGCCGCGTCTTCTCGTCCCACTCCCATGCCGAGTGCCCGAAATCCGACTGCCAGTTGTTCGGGACCTCGCCTTTGTCGGTCGCGGTTTCACCCTTGCCGTCGTGCCACATATACCAGTCGCGATAAGGATTGTCCTTCGAGGATCGCGACTCCAGGAACCACTTGTGCTTGTCTGACGAGTGGTTCATCACCATGTCCATCAGGATGCGGATATGGTGCTTCTTCGCTTCGGCGATCAGCCGGTCAAAATCCGCCATGGTCCCGTACTGCGGATCGATGGCCTCATAGTCGGAGATGTCGTAGCCGAAATCGACCTGAGGCGATGGATAACAAGGCGACAACCAGATCGCATCCACGCCAAGTTTCTCCAGGTAGTCGAGGTGAGGGGTGATGCCGTTCAAGTCGCCGATCCCGTCCCCGTTCGTGTCCTGGAAACTCCGCGGGTAGACCTCGTAGATCACCGCGTTCTTCCACCAGTTTTCGAGATTGGAATTGGAAGCCGCTCCCGATGTTTGCGCGCTCCCTTCTGACGTACTTTGTCCGTGCGCAGCCAATGCGCCCACCCCCAGAATGAGGGCGAGTCCGCAGGCCGCCATGCGTTTGGTCCAGTGCATTGCGGTCTCCTGTTGTGTGTGCCCGTTTGCTCGTGGATTCGGCAACGGTGTAACGGGAGAAAACTATCACATTTTGCTGGACTTTGGCACACGATTCCCCAGCGCCGCACCGGCTTCGTACCGGCTTTGGCATCGGCTTATTGCTGCTTATCGCCCGGCTTCTCCGGCGAGGTTTGCTTCATCCGTCCGAAGTCGATGCCGATCTCCGGCGCATCCCGCGAGCCGCGTACATGAATCGGGACAAGCGTCCCCGATCCATCCTTGCGAAAGTATCGGTCGACGGGCTTGAGCAGGAACCCCTTCCATCCCCCCACCATCTGCGAAACCGTGGCCTCCATGCGCGCAGTCCCTTCAAATTTCAGCTTCCCATCCAGCGCGTAGGTGCCATTCACCGTGATATCCGCACCCGGCACGCCGTAGTGCAAATCGGGAAGCGCGATGTTCCCGTGATCGACGTGAAAGCTCCCCTCCATCTCCGATCGGATCGTCTTCGAGTCGGTAGTCTTCAATGCATCAGGCCGCCCCTGGCCCCGCAAGCTCAGTTCCTCGACCCTGTCCTGAATCTTCGGGCTCGTGAACTGTGCATCCGTCAGCTTGAAGTGACCGTCCAGCTTCATGCGCAGCTCTACGGGCTCGTCTCCCGGCGGAATGTGCAACGCCGCGGTTGCCGCCACGGTCCCCGTCAACATCGGAGTCGATGAGCGGTTCACCAGCCGCGTGAAGTCGTTCAAATCTCCTCGATCGACCTCCACTTTCAAGTCGATCAGGCGACCTTGCCGGGCGAGAGTGGACCGGGGATCGGCGGTTACAGCGGATGCAGCAACCTGTTTACCCGCTGCCGGCTTGTCTGTAACTTGGTCAGCAGCAGACGCGCTTAAGGCCGCCGGCTGAGCCTCTGCCGCAGGCGGCAGCAGCAGAACCACCTTGCCCCGGGTGGTGAAATGCGAGCTTCCCAGCGTGGCATCCACAGGCTCCAGCCAGGTGTCGCCGTCGGTTCCATCTACGCGGGCGTGAAAGCGCGCATGCAGCGGTGCAGCGTTTCCGAAACTCGTCAGCCTGAAGTCCGGCACGTCCGATTCGCCATCGACCGCCATCTGCCGCAACGTGCCCGCATAGGTTCCGTTCGAGGACAGTATTCCCGCGATCCCGTTGAACACGCTGAGATCGGCATGCTCGAAGCGATACTTTCCGTTCACCGCCGATTCGCCGGGGTCGGCCAGGATCCACGGCCCAAAGCTGCCCGATGTCTCAATCGCGCCCTTCGGCTTGGGGTTGGTCAGCTCAGCCTCGAAGTCCATCGCCTTGCCGGCGGCGAAATGCATCAGGGTCAAGTGCGATATTTTAAAATCCAGTGGCGCTCTGTCCGGTTTGTCTGTCTCCAGCGTCAAATCCGCCTCTTCGCATATCACTCGGTCTACGCTCAAGCTCTCCAGCGTTCCCGGCTGCTCCGATGTCTGCACTTGTTCCGGCGGTTGGCCGGGACCGTTGGTCGGACCCGCCTGCAAATCCATCGCCGATTCGCTTGCCTGTTTATCCCGCTGCGAGCGCGGCGGCACCTCGATCGCCAGGTTCTTCAACCGCACTTCGCCGATGTGAAGGCGCTGCATCGTCTCATACCGAAGCGGCACATGAAAGCTGAACTCCCCCAGGTCGATCAGCGGCTTTGACCCCACCGCCAACGGGTGGTCGCTCCCCTCTCGGTGCGGTGGCCAGATCCGCAATCCACTCCCCGTGGCCCACATGCCCCATTCCCCTTGCTGTCCGTGATGCACCGAAACATGAAAGTCCGCCAGCTCCACGTGCGTATGAAACCGCTGCTGCAATCCGGCAACAATGCGCTCTCGAATGAACGGCTCGAAGCGCCGCGCCACAATCGAGAGAACCGCTGCAACCACCATCAACGCGGCGAAGATCGATCCGGACACCCACCATATCCAACGGTTTCTTCGCCAGAACGATCGGCGCCTTCCCGGCTCGATTCCGCCCGGTGTGCTAGGCATGTTCAGTGTCTTTCCCCCCATTGCACGCTCTCGATCCCGTCACGTTACCGCAAGCACGTCCTACTCAAGTGCCATCCGTATCCCGCTTTTGCGCCGCAATCTACGCGTGGATGCAGGGTTCGATTACGTTGGCTCGCAAGTGGATGCTCGCAGCTCGAAGCCATAGACCGCAATATCGCCGCCAACCTCCGAGTGTTAGACTTCATTCCACAGTGAATCCGCTGGTCGATAACCTGGTAAAACTTCAATCCGTCGAATTGGAACGCGCCAGGCTCACGCAAGCCGCACGCGCGCTTCCCGCGGAGGTTGCGCAGGCCGAAGCAGCTCTGCAAAAGGCGCAGTCCGATGCAGCCGCCAGCTCTGACGCGATCGCTCGCGAAGAGACCATGCGGACCCGCCTGGAACGCGACGTGACCCAGCATCGCCAGCGCGCCCAGAGGCTCCGCACCCAGCGCGATTCCATCACTACCCCAGCCCAGCTTGAGGCCTTGGAACACGAACTCACCTTTGCCGAGTCTGAGATCGAGCGACTGGAGAACGAAGAACTGGCCAGCCTGGAGCGAAGTGACACCCATGAATCCACCCTCGCGCAGGCCAGGGCGCACGTTGAAACCATGGCCGGCGCCCTCGACAAAACCCGCGAGCGCGTGGCTGAACGGCAGCAGC
>Ga0210394_10009021_pt1 | contig 10134 bp, 4 predicted proteins | sample IncBWC12MmetaG_FD_160121 | JGI IMG/M metagenome (GOLD analysis project Ga0210394, IMG submission 160121) | Forest soil microbial communities from Barre Woods Harvard Forest LTER site, Petersham, Massachusetts, United States - Inc-BW-C-12-M | ecosystem: Environmental > Terrestrial > Soil >...
CATCGCCGTTGTTGTGATAGAGCGTGTTGGCTCTCGCGTTGCAAACGAAGATGTCATCGAAGCCGTCGTTGTCGTAGTCGGCGACAGCCACTCCGAAGCAAAAGCCCAGCCCCGCGCCGTTCAGTCCAGCCTTCGCAGTCACATCTTCGAAGGTGCCGTCACCCTTGTTGCGCAGAAGGCAGTTGAAGTACTCGGGCGACGTTTTTGCGAGCGACGGGAGCTCCGAGCCGTTGGTAAAGAACAGGTCCATGAGGCCGTCGTTGTTGTAATCAATGGCAGCCACGCCGCCACACATCGGCTGCGGAAAATACTTCCTCCCCGTGAAATCGTTGTTGGTTCGGTAGCCGAAAGTCGACCTTTGGGCCACGTCCGTGAACCAGTGGGAAGCTGCGTTCTGCTTAGGATGGGCCAACTGCAGAAGGAGGGACTCCGGGTTGACTGTGGCACTGAGGGGTGGCCCCTGGCAGAAGACTCTGCGGAAGAGCAGGCCGTGCAAACCAGCCGCCAAGACGGCCAGCAGACTTCGGCGTGTCAGCCCAGCCATTGCTTCAGCCCAGCCGCGTTTTGTGCAACGGGAAAACATTGCACCCGATTGACATCAGGAATGACCGGCCCCTACCAGTTGGGAGCAAGCAGGCGGGAGGGGAAACGGCAGGTACATCGGGCGAAAATGAGGCGACAATCGACAAGGCAAGTGACGGAAGAATAGCAGCAAATGCAACATCCTGAAAAAGAGAGTCGGGTCGCAAAGTGCTGGGCGCTTGCTCGATGGCACAGTTCGGGAGTAGCGAATCCAAATGGCGTAAAAGGTGTAATCCCATTAGAAAATTGATTTTCCAGCAGGTGCAATTTGGTGCGTGTCAAATTCAGGCGATGGAGAGGGTTAAAAAACCGCAATGCAGTATGATTTCGTGGTATGAAAAATGAGGCCACACCTCCGGTTGAGATCGTGAGGCCTGCTTCTGTCGCCGAGCGGAAACGAATTACATTCGGAATTTTCGAGGCCGATCTCACAACAGGAGAGATGAAGAGGTCGGGCCGCCGAATTCGCCTCCAGAGCCAACCCTTCAGGGTATTGGAGGCGCTACTGGAGAAGCCGGGACAATTGGTGTCCAGGCAGGAACTTCAGGTGAAGGTATGGGGTTCGGATGTTGTTGTCGATTTTGAGCATGGACTTGGAAATGCAATCAAGAAGATCCGCGATGCCATTGGAGATTCCGCGGAGAATCCGCGCTTCATCGAGACCATAGCGGGGCGCGGATATCGATTCATCGCTCCTGTCGCATCACTTTCCGGATCGGCTGAGCCGTCTCTTGGGGAACCGATTGAGCCGTCCCTCAGCGTCCGGGGGATCTCAACCAATACAGATACTACCGGGACCACAGCAGACCCCGATCATTTATTCGAGCAAAGAAAGGCCTTCCTTGGTCTTCGCGTTCAAAGCCTTTCTTGGTTTCTCGCGGGTCTTCTGTGCGCCATGGTTCTTGGAGTCATAGGCCTAATGGAGGTGCTCAATAAGCGGCCGCCGATTCTGCCTCGCATCGCGCAGGTGTCTCTCGATGGCGGAGTCTATCCGCAGAGCTTCAGGTCCGCTGAGACCCTTTCTCCTCTAGCTGTCGACTACGGACGAATCTTTTCCTCTTCGATCAATCAGAGCAGTATCGTTATCTCCGAAACGGACGTGAACACGGGTCGGTCCCGGAAGGTGAACCTTCCCGCGGAGGTCCAAGGGCCGGAGGTCGATGACATTTCGCCAGACGGAACCAATTTATTGGTTCGCAGTCACTCCGGCGTGGAGTTGCAAGAGCCGGAGGAGCCTCTCTGGGTAATACCCACCAATGGAGGATCGGCTTTCCGCATCAGCGACGTCGTGGCCCATGACGCGACCTGGTTTCCCGACGGAAAGAGAATTCTTTATGCAACCGAGAATCGCCTGGAAACAGCGCCGCTCGAAGGCGGATCCTCTAAACTTCTGGCTGTGGTTCCGGGACGTCCCTTTTGGCTTCGGTGGTCTCACGACGGCAAATTGCTTCGTTTCACAATCGTGGATCTGCAACGAAACCAATACTCCCTCTGGGAGTTGCGCGCCGACGAACATGTTGCCCACCGTCTGTCCTTTGGTCCCAAGGCTCTTGAAAACGTGTGCTGCGGCATTTGGACTTCGGATGGCCGGTTCTTCGTTTTGCAAAGCACGTATCAAGGCGAATCGGATCTTTGGGAGTTGAAAGGGAACTCGACGGAGGGAGCCCTGCAGATCACGAATGGCCCGCTGAATTACACATCGCCAGCACCCGGACGCGACGAACAGATTTTCCTTCAAGGAGTGGACTCCATCTCTCCGGTCGAAGTGCAAGAATTCGATCCCTCACAAATAAGGTTTCTGCCTCGAACAGACTTCCTCCAGGAGGCGGTTAGAATCGTCTTCTCTCTAGACCATCAGTGGGTGGCCTGGACGGATGTCCGCGGCCATCTCTGGCGAGCGCGAGTCGACGGCACTGAAATGCTGCAACTAACCTCTGATTCGATCCTCGTCCTCAATGCATCATGGTCGACGGATAATCGCACCCTCGCCATCATGGCGAAGTATCCAAATCGAGGCTGGCAGATTTTCTGGATCAGTCAGAGTGGAGGTAAGCCGACATATGTTTTACCGGCCAGTGAACAGGGGATCGGAGATCCGACTTACTCTCCCGATGGAAAGTCCCTGGCATTCGGAGGACTGCCGATTCTGATGGGTGGGGACAACGGCAATCATCCGCCAATCAGAGTCCTGGATCTAGGCACAAAGCGCATCGAGGAACTGCCCGAATCCGCAAACATGTTCAGCCCAAGGTGGTCACCGGATGGCCGATATATAGCGGCTTTAACCTTAGATCAGCAAAAGCTGATGCTGTATGAGATCGCGACTCGAACATGGAAGGTTGTTGCAAAGGTCTCCGCGTCCGACCCATTATGGGGTCCAGATGGCAAGTCTCTATATTTTTACGCTAGCGTCAGCGAGAGCCGTCCTATCTACCAAATCGGTATCCCAAGCCTGGAAGTCCGACAGATTTACCGCCCCGACTGCGGACATCACAACTGCATTTTGTCGGGGATTTCACCCGACAACCGGCCATTAATTCGCGTGGAAATGCGACGTTCAAATATCTTCAGCATCAATTTGGGTCGCAATTGACCCCCCAGTTGTCGTCAGGGATCACACAATTCGCCTTCCCGTCCACAACTCTCGGGTGAGCGTCAGTCGATCGAGTCCACGATGAATCTCGTCGACCAAAGCATTGAGCCCCTATTTCATTCCCGACCTGGCTCAATCGGTCCGAGTATATCCGCGCATAAACTAAAGCCCACAAACGGTTTATCTGGTTAAACCCGTCAGGTTGAAAAAGGAACCAGAAGTTAACTGACGGTGATTGCCATTGCTGAGTTGATCGCGCTAAAAACAATGCGCTCCTTCAAAAGCTCGTTGGTCTGTTGCCTAAAAACGGGCATTGAGTTGGAGGCCGAGGCCCGATTGTAACCGTTTCCAAACTGCCTGTTCCACGCGGTACTCCCTCGCCCAGTTCGCGGTCGGTGGCGCGGCGGGACTATCGCGACGGGACTATCAAGGATAGCCAAGGTGCCGTCATCACCGAAGCCCAAGTGACGCTCGCCAGTTCAAGACAACGAGGTTGCCAAAACACGGCTTGAATTTCCACCGGAGTCCAGGTTTTCAACGGCTATCGGACCCGGCACCCAGGCTCTCGCGGCCGCCACGACTGGCTTTCACTCGTTTCGAAGACATCGCCGAAGAGGTCCATGACGAAGGGCCCGATGGAATTTTGACGCCCAGTGCAAACAAGAGCTCCCCGGGGCGGAGCTGTTTCAACGAAGCAAGCGGCTTTCAAAGGAGACGCCATGACAAAGAGAGCATCGAGAGTGTTGCGCGGCCTTTCACTGGCAATCTTAGGAGTGTTCCTGCTCGCAACAAATCAGTTGGGATTCGGACAGGATATCAACGCCTCGCTGGGTGGAGCGGTCACGGATTCTAGCGGCGCGGTGATACCAGAGGCGCAACTTACCCTAACGAACGAAGCAACCCGATTTACAGCCAACGTCGTGTCCAACGCAGCGGGCGAGTACACATTCCGCAATTTGACCCCGGGCAAGTACGACCTTGCCGTATCGGCTAAAGGGTTCAAGTCCACCGCTCAGAAAGGCATCGAACTGGCTATCAACCAGGCTGGCCGAATCGATGTGAGCCTGATCGTCGGAAGGGCTGACGAGACTGTGACGGTGGTCGCGGACGCCTCGCTGATCAACTACGAGAACCAGACGCTCGAAGGCGGCGTGAGCCCAGAAGCTCTGCAGGACCTGCCGCTGGTGGTCTCAGGTGCGCCGCGATCCTCGGTCGCCGTAGCCACTATGATGCCGGGCGTCACCTCCGCGGGAGGAAACAACGCATTCAACGCGCGCATCAACGGCGGCATCATCACCGGAGACGAAGCGATCGTAGACGGAGTGACCACCTCGGAGGGCTTTATGAACCAGAGTGGCATGGTCGCTTTGCAAACCGACTTCGGTATGTCGCCCGACATCACGAGCGAGGTCAAGATCCTGACCGCCAACTACGACGCGCAGTATGGTAATACGACATCGGGCCAGCTCATCATCCAAACCAAGAGCGGCGGCGAGCATTTCCATGGCGGGGGCTACGAGTACATCCGCAACGACTTATTCAACTCGGCGCAGTACGGCAGCACAAAAGGTGCTGACAAAGAGAACGACTTCGGCGCCTACATTGGCGGCCCTTGGTATGTCCCAGGCTTCCATGGCGACAAGTCGTTCTTCAAGGGTTACTTCTACTTCAACTGGGAAGGGTTCCAGGATCACGGCGGCGCAGTGAAGGCGGTTGACTCGATCGCGTCGGCTGCAGCCCGCAGCGGCAACTTCAGCGACTGGGGAAGCCAGCTCTTTTATCCCAACGATGCAGCCAAGTTCGGCGCTCTTGCCGGGACCGCCATTCCCAACAACCAGATCGATCCGAAGTTCGAAGACTCAATCGCAGAGGCATGGATGGCGGCATTGCCAACTCCCACCAACAACAGTGAATTGAGCAACTATGTTATTCCGAGATCCGGCCAGGCCTCGCTGACCAACAGCGAAAACGTCTATTTTGCTCGCGCTGACCTGAACATTGGCCAAAAGGATCACCTCTATTACACCTACTGGTGGCAGTACGCAGGAGTTAACACCAACACTGACCTGCCAATAGCGCTCTCCAACGCCGGTCCTGCCAACCCTGAAAACGCGCCCATTCAGCGCTTCAACTGGGAACACACTCTCAACAACTCCATGACCAACCATTTCAGTTTCGGCTATCTGAACCGCAACGAGGGCTATTACCAGCTCGACGGCGGCTCCAGCCTGCCGAAGGTGCCGGGCGTTGCCAGCGCCAAGGACATGCCCCAAATGTCGTTCCAGAACTACACACAGCTCGGCACCAGCCGCCCGGCCAACTCGGGCGACGATGTGACCACGAGGGGAACCTACGGCCTCACCGACGTCTTCACCTTCGTGCGTGGCAGGCACACGTTCAAGGGCGGCTACGAATGGAAGAAGGCCGGCACCAGCATCCATAACGGCACCAATCGTGGCGGGACCTTTTCATTCAGCCAGGACACCACCGGCACAACCAATCCGGCGCTGTGCCCGACTAAGGCGGGTTGCCCCGGCGACGACATGGCCTCCTTTTACCTTGGAGCCGTGGCTCAGGCACAGACGGTCTACTACAACGCCGCGGCAGAGTACCCTCGCCAGTATGGCTACGCTGCTCACTTTGGCGACTCCTGGCGCGTAACCGCCAGGCTGACCGCCAACCTGAGCGCGCGCTGGGACTACATAACACCGTTCGCCGATAAGTACAACAGACTGTCGTTCTTCGATCCAGTAGGCGCAAACCCTGGCGCCTACAATTCGGCGACAGGTAGCCACCTGCCTGGCCGCCTGGCCTACGCTGGAAACGCGTGGGGCTCTGCCAGCTACGGCGCACCCTATCCCGAAGTACCGTTCAAAAAGGGCATCGCTCCGCGGGTCGGCTTCGCCTACACGCTCAACGAGAAGACCGTTGTTCGCGCCGGCTACGGCATCTACTATGCACAGGCCTTCTACCCGGGATGGGATGGCGGCATGAGCCAGGACGGTTTCAACAAGACAGTCACGGTCTCGGAATCGCCGAGCGGGTTTTTCAAGACGCCGGGGATCTACCTCGCCAACGGCATCTCCGCGGCCCAAACAGGTTCTACGGCGCCCACCATCTCCTCGACCTTTGACAACGGTTCAACCTCCATCAAGTATCGGCCACTTGACGGCAACAAGCGGCCTTATTCTCAGCAGTGGAATCTCACCGTCGAGCATCAACTGCCGGGCAACTTCTTCGTCCAAGTCTCCTATGTGGGCACCAAGGGCACTCACCTGCCTTCGTCATTGAGCCCACTGAACGTCCTGAACCCGAACAACCCAACGGTCCAGGCGCTCGGCACACATTTGAACGACGTCTTCGCGCCGGGGCAGACTATGCTTGACGGCATCTCAATTCCCTACGACAACTTCGTGTCAGACCTGGGCCAGTCCTGCGCGACGGTTGCACAGGCGTTGTTGCCGTATCCGATGCTTTGCAACAGGTTGCAGGGCCAGAATGAGCAGCATGGCACCTCCATTTACCACTCGTTCCAAGCCAAGGTGGAGCACCATCTTTCACACGGCCTGTATCTGCTCGCCGACACGACGGTGCAGAAGATGTACACCGACGCTTCCGACACGGTGCAGTCGGGCAACACCACCGGCGCCGGCAACCAAGGCAACGACGGCCAATTCTCGCCATTCAACGAGAAGCCGCGTGCATGGGCAATTGTGCCGGACAACGTTCCGGTTACGGTTCAGGCCACATTGATTTACGATCTGCCATTCGGCAGAAACCAGCGGTTCGCCAGCAGCGGCGGGGTTTCCGATGTGGTGATTGGGGGCTGGCAGTTGATCCCGCTCTTCCACTACGACTACGGCACGCCGTTCTCCTTTTACTCGTCCACCTGTGTTACCGCGACAGATGCAGGAGCCCTTCGCGAAGGCTGCGTTCCGGGCATTCTACCCGGCCAGACGGTCGAACTGCACGGTCGCAATGGATACAACCCGCAGAGTGCAAGCCCGTTTTTCAACCCGCTTGCATTCGAGCCGGCGTCGGCGTTCACCAGCTTCGGTTACACCGGCACGGGCAATGCCGTTACCACGGTCTATGGCCCAAGTTACAAGAACTTCGACATATCGTTGGCCAAGAACACGAAGATTGCTGAGAGACTGACTTTCAAGTTCGCCGCCAACTTCTTCAACGCGTTCAACAACCACTACCTGATCGCTTCGCAGGGCGGCAACTACGGCGGCCCGTCGGTGGCGTTCCACACAGACATCGCCAACAGCAACTTCGGAACCTGGAACGGCGGCGTAAGCTCGCCGCGTACCATCCAGTTCTCCGGACGCCTGGAGTTTTAGGGTGTTGTAATTACGGTCGTTGGTCGGCGCCATCCAGCCGGTTCTTCTGCCGGCTGAATGGCGCACCTTTCCTCCCGTTGAAATCCGGGATGCAAGTCAGACCTCGCTTGCACTCCCAACCGTTAGCCGGCTGATTCGCAACTTCAAAAAGAGGTGTACACAGTGGGAAATGTCTTCATGCAATGAACGACGCCGGAGTCAGGAAACGATCTCCGATCTGTCGAATTGCGAGGATAACGATGACCAACACGCCGGCTGGAATGGAGCACCGGTCTTTCACGGTCAGGGATGTTGCCCGTCTTGCGGGGGTTTCGACGGCCACAGTCTCGCGCGTCGTCAATGGCACCAGCGAAGTATCCGAGGCAACAAGAACGAAAGTTCTGAATGCCATTACGGCATTGCAGTTTTCCCCCAACGAGCACGCGGTCGGATTGGGGCGAGCCAACTCGGGCATTCCGAGACACAGGGCATCCTGATTCCGGCCCGGGTTCCGGACCCCAAGCAGGCGAAGCGCGGGAGTCCATGGCCAAGTGCATCGCGGCCGAATGCTTCAAGAAATCGGACTAGGGAGTGGAGTGAGGGTGCAACCGCAGATAAGTTTGAACCTCGTGGCGGGCCTCCGTTTCCCGGCCCAGCTTGTGGTAGATGCGCGCCATCGCCATGTGAGGCTCGGCATAGAGAGGATTCAATCGAGCCGCTTCGCGCATTTCCGTCATAGCGTCTTCAGGATGTTCAAGCTCCTCGAGAACCGTACCCAATTGGAAATGAGCCTGGGCAAACTTCGGATCGAGCTCGATTGCCTCACGCAGGTTGGCTTCGGACTCGGCGAGCTGGTTCAGAAATTGCAGCGCGATTGCCAGGTTCAGATAGGGCCAGGCAGAAGGATGAGCGGACACCTTTTCGAGCTCGATGGCTTTCCTGTAGTTCTCAACGGCCAGTTCATTCTGGTTCTGGTAGTAGTAGCAGAGGCCGAGGTTGTCATATGCCCGCGCCATTCCAGGATCCAGTTCGACCGCATGCTGAAAATGCCGGATGGCTTTGTCGTATTCATGGCCGTCGTAGTCCAGCCGCCCGAGCCAGTAAGGATACAAAGCCTCTTTGCCGTTCTTTCGAGCAAGAGATTCCAAAACGTCTCGCGCCCAGCCGGGGTGCGCCATGCGGATATAAGCCATGGCCAGCGAAAATTCGAGATGCGGATCGAGCGCGGCGATCGCTTCAGACTTTTTCCAGGCAATGGCCGCGTTCCTGTAGTCCTGGTTGAGAAAGTAAACAGTGCCCACAAAGGCCAGTTGGCGGGCGGAGGTGGCGGAGCGAGGGTCTCGCTCGATTTCAGCCAGCAGGAGCTTCTCCGCCGCAATATAGTCGCGGGCGTCGATCGCTGTCTGCAACTGCGATGTCTTTGCCGGCGTGAGCCCAAGAGAAGTTACAGCGGATTTAGTCGGCGCGGGCTCGTCGGATGCCATCTGCCCTCGCGAGGTCACCACGAGAGAATTGAGGAGTATCGCGGCTAAGATCAAACCTCGAAACACCTTGCCATTTCTCAACATGATGGGACTTAGTCTATCGACCTGGAGCAGGAATGTGATAGCGGACCAGAGATCTTCGAGTCATGCGCAGCCAACCTGGGGTCGACGTCACAGGTGGGCTCGCTGTCCAGCACGTTGTCCAGCTCGTTGTCCAGCTCCGGTGTTCTTCGTTTTATTGCTCTCTTTCGCGCCTGCGCGTTCTCAAACGGCCGAGGAAGCCTACAGCCAGACAATACTTTCCATCCAGCAGCAAATTGAGGCCGGCAACCTGGACAGCGCACGGGCCAAGATTGCTGCGGCGGAAGGGGAGTATCCCTCCGACGGCGGTCTCGACAACCTGCTCGGCGTCGTTGAGATCCAGCAGGGGCATGTCGACAAGGCCCGCCAGGACTTCCTGGCAGCAATCAAGCATAATCCGCGTCTCGCCAGCGCCAGCATGAACCTGAGTCGCATGGACATGCAGTCCGCATCGGGCGACCCTTCCCGCCGCACCGAGGCCCGCCGCCTTAGCGAAAGGGTTCTGCAGCTGGATCCGTCGAGCGATGAGGCGAAGTATCAGTTGGCTACCATCTTTGCCTGGGATCATAGTTATCAACGTTCTCTCGACTATCTTGAAACGCTCGGTCAACAGGCGCGCGAACAGGTGGGCTCCGAGGCGCTTCGCTGTTCCGATGAAGCTTCGCTTGGTCATCCCGGGGGCGCATCAAAGGCTGCAGCTGAGATGGCAGCAAACCCAAACCTCACCGAAGAGGATGCAATGGTGTGTCTGCCTGCGTTGCGCACGGCGCGACGAGCCGACCTGATAGAGATGATCTTCGCTTCGGCCGCAGGCCATCAGGCCCTCTCCGCCACGGGTCTTCGCATTCTCGGCCTTGCGATGGAGGCAGAAAACAAGCCGCAGGAGGCCCGGGCCACGCTTGAGAGCGCCTTTGCCGCCAATAGCAACTCCTCGGCCGTGCTGGTAGATCTCACCCGCGTCGCCGAGGCCGCAAACGACCACAAAGGAGCCCTCGGATATCTGGCACACGCGCGCGAATTACAACCTGACGATGCCAGCCTGGCCTACGAATTCGGCGCCATCTGCCTC
>Ga0210394_10009022_pt1 | contig 10133 bp, 11 predicted proteins | sample IncBWC12MmetaG_FD_160121 | JGI IMG/M metagenome (GOLD analysis project Ga0210394, IMG submission 160121) | Forest soil microbial communities from Barre Woods Harvard Forest LTER site, Petersham, Massachusetts, United States - Inc-BW-C-12-M | ecosystem: Environmental > Terrestrial > Soil >...
GCCTGCGAAGAAGGCGACTGCGCCGGTGGCCGCGATCGCCATCGTCACGACGCCGAAGCCGACGAAATTCCTGCGCAACGGCATACACCTCCCGGTCGGGCGCCAAGCCGTTCAAATCTACGGGAGCGCGGGTTGCCGCGTGCTGTCCGGGAGATTACGGATCGGAAAGGTTGCGTTGCTGCCCTCTCCCCCTCCCCTCTCCCGCTGCGCGGGCGAGGGGCGATCGGGCGTCGCTCTTTTGTGCGTCAGTGGTGAATGACGTGCGGCCGGTCGCCCCTCGCCCGCGCAGCGGGAGAGGGGAGGGGGAGAGGGTGGCGCATGCCGGAGAGGAGAGATGACCTGGGTTCGCTACGCTGCGGCAGAATCGGCGACGGCGTTCGACGACGGTCCGGTCGGCAGCACGATCCGGGCCAGCAGTCCGGGCGCCGCGTCCTCGAGCTGCAGCGCCCCGCCGTGCAGCGTCGCGATGGCCGAAACGATAGCCAGCCCCAGACCGTTGCCAGGCAGGTTGCGGCTGTGATCGAGACGATAGAAGCGTTCGGTCACCCTCGGTCGTTCGGGCGCCGGAATTCCGGGGCCGTTGTCCCGGACCTCGATCGCCACGGACTGCGGTCGCGTGTAGGCGCCGACCTCGACGGTTGCGCCCGGCCCGGCGTACTTGATCGCATTGTCGATCAGGCTCGCGACGGCGCTGGCCACCAGGTCGCGATCGACCGACGCCAGTACGGCCCCGCCCCCGGCCGGTTTCAACGATACCTGCCGTTGTTCGGCCGTGGCGTCGTACAGCTCGACCATGTCCTTCGCAATACCGTTCACATCGACCGCCTCGAACGATTTGGCACGCATGCCGGATTCGGCCTCGGCGATCTGCAACAGCTTCTCGAACACGAGGATCAGCTCGTCGATGTCCTCGATCGCCGCCGTCGCAGCCTCGGACAGCGAAGCCGCGGTCGCCTCGTGCCGCACGGCATCGTCGAGCCTGCCCCGGATCCGGCCCAGGGGCGTCCTCAAGTCGTGCGCGATCGCGTTGGACACATGGCGTACGCCGTCCATCAAATGCCCGATGCGGTCCAGCATCCGGTTGATGTCGACGCTCAGGCGCCCGAATTCGTCGTCGCTCGCAACCGGAATGCGCTGACTGAGGTCACCGGCTTCGATTCTGCCGGCGGTGCGGCGGATGTCGCCGATCCGCTTCTCGATCTGATGCCGGAACAGCAGCGCTCCCGCGATCAGCACGAGCAGGGAGGCGACAGCGCCGGCCACCAGTGCCTTGATCACCAGGTCGCTGACCGCCCGCTGTTCACTCAGGTCCCGGCCGACATACAGGAATCCGCCGTCGGGCAGCTGTCGCACGATCAGGCGGCCGGCGATCGGCCTGCCCTCCCGCACGACTTCACCGGTGATGACCTGGTCGAGCGGCCGCAGCGCCGCAGGCATCACCGTCAGATTGCCGGCCACGCGCTCGCCGGCAGGCGACACGACCAGAAAGATCTCCGTGTCGCTGTCGATGCCGTCGTTCAGTTCCAGCCCGATCTGGCGCGCCAGGTCGTCGATCGACCGATTCCTGAACGAGTCCACCAGGCGATTCGAGATCGCGGTGATCTTGGCATCGATACGGCGATCCATCACGCCGACGGTGCCGAAGTAGAAGACGCCCGACGCCACCAGGATCGCCTCGGCCACGAGCAGCGCGAACCCCAGCGCGAGCCGGGTCGCGATCGATTTCGTGAGGTTAACCACGGGGGCTCAAGCGGTACCCCATGCCGCGCACGGTGTGGATCAGAGGCGGAGAAAAATCCCGGTCGATCTTGTTGCGCAGCCGGCTGATCTGGACGTCGATCACGTTGGTCTGCGGATCGAACCGGCAGTCCCACACCGCCTCGAGCAGCATGGTCCGCGTCACGACCTGTCCTTCGTTGCGCATCAGGTATTCGAGCAGCCGGAATTCGCGCGGCTGCAGGGCGATCGGCGTCGTTCCCCGCACCGCCCGGAACGTGCGCAGGTCCAGCGCAAGGTCGGCCACTGTCAGCTGCGTGGCCGACTGGCCCGGCTGCGCGCGCCGCAGCAGCGCTTCGACCCGCGCCAGCAATTCGGAGAACGCAAACGGCTTCGAGACGTAATCGTCGCCGCCGTTGCGCAGCCCGCGCACCCGCTCGTCGATGCTCGTGAGCGCGCTGACGATCAGCACCGGCGTGCTCTTGCCCAGATCACGCAACTTGGTCAGGATCGACAGGCCGTCGATCTGCCCGGGCAGAAGGCGGTCGAGGATCACGATGTCCCAGGACTCGTTGGTTGCGTGGTGCAGCCCGTCCAGGCCGTTGTCACACGCCAGCACGTTGTAGCCAACCTCGGTCAGGCCGTTGCAGATGTAGCGGGACGTGTCGGCATCGTCCTCGATCACCAGGCACCTCACTCGCACCTCCTCGAGCCGGCGCTAGCTCGTCCCGGCCTGAGCGGGAAGAATAGCCGCAGTCGGGCTCGAAGTGGCGCCGCCCGTGGGGAGCAGCCGCGCCGAGTTCAGGATGAACGCCAGCTCGGAGGCGACGTGGATGAAGGCGGCCAGCAGAGGATTGAGGAACCCGAACGCGGCCAACCCGATGCCGAGCGCATCGACGCCGAGCGTGCCGGCAAAGTTGGTCCAGATGATCCGGCGCGTGCGGCGCGCCAGCGCGAGCGTCTCGGCGAACTTCATCAGATCGTTGCCGAGCAGTACCACGTCGGCGCTTTCGCGCGCCACGTCGGTGCCGGACCCCATCGCGACCCCGACGTCGGCCTCGACCAGCGCGGGCGCATCGTTGACGCCGTCGCCGACCATCGCCACGGTCCGCCCTTCGGTAACCAGCCGCTTGATGGCCAGCCGCTTGTCTTCCGGCATCAGCTCCGCCATCACCTCGGTGATTCCGAGCTGCCTCGCAATGGCTTGCGCCACGATGCGCCGATCGCCGGTCAGCAGCACGGTCCGGATGCCAAGCGCCCGGATGGCGGCGACCGCCTGGCGCGCCTGCGGTCGTACGCTGTCCGCGATCGCGATCGCCCCGAGCAGCACGCCGGCACGCGCGACGTACACGGCCGTGGCGTCCGGATGCATTCCAAGCAACTCGTCGGGCACCGCTACCCCGTTGGCGCGGATCAGCGCCAGGTTGCCGGCCAGCACGCATTCGCCGTCCAGCGTGGCCGTAATGCCGCGGCCCGGCACATAGCCGAAATGCTCAGGCTCTTTCAGCTGCCGCCCCTGTGCCTGTGCATAAGCGACGATCGTCCGGCCCAGCGGATGCTCCGAGCGCAGCTCGGCCGAACCGGCGGCATCGAGCACCGCGCGCGCGTCCGACCCGCCGGCGCAGATCAGCGCGCGAACCTGCGGCTGCCCGTGGGTCAGCGTGCCGGTCTTGTCCAGAACGACGGTGTCGATGCGGCCGAGCTGCTCCAGGAACAGCCCCCCTTTGACGATCGCTCCGGCGCGGGCGGCGCGGCCGATCGCGCCCAGGATCGCGAGCGGCGTGCCGGCCGCAATGCCGCACGCACCGGCGACGATCACGACCGAGATGGTCGAGCGCATGTCGCGGGTCAGGAGCCAGGTCAGCAGCGCCGCGCCCAGCGCGAAGGTCACCAGATAGCCCGCCATCCGGTCGGCCAGGCGCTGAACCGGTGCGCGCGAGCGCTCTGCCTGCTCGACGGCCACGATGATCTTGCCGTAACTGGTGTCGCGGCCGATCCGCTCGGCCCGGATCTCGAGGGCGCCGGACTGGTTGATCGAACCGGCGAACACGCGCGCGCCGGGGGCTTTTTCCAGGGGCATCGACTCGCCGGTGATGCAGGCCTGGTCGACGAACGAAAGGCCGGCCACCACGGTCCCGTCCACCGGAACGCGTCCGCCCGGATTGACCAGCACCAGGTCGCCCGCCGTCAACGTGGCGGCATCGGCCTGCAACAGGCGCCCGCCGCGCCGGACCCTGACGGCCGTCGGTAGCAATTCCAGCAGGTCGCGTATCGCGCGGCGGCCGCGCGATACGGTCAAGCCTTCCAGGACCTCGGCCACCAGCACGAACAGCGTGATCACCAGGGCTGTGAAAAATTCCGAGATCGCCGCAGCCGCCACGATCGCGATCGACATCGACAGCTCCATCGTCATCCGCCTGGCGATCAGGTTGTCGAGCGCCTCCTTCCAGATGGGCCAGCAGCCGATCAGCAGTCCCGCGGTGCCGATCACGCTGACGGTGGAAAAGGGCTCCCAGACCCGGAACCAGACCGCCAGCGCGGACAGCGCGACAACGGCCATGCGGGCTGCCTCCTTCCGCTCGAACGGACGCGCGTGCTCGCCGTGATCCGCACCATCGCGATCGTGCGCGTGACCGTGCACGTCGCGCGCGGCCAGAGCGGCGCTGTCGGCTGCCGAGGGCGGGCGATCGTCAATCAGGCTCACCGCTCGCCTCCTTGCTACCCGAGGTAGCTCCGAATCACGTCGATCAACTCATCTGCGCCCTTTTTGCGCTCCGCGTCGCTCGGGATATCCGGATGCGCGATGTGCGTCCGAATGTGATCCTCGATCACCTGCGCCATCAGACCGCCGATGGCGCCCCGCACGGCGGCGATCTGATGCAGCACCTCGGCGCACCCCTTCTCGGCCGCGAGCGCGCGTTCCAGCGCTTCGACCTGGCCGCGAATACGGCGCACACGCCCGAGCAACTTGGACTTTTCGCGAACCGTGTGGCTCATTACCGCATCCTGCCTCATTCGATAACATAGGGGGGTAGGGTATCCGGATCAAACGGCCAAGGCAAGCGCCGCCAGCAACGGACGCGCAACGGGGCCTGGGCCGGATGGCCCAGGCCGCGCTCAGATGGAAATCAGACGGGAATGCCGGCTGGCCTCACGGCAGCACGACGACCATCCACGACACGCCGAACCGGTCCGCGACCACGCCGAAGCGTGAGGAAAAGAAAGTCTTGCCCAGCGGCATCTGCACCTGACCGCCGTCGGACAGGGCGGCGAACAGCCGATCGGCCTGGGCCTCGTCGCGCGCCGTGATCGATAGCGAGAATCCCTGGAACGCCGTTTTGCCGCTGCCGTGGCAGTCCGATGCCATCACGGTCGTCTCGCCGATCCGGAAGGCCGAATGCATCACCTGATCGGGATTGCCGGGCGGGCAGTCTTCGGAACTGCCCCGGGGCGCGTCCTTCACTCGCATCAGGGCCGTCACTTCGGCGCCGAGCGCCTTTTTGTAAAAGTTCAGTGCCTCTTCGCAGCGTCCGTCGAAATTCAGATAGGTCTGTACGAGCATGGCGTCCTCTCCTGTTGTAAACCCTCTCCCCCGCCCCTCTCCCGCAAGCGGGAGAGGGGAGACTCCGTTCGGCCCCTCTCCCAAGCGGGAGGGGGGAGATTTCGTTCGGCCCCTGTCCCAAGCGGGAGGGGGAGATTCCGTTACGCGAAGTCTTCCGGTTCGTAGACCTGCCGTATCTCGATCTCGGCCTCCTGGCCTGGGAACGGATGCGGGCAGCGCGTCAACCATTGAAGTGCCTCGTCCTTTGACTTGACTTTCCACATCCAGTAACCGGCGATCAATTCCTTCGTCTCCGGGAACGGCCCGTCGACCACCGTGCGCTTGTTGCCCGCGGAAAATTGCACCCGGGCGCCCCTCGAACTGGGCTGCAGACCTTCGCCCGCCAGCATCACGCCGGCCTTGATCAGCTCCTCGTTGTACTTGCCCATGTCGGCCAGAAGCCTCTCGTCAGGCAGCACGCCCGACTCCGAGGTCCTGGTCGCCCGCACCATCACCATGAATCGCATCTGCATCTCCTTCGGGTTCACGTGGTTCGCTTGTAGAAGTCCTCAGCGCGGCTTGCCCGAGGCCTTGCGCTTGACGCCGTCGACGATCAGATCGCGGCACGGTCGCACTTCGATCGTGCCCAGCGCCGCGCTCGGTATCTGCGCCGCAACCTGGATCGCCTCGTTCAGGTCGCGCGCCTCGATCAGATAGAACCCGGCGACCTGCTCCTTGGTTTCCGCGTAAGGACCGTCGACGACGGTGGACTTGCCCTGCCGCATCCGCACGCAGGTGGCGGCGCCCCCCGGCTCGAGTGCTTCGGCTTCGATGAACTGGCCGGCGGTGAGCAGGCCGTCGTTGAAATCGAGGTGACGGGCGTTCAGCGCATTCATCTTCGCCTCGGGCATCGCGGCCAGCTCCTTTTCATCCAGGTAAATCAGGCACACGTATCTCATGGTGGCTCCCGGAGCCGTTGGCAAGACCGTGGCTCGAATAGCCCTACGGTGTGCTCGGATCCAAAACGCGTCGTCTCACCCCATAGTCGAATGCCAGGGCGGCGTTTCGACAACCAGCGGAACTTATTTTTCGAGCTCGGCCAGACGCCACTCGAGGAACCGGCGCTCGGGTGCCTGGCGAGCAAGTTCCAGCGCCTTGGTGTAAGACCTGCGCGCCTCGATGCGGTCGCCGAGCCGCCGGCACAGGTCGGCCCGAGCCGAGTGCGCCAGATGGTAGTCGGCCAGCTCGCCGCGCCCCAGGATCGCATCGACCGCGGCCAGACCGGCCGCGGGGCCGTCGCGCATCGCCAGCGCCACGGCCCGGTTCAGCTCGACCACGGGCGACGGATCGGCTCGCAGCAACTCGTCGTATAGCCCCACGATCTGTGCCCAATCGGTCGCCTCGGCCGTGCGCGCCTCGGCGTGAACGGCGGCGATCGCGGCCTGCAGCGTGTAGGAACCGAAACGGCGGGAGCCCAGCGCGCCCTCGACCAGCACAACAGCCTCGCCGATCTGGGCCCGGTTCCACAGCGAGCGGTCCTGTTCGCCAAGCAGCACGAGTTCGCCCGAGGGCGACGCGCGCGCGGGCCGACGCGACTCGTGCAACAGCATCAGCGCCAGCAGCCCGACCGCCTCGGGCTCGGGTAGCAACTCCACCAGCAATCGCCCCAGACGTATTGCCTCGGCAGTCAGGCTCTGGCGCGTGAGCGCCTCGCCCGACGAGGCCAGATACCCCTCGTTGAACACGAGGTAGACCACGCGCAGCACGCCGTCCAGCCGCTCGGCCAGCTCGCTTCGGCCAGGTACCTCGTAAGGAACCCGCGCATCGCGAATCTTGGCCTTCGCGCGCACGATCCTCTGCGCGACCGTCGCCGGGGTCGTCAGATGGGCGCGGGCGATTTCCTCCGTGGTCAGGCCGCAGACTTCGCGCAGCGTGAGCGCGACCTGCGCATCGGGCGCCAGCGCCGGGTGACAACAGGTGAAGATCAGGCGGAGCCGGTCGTCCTCGACGTGCGAATGCTCGTTAGCGATCTCGGGGGCGGGGATCGCCTCGATCTGTTCGGCAACATCCTCGAGCGACACGTCGAATTTGCTGCGACGCCGGATGCGGTCGATCGCCTTGAACCGGCCCGCGGAGACGAGCCAGGCGCGCGGGTTGCGCGGAACGCCTTCACGCGGCCATTGCTCGACCGCGGCGATGAACGCATCGTGCAGCGCCTCCTCCGCCATGTCGAAATCGCCGAGCAACCGGATCAGCGTTGCGAGCACGCGCCGCGATTCGGCGCGATAGACGCCGTCGACCACCGCGCCGATGTCGGCGCCATCGTTGCCCGTGCTACCCGCTGTCGGCATGACTCATTATGTCAGCGCCGCTCCCAGTGACCGGGGTGCAGGCGCCAGCCGCGCTCTTCCCGCACCCACACGTGCGGAGCCCAGCGGTAGCCTTCACGAGGCGCCTCCCAATGGCCCCCCACCCATTCGTGCCGCCCGCCGGCCCAGCCCCAGTAGCCGCCGAGCCATACGTAGCCGGGCGCCGGCGCCACGCCGATGAACTCCTCGCGCGGCGGCGGAGGCGCCACCGCCACGACTTCAGCGCCGTAGTACGGCCTGGCCGGTGCGACGACGCAGCCGGCGAGTGCGGCGCAGGCCAACCAGGCGAGTGCCGCCAGGCGCGTGGTCTGAACAATGTTTTTCATCGGATCCTCGTGTCAAAGCGCTGGTTGATATCGATGACAATGTGCTTCTGCTGTAACGGTCGGAGCGTTCGCCGCGCCGACCGACAGATGTAAGAGACCATCGGCACTTGCAACAGTTCGTTGCCGCTTGAGCGACACGGCGAGCGCTCTAATCGGAATTGATCCAGGGCTAACGCTTACCCAAGCCAGTCGCCTCAACGGCGGATGCACGCGGTAATTTTTATCAACGCGCTACGACACAAGGTCGGGTTTTCCATCCTCATTTCATCCGTGCATTCACGGTTTTTGGCGTCTCATCGGTTTACCGTTTTCGTGGGCCGAATCGCATTGAGAATTTTTCGGCACTCGCTCATAGTGGGGCCGCCGTCAACACGAAGATCGGTCGCGATGCAGGTGCAGTCAAAGACGACGTCGATCGAGGTGCAGCAAGCTTGATCCTTCCTCGATCGGCGCGCGGGCGGTCTTCCCGATGCGAAACTTGCAGGGACACAGGAGACTTGGCAGGCGCTTCTTCTGAACCGACTCGAACCAATCCGGTATTTACCGGGGCGAAGCGCTGGAAGAACTCCGGGAGTTACAACATGGACGCCATGACTGTTTGATTCTCACCGCGAGCGGGCGCCGTCGGCCGACGGCGCCGGTTCCCGCGCAAGCCCGGATCATCCGATCAATTTCCAACCGGTCGATTTCAAGCCGGTTGCCAGGGAGGTTTTGCTCATGAGATCCACGATCTGCCCGACGCATCTTCACTTTCACGATCTGGCCAGCCATTTCCTGGCTCTACCCGCCAACGACCGCTTCCTGCGTTTCGGATGGGTGATGACCGACGTGGACATCGTCGCTTATGTCGAGAACCTGCTGCAATCGATCGGGAACGTGTTCGTCGTCGTCGAGCCGGTGCCCGATATTTCCGGTGTGCTGCATCTGGAATTCACCCGCTACGGCGTCGAACTGGGCTTGAGCGTGTCAGCCTGGGCCCGCGGCAAGGGCATCGGCACCCTGCTGCTCGAGCGGGCCGCGCTGCTCGCCAGCGCCCGCGGCGCCGGAACGCTGTTCGTGCGCAACCTGAATTTCAACGCGGCGCTGCGGCGCCTGGCGCACCGCGTCGGCATGCAAGTGGCGTGCGCGCCCAGCACCCGCTCGACCCGGCTCGAGCGCCTCGTCGCGGGCGATGGCCAGGTCGGGCACGGTTCTGGTGCCGGGACCATCACGCTGGCCGATTACTCGCTGCGCTCTCAGTGGAGCGCAGGGGCGGTGGCTGATTCGCCCACCGACGAACTGCCGGAACCGATGGAGACTTGATATGGAGACCACGATGGCCTTGACCGACGAAGGAAGGCGAAAACCTTTGCCGCCTGAAGTACGGCGGCTTGCCGGCTGGGATTCGCTGTACTTTGCACTGGTCCCGCTGCCGGCCGCGTTCATGAGTGCGACGCTCGTCAGCGATATCCTGTACTGGATCACCGCACACGCCTTGTGGGCGCACGCATCGGAATGGCTGCTCGGCGCCGGGCTGGCGAGCGGCGCGTTCGCAGCGGCGGACGGCCTGATTCGATACGTCGCGTCGGGCGGCATCCGGCCGTCCAGGGTCTGCTGGATGCACGTGGTCGGCAATATGCTGGCTTTGCTGCTGACGCTGTCCAACCTGGTGTACCGCCTGAACGAAGATACCGGGCACGCGGTGGTGCCCGCCGGCATCGGCCTGACGGCGATCGTCGCGTGCCTGGTGTTCTTCACGGCGCAACTGGGCAGCGAATACGCGGCCGAAAGCGCGACCCGCAGTCCGGACGAAGGGGAGGCGCTGTGGGACGAGGCGCCCGCACCCGCTCCTCTGAAGCCGGACCCGGCTCCTCTCAGCGCGCCGCAACCTGGTCCTTCCAGCGCCGCGCCGCGACCGGTTTCCCCGCGTCGCCGCTCAACCGGGAGCCGGCCTCGAACCGGCAGCCCGAAAGCGGCGGCTGCTGCGCCGGTGGAGGCGCTTCACAGCGACAAGCCGGCCAGAAAGCGAGCCCGGCGCCCACCTTACCCCGTGAGTGCGGAATGACCTGGATCGACCCGGATCAGATCGACAGCGCCGGTTCGTCGTCGCCCCAGGTCAGGATCGCACCGCAGCCGCGCGTCTCGAACAGATCGATGCGATCCAGTGCGGGCAGGCCGGGTGCGACCTGATCCCTGATCCAA